>Ga0306925_10003495_pt1 | contig 13931 bp, 11 predicted proteins | sample flu12Cox44000176_FD_203755 | JGI IMG/M metagenome (GOLD analysis project Ga0306925, IMG submission 203755) | Lab enrichment of tropical soil microbial communities from Luquillo Experimental Forest, Puerto Rico - flux8day.12C.oxic.44.000.176 (v2)... | ecosystem: Environmental > Terrestrial >... | reverse complement strand
TTTTTCAACAGGCTTTAGCTAGCAGCCGGCGATCTAATTTCGGCATATCCCAGGGGCTTGCGCCTCCGGACTACAAAGCCATCGCGAAGTGCTGCGTGACTGATGGGCTGGACAACCCGCGGGATTTTCGCAAGGAGACGCAACTCTCCCCTTCGGCTGCGCTGGGTCGAAAAACACGTCGGAGTTTTTCATTCCCTTGGGTGGGCTGCAGGTCCTTGGACACTCTGGACAGGCTCTGACGCACCTCCAGCGAGAAGTGCTCCGCCTCATTCGAGAGCGCGGAACCGCAAATCCCTTTCGGCAAGCCCAGGGCAGGCTTTCCACTCGGTCGCCGCGGCGACCTCGCTCAAGACGACAATTCAAAACAACTCTACGACGCCGTCTTGCGTTTGTAGAGATGGTAGAGCCCCAGGAGGATCAGTGCGCCGATCAGCGACATGATGAAGCCGGCCGACTGACCTTCCTGGTACCAACCCACGAGGCGACCCAGCCATGTGCCGATGAACGATCCGGCGATGCCAATTAACATGGTGATCCAGATACCACCCGGTTCCTTGCCGGGCATGATGAGCTTGGCGAGGGCACCAACAACCAGGCCGATAAGCGCCGTCCAGAGAATACTTAGCATACGCACTCCTTTTCAGGTGAACTACGGCGGTTGCGATGAAACGGGAGCGGCGACGGCCGCTGCTCCCGTCAGTGAATCCAGCTGAGGACGATTCTAACGCAGCCATCAACCCTGGGCAGCTATGCCTTACCCATCAGGTTGGCAGCCATGCCCTTGACCTTATCCGTGAGGCCTTCTGTCTCGGGCCTCCGGCCAAGAGTCCATCGACATGCTGCGACAGGTTCTTGGGCAGCTTGCCTTCCTGCACGACGATGAAATCCACGATCTGCTGGGAACCTCGGGTGAGAGTTGGATTTCTGGAAAGCTGACTGCTCGATTTCATTCATGAAACGGCTCCTTGCGATGACCAGATAGACAGGGTCGACACTCGGCAAGTCTGGACCAGTCGGAGCGCCTCCGGAATTGCGCGAACTCAGGGGACACCAGTCTATTCGCTCAGCCAAGGGAGGCAATGGCACGAAGGTGTCGGCGAGGGCGTCGAACGCTCAGGATCTCATCTAATTCGTCAACCTCATTTTTGCACAACCTCGTGATAGACCTCCAGCATGCGGCGGACACTGTTTTCCCAGGAGAACTTCTGGGCCTGCAACACGCCGCGCTGCTTCAGCTTTTCGCGCACCGCCCGATCGAGCAGGACGCGATGCAGGGCGTGCGCGATCTCGAAGACGTTTTCGGGGTTGACCATGATCGCAGCGTTACCTACGACTTCGGGGATCGACGAGGTGTTGCTGGTCACTACCGGGGTACCGTGGGCCATGGCTTCCAGCGGCGGCAGCCCGAAGCCTTCGTAAAGCGAGGGGAAAACGAAAATCTTGGCGAGATCGTAAAAGATGCGCAACACGCCGATGGGAACGAAGCCGAGGAAGCGGACTTCATTCTGTACCCGGCTCTTAATGACGGAACGCCGCAGGTCGGGGTGCTTGGAGAGTTCATCGCCGATGATGATGAGTTTCAGGTCGGGATATTGCTCGTCTTTCTTCAGCTCGGCCTTAAGCGCGGAGAAGGCCTCGATGATGCGGACGACGTTTTTGTGCGGGCTGATGCGTCCGGCGTAAAGCAGAAACGGATAGTTGACCTGGTAGCGTTCGGCTATGAGTCTGCGGTCCTCTTCGGTAGCGTGCCCCAGCCGGAAGCGTTCGTCGGGGGCGTTGTAGATGACTTCGATGTTGTCGCCAGACACATTGAACAGCCGCTCGGTGTCTTTCTTGGAGAAATTCGAGACGGCAAAAATCCGCGCCGCATGATGCAAGACCCGCCCGGTGAATTGAAAGTGCAGGGAGCGCTTCACCCAGGAGGCGCTGTTGACGCGGTATAGGTGATCGAGCAGGTCGTGCACCGTGACCACATAGGGGCAGGGAATGGCCTGCGGCTTCCAGAACAGGTGCGGCACATGCAGCAGGTTACAGCCGTGGTACTTGAGGATGCGGTGCAACTCCAGATAGCTGTTGAGCGAGAACTCGTTGGGATGCGTGGGGACGGTGACGAAGTTTGGCGGCAATGCTTCGATGTCGCCCAGCTTTCCCGGAATTCCCAGCAGGAAATATTCGGTGCCGTGGTCGAGATGCGCCAAAGTGCGGATGGCGTTGCGGGTGTAGGTGCCCACGCCAAACTCGTTGATCCGCCGAATGTCGATGGCGACACGCATTAGGTTCAGTGTAAACGCCGGGGCGAAGAGTGACCGGGATCCCGCCCTGCCGCCACAGACGGGCGACAGGACGGGATCCCACAGTTGCTTGGTGTGCCGTCGCTATGCTTTGACGGGCTCGGGATGCTTGGCGCGGCGCATGGCATACAGCGGGAACTGTTCGGCCAGCTCCAGCACTTGGCGGCGGATGCGCTCGAGCAGCGTCTTGTCAGTACGATTGTGCAGCGCATCGGAGATCCACTTGCCGACCTGCCGCATTTCACTTTCCTTCATGCCGCGCGTTGTGAGCGCGGGGGTGCCGATGCGTATGCCGCTGGGCTTCATCGGCGGATTGGTGTCGAACGGGATGGCGTTCTTGTTCACGGTGATGCCGGCTTCGTGCAGCGCGTTTTCGGCGTCGCTGCCCAGCATGCCCTTGGCAAACACATCCACCAGCATGAGGTGGGTGTCGGTGCCGCCGGAGATGATGTGAAAGCCTTCGTCGCCCAGCGTCTGCGCGAGGACCTTGGCATTGGCGACGATCTGACGCGCGTAGTGCTTAAAGCTGGGCTGCAACGCCTCGTGAAAACATACTGCCTTGGCCGCAATGATGTGGACGAGCGGACCGCCCTGCATTCCCGGGAAGACGACCTTGTCAATGGCGGCGGCGTGCTCCTGTTTGGAAAGAATCAGTCCGGCACGCGGACCGCGTAGCGTTTTATGCGTGGTGGTGGTTACGATGTGGGCGTGCGGTACCGGCGAAGGATGCGCCCCACCGGCGACGAGTCCAGCGAAGTGTGCCATGTCGACCAGGTAGAATGCGCCGACTTTGTCGGCAATCTGGCGCATGCGGGCGAAGTCGATGTAGCGGGGATAGGCACTGCCGCCTCCGATGATCAATTTCGGGTGCTCTTGCTCGGCGACACGCTCGAGTTCGTCGTAATCGATGGTCTCGGTTTCCCTGGTGACGCCGTACGGGACGATCTTGTAGGTCTTGCCCGAAAAGTTCAGCGGATGGCCGTGCGTAAGATGGCCACCATGCGCCAGGTTCAGGCCGAGGACCGTGTCGCCCGGCTTAACGATGGCCGCGTAAGCAGCCATGTTGGCAGTCGAACCGGAATGCGGCTGCACGTTGGCGTGCTCGGCTCCGAAGAGCTGCTTGGCACGGTCGCGGGCGAGGTTCTCGACCACGTCCGTGAACTCGCATCCGCCGTAATAGCGCTTGCCGGGGTATCCCTCAGCATACTTGTTGGTGAAGACGGAGCCGGCGGCCTCCAGCACAGCCTCGCTGACAAAGTTCTCGGAAGCGATCAGCTCGAGGCCTTCGTGCTGGCGGCGCTCTTCGTTCTCAATGGCCTGCGCGATTTGCGGATCGGCTTCCGACAGGGGAAGTTCCAATGGATTGATTTTCATGATGGCGTCCTCGTGAGCCATTCTAACGCGAAGGCAGAAGCTTGCGGGAAGCGGGTGGAGCACCGCTCTCCGTCAGTGCATCAACGCAAGGTGATTACATGCCAGATTTAGTCGTTGAGGTAACTTGTCCGCCGGTTCTCCGCCGCTGATTCGAGCAGAGACAATCACAAAGCACTTGGTCGCGAATCACTGACGCCCGTTTCCCGCCCCAAGAAAATGGGTGGAGCACCGCTTCAGCGGTACATTAGGGCAGTGTTATCAAACGCCGGCTTCAGCCGCTGAGGTATTTCATGGCGATCCCCATCGCGGGCAAACAAGTTGCGCGGCATACTTCATTGCTACGGGTACATTTTGTAGGAGGAACCGTCTCCAATCGGACCGCATGGCTGACCTGTTTTGTGAATCCCTGTTTCGCCATCGCTCCGCAGGCAGGTGCCTTTTGCACGCATTCGTAGTCATGCCCAATCACATTCATCTGCTTCTAACAGTTTCGAAAGGTCTCACCCTCGAACGCGCGGTCCAATTCATCAAAGGCGGATTTTCTCATGAGGCTGGTAAACGGATAGGATCTGGCGGACCAGTTTGGCAGAAAAGCTCTGTGGACCGTCGGGGTACGAGATTTTGCTGAGTTCGAAAGATTCAGGGAATATATTCACCAGAACCCGGCTCGAGCAGCACTAGTCGATGTCGCTGAACACTACAGACGCTCATCCCTAAACCCCGGATTCACGCCCGATGAATTACCTCAGCGGCTCAAGCCAACCGCTGCAACCAACATCGATCTGCATCGCTGAAGCGGTGCTCCGCCCATTTTTATCCCGCAAACGCCTTCGCCAGGAAGCGCGAAATGTGCCAGGCGTCCATGTACTTGTAAGGGGTTTCGCCGAGCGAATAATGGCCGCAAGGCAGCGCCTTCACGGTGGTGTCGAGGCCACGCTTCACGAATTCACCCGCCGCCTGCACGGAGAACTCGGGCAGGAAGGTCAGATCGTAGCGGCCATAGATCATCAGCGATTTCTTGGGCCAGCGCTGGAATTTGTCAAAGTACACAATGGGGCTGATCGCCATCCAGATGCGCCGCACCTCGTCGTGGGTTAGAACGCTTTCGATGCTCTCACGAATGTGGCGTGTGGACTGGCCGGTCCACACGACGTCGCCAAACGCGGTCGAGGCGTGGTTGAAAACGTTGACGCTGACGCGCGGGTCATGCGCGGCGGCAATGAAGGCGTAGCACGAGCCCAGGCTGGTGCCGACCAGGCCCAGCCTGGTGTATCCGCGCTGCTGCAGCCAATCGAGGCAGGAGCGGATGTCGACAATCGCCTGCCGGACCGAATCGATGGTGCGCCCCACGTTGGCGGACACCGCATAGTCGGCGCGGGTGAAGCCGGCGGGGCGGCGAATGTCGTGGTAGGGCATGCTCATGCGCAACGCCGAGATGCCGAGCATGTTGAAGATCTGGCAGAGGCCGTTCTGGCTGATGCCGTCAGCGTTCCACTGCGGTAGCAAAATGACGGCGCGGCGGCCGCGCGCCGGAAACCAGCGCGCGTTCATCAGGTTGTTCTCGCGATAGGGCGAGGCGACTGAAGAGGTGAAACGCAAGAATGATCCGCACGATTTCTTGAGCTGCTTCTTGGGAGGCTCGCTGCCGGTGTGAAAGAGTTCGACCTTGCGATGTTCGAGGCGGAAGTCGGTGGGCGTCTGATAGGCATAGAACTCATCACTGTTCGCGACGATGTGAGCATTCACTGCTTTCCAGAAGTCGAGCATAGCCCGCGTGTCGTTCGAGTCCTGCGGCGGACGCATGCCGGCCACCAGCGGCCAGCGGCTGACGAACTCCGAGCCCCACTCAAAAGGGCGCACCACTCGGTTGTTGTCCCGCGAGGTCATACGGGTCTCCCAGTCGTGCATCCAGCGGCGATAGGAATCTTTCATGCTGCATTCAGGATAGCCCAGTGCGAGGCTGAAGCAGGTGCCAGTCTCATTGAGAACAAGGGGCTTCACATTGAATGGTGATGGCGGCGGGTTGAGCGGGGATGTGGTGCAGCACCCGGGCGCCGGCACAGGTGGGCCGCCCGTCCCGGCTGGGACGGCATATCTAAGCCCCAGCCGGGTGCCCCATACATTCGCGCTTTTCGAATGTGCCGGAACGCTGGAAGGCGGTTATATAAATCAGAGGCGGTTTCAACCTCGTCACGCCGCAACCCCGATTCGCCGGTGCTGCACTAATTTGAGGCCGGTCTGAACATTCGAGAAAACGCCGGTGAGTCGCTTCGGTGCGGTTTTAGCTCGGCCAATTGTTGGATTCCCGATTGCCAGTCCAACCATTGGGCTATCGCTACGAGAACCCAAAAGCCAATACTCACTAGCGGAAATGGCCACGTCAACATGTGCAGAAGTATATCTCGTGACCGGCTGGCTGAGGCTCCGACCGACTCTCTCCCTAACCAGTAAATCCCAAAGTCTCGTGCCCCGTCCAAGCCGGTTTGGCTTGGGCGATTCTCTGGCAACTGGCAGCTAGCGGCTGGCAACTGGCGTGGCGCTGCAGTTCGAATTTGGTTCCTACTCCAGGACCGTGGGACAGCGTCCAATTTATCCTTGAGTCCAGGCCGCTTACCTTTGTTTCTTCACTCACCTGATTTCTCTAACCCTTCGCGCCGCTGACGCGCTATACATGAAAGCGGGGCAGGGAATTGGTGTTCTCCGCCCTTTCCGCACCCAGGCTGCGGAGATTCGCGGTTCTGTGAAAACTCCAGGTTTGCCAGTCCAGCAAGTCGACGCCGTCACCCCAACCTTATTCCAAACGCCCAAAAGGAACCTACGGCGAAGCTGTGCCTCCGAACTCCTAGGGGCGGGCTAGAATACGTGTAACATCCATGTTTTTCAATGAACTGCAGCGGATTTCAGGATAATCCATTGATTCCAGACAACCGTGAAAAAGCAATTTTGGCACACGGCTAGGGTTGAAACTCGCCATCTTTTACTCGCTCATTCGCTGGCCTAAAGGCCAGCGCTTCCACCCCTTACTGAATGTAGTCGCTGTCGGCGGCCAGGTTTTCGAAACGCGTGGAGGCGTGAATAAACGCCAGCTTGATAAGCCCCGTAGGGCCGTTGCGCTGCTTGGCGATGATCAACTCGGCGACGCCTTCCAGGTCGGGATCGTCCTTCTTATAGACCTCTTCGCGGAAGATGAACGCCACAACGTCAGCGTCCTGCTCGATCGAGCCGGATTCGCGCAGGTCGGAGAGTTGCGGACGATGGTCGCCGCCGCGGCTTTCAGGAGCGCGGCTCAATTGCGACAGTGCAACCACGGGGGCCTTCAATTCCTTCGCCACGGCCTTGAGACCGCGCGAAATGGCCGACACTTCCTGGGTGCGGTTCTCGAAGCGCTTGCCACCGAGCGGCACGGCCGACATGAGCTGCAGGTAGTCCACGATCAGCACGTCGAGACGGCCTTCCTGGTGCTTGAGACGGCGTGCCTTGGAGCGCATCTCCGTCACGGAAATACCCGGGGTGTCGTCGATGAAGAGACGCGCCTGCATCAGGCCTTCCATGGCGTGCGTCAGCTTCTGCATGTCTTGCTTGCCGAGGAAGCCGGTGCGCAACTTGTGCGAGTCCACCTGCGCGTGCGAGGCCAACATGCGCATGAGCAGCGCTTCCTTCGACATTTCCAGGGAGAAGACGCCAACAACCTTGCCATCGAGGATGGCGGCGTTTTCGGCGATGTTCATAGCCAGCGCCGTTTTGCCCATCGACGGACGCGCGGCGATGATGACCAGGTCGGATGGCTGGAAGCCGCTGGTCATTTTGTCGAGCAGGGTGTAGTGGGTGGCGAGTCCGGTGATCTCCTGGCCGCGGGCGTAGAGTTCGTCGAGCGAACCAAACGATCCCTTCACGATCGAAGGAATGTCGGTGAAGCCTTGACCGAGACGATTTTCCGCGAGCAGGAAGATGCCCTGTTCGGCGCGATTGATGACTTCTTCGGCTTCGTCGGAATGATCGATGGCTTCAGCGATGGCGGTTTGCGCGATGTTGATGAGGCCACGCAGCAGCGATTTATTGCGAACGATGCGAACGTAATGCTCGATCGAGGGCCGCTCGGGAACGCCATCAATGAGTGATGACAGATATGCGACACCGCCGACCGCCTCGACCTCTTTGCGGCGATCGAGCTCCTCGGCCAGTGTGATCATGTCAACCGGACGGCCGGTCTCCTGCAGATCGCGCATGCGGGAGAAGATGCGGCGATGCGCATCGAGTGAGAAGTCGTCGGGCTTGAGTTCAGCGGCTTGGTCATAGAGCAGATTGTCGAGCAGGATCGCGCCGAGGATGGATCGTTCGGCTTCAATCGCGGCGGGAAGACCGCGCTCCAGACTGTAATCGGTGGCCGCCATCGGAGAGTGATATCAGCGTAGCGACAACACCGAGCAATGACAACGAAGGAATTCGGTTGAGACGCAACTTTGATATTGATTTCTTAGGAAATGCTGTTGAGAGCAGTAGAAATTTTGGTGCTGGTAGAAGTTTGGGCGTTTGGCGAACGAGTCGACGGTCAAAAACCCCGCGTGACCTCAACTGAGACCACGCGGGATCGGGGTTCATGGTTGGAAGTGGGCGTTGCGCGGTTGTGACCAAAGGGGGCCTTCGACTCTGCGCTCAGGATGACAGAATTGAAAAGGACGGAGGGATAGGAAGTGCGACCCGCAGGCCAGCCACCCGCGAGTCGCACTGGAAGGCACAGCTCCGACGTCGGTCGACGTGGGCATCGCTTTCTTCGCTCACGAAGAGCTTACCCGCAGCCGAGCACCGGTACGCGAGGCGCGGGGTGCGCCGGTTGCGGTACGGACAGGGGAGGAATTTCCGCGCCACAGGATTGGCACGAAATGTCCGCACCAAACGCACACAGAGCTCGTACTGACCTGATCGGTGGCGCGAAACCACGAGAGGTCATTTCCGATGCCGACGGAAGGGCATTGGAAATGACAGGTACAGGCCGCACTGCCGGAGCGGCCGAGTTTGCCTTGTCCCCTGGATTCACTGCGCACAGCCGCGAAAGCGGTATGCGAAAAGCGTGTGCCCGATTGCCCGCAACGATATTGCAGCGTGGAACGAGTCTCAAGCGGAAAACGCAGACCGCTGTGAAATTCGTGTGCATGACCAAAAATAGTTGTGCAAAAGCGCGACGGAATTCGCCGCGGGCTTTCCCAAGGCTGCTAAGCAGCCTTGCATAAATAAGGTTCCCACACTGCAGTTAGTGCTGGACAACTTCCAGAGATGCTGATAAAGCACAATGGGAGACCCTGGAGAAAAGGGGGATCCCAACAGGTGGCGGACCACGATTGGCAAGGCGGGAAACAAGAAAAGCTGCGGCTGTACTGGAAGGTGCGGGAGGAAGGGAAACGGTCGGTACGCGAGAAATTTGAGCGGCTGCGACCCCATTTGGGAGAACGAGGAACGAGGTTGTGGGCAGCCAATGAGGCGCTTGCGTTTGGAACGGGAGGAGTGCGGGCGGTAGCGGAGGCGCTGGCCATCAGTCCTAAGACCATCCTACAAGGCAAACGCGAATTGCAGGCTTCCGCCGATCCTGCTGACAGGGAGCTGGTGGGAGAACGACAACGTCGTCCCGGGGGAGGACGAAAAACCATCCTTGCGAAAATCCAGAATTGCGCAGCCGGATCGAGCAGTTGGTCGATCCGGCGACGCGTGGGGATCCCAGGAAGCCGCTGCGCTGGGTTTCGAAAAGCTTGCCTCACATTGCGGAGGAGTTGGGGCGGCAAGGTTACTCACTCAGCCTCACCACGGTGAGCAAAATCCTGCACGAGGACTTGGGCTAGGGCCTGCAAGGGCTGCGCAAGACCCGCGAAGGGTCCTCGCATAAGGATCGGGATGCGCAGTTCCAGCCCATCAATCAGCAGTGCCAGGCGTTTCAGCAGCGGAGTCAGCCGGTGATTTCTATCGATAGCCAGAAAAAGGAGCTGGTGGGAGATTTCAAAAACGGAGGTCGGGAGTGGCATCCGAAGGGCGAACCCGAAGCGGTGCGCGTGCATGATTTTGCAGATAAACAAAAAGGCAAAGTGACGCCCCATGGGGTTTATGACATCGGCAAGAACCAAGGCTGGGTGAGCGTGGGCATTGATCACCACACCGCCGAATTCGCTGTCGATTCCATTCGCCATGGGTGGAAGCGTATGGGCCAACCGGCCTATCCTCAGGCTAGGGAATTACTGATCACGGCCGATTCTGGAGGTAGCAACAACTACCGGGCGAGGCTGTGGAAGTACGAACTGCAGAAGTTCGCGGATGAAAGCGGATTGCGCATCCAGGTCTGTCACTTCCCGCCTGGGACGAGCAAATGGAATCGGATCGAGCATCGCCTGTTTTGCCACATCACGGCGAATTGGCGGGGTCGCGCTTTGGAAACGCATGAGGTCATCGTCAATCTGATTGCCAACACACAAACCAGCAAGGGCTTGACCGTGCAAGCCGCTCTCAATGTCAACTCTTACGCAAAAGGAATCAAAATCTCCGATGCTGAAATGGCCCGGTTGAATGTCACTCCGGCAGACTTTCACGGGGAATGGAACTACTGTTTATCACCGAGAATCAGCACTGCCTGAGAAAATTAGTTGTCGCAGATTATTTTTGGAAGGGCTCTAACGAAGCGGGAAATGCATAAGCCGCGCGGACTGAAATCCGCGGGATGACCAAAAGGACGTTTATGGCACCGGTGAAGCTGTGCCCTTTCAAAACTCGATCGGAAGCGGCTTCTTCAGCAGCCGATTTCACTCGGCTGTAAGTTACCAAGTGGTTACTACCAACGGACGAGGGTTCGGGTTATGCTCGCGGCTATGGCGGTTTCGATCACGGTGCTGGCGAGTGGGAGCAAAGGCAACTGCACTCTCATCTCCAGCGGCGGAACGCGGCTGCTGGTGGATGCCGGACTCTCCTGCCGTCAACTGCTGCGCCGCATGGCGTTGTGCGGTGCGAGTCCGAGCGATATCGACGCTATCCTCATCACCCACGAACATAGCGATCATGTCGGCGGACTGCACGTGCTAGCGAAGCGGCTGAAGATTCCCGTCTATATGACGGGAGCCACGCACGAGGCCTATCACAGGTGCGCCCGGGATAGCGCCGGAAACAAGATCAGGTTCGAGCGACTGGAAGTTTTCCATGCCGGCCGCGTGTTCGACATCGGCAACGTAACGGTCATGCCCTTCACGATCCCACACGACGCAGTTGATCCGGTGGGATTCACCTTTCGCAGCGAAGGCGTCAAGGTGGGAGTATGTACCGACCTGGGCTATATGCCGGCAAGCGTGCGTCATCACATCCGGGGATGCCAGGTGCTGATGATCGAATCGAACCACGACCTGGAACTGCTGCGAGGTGGCCCCTATCCATGGGCGGTGAAGCAGCGGGTGATGAGCCGGGTGGGGCATCTGTCCAACGATGCACTCGCAGATTTCCTGACGACGGACTATGATGGAGGTGCCGAATTCCTCATCCTGGCGCACCTTTCCGAGCAGAACAACCACCCGGAGATCGCACGGATGACGGCTGAGCGTGCGTTGGGTGAGCAACTTAATTTTGTGCGCAATCAGTTAGTGCTTGCGGCACAATATGAACCGCTTCCGGCAATTCGACTGTAGCGACTGCCCCACCAGGCGCCGAGGAGGCGCTTCCCGGGGGCAAGGCTTACGCAATGACACCGTGCACGGATCGCGTCGTCGGCAAGATTCTTGCCGGTTGGCGCTATGACATCTCGGGACTGGCTCCGGAAATGCGCACCGATTACGAGGCGCATTTCGCGGAGTGCGAACGCTGCCGCTCACGGCAGCGCCTGCATCGCGGCGTCGACATCGGACTTATGGTGTTGGCTTCACTGTCGATGATCGTGTTTTTGCTGGCCTACGGAGTGATTCGCCACTTCCAGCCCGGCCACGCGTTCTGGCTGGAGATCGGAGCCCTGGGTGGATTCCTGCTCTCCATGCTGCTGTGGCTGCTGGTGGCGATCGCGACACCGGCGCCGATGGTCGTTAAAGACGCTGCCATAAGCGGCGCGCGCCTGGGACTCGACAAGCTGCCGGAAGAAATCCGCCAGCGCATTCCTGAAGACCTGAGGGTGAAGATCTCGGGACAGTGAGCAAGCTGTTCTACTTGGGCGGGTTTGCCACTGTTGCCCGCTGGGCTGATTCCTGCGGAACGGTCCAGGCAACTTTCTGTCCTTTGTTCTGTTCATCGAGCCATTGCTTGAGTGGAGCGAAGTACTCCATCATCGCGCCTGCGTCCATCTGGCGCTCGCCGGTGAGGGCGTACAGCGCGTCGGGCCAGGGTTTGCTCTGTCCCATTTCCAGCATGGCATTCAGCCGGGCTCCGGCAGCCTTGTTCGCATAGAAAGAGCAGCGATGCAACGGGCCGGTGAATCCGGCTTCGCGGCACATGGCGCGATAGAACTGGAACTGCAGGATGCGCGCCAGGAAATACCGCGTGTAGGGCACGTTGGCCGGTACGTGATACTTGGCGCCGGGATCGAAGTCCGCTTCGCTGCGCGCAACGGGAGGAAAGATGCCCTGATACTTCTCGCGCATCTGCCACCAGGCCGCGTTGTAGTCGGCGGGCTTGATTTCGCCGCTGAATACGCGCCACCGCCATTGATCGATGAGCAATCCAAAGGGCAGGAAGGCAACTTTGTCGAGCGCCTCGCGCAGCAGGTAGCCGGTGTCGTCGGTCTGCGGCACGGTCTGGAGCAGCCCGACCTGCTTGAGATACTCGGGAGTAATGGACAACGCGATGGTATCGCCGATGGCCTCGTGAAACCCGTCATTGGCGCCGTTCTTGAAAAGGAATGGCTGATTCCTATAGGCGCGCTGATAGAAGTTATGCCCCAACTCGTGGTGGACCGTGACAAAGTCTTCACCCGTGATCTGGATACACATTTTCAACCGGACATCGTCGAAGTTGTCGATGTCCCATGCGCTGGCGTGACAGACGACCTCGCGGTCGCGGGGCTTGGTGAACAGAGAGCGCTCCCAAAACGTCCCGGGCAGAGGCGCGAAACCCAAGGAGGTGAAGAAGCCTTCGCCGTATTTCACCATGCGGATGGCGTCGGTGTTCCTGGTCTTGAGCAGCTCGGTGACGTCGGAAGGCTGGTTTTGCACAGGCGGCGCAACCAGCGGAAAGATGTTGCCCCACTCCTGCGCCCAGGGATTGCCGAGCAGGTCGGCGCGGATCATGCCGTTGGCATCGACCGCGGTCGGACCGTACTTCTGCACCAGCTTGTTGCGAACGTAGGCGTGCAGCGATTCGTAAAGCGGTTTCACCTGCTGGTAGAGATGCTCCACCTCCCGGGTGAATTGCTCGGGCGTCATGTCATAGCCCGCGCGCCACATGGCGCCGAGGTCGGGGAATCCCATCTCGCGCGCACCTTTGTTGCCGAGTTCAACCCATCGCGCATAGCGGTCGCGCATGGGTGGCGAGATGGTGTGCCATCCAACCCAAAGGTCCTTGACCTCTTGCGGATCGGTGCTGGTGGCCATGATGCGCTCGATTTGCCCGATGTCGAGGCACTGGCCGGCATGATTGCCGGCGGTGGGACAGTATTTGCCCTTGCCGTAGTCGGCTTCCAGCGATGTCCCGATGCGCGTGAGCTCGGTGAGTTCCCCGGGATTGCTGGGAGCCGGAGCAGGCACGGCTGCCGCCAGCTTAAGCAACAGCATCTCGCGGGAGATTTCGGCCGGCATCTGCAGATTGTCGAAGCGAGTAGCCTGCTTGGCGAGTTCGGTGGTGGCGCCGATAAGCGCCTCGTTGGCTTCGGCAGCCATCGTTTCGGTGTCGTTTGTAATGAAATTGGACTGGACCCAGGAAGCACGGTTCGCCTTAAGCGTGAGATCGTTGAGCCGGGTCTCGGCATGAGCGATAAATTCCTCTGCCTCGGCAAGCGTGGGTGGTGTCGGCCTGGCAATGGTTTGGGGATTGCTAGTGGACGCGGTCTGACCGGTCATGAGGGAAGCTAAAAGAAATATCATCGGCAAAACTACAAATAACGAGAGTTCAGGGAACCGGGCGGCATTGCGCATGGCACGCGACCTCCGGTGAATCATTGTATAAGGCGGGTGTTCGCATCGAGCCCGAACACCGGGTTGAAGCCGCGACATCTATGATGCGTGGTGACGTTTGTCGCAGGCGAACGTCGACGGGTAGATGCATTGGAATTTCTCGGCGGGAAGAAGGCACAGAGAGACGACTAGAGCTACTAGCTAAGCTAGA
>Ga0306925_10003490_pt1 | contig 13936 bp, 12 predicted proteins | sample flu12Cox44000176_FD_203755 | JGI IMG/M metagenome (GOLD analysis project Ga0306925, IMG submission 203755) | Lab enrichment of tropical soil microbial communities from Luquillo Experimental Forest, Puerto Rico - flux8day.12C.oxic.44.000.176 (v2)... | ecosystem: Environmental > Terrestrial >... | reverse complement strand
GGCGTTGGCGGTATCCCGGATGCGACCGGCGCTGACGTGGCGCGCTCTCGACGGCGACCTGGTGGCGGGCGAGGTGAGCGCCCGGCTCCGGCCCGATAACCGCTGGTTCTTGTACTTCGACACCTGGCGTGCCGACGCCTACCCGCCGCTGGCCGATGCCGTTGCTCACGATCTCAGTCGTGACCTCTACGTCACCCTGGAAGACGCGGAATATGACGCACTGGACGCCTGCGCGCAGGCCGGATTCGCCGTGCACCGGCGAGAGAGCTACTACCGGATCCCGACCGATCCTGCAGTGACCCGGCTGGCCAGCGCCGTACTGCCGGCCGGGCTCGACGTTCTTTCCGCCGCCGATGCCGATATCACCCGACTGCGACTGCTGGACGACGCGCTACGGCAGGACGTTCCTGGTTCCAAGGGCTGGCAATGGGATGCCGAGGAGTTCCACGCCGAGACGTTCAGCCCATTCTTCGATCCCGCCACCTACCTCGTCGCGGTCGATCGGGCCAGCGGAGAATACGCCGGGCTGGTGCGAATCTGGCGCAGCCGCGCTGGCCCACGCCTCGGCCTGATCGCGACGCTCGCCCAGTACCGGCGGCGCGGGGTCGCCAGGGCGCTGCTCGGCCGGGCGTTCGCCGTGCTCGCCGCGCGGGCGGATACGAGCGTAGTCGGCGAGGTTGACGACACGAACATCGCGTCTGTCGCGTTGCTGACCGGACTCGGCGCACGACGGTACGGCGGCAACGTGGAGCTGATCAGGCGGCAGCCGGGCTGATCGGCACGTGACTGGCCAAAAGTGCGCTGGCTGTCATCCGGTTGCTAGGGTCCGCCCTGGGATGCGTTACGGCGTAATGCGCAGGGCGATCCGGCGGTTCCCGCCGTTGCGCTGGACCAGCGCAAACCACAAGGGCAGCAGGGCATCGACCGTCCCGCAGGCGCCGGCATCGCCGACGAACACGGGCTCGAGCCCCACCGCGGTGATCAGTTCCTCGGCCAGCGGACGCGCGCCGGGATCGGCGGCGAAGAACAGGACGGCGCCCGGCGGCGGGTCGGCGAAATTCTCCCAGCCCAAGGTGTTGAACGCACGCACATAACCGGCGCCAGGCGCGGCCGCTGCGACCGCCGCCCGGCTGTTGACCTCCGGCTGGCCGATCCGGTTCACCGCGTCGATCACGACCTTGCCCGCCAGCGCCGTGCCGAGCGCCGCCACCACCTCGGCGACCGCCCCGCCCGGCACCGCTAGCACGACCGCGTCCGAGCCGGTCACCGCGTCGTCGGCCGACACAATGGGGGCACCGCCTGGTCCCGTTCCCGACCCGGCCCGCGAGCCGTATAGCACCTCATGGCCGGCCGCACGCCATCGCTGGCCGAGCGTGCCGCCAATACGGCCCGTCCCGATGACGGCGATCTTCATGCTGGCCTCCAACCCGCGCGGTCCGCCTGCAACGTTCTTATCAGATGACCTCCTGCCCCGATCCGCACCGCCACCGGAGAGTAGCGGCGTGGGAAGACTTCCCGGGTTCGGCCTCCAGTACGCGGGACTTCGGACGTCGAAGCGATGGCCGCATTCTGGGAGAGGTCAATGCGGGCTGGCCTACAGGGGTGGCACCAGGGTGAAGTAGCGGCTGAGCAAGGACGCGTCGCCCTGTACATCGAGTTTGCCGGTCACGGCACGCTGCCAAAGGAAAAGAGCTAGGTCAGTTGCGGTGCCTGATATCTGAATGTCGTAACGACCGTCGGGTGTATCAAGCAGGACAGCGTCGCCGTCGAACTGAACTACCCACGTCCCTGGCCCGTCAGTGCGCTGGAACAAGAACCGCTCGCCGTGCCCTGGCGGCGCCTTTCCCACGCTACGCCGCATGGGAGCCATGACCTCGAAGGTATGCCCGATGGCGTCGGCGGCAAGCGCCGCGTCGATGGGCTGGGCCGTCCCTACCGCGTTCTCAGCATCCCACCGGTGGACCGCCGCCTCGATCGCCTGCATCCGCTGCCAGAAGCCGACACTATGGTCCGCGGACCAGGTCCACACCTGCTCGCCTGGGTCGGCCGCGCGGAAGCGCTCCTGCAAGTCCGCCGCGCCGACATGGAACCAGCCAAGCAGACCGGCCGGCACCGGAGACCGCTGCGGCGCGCGGCCAGGAGGAAGCCAGCCCCTCCACTCCTCTGCCAGTCCCAGCCATGACTGGTCACCGCCCACTGGCGGCTGTTGGATACGCTCGCCGATAATGCGGGCCACAATCCGGTGCACCCATCCCAGGTGCAAGACCAGGTCGGTGACGATCCATCCCGGGCACGACGGGACAGCCGGAGCGGGCTGCGAACCTGCCGCCGCGCGCCCCGCGGCCTCGAAAGCGGCGACCTCCCGGCGGAAATGCCCGACATAGTCCACAGCGACCACTTCTCCATCTCGATGCGCAGCCTTCGTCCCCACTCGACCCCTATTCTGAGGGAATCGTCGGCGACGTTACGAGCCAGGACAAGGAGGACCATGATGACCGCACCGCTGCAGGTGATCGCGTTGAGCTTCAGCCGCGGCGCCGGTTCGGAGGACCGGATCCTGGCCGAGGTCGATCGTCTGCGCGGCCGGGGAGTTCTTCGTCTGCTCGACATGCTCTTCGTGGCCAAAGGCCAGGACGGCACCATCGAACGGCTGACCATCGGTGATGACGAGGACTTCGGCTCGCTGCTGGCGGCGGTCGTTCCCGTTGCGGACGGCGGTCCGGCTCGGCCGGCGCCAGCTGACGGTCTGGCAGCCTTCGACCCGGCTGATGCGCGGGCTCTGGCCGGTTCTTTGGAGCCAGGGACCGCCTTGGCCTTCCTGCTCGTTGAGCACTACTGGGCCGCCCCGCTTTTCGGCGCCAGCGCCGAGGCCGGTGGCACGCTGATCGGCGAGGGCTTCCTGACCGCCGAGATGGGGCTGGTGGTGGGGGCCGAGGTCGCCGCCATGGAGGAGGCAGCTGAGATGATCGCCCAGGCCCAGGCCGAAGAGGCCGCCGCGTTGCTCACTATCGCTGCGGCCCAGGCCGAGGCGGCCGAGGCGGTGGCCGATTCGCAGCGGATCCAGTCCGCCGCGGCCGCCGACGCCGTCCGGGCGCTGATCATCGCGGGACTGGTGGAGGAGGAGGCAGCTCACGAGGCGGTGATGGCGCTGACCGCTGCCGGTCTCATCGTGGCCGCTGCCGATCAGGCCGCCGCTGACGCTGTAGCCCAAGACGTCGCCACCATAGAAGCCGCCGACGATGTGGCCGCCGAGGCGGTGGCGGAGTCCCTGATCACCATTGCCGCCGCTGACGAGATGGCGGCCGACGCGACCAGCCAAGCCGAGGCACGAGTCAGAGCAGCGTCGATCACCATGGCAGAGGCCCAGGTCCTGCAGTACCTCCCGACACCACTGCCCTTCTCCGTTATCGCCGGCAAGCTGGGCATCTCCCGGTCCGCAGCCAAGGAGCGAGCCGAACGCCTGTATACCAGGCTCGGCGTCCACAGCCGGGACGAGGCGGTCAGCCGGGCTCGCTCGCTGGGCCTGATCCGCGCCAAGTAATCGGGGCGCGGACGCTCCGCTGTTACCGTCATGATCAGTTACCCCGATCAATGAGTCCCGGCCGCGCGTATTCGTGCTGCCTGGCGGGCGGCAGGTGACCTGCGGGCCTTATTTAGCGGTAGCGGAAACCGTCGAGGAAGCGGCGGAAGACGCCGCCTTCGCGGGTAAGGGCAGGGCCGGCCGGGGGCGCGACCGCGCGCTGTCTGGCGACGGGCTGGTCGTAGTCGGTGCGGGCGATGGCGTCGACGATCTGGGGTTCGCTGAAGTCCTCGGAGCCTTCGATCTGGGGCACGTAGCCGACGAGCATGCCGTCGCGCATGACCTGGGCCTCCAGGCCGGCGGTGCCGTCGGTGTCCCATTCGGCTTCGCGGCCGCCGGGCAGTGACACGCGGACGCCGAACTGGCCGAGGCCCGCGCGCAGCAGGTGAGCGTTGATGCCCCGGTCACGTAGCGCGTCGGTTACCCGGCGGGCCCGGAATTCGTCCATGCCCGGAAGATAGTGGTTGTCCCTGAAAGATCGCTGACCGCCGGCTGAGCGCTTGCCCATACCGGGCATCGTCTGGCCTGGCGATCACAAGTACGCGCTCAGACGGCTCGTGACCCGCGGATGAACGATGGCTTTCGCGGTCGTCGCGCGTCTTAGCTACGACACGTCGATAGCCAGGACGTTCCCCTGGACAATGAAGGGATGCCTTATGGAGATCACCAATCTGGGTCAGGCGGATGGGCTGCCGCCGGTGGACTGGGCCGCAGTTGCCGAGAAGCTCGATGCGGGGTCGGCGCCAGCTCCCGACGCGGCGAACTCCCGCACGACCTGGCTGGCCACCGTCAACCAGGATGGCAGTCCGCATGTGACCGCGGTCGGTGCCCTGTGGCTAGACGGTGCGTTCTGGTTCCAGACGGGCGCGGGCACGCGGAAGGGGCGCAACGTCGCGCGCGATCCGCGGTGTTCGATCGCGGTATCGATCCGCGACGCGGACGTCGTGATCGAGGGTGACGCGGCGCGAGTGACCGAGCCGGGCGCAGTGGCGCGTATCGCGAAGGCGTGGGCGGACAACGGCTGGCCGGCCGAACCCGACGACAGCGGGTCGGGCATCACTGCCCCGTTCAACGCACCGTCGCAAGGACCACCACCGTGGAACGTATATCGCATTGAGGCACGCTCGGCGATCGTGGCCTTGGCGGCGGAGCCGGGCGGCCTGACTCGGTTCCGGTTCTGATGCTGGGCGGGCGGGACCAGTAATCCGCTCACGCCGCTTGGGGCGCCTGTGGGTAGAGGTAGACCGGCTGTGCTGGCGGGGTCACCGGCATAATGGTTCAGGACGAGTTCACGGGAGGCGTAACGTGACAGGTCGCCACGGCGGGCGGGACTTCTCAGTTGTGGTCTGCGTGGAGCCAGCCGTGCCCGGCACTGGTCGGCCCGCGCGCGAGCTGGGCTGAGGGTCGCTGCGATGCGCGCCGAGGACGCGGATCTGCCGCTACTGGCCCACGATGACCCGGCCTTTGCAGGCGAGCGGTTCCACGAGGTCCTCGATGACCTGGCCAGCCGCAACTGGCTGGCCCGCTCTGACCTGGGCTACCTAGTGCTCGGCCGTGAACAGGGCATGGCGCTGCTCAAGGACCGGCGGCTGTCGTTCCCCGCCGTCGAACTGCTGGAGCTGCAGGGGCTGACCGACGGGATCATCTACGATGGCACGACTAAAGGCCTGATGGCACGGTCCGGCCAGCCGCATGCCCGCCTGCGCCGATTGGTCAGCGCGGCCTTCACGCCGCGCCAGGTCGAGCGGCTGCGCCCTCGGCTGCGCGCATACCTAGCTGGCCTGTGGCAGGACATCGCTCAAGCGGGCCGGTGCGACGTCGTCACGGCCCTGGCCCGGCCGCTGCCCTCGATGGCCATCGCCGAGCTGCTCGGCGTCCCCGGCGATGCCGCGCTGCTGGCCCGGTGGTCGGCCAGCCTGCAAGCAGTGTTCGACATGGACATGGCGGCCAAGCGCGCTGAGATCGAGGCAGCCCACGAGGACGTCCGGGACTACGTACTCGACCTGGTGGCCAGGCGGCGGCAGCAGCCAGGCGAGGATCTTGTGTCAACGCTGGTCCATCACGAGCAAGATGGTGACCGGCTCAGTGATGACGAGATCGTCACCCTGGCGAGCTCGGTGATCGCCGGCGGCACCGACACCACCGAGTCGCAGCTGGCACATGGCCTGCGGCTGTTCGCCGACCATCCCGGCCAGTGGGATCGGCTGGGGGACGACCCGGCTCTGGCGGAGCAGGCCTGCCAGGAAGTGCTGCGTTTCGAGCCGATCGTGCCGTTCACGGCCAGGCTGGTGCGGGAGGAACTGGAACTCGCGGGGATCGTGTTCCCGGTGGGGACAGTCATGTTTGTCTGCGCGGCGACTGCTAACCGTGACCCGCTAACGTACGCAGATCCGGGCCGTTTCGACATCATGGCCGACCGGGGCGGCGCACAGGTGATGACCTTCGGCTTCGGCGCGCATTTCTGCGCCGGCGCGAGCCTGGCGCGGGCCGAGATCATCGAAGCGCTGGCGTTCCTGGCGCCCCGCATGCGCCACCTGAAACCCGACGGCGAGCCTGTCTTCGGCACGCCGACCGGGATCTACACGATGCGCAGCCTGCCAGTTCGCTTTACCCCGTACGAACCCGGCTGAGCCGGCGTGGCAGGCACTTCACCCGGCTAGCCGGTCAGCAGCAAGCGAGCACCGTCGGCTCACCGGCAGTCCGGGCGGACGCCTCTCGCGGTAATCGCATCATCTTGCCGATGAGAGGGCGTATTCGGGTGGGTCCGGCAGCGGGCTCAGCGCTGCAGTCCATTCCATGACCATCGCGGGATGCTCATGCCCTCGGGAACCTGGTCAGCGGACTGGTGGTAGCGGGCCATTTCCGTGGTGGTGGCCCAGGCGAAGTAGTCGTGCAGGACCTGCCGGAGCGGCCCGGCCTCGTCCAGGCCGGCGTCCTGCATCGCCTGGTCGAAACACTTGATCGCCCGCCGGTCCATCTCCTCATGCGGGCCGTTGCCACTGTGGATCCGCACGACCGACGTCTGGTCCCCGTAAGCGCCGGAATAGGCGGCGGGACCGCCGAGGGCCTCGGCCCAGTAGGCGGCCAGCCGCTGGCTGTGCTGCGGATGGACGCCGTGGCTGAACGCGTGGCTGACGACCGCGTCGGCCATCACCCGGGCGTGCCACGCCCCGGCCAGGCGGAGCAGGCCCTCGCGGCCGCCCGCGGCCTCATACACGCTTGGCATGCCACCAGACTGCCACGCTGCCCGGACGGGCCGGCACCAAGAGGCCAAGGTCCTCAGCGAGGCTGGCCGCGGCTGCCCGGCCACGCCGCGATGTGAGCGGCGCCTCTGGGCTACCAGGCCACTGGGATCAGGCCGGTCCTCGCCGTCAGGGCGGCATGCGGTGATCACGGCTCATACTGCGGTCCAGCCGCCGTCGATGACCAGGACCTGGCCGGTCATGTAGCTGGAGGCGGCGGTGGCCAGGAACAGCAGCGGGCCGTCGATCTCCTCCAGGGCGGGGATGCGGGCCAGCAGGGTGTGCTCGCGAATCGACTGGGCAAAGCCGGGGTCGGCCAGGTGCCCGGTCAGCTCGGTCGGGAAGTAGCCGGGGGCCAGCGCGTTGACCCGCACCCCGCGCTCGCCCCACTGGGCGGCCAGCTGCCGGGTGAGCTGGACCAGCGCGCCCTTGCTGGCGTTGTAGGCGGCCATCGGCCCGCGGGAGGCGACGATGCCGTACATGGAGGCGACGTTGATCACGCTGGCGGCGGGGGCGGCCAGCAGCAGCGGGGCGGTCAGCCGGCAGATGTCCAGCACGCTGATCAGGTTGACCTCGATCACCCCGCGCAGTTCTTCCAGCGATTGCTGCTCGAGCAGACCGTCGTCGCAGATCCCGGCGTTGTTGACCAGCACGTCAAGACGGCCGCGCGAGGCCAGCCGCCCGGCCAGCGCCTGCCGGTGGGACGCGTCGGTGATGTCCCCGGGCAGCGCTTCGATCCGCTCGCCGCACTCCCGGGCCAGCTGGTCCAGCAGGTCGGCGCGGCGGGCAGTGACCAGCACGTGCGCGCCCGCCTCATGCAGAACCCGGGCGAACCGCGCGCCCAGGCCCGCCGAGGCGCCGGTCACCAGCGCGACCCGGTCATCCAGCCGCCACCGCGCAGCGACACCGGCGCCTGGCACTGCCGCACCTATCTGGCTCATCTGTACTCCGCATCGGGGCCGAGGTCATCGCTGCCCTAGATGATGCCGCCCGAGTGCGACGGCCGAGACCGGGATACTGATCGCAGGCTACTCATCGCTCGCGTGCCAAGCCCCAGCAGGCAGCGTCCCAACAGGCCGGTGATCGAGGCGGTGTACTGCACCGCGGGTGATCAGGCGGCCGTCATTCTTTGAGCGTTGTCGAGCCTGTCGCGTAGCTCCTGCCCAGCTTCTAGCCTAGAGACCGAACAGATCCTCCATGTTCGGGTAGCGATCTCCCGCCGCAACGCCCAGCGGGGCCAGGGCGTTGTTTCTGATGCCGTAGCACGTTACGTTTGCCCGCCCGAAAACTCGCTAGCCGCGGCCGCGGCCGCGGGTTTGGATGAACTCATGCGGCCTGACCTGACCTTGGATCTCGGCAACGGCCTGCACCTGCGAGCCCTGGTCCTGGACGACGCGGTGTTGCTGGTGCAGGCCACGAGCGGGGAGGCGGCGCCATCCCTGTGGGGTCCTCGCCCCGCCGGACCCTACTCGCTGCCCGACGCGCGCGCGGCGCTGGCGGCATGGGATCCCGCCGCCGGGGGCCAGTATTCCCTCGGAGTCCTGGACGGCCAGCAGCTCCTCGGCGCGGTCGGGCTGATGCCCGGCCAGCCGGGAAGCGCAGAACTGGCCTACTGGATACGACCCGCACAGCGCGGCCGGGGCATCGCCTCGCGGGCCGTCCAAGCGGTCACGATCTGGGCCCACCGCGGCCTCGCCATCCCCCGAATCTGGCTCGAGATCGACCCCGGTAACGAGCCGTCGCTCCGGGTCGCCCAGCGGGCCGGCTACCACTTCGAACAGCGTCTACCCCGGCACTGCCGCGACTGGGCAACCGAGGACGCCCGCCACGACTCATGGCACGACTGCCTCATCTGGGCCCACGTAGAACCAAGCACAATCGAGCCTGTCTTAGTGCCGTGGCGATAACAGAATGCAACGAACAACCTGTAATCAATCAGTTGCGATTCGCGCAGTACGGCGAATCGGAGCGGTTGACACCTGCATCTGCCTGGTGAATCTCAGCGCGCAGATCGTCTGTTCCTGCGCGCTCTGAGTGGTGTAGCGGAGTGTTGGCGCCAGGGTGGCGGTCTGCTGAGCGGCCGTTCGGCCATCAGTTGACTGTCTTGCGAGGTTCGGCTGGAAGCGCAGGTGGGGGCGGGGAGGTTTCCTGGTCAGGTATGCCAGCGGGCGGGGCCGCCGTGTGCGGGCTGGTAGCGGCACAGCGTTCCGGTGCGGATGGAGGTGTTCAGGTGCGCCCCCGCGATCGGGGCGGCTGTCGTGATGCGGTCGATGGTGGCGCGGAGGGTGCGGGTGACGTTGACCCGGGCTCGTTCGGCGTCGGCGGCGGCCCGGCGGGGGCGCCCGGCCAGCCCGGTTGCCCGGCGCAGCTCACCGATCAGTGCCTGGCGTTCCTGATGTGCTTTCTCGGCGGCGGTGCTGTCCCCGGCGCGGTCGGCGGCAGCGAGCTCGCTGTCCAGTTCGCGGATCCGCTGCCGGTAGGTGTTCCGGGCGGCGGCGTCCAGCAGTGACCCCGTGTCCGCGGCGGCCAGCCCGGGGCCGCCGGCCACCAGGTCGAGTGCCGGGATCTCGTGGCCGGGGGCGGCCAGCAGGGCGCGCAGGTAGTGCAGGCCGCGGCTGTCGCGCAGCCGGACCTGTTCGGGTCCGGCTTGCAGCAGCCAGTCTTGGCCATCGCGGCGCAGGCTCCACTGGTCGGCTGCAGGGGTGAGACGGCCGAGCAGCCCGGGTACTCCTAGCCGTTCGGCGATCGCGCGGGCCCGGGCCCGGCAGGCGGACGCCTGCTGCTGGTCACCGGGCGCCTGCCGGAGGCTGAGCGCGGCGGCGGCGGCGTCCAGGCCCAGCACCTGGCAGGGCAGGGCTCCGGTCGTTTCCGCGAACGCGGTGGCTTCCTCCAGGCAGCTCACCGCCTCGTCGAGTAGGCCGAGCCGGGTGGCCAGCAGGCCCAGGAAGAACGACACCGGCCCCAAGCAGGTGTTCGCCCCGCCGAAGACCACCAGCCGACCCTGGTAGGGCAACAGGGCCTCGCGGAGCTGCGCGGCGGTGGCGGCGTCACCGGCCTGGGCAGCCACGAACGCGAGCATCGCGGCCGCGCCGAGCTGCCGTGGCCCCGATCCGGCCAGCACGGCCGGCAGGACACGGTCCATCTCCGCCTGCGCGTCCTCCGGGCGTCCGGTCAGCATCAGCCAAGCGGCGACGTTTGCCTCCATGAAGTGCCCGGGCAGCCGGCGGGCCAGGCTCAGCAGGTCATCGACGGTGAACGTGGCGGCCGCCGGGCCCCCGTAGAAGGCGATCTCCGCGCTCTGGGTCGCGACCAGCCGGCCGGTGTCGGGCAGCCCGGCCCGCCGGCCCTCCGCTGCCACCTCCTCGATCAGCTGGGTGGCCTCGCCGAACCGCCCGCGGAAGGTGGCCAGCATCGCATGCCGGGCGGTCGCCATCACCACGGCCTGACCGTCGCCAGCCGCACGGGCGGCGTGCTCGAACGCGGCCAGCGTCGACTCGGCTTCACCTACCCGTCCCAGTTCCATCAGGGCCACGAACCGCCAGAACATGCCGTGCCGTTCCCTGGTGCCGTCGCCTGCGGCCCGGGCTAGCTCGATGATCTCCGACGCGGCGGCCAGCCGGTCCTCGGCGCCTGCGGGGTCCCACAGCGCGTGCAGCCGCGCATCGAGCACCTCGGCCAGCACCCGGAGGTCCCCCGAGTCGCGGGCCAGCTTCAGGCCCTCGTCGGCCAGCGCCCGCCGCCGCGGCCCTGCCGAGGAGTCGCCCAGCAGCTCGTGCGCCAGCCGGGCCAGCAGCCGGGCTCTGGTGCTGTCATCCGGCGCATGCGGAAGGGCCAGCTGCAGCAGGCGGACCAGCCCGGTATCGACATCGAGGAACTCCGCGTGCGACGGCGCCGTCAGCGCCAGGCGCACCAGCGGACCGGCCGTATCTGTGCTGGCGGCCAGGTCAGCGGCCAGCGACCGTGCCACACCCGGCAGCCCGCCAGAGGCCAGCCACACCCCGTGCCGGGCCTGCGGGGCCAGGCCGGGCAGCACCGTAGCCAGCTCATCTTCGCTCAGCCCGCCAAGCCTGAGCTCAGTTCCCACGCCCAGCGCACGCACCGAGGTGACAATCACGGCGGTGCTGGTGGCCGCCGCCCTGGCGGCGACGATCTGCAGGACCTGCAGCGGAGCAGCTCCGCCGTGATCGATATCGTCGATCACCAGCAGCCGCCTTCCGCTGGCCAGCGCCCGGGCGACGCTGTCCAGCTCTAGCGGCCCGGCGTCACCGAGCACGCTAGAGGCCAGATCGTCGGGTGCGTCGGCGTCTCGGAGCAGCTGCGCCCACGTCAGCTGGCCGGGCTGGCCGCGTACCGCGGCGGCTCGCAGCACCTCGAACCCGCGGCGGGCGCCCGCGCGTGCAGCGGCAGCGGCCAGTTCGGTGCGGCCCGAGCCGGGCGGGCCGATGATGGCCAGCACGCCGCCCCGGCCGTCAGCGGCGCCGTCAAGCAGGCGCTCGACCTCGGCCATTTCGCGGCTCCGGCCGGATAGAGCCATACCCGAGATATACCGCAGCGGCAGCCCCCAAGCACGCCGCCGGCCCGAGAGCAGCGGAAGAGCCCGTCCGCCGTGATCAGCCGCACCATGATGCCGCACCGCGCCGCCGCCGCTTCACGGGCCGTTCCCGCTGAGCTACGCCTGGCCCGCTTGGAGGGCCCGCCGCGGCCAAGCGAACGATTTGTTCGCCGCCGGTTTACGCCTCCTGGTTAAGAGGCCGGTCATGCCAGCGCACCGTTTCCCAACCGGTCTCTGCCGGTGAACGCCCAGCTGGCCGGCGTTCCGAAGCAGCCAGGTCAGGCCCGGCGCTGCCAGGCACCGCACCCGGACCATGTGATCAAAAGGGAGGCCAACGATGATGTTCCTAGGATCACCGCGATGCGCCCGCGCCGCATGCGCATCGCATCCCTCAGCTGATGGAAGCCGTCACCGGCGGCTGACAACGAACGCCATCGTGGTACGGCGGCCCTTATGGGTGGTCATCAGGAGCTGCCCGCGCGCGCTCACGAAGATGGCACGGCCACCAGCACACGGACCAGGCAGAGTCCCGGCCGCCGCGACGAGAGTCCGCCGCCGGACGCTGAATACCCGGCACGCGGGCCACGGCGGCCCGGCTCATGGGGACCCAGACGCGACGGCATTACGCAACAACTTACGAAAACGGACTGGAGGCAAGACTGATGACGGACATCGCAGAGCGAGACCTGCAACCAACCATCCAGGCCTGGGACCAGGCAGCATGGAGCCTGGCCGCGCTCGCGGCCACGGCCCGGGACGACGGCCCGCCCGAGCTGATGGCTGCGGCACGGGACCTGCTGGCCGCCGCCGGGCTCACCGGCGCGCTCGGCAGGCACCCGCCGGGACTTGGCACCCCGGCCCCCCGGCAGATCGCCAGCCAGGCCGCAGCCGCCCTGCACCAGGCCTCGGCGCTGGGCAGCGGCTGCGGCTACTTGTGGGGCGCCCGAAGCGACGAGGCACTGCTGGCCCAAGGGCACGCAAGCGCCCAGGCCGCGGTCCCGATGGCCCGGTTCATGCTGCCGGTGATGGGCGACCTCGCCCGCCGCGTGACCGCGCCGGGCGCCCGCATGCTCGACGTCGGGACCGGCGTCGGCGCGCTCGCCGTCAGCTTCGCCCAGGCCTTCCCCCAGCTGCACATCCTGGGGATCGACATCCTCGACCGTGCCCTGGACCTGGCCCGCCAGGCCATCGCCGCCAGCGGCGCCGCGGACCGGGTGACGGTACGCAAGCAGGACGTCGCCGAGTTCGCTGACGACACCGGATTCGACGTGGCCTGGCTGCCCGCGCCGTTTATCCCGCAACCAGCCCTGCATGCCGGCCTGCCGCGCGTCACGGCAGCACTGCGCCCTGGCGGATGGCTGATCCTAGGCCACGGCAAACTCGGCGGGACCCCGGTCGAGGACGCCCTCACCCGGCTCAAGACGATCACCTACGGCGGTACCGCGCTGGACGAGGCAGCGGCATGCCACCTACTCCGCAACGCCGGGCTGACCTCGGTCCGGCCGATGGCCACCCCCGCCGGAGCCCCGGCCATCACCATCGGCCAGAAACCGGCCTGACAAGGCCGCGGACTCACCCCAAACCGGGACCGCCGATACGCCACCGGCATGCACGGCAACAGAATTACCCGTTATGTGCCGTGCTCTGTGTCGAGGACTCGGGCTAACAATCAGCTCAGGCGGATCTCGCGCGATAGCCGCAGCCAGCGATCATGACGCAGCGTGATAATTGCGCTGGGTTCCAGTTGCCCCGAGCGCTGAGCCAGAGGAACGGTCGGATGAGGGATCGATAGATCGGGCGTACGACCGCGGCCGGGAGCACTCCGTTGCGTTCCTCCTGCCACACCCGGGCGCGGGGATGCTGGCGGAACAGGACGAAGTCAAGCGGCATCGGCGGAGCGCTCGTGTGAATCTCGATGGCGCACAGGTGCTTGGCGTTGAGGTAGCCGTACTGCTGCGGGCTGACCAGGCGCAGCGGCGCGCCGTGCGCGAGGCTCAGCGGCTCGTGGTCGAGACGGTCGGCGAGCAGGACATCGTCCTGCAGGGCGTCGTCGATGTGCACGATCGCCCGGTAACCGTCGAGGCCGCGGAAGACGACGTGCGTCACCGCCGTAGTGGGTGACAGCCGCGGCTCGATGATCGAGCGGTAGACGGTGGTGAACCCGACGCCCTCCCAGCGCAGTCCGGTCGCCGACCATCCTGCGACGCAATGGAAGTCGGACGTCTGTTCGGTGCGCGGCAGGGTGGCCAGCTCGGCCACGGCCACGGTGACCGGCTCGCGGACCGCGCCGGTGATCTTGAGTGCCGGGCTGGCCGGCACCGCCGGTGGCTTGGACGGACCGCCGAAGCGCGGGAACCCGTCGGCCTTTCGCTGTCCGGGCGGTAGGGGCCTGGACATGTGCGTTGTGCTCGTCAGCCTCATGCGCGAACCTCCATATATACGGTACCGTATAGATGGAATGTAGCACCGGCAGCGGCACCGTAACTTCCCGGGGGTGATATTCACAGCTCATGGCCGCCATCACCCGGACGCCCCGCAGCAGGTGGATCGAGGAGGGCTTGC
>Ga0306925_10003489_pt1 | contig 13937 bp, 13 predicted proteins | sample flu12Cox44000176_FD_203755 | JGI IMG/M metagenome (GOLD analysis project Ga0306925, IMG submission 203755) | Lab enrichment of tropical soil microbial communities from Luquillo Experimental Forest, Puerto Rico - flux8day.12C.oxic.44.000.176 (v2)... | ecosystem: Environmental > Terrestrial >... | reverse complement strand
GCTGTGGCAGTGACGTTCGAGCCGCACCCACTGCGCATTCTGCGGCCCGACAGCGCGCCCAAGCTGCTCACGCCGCTCGAAGTCAAGCTGCAATTGCTGGAGCAGACCAGCGTCGATGCCGTCGTGGTCCTGCCGTTCACCCGCGATCTTTCTCTGATGTCGGCACACGACTTTGCCCGCCAGGTGCTGGTCGACGGGCTGCACGCCCGCGAAGTCCACGAAGGCTATAACTTCCACTTCGGGCACAAGGCGCAAGGCAACGTCGAGACGCTCGCCGCGTTCGGGCGCGAGATGGGATTCGGCGTGCACACTTACCCCGAATTACTGCTGCGCGGGCATCACGTGTCAAGCAGCGAAATTCGCCGCCTCATCGCCGCCGGGCGCGTGGACCGGACGCGCGCGCTTTTGGGCCGGCCCTTCAGCATCCTGTCGAGCCCGGGACGCGGACGCGGCTACGGAACCCGCTATACCGTCCCCACCGTCAACCTGGCGCGCTACGACGAACTGGTGCCGGCCAACGGCGTGTACATCACGCGCGTCCGCATCAACGGCGAATGCTTCGACGCGGTGACCAACGTAGGAGTGCGTCCGACGTTCGGCCCCGATTCGTTTGCCATCGAGAGCCACCTGCTGAATTTCCACGAAATCGAGTTGCTGGCACAGACAGAGGTGGAGTTGATCTTCCTGAAGCGGTTGCGCGAGGAAATAAAGTTCGAATCAGTGGACGCGCTCAAAGAGCAGATTGGGCGCGACGTGGCGAGGGCGCAGAGGTTCTTCAGGATGGCGAAGAGCGCTTAGCTGTTGGCTAGAAAATCCGGGTGTCCCACGCAAGCCGATTTGCCTGTGTGTGAATTAGCTGTGTCGGCTGCCTTCATGAACAGCGCGAATGAGTGGGCCGTCGGCGTGGACGAGAAACACCCGGTGAGCCAGCCTCCCGATTCGCTGCCAAGCAGCTGTGATGCCGCCCGCGCAGCGGTAATATGGTGGTGGCAGGAGGGCTGCGATGGCGACCAGCTTCACGGCGCACAATATCCGGCTCGACGACGGCTGATTGACCATGCCGGAGATCCCCTGGCAGATGCAAGACCTTCCACTGATGAAATTCTCCAGACAGTTCCTCAGTCTTACTTTTCCCGCTGGCATCGCCGGCAAGAGGCTCGTCGATCTCGGGTGTTTGGAGGGCGGTTACGCTGTCGAGTTCGCGCGGGACGGATTTGACACGCTCGGCATTGAAGTTCGACAGAGCAATTTTAAAAATTGTCAGCGCGTTAAAGCGGCGACCATCTTCCCCAGGCGACCAATCTTCCCCATCTGAGTTTCGTTTGTGGGGATGTGAGAAATTTGGAGAATCCCGGGGTTTTCGATGCGATCTTCTGCTGCGGAATCCTCTACCATGTAGATGAACCCCGTAAGTTCATGGAACAGATGAGCCGGGTTGCCGTCTCATTGTCGATACGCATGTGGCTGCCGAACAGCCAAATCGTAAGTTCAAGGTCTCGAAAGTAACGTAAAACGAAGGTATGACTGGAAGGTGGTTTTCCGAGTTCGCCGACGAAAACCAGCGCCATACCGATCGATGGTCGTCATGGGATAATGCGAAGTCGTTTTGGCCTATAAAACGCGATTTGATCGAGGTTCTGCGGCAGCTTGGTTTCTCGATGGTTCTGGAGTACCCAATCTTTGATGCTCATCGCGAAGCCACCGACCGAGTGACCATTGTCGGTGTGAAGGACTAATCCGAGCCAAAAGCAGGGCGTTCTCGAATGAGGGGGGTCCGACTTAATTCGGAACCGCCAAGGAGCGGCGGGGCGACGGTTATTTGCTTGGGGTTGGCAAAGGTGAGGTGACGAAGCGGATGTTCCCTGGAGCTGCCTTGCGCCGAAAGGATACACATCAAAACCCGCACGACCCGACAGTAAGGGCTGAAACCTGAATGTGGGCCATCAGTCAGCGTCGCCCACTCATTCGAAAACCACGAATGAGTGGGGCACCCAGACGTAGTTTTCAGTTCGCGGGTGTCAGCAAGGAGCCATTCGCTCGCCACGGCCTCACAAGGGGTTATTTACTTCGTCGTCTCCGGCAGCCCGATTTTTCTTGAGCAACGCGTTGTATTCCGGATCACCGTGCAAAAACCAAAACTGTGGATATGCTCGAATGAATTTCAGTCGCGGATCGCCCTGCTCATAAGCTTTCTGGAGATAGCGCAGCGCATGGTTACGGTCTCCGGCGAACCCGTAGGCACCCGCCACATTGATCGCGCGGTGGTTCTGTGCCGGGTCGCTCAGCACGCGATGCAGCACCCACTGCCGATAGCCCGTTTCGCCGCCCCTCGCAAACGCCTCCCGAATTTCTGACTTTTCCTCGTCGCTGCGGGTCGAGCTGTCCACCAGCGCCAGCATCTCGGGAACTCGGTGTTGCAGCAGATACACGACTTCGGCAAGCCGGTGTGCCCGTTGGTAGCTGGGGTCTAGATTCATGGCGGCGAGCAGGTAGTGTTCGCTCGACGGCAGGTCTTTGCGGTACATCAGGAACTCCCCGGCGATGCTGATGGCGAACTCTCCCGTCGGGTCCAGTTCCACCGCGCGCAGCAGCTCGGTTCGCGCTTCCGCGCAGCGGCCTAGCATGGCGAGGAAAACCCCGTAGTGGCCGTGCACCGACGACAGGTTCGGCTGCAGCTCAATGGCGCGCCGGTATTCCGGCTCAGCTGTGGCAGCTTCACCCGTGGTACCGAACAGCAAGAGCGCATACGTCGAGTGAGTGTTCGCGCCCAATGAGATCGCTTTTTCCGCAGCCGCCTGGCTGTCCTGCAACAAGCTGCGCGATTCCTCAACCGTTGGGTTCCCCAGCGTCACGGCCTGGTACCAGAGTATCTCGGCCAGAATGTGGTAGGCCTTGCCCAGGTCGGGTTGCCGCCCGATGGCCTCGCGCGCAAACTGTTCCGCCTTGGCGCTGTCCGCTGCCGTGACGCGGTAAGTGTAGCAGCGTGCCTTCAACAGCGCGTCGTAGGCTTCGGGATCGACGCTCGCCGGCTGAATCCACTGCTCTCCCTCACCCAGCCTTACCCGCAGTTGCCGCATGATGGCGTGCGCGATTTCGCCCTGCAACGCCAGCACATTACGCTCGTCGCGCTCGAACGAGTCGGCCCAGAGTTGCGCCTCTGGGGGAGCGTAGATGAGTTGCGCATTGATGCGTACCCGGTTGCCTTGCCGCAGAACGGACCCCTCTATGACGCCGTCAACCTGCAATTCGCGTGCGATCTCGCTCACTGGCTGGTTCGTGTTTTTGTAACGCATCACCGACGTGCGAGAGATGACTTTCAACGAACTGGCGCGCGAAAGCTCGTTGATGATGGCGTCGGTCATCCCGTCGGAGAAGTACTCCTGTGCGGGGTCGCCAGAAAGATTGGCCAGCGGCAATACCGCCACCGAAGTAATCGTCGGGGCCGCAATGCGTCTCGAACTCCACCAATGATAGCCCGCGATCAGCAAGCCACTCAGCAACAGACCGAGGACAGCCACATGGGTCGTGATCCGGCGAGTCGTCCATTCGGGGCCACGGCATTCGCTGGCGCAGATGGAAGAAGGGCAGTACCAGAGGTCGCGCGCCGCACATCCGCTGACATCTCCTCTGCCGTTTGGTATCGCTGCGTCGCGTCTTTCGCCAGGCACCGCTTGATGATGCCGTCCAGTGACGCCGATGCCGTGCCACTGCTGATCGGAGGCACGGGAGCGTGCAGGATGGCATCCCGCCATCGCCGTTGCCGTCTTGCCCTGAAAGGGAACACGGCCGGTTGCCATCTCATAGAGCACGATCCCGACGGACCAGATGTCGCTGCGCGCGTCACACGGTTCGCCGTGCAACTGTTCCGGAGACATGTAGGCCATGGTTCCCGAAATTCCCCCCGCATCCATTTCTGTCGAGGCGGTCTTGACGTCGAGGCCATCGCGGCGCTCGAACCGTGCCAGCCCAAAGTCCAGAATTTTGACGCGACCATCGGTCGTGATTTGCAGGTTCGCCGGCTTCACATCGCGATGAATGATGCCTTGCGCGTGGGCCGCTGCGAGTCCGTGCAGCGTCTGTGTCATGATGGACAGCAGCTCATCCTGAGATAGTGGGCCATCGCCGAGTCTTTGCGCCAGCGACTCGCCCGGAACCAACTCCATGACGATGAAGTCGGTGTCGCTCTCTTTGTCCAAGTCGTAAACCTGCGCTATGTTGGGATGGTTCAGCCGCGACAGGGTGAGCGCCTCCTGACGCAGTGCACGCTGGGCCTTCGAGTCAAAACCTTTTCCCACTGCTGCGGACGAGGGTAGTACTTTCACGGCGACGTCCCGGTCGAGGTGCTCGTCGTAAGCGCGATACACCGCTCCCATCCCGCCCGAGCCAATCTGCGCCAGCAGGCGATAGTGCCCCAACAACCGGTTTTCCGTCGTAGCGTTGGCCATGGCAAATTCCGCCACTGTTATGACTGTGCGTCAGCGCAAGTTTCCCTTCAAGGGCATGCGTCACAAGTTAGGGAGCCAGTGGCCGAATCGCTACAAGCGGATTTCTGTTGACACGCAGGGTCATGGCTGGCGTCCGGCACGTTCGCACCTGCTGCAAAGAGTCCCTTTCTGAACTGACATTTGTCACTTGATACGCCGGGAGGTCCACAATTAACTCAAGAGAGCGACATGACTAGAGAAAGCTGGGGTGGGTGTGAAAGGGAATTACGGTGTGGACTCGCCGGCGATGGTTGGGACTCTGTGTGGGCTGGGGCTTGGAGGTGTGGTCCTTGCATACTTCCTGCCGTCGCCCTGGCGGTGGGTTGGAGGCGTTCCGGGAGTGTATTTCCTCTTGGGGGCAGCAGGAATGTTGTTCTACAGCAAGGTTGGCAAGCAGGCACTGCGGGAACGGCTTCTCGACAACATTCCCTGGCAAGGGAATGAGGCGGTGCTGGACGTGGGTTGCGGACGCGGTCTATTAACCATGGGTGCCGCCCATCGGCTGGCGACAGGAAGGGTAGTTGGCGTGGATGTGTGGCAGCCTGGAGCTGTGAGCGGCAATCGAGCGGAATCGGTTCTGGAAAATGCGCGGATCGAGCGCGTGAGCGACAGGGTCGAGGTCAAAGAGGGTGACGCGCGCGCGTTGCCGTTTGCCAACGAGACGTTCGATGTGGTGGTGTCGAATTTTGTCATACACGAAATGAGGGACCGCAAGGAACGGACACAAATGATGCGCGAGGTGGCGCGCGTGTTGAAGCCGGGCGGGCGAGTGGCCGTGGTGGATTTCATCTTTACGAACGAATGCGTCACGGATCTGCAGAGGTTTGGCGTGGAAGCGGAGCGGGTGAGGGACGCATTCTTACCCTTTTGGATCTCGGCCATCCTGAATTTCGGGGCAGTTCAGACCTATCACGTGGTGGGAAGGAAGATTTAGCCACAATCGGGTCGATGTCTCTGCACCGCTCGGTTTCCGTTGTGCAGGAAGGTGCATACGGAACCCGTCAAACCTGCCTCGCAAATTTCGCCAGCCAGAAAACGTGGCACACCCCACTCATTCGCAACGAGAATGAACGCCATCACGGAAAGCAGCCCCCGAGCTTTCCGTGTGCTGCCGAGCCGGCCGCCGATCACTTCTCCCGCTTCTCTGCGCCCTCCCCTGTCTTGGTCCAGTGCTGGCCTTCGTCCGTAGAATATTCCGACCACCACTCCACCTTATTATTGCCCAGGAACTGGTTGACGGTGCGGAACCACACTGGCTTTTCTTTCATGGTGGTCTTTGTCAAGTACTCCCAGTGTGTGCCGTCGGCGGTAATATTGACGTCTCCCGTGCGCGGACGGTCACCCTCGGGCGAGAGTCCGAAAAAGTGAAACGTGCTGGTCTTGGGATCGAAGGAGTAGATGGAGAGAAACCGCAACGCCGTGCCGTTGTCCTTCACGTCCTGATCGCAGACCACGAAGATGTGATCGGGCGACCAGACGCAAGTCGAGACCCCGCCACCCATGCCCGCCTTGCTGTAAGCGGTGTCGAAGAAATGCGCGTCGCCCACCCACTTACCGCCTACCCAGCGATTCAAAACGTCGGCGGTCGGCTTGGTATCAGCAGCAAGCACCGGCAGAAAAAAGCAGAGCAGCAATACTGCGAGAAGCTTCTTCATGGTTTCTCCGGAAAGAAAATTGCGCCCAGCAGATTTGACGACGCCCAAAGAGCATACGGCAGTGGCGCGCGCAGTTGCAAAGCGCAATGCGACGAGGTGCGCGAAATCACATCCGCGACTGTGCGCATTCATTACAATATTGTCATGGACTCATTCATCATCGCAGACAGGCAATTCCGCTCGCGCCTTATTGTCGGCACGGGTAAGTACAAGTCGGGGCAGGAGACCGCGCGCGCCATCGAGGCGTCAGGCGCGGAGATGGTCACGGTCGCAGTGCGCCGCGTCAACCTCGATCGCAGCCAGGAGTCGCTGCTCGACTTCATCGATCCCAGGAAGTATTTCCTATTACCCAACACCGCAGGCTGCTACACCGCGGACGAGGCCATCCGCACCGCGCGCCTGGGCCGCGAAGTGGGACTGTCAGACTGGGTGAAGATCGAAGTCATTGGCGATCAGCAGACTCTGTTTCCCGATGTACAGGCCACTATCGAAGCCACGCGCGTGCTGGTGAAGGAAGGGTTCACCGTTCTGCCGTATACCTCCGACGACATTGTGGTGGCCAAGCGCCTGATCGATGCCGGAGCCAGCGCTGTGATGCCGCTGGGCGCTCCGATTGGCAGCGGGCTTGGTATCCAGAACCAGCCGAGCATGCGCATTCTGCGCGAACTGATCACGGAAGTGCCGCTGATTGTGGACGCAGGCGTGGGCACGGCGTCGGACGCGACCATTGCGATGGAGTTGGGCATGGACGGCGTGCTGATGAATACTGGCATCGCAGGCGCACAAGATCCAGTGCTCATGGCGGAAGCGATGCGCAACGCGGTGATTGCGGGACGGCAGTCTTACCTGGCAGGCCGTATGGCGAAGAAGCTCTACGCCACGGCCAGTTCTCCGCTGGAAGGCGTGGTGCGGTAGATAGCGAGCCGACCCTCAACCGTTGTTAACAGGACGGATGTCCGCAAGACAATGGTCGCGTTCCGGGATACGACAACCATCACGGCGAGCATTACCGCATTTTTGGGGAAGTGTGAAGCGGTACGCATTCTCAAGCTATGAGGAACTGGTGATGCGCTTTCAGAGGAAAGTCGAGGATCTGTGGAGGCAAGAAGATGCGCGAGACCGCTAATTCAGCGTAACAATGACGGGGTAAAGACGTTCTTCACCCGTGCACGCGAACGTGCCCGCAAGCTCGATCGTGGTGAGACGGTTTCGCCCGAGTTCGTTGTGAGCTTTGAGCATGCAGACGAGATGCGGCGCCTGATGTCGGTCGAGCGAGCGCGCCTGCTTGCCGTGGCCTAGAACAGGCCAGTCTCTGTATCGGAGTTGGCGATTGGCCTGAAGCGTGATACCCGCGCCGTTGGCCGCGACATTGACCTGCTGGAATCGTTTGGTCTTCTGCGGACACACTTCGAAGCCAACCCCGGCCACGGGAAACGCCGCATCGTCGAGCCGCGCGCGTCACGGTACAAGTTAGTGGCGAATATCTGAACATCCACCAGCCGCCATCTAGCCTGTTTCCTACTGCGTGAAGTCTAGTTGCGTGGTACCTCCTCGCCCGCCAGCTCGAAGTAGTTGACCAGCATATCCACCACCTCGCGGCCGATTTCGAGCGAGGCGGTTGCCGCCGGTGAAGGCACGTTGCATACATGGATCATGCGGCGGCTGAGAATGAAGTGAAAGTCGTCGAGCAAGTTTCCGTTTCTGTCCACGGCCTGCGCGCGCACGCCTGAACCGCCCGGCACAAGGTCTTCTGCGGTTAGCTCGGGAACCATCTGCTGCAAGGCGCGGGTAAACGCGGACTTGAGCCACGAGCGATATTGCTCCGCCATCCCCATCTTCCAGTACTTGCGCGCCATTTTCCAGAAGCCCGGATAGCGGAGCGTCTCGACCGCCTCAGACAGGTCAGGCGAGCTACCCGTATATCCTTCGCGGCGAAATGCCAGAAGCGCATTGGGACCGGCTTCGAGGCTGCCGTTCACGTGACGGGGTAGATCGGGTTCTTCACCAGGTAGCGCCGCTCGGGCTTCACCTCGTAGTACTCGCCGCGGAAGGGAATGATCTCGAGGTCGGTCTGGCAACCTGCCATGCGCGTGACGGCGTCGCTGTAGAGCCCGGCACAGTTGATGACATAATTTGCGCGGAACGCTCCCGCCGTGGTCTCGACTACATTGGCGTTGCCGTCATCATGCAGGCCTACAACCTTGGCATGAAAGACAATCTCACCTCCTGCGCGCTCGATGAGTTCCGCGTATTTTTTCGCAACTTCGATGTAGTCGACAATGCCGGTGGTGGGAACGTGCAGCGCGCAAATTCCCGCGCAATAGGGCTCAAGCTCGCAAAATTCGTCGCGGTCGAGCCGGCGCAATCGCTCGACGCCGTTGGCCAATCCGCGTTGATGCAACTGTTCCAGGCGCGGCACTTCCTCGGGAGACGTCGCCACCACCAGCTTGCCGCATTCCTCGAATGGGATGGCGTGCTCCTGGCAGAAGCGCTTCATCGACGCGCAGCCCGCCACGCAGTTGCGGGCCTTCAGCGAACCGGTGCGGTAGTAGAGGCCCGAGTGGATGACGCCGCTGTTGTGTCCGGTCTGGTGGGCGGCGACGCGGTCCTCTTTTTCGACGACCAGCACGCGCTTGCCGGGGAAACGAGCTGTGTATTCCCGGGCCGTGGCGAGACCGACGATACCGGCGCCGATGATGAGTAACTCCGCTGGGCGGTCTGTCATAAGGGTCTTTCGTGGGAAACCAATGATTATACGAGGCGGCTGACCCAAGATGCTGTGATGAACAATACGTTGGTCGCCAGGCTGTTTGCGCAGGCGGTCAATTTTCAATTCTCGGCGGTGCACAAACAGTCACCGCGGAGTGGTTTCCTGTCCCGTAAAATGTACTAGACAGGCAACGGATCCGGCGATGGACGCTCAGGTCGAGTTCGAAGAACTGCGCCGCGACAGCGAGTCATGGTGGTACACCGCACGCCGCAAATTGCTGCGCGAGGCAGCGACGCAGGCCGTCCGCGGCAAGCGCGAAGCGCGCGTGCTCGACCTGGGATGCACAGCCCAGTTGCAGTTCAGCGATCCGGCGCTGTATCGCGTGCTTAACGTCCATCGCTCGCTGGAGACGCTGGCGTTCCGGCAACTTGCGGGTGACGAGAACCTTGTCTGCTCGCGCTTCGAAGAGCTCGCGCTGGCCTCCAACTCGGTGGACGCGATCCTCGCCGGGGACGTGCTGCAGTCTGTGGCCGACGACGTGGCCGCGCTGCGGGAGATGCGGCGCGTGCTCAAAGATGGCGGGCTTGTATGCTTGACCGTAGCGGCATATTCGTTTCTGTGGGGCGAAGATGACGAAGCCCGCGGACATCAGCGGCGGTACACAGTCAGCGAGTTGCGACGCAAGCTGAATACCTGCGGCTTCCAGATTCATCGCGCGTCATACTTCGTGGCCAGTGCATTCTTGCCGCTGGTAATCGGGCGCGCAGCCAAGGACATCTTTCATAAGTCGATCACCCACCACAGTCATTACCCCCAGCCTTCACGCCTGGCGAACGGGGCGATGGCGACCTTGCTCGATGGCGAGCGCCACCTGATGCACTACATCAACCTGCCGTTCGGCACGCGCGTGGTGTGCTGGGCACTGAAACCTGCGCTGGTTACCGAAGCTGTGACCGTCCCGGCCTGGGAACGGCAGTGGGCCGGGCATCCGCTGGCGCAGGGAAGCAGTTGAGAGCCGGCGCACCGCATTCCTCTCGCTCACGATAAAATCAGAACGTGGCCGTCCTTCGCAGCATTGGCACTACGTTGGAGATGATTAAGTGGGAGCACTCTGTGCTCACGCTCCCCTTTGGCCTGACCGGCGCTGTACTGGCTGCACGCGGGATTCCCAACCTGCACACTACCGTCTGGATCATCGTTGCACTGGTGGCGGCGCGCTCGGCAGCGATGGCCTTCAACCGGCTGGTCGATGCCAACATTGACGCCGAGAACCCGCGCACGAGAATCCGCGCACTGCCCGCCGGCAAGCTCTCGAAGCAGTTTGTGCTGGGATTTGTGATTGTCACCTCGGCAATGCTGATTTTCGCCGCATGGCTGTTGAATCCGTTGGCGTTTTACCTGTCGCCAGTGGCGCTGGCCATCGTCTTCTTTTATTCGTTCACCAAGCGCTTCACGCGCTGGGCTCACCTTGCGCTCGGCCTGGCGATGGGTATCGCCCCGGCAGCCGCATGGATTGCGGTACGCGGCTCTTTTGATCCCCGCATAGTTTTGCTAACCGGCGCGGTGGTGTTCTGGGGAGCGGGCTTCGACATCCTGTATAGCTGCCAGGACTACGACTTCGATCGCGGCGCGAATATCTACTCTATTCCGAGCTCGTTTGGGATTCGCAACTCGCTCCTCATCGCACGGCTATTTCACATGGTGACGGGGCTGCTGCTGGCGTGGATGGTTGTAGCCTTCGGTCTGGGCAAAGTTGCTGTTGTGGGTGTGGTGATGGTCGCGCTGCTGCTGGTCTACGAGCACTCGCTGGTGAAGCACGACGACCTGAGCCGGTTGAATGCCGCCTTCTTCACCATGAATGGCTTTATCTCGATGGGGTTTTTGTTCTTTGTTGCAGTGGACATGATGTTGAGGCAGCGGTAAGCAGTCGCCCCAATTTCGTACGGGCTGCTTGGCCGGCAGGTAGCTTACGTCATGCGGAATTGGATGACATGGTTGGTCTCGCTCATAATCGAGTTGTCAAATCGCCCGATGGAGTCGGCCTCGGCCTGTCCAAATGCGTCCTTAAGCATTTCGCGGAAAAGCTTAGTGGCGGGCTTGTCTTCGAAGTCTGCCCACGATTTGTGGGGCAGTACCAGCACATGGGTTTCTGTACTACCGCCGCTCGCTAAGGTTTTACCAAATGAAGTTGACCGGCCACTTGGTATTCTGTGCCGCCTCGGCGACCCGCGCAATGCCACTTGGAGTACACAGAAAACGCATTGGCCGATAAACCGGCGCTGACACGAGATAAGTTTGAAGGGAATCCGGTGAAGAAGCCTATACCATTCCAGCGCGGCGTCAAGTAACTGTGCGAAATGAGTTTATGGGTCGGGAGGAATGGCGGCTTACTTGACCTCGTTGGCTCGGCCAGTCCGTTCGGCCGACTTGGCCCCGGCGTGCGTTATCATTGAACGGATGGCAACCGTAGCGCAGCACACCACCGCCGGCAAGAAGCAGCACCCTTTTCAGACCGACGATCCGCGGCTGAAGCCGATCGCCGACAAGGTGATGGCGCAGGAGCGGCTCTCGGAAGAAGACGCCTTGGCGCTTTACGCCTCGGGCGACATCCTGGCTATCGGATGGCTGGCCAACCACGTGCGCGAACGCATGCACGGCGACATCGCCTACTTCAACGTCAACCGGCACATTAACTATACGAACGTCTGCGTGGCGGCGTGTCGCCTTTGCGCCTTCGGCCGCAAGAAGGACACGCCTGGCGCCTACACCATGGCGCTGGAGGAAGTCTGGAACACCGCGGCTACCGGCTACACCGAGGCGGTGACCGAGTTCCATATTGTGGGCGGCCTGCACGCCGACCTGCCGTTCGAGTACTACCCCGACATGATCGCCGGGCTGAAGCAGCGCTTCCCGCAGGTGCACCTGAAAGGCTTCACCATGGTGGAGATCGCGTTCTTCGCCAAGATCGGCAAGATGACTCCGCGTGAAGTACTGGTGAAGCTAAAAGAAGCGGGACTGGACTCGATGCCGGGCGGCGGGGCAGAAATTTTCTCCGACCGGGTACGGCATATCATCTGCGATCACAAGATTGACGGTGACGACTGGCTGGCCATCGCGCGCACTGCGCATGAAGTCGGGCTGAAGTCGAACGCCACCATGCTCTACGGCCACATCGAGCACGACGAGGACCGAGTCGATCATCTGCTAAAGCTGCGCGCCCTGCAGGACGACACGCACGGCTTCCAGACGTTTATTCCTCTGGCGTTCCATCCTGACAACACCCCGCTCAAGCACTTGCCCAAGACCACTGGCATGCTCGATCTCAAACAGATCGCGGTGTCGCGTCTGGTACTCGACAATTTTCCGCACATCAAGTCGTACTGGCAAATGATGACGCCAAAGATTGCGCAGATTTCGCTGCGCTTTGGCGCCGACGACATTGACGGCACGGTGGTCGAGGAGAAGATCTACCACGATGCTGGTGCAACCACGCCGCAAGGTCTGCGCCGGCAGGATTTGATTCGTCTGATCACGGAGGCGGGACGCATCCCTTTCGAGCGCGATACCCTCTACCGCCCTGTCACCCGCACTGAGACGACCGTGACCGTGGCCGTGTAGCGGCTTGACGGCGTTGGCCGCTCCGCGGCCAGCGCATAATCAAACATGTACGGCATGGCTGCCGCTGTGCGACTGGCAATTGACCGGTGGCAACGACGTTCGCGAACAGGAATATTTTCTTCGTGATGCAGGCTGCAGCAATTTACGCTCCGTGGCGCTCTGCCGGGAGCCGTATCTGAGCATTGAGTATTTCATCCCCTTGAGTGGGTCGCAGGCCATTGCGCGCACCCAGGCAGGCTCGGAAGACCAGCTCTGCCCGAGATTCGCGTTGTTCAGAGCCTCCTTCGATAGAGGTTTTGGGGGAGCAGTAGGCCTGAACCGTTGGTGTGTATTCGCGGTCAGAAGGCGTAGCGTAGCGCGAGGGTGGTGTTGTTGGCGTGAAAATAGCGAGGAGCTGTGGGACCAACGAAGGAGTCTTCGTTGTATTGGTAGTAGTTCCACCCAGCCTTGAAGGTCACGTTCTTGTGAACCAGCACATCCACGGCGGCCAGCGGTGTCTGATACATCGAAGCCAGTGGACCCAACGGCAGCAGCGTGTTGAATGAGGTTGTAGTGCCCTGGTTGTCCACGACGCTATAACCCACCCGAACCGTGACTCGTTGCACCGGCGTAAGAGTGAGCGCGAAGTATCCGTACTGAGTGTGGGTCTGATACAAGGCGTAGGTTTGCATCAGACTCGTGTCGCCGACGCAGGGTATGGAACCGGGTGGAACCACGCTGCCCTCGAAGCAGAGGATGATATTCTGCTGAATCGCATCGAAGTTGTATGCCAAATCCAGTCCCCAATGTTTGCCCGGCGTGATCGTGGCGCTCGCCATGGCGACGTAGTTGTGCTGGTTGTAGTTGATGTCAGCGGCATTGTTTTTGCCCTGCTGGAAGAGAAAGTTTCCACCCAGCATCAACCAAGGCCGCGGAGCATACGCAATGTTTCCCGTAAAGTTGGAGAAGGTCGTCGGATCGGTGCGATAAATCCAGTTATCGGCGCTGCCGAACTGTGCGTTAACGCTCGCGTGTACTCCCTTGCTATTGCGATACCATCCGCCGAACACCGCTGAGTAGCGATTGATCGTCGTCGTCGGACTTCCCCACGGGGTAATGACCCCAACAAATGTGCAACTACCGTCGGGATTCAGCGGCAGTCCCACACAATTGCCTCGGTTGGGATTATTCGGGAAGTAAAGATCGCCGAGCGCCGCCTGAAAACTGTTGCCCGGCTGGATGGTGAGCTGGTTCCACACAAACCCGGCGCGCACACCGAAATACGGTGACACGTCGTATTGCACCTGCAGACCGTTCTGGTATGTCGTCTGGCCGATCATATTGACGTTGACTTCGTTGGTGACGTCGGCAGGTGAACTGGAAGAGTGCGTCAGAATCGTCGGCGGAAACGTCGCAATGGGATTGAGTAGCGATCCCGCACCGAGGCTGGCGGCATTGAAATAAGCGAACTCCTGGTCAAAGAACGTTCCG
>Ga0306925_10003488_pt1 | contig 13937 bp, 15 predicted proteins | sample flu12Cox44000176_FD_203755 | JGI IMG/M metagenome (GOLD analysis project Ga0306925, IMG submission 203755) | Lab enrichment of tropical soil microbial communities from Luquillo Experimental Forest, Puerto Rico - flux8day.12C.oxic.44.000.176 (v2)... | ecosystem: Environmental > Terrestrial >... | reverse complement strand
CTTTTGATAGACCACGCCGTCCTTACCCACGATGAACGTCATGATTCCCGAGTTTCTGTATTCCGCCGGATAGGCGAGAACAGCAAACCCTCCAGTCATCTTTCCGTTCACGATGTAGTCCTTTTCGCCTCCTTTTGCCTTGTCGCCCTGTTTGGTAAGTATCCGGAAGTAGTAGCCATCGAAAGGCTGGGGCTTAGTGCCGGCATTGGTGTAACCAGCAGCTTTGGCAAAGTCGCCAACGTCTCCAAGGGGGCTCGGGGTTTGACCCGCTGGAACCGGCCAGTACAAACCGTTTTGCTGGCCTTCATCGCTGACTAGCTTTTGGGCGTACTGCTTCACTTTGTCCCCTTCATGAGTTTGGCTGAAGTATTCATCCTGCGCTTCGGCAATAGCTGTGCAGGCGACGATCGCGGTCAACTCGCCCTTGCCAATGCGTCGCGCAAGAATCTCGTCCCTGCCCGCAGCGGTGTCAAAGTACCACTGGCCTGAAGAATTCTGCCCGAGCGGAATTGGAAACGCCCAATTATCTGCCCCGGCGTAGAGCATCTGCCCGCCCGTTTTGATCTCGCGCCAACGATGCATTTGCGTATACCGGACAACGAAATCTTGGAACGCATCTTTGTCCTTCACAGGATCCCCTGAGAATAGGACATCCTTGGCGTCAGGGCCGAAGATCGCAAGCATGGCGGCTTGGTCTCCGGATTTGGCCGCGTCCAACAAGGTGGCGCCGGCATCCTCAGGAGAGGCGAAAGTCCTTTGCACTGCTTTTTCAGGCGCCGTGTTTCCTTGCTTGTTGCATGCTACCAACGATGTGATCAGTGCCAGCAATGCAACAAACATTACGAGATGTGCGGCGAGAGTTTTTTGGTTTCGTAGTAGGCCCGACATAACTTGTTCCTCCACAATATTCTTGCTTTGGCAACCGCAGTGCTAGCGACGAAAACCACCACCACCGCGACCACCGCCACCAAATCGGCCGCCGCTATACCCGCTGGAGTGCATGCTCCCCCACCCTCGGCTGCTTTCGGCTTTCGAGGACCAGCCGTCGGAACCGCCCGAGTGCCCACTACCGCCCCATGCGTTCGAGTGGGAACTGCCTGTGCTGCTATGCTGTGCCCACGAGTTTGAGGATGAGGGATGACTTTGCTTGAAATTGTTAGCATCGGTCTGAGCTGAGGGGTGACTTTGCTTAAAATTGTTGGCGTCGGTCTGAGCTGAAGGGTGACTTTGCTCGAAATTCTGAGCGGAGGATTTATTAACGTTTATTGTGTTGCCGCTGACGTTCCTGTTGTAGGTGTTGCTCGTGTTCCGATTGTAGTTGTTGTAATTGTTCCGGTTATAGTTGTTGTTGTAGCCGTAACTGTTGTGATAGCCGCCGTTGTAGTAGCCGCCGTGCCAGGCGGAATTTCCGTAGTAGGCCCCGCCGTGATACACCACCGCGGTGCCGTGCCACCCACAGTTCCAACTGCTGTAGCCCCAGCTGCAGCATCCACCGCTCATCATAGCGCCGACAGCGATGCCAGCGCCGAAACCGATAATGCCTGCCGCAGCTACATCGCCGGCGCTGTACGTGGGAGCCACATAGGCCGGTACCACATACGGCGTCCCGTAAACCACGGTCGGGTTGTACTGCGGAACGTAGACAATCTGTGGGTTGGCGGGTTGAATGACGATGGTTTGCGGGGACTGTTGCACGACGGTGATTTGCGAGCTGGACTGAAGATTGCCTTTTGCCTTGGCCTGTGCGCGCAGCGTTTGAATGGCGTTCATAACGTCGGACTGTTGATTGTGATACGCCTCTCCAACCGACGACGTCCATGCGAGATTCTTGGCCATGTTGTCGAGCACGGAGGGAAATTGCGTCAACGCCTTCACGCTCGGATCCCAAGATTGTTTGTCAACCGCCTGCATGAGGGCGCTCCCTGTCAAGCTCTTGTTTTGCTCGAGCCAGTAGTCGGCAACCGCAACCTGGTCCGGGAAGGTCGACGCGGTGAGGATCTGTGCCACAAGCGAATCTGGATAAAGCGCGATGGGAGCCAAGAGCGACTGGAGGTCGCTCGCACTCTGCGGAGCGGTTTCTGTGGGATTCCCGCCACCAGCCGCAGGAACTGGCGCCTGGTCTTGAGCTCCGACCAGAGCTTGGCGTGGGACAGAGAGCAACGTGAGGCTAAGAATTACGGGTAGCGTTCTCCTGATATTTTTGCTGATCATATTCTTACTCCGTTGGGCGAATTCGGAAACCGGTTGCGTTATCTCCAATACAAGCATTTGTCTCTTGTTCGAAACTCCTTAGTTTCCCGTGGGGGCAGGTTTAGGTATGCGAAGCGTCCAGGAACCGCCAAATACAATTGTGTTGCCGAGAGTGTGCGAATAGGACGAGTACTCGTGTTCATACTTGAAAAAGAGAGCAAGATTTTTTGCCGGCATGATGAAATTGACTTGGCCACCCACTGCATGCACCGAGTAATAGGGCAGCGTGTTTGCTGGCAAGATGATGGTGTTGCCAAGAGGTCCGGTGAGCGCAAATGTGCCACCATTGTCCGTTATCTGCCATTGGTCATAGCCGATCGCGCCGATCTGAAGCAGTTTGCTTAGGTTTTTGCTGAGGGGCAGAATCTGCCCGACGCCCCATTCATCGGTGAAGGCCTGGCCAGGAGTTTTGTACGTGCCGTTGGTGCCTTGCTTCTGGCCGTGAACTTCCCAGTCGGTGAAGATGCTCGCACTGGTGCCTTTGTTCTTGGTTAGATAAACCGTGGTCCCCATGATCACATGATTGCCGAAGTAGCCCGATCCGATGTTGTTCAGGGCACCAGGAGAATAGCGGCCGGTTGGAGTTACCCAGGCGTCGCCAACCTCGATGTCCGCTCGTTTCAGGTGCCAACCCAACGTAAAGGGCTGCACCCAGGTGTCCGCGAGCCCCCACGTGCTTCCGCTAACGTTGACTTGCTCCAGGGTCAATGAGCCATTGGCGATTGTCGGGACGATGATCGCGAATGCGAGCTTGCCCCCGAGAAACTTGGCGTTCGTCACGTATATGAGCCAATTCTCGACGGCCCAAAGATTCAGACTTGGCTTGGCCGGCAGGGCGTTGCCCTTGCTATCGTTCAGCGTACTGGTATCGTAGTTGATTTCCATGTTCTGGTACGTGAATCCCGGACTAGGCAAGATTCCGGAATTCAGCCCGAACTGGCCGGGCACGTATTGGCCCTTCTGTTGGGCCGCAAGCGGCAGCGCGCCGGCCATGACCGCCCAAAGGATCATAAGTGGCCAGATTCTAAGCCCCATGGGTCCTCTCTTTCCCACATACCTCGCAGAACAACCAGTCCTTCTTCCGTTATCCCGCGAACCAAACTGTCCGGTCCTGCGCACTCAAAGCGGCCCAATCCTGGCGGCCGCGTCTATTGTCGGAGATCCGACGAGCAAGCGGTTGACTACCACCTCCTCCTGTGGAGCCATTCTTGGTTTTCGCAAGCATTGGGCAACGCTTCGGCCGGCTGCGTGGAACAGAATCCCCAGCAGCACCAGGTTTGCCGCAAAAAACGCAAGAAGCGCCGCGCAAGCCACAAAAAGCAAAAGTTCACGTACGAAATAAACCTCCTGAAGAAGAACATACACTGAAATGGCCAGCACGACTGCTACAAGCAACGTAAATGCTTTTTTCGCGCCACTTGCTCGCTCTTCCTTCATTCGGACTGGCCCTTCCAGTTTCACTGGCCCTTCTCCTTTTAACGAAAGAGACGCGCTCTCCGTGGTCGACTGGTCTCTTTCCTACCGATCTCACTGAATTCTCTGACAGAGAGGACAAAGGTCAGACCTTGTCACCTTACCTCGCGAAGGAACATTAATAAGCGCAAGCTGGGCCGCCCACCCACCCTGCACTTCGCCTGTCCTTTCATCCTCTCTTCCTGGCTCCGCCAACTCTGGCCGGGGTCTTAACAAACTCCAGACGGACACAGGATGCTCAGGTCGAAGTGCAATGACTACTGTCTCACGCGACAGGTGCAGAAAATTCACTTGCGAAATACATTTGCGACGCAATGCACGTTGAGAGCTAAAATATGCGATTTAAACAACGCGGCAAGCCATCGGTAAGCGCTTGCCTATTGGCATGCTCGCCTTCGCGCAATCAACGCGCGGACAGCAGGATCCAGCGGCTGGGAAGTCCACAACATCAACCACGCAAGGAGAATCAGCACCTGAGAAAGACGCGTCTGCGGCCGCAGAGCAAGAGTTGGAGAAGGCCGTTCAGAATCCGGTGGCCAGCCTGATCAGGCTCCCGCGAGGACCTCCTCCTGGCTCTTCTCCGCAACCTGCAGACTAAGAAATCGCGATGGAAGATTCAATTGCCCTGAATAAGCTGTAACAGCATCGCGGCGATAATCTGATGATAGTGCCGCGTTGGATGGTACTCATCCCAGAACAGGTACGCATCCGGGTTCGCACACGGAGGTTGCGGCACGGGAAACGTAGTCTCGCAGGCGTTCGTCGTATTGGTAAAGCCATACTGCGAGGCGTTGTCGATGATCTGCTGTGTCTTCCCGCCCCAGTCGAACAACTGGATCGACACATCGCTCGAATCGTTCTGGTCCCTCAGCAACTGCTCCAGAGTAGCGTTGTAACGGTTAGCAAACTCACCCGCAATCTGCGTCTGGCCTGCGGAGAGAATGTACGGTATTCCTTTCAGATAAAGAGACTTCGACACGACAAAGCGCCGCGAACCCAAAGCGAGCAGCTTATGAATCGCCAGCCGCGTGTTCTCTGCTGCGCGGTCTGCCATTTCGTCGATCGAAGCAGTCGAAGTCGAGCCGACAAACAACACACCCGGCTGGGCAAAATCGATAAATTTGAAGTAATCGTTGGCTGAGATCTCAACGAAATAGAGCGCGCCCGGATCAGCCTGCGCACCGTTCAAATCGTGCTTGAAGCTCGCAATCTGCGCCTGGACTCCGGTTGCCGTATAGTCGTCCATCCAGGAGTCGTAATTCTGATCTCCCGACATGGCTCCGCCAACAGCGTAGTCAGTCAGCTTCACCTTCAAAGCGTTTGCCAGGTCCTCAATCGCCGTCAGGCCATTGGAATACCGGCCGTTGAAATACAACTTCGGGTCAGGCTTCACTACCGCATCGGAAACTCCCGCTGCAACTGCCTTGGTGCTCAGATTCAGCTTGACGCCATGGTCGGTATAGCTGTCGCCAAAAGCGATGATTTGCGTAATTCCACTTCGATCCTGGGCCGATACCATCGGTGCCCCAATCGCTGCAACGACCGCTGAAACCCCAAAGGTGATGGAGAGAATTGCATGAACGAACCGTATCCGAGACTGTTTGATCCGCAGAATGCCTTTCATGAACGTGCTCCTTTCCTTGAGATTCACCGCTAGATTTCGTCACGTCAAGAGATAATTACGTCAACAATTATGAATAGCTCGTAACATCTGGCTTAGCTATAGCTAGGGAAGGGAATTTACGGAGCGACAGTAAGCCTCATGCGATCAGACGTTTCGACATTTTCGGGATGCACAATCGCTGAAGCACACCGATTTGGTGGCGTAGAGCTAGGTTCTCCAGCTGGAGCGCAGCGCGCGAATGCAAGATCGAAGACAGATTTGTGAGAAGTGTCTTAAGAGAAATGAGCATCAGCGAGAATTATGAAGGAGAAATAACCCCCATCCGCTCAACCATTTCGAGATTTTCGAGAGGCACAGTCGGCAGCGACCATTCTTCGATTTCATCGTTCGGACACAGTTCCGCAGCGCTGACAGATGTACGACCTATCCCATTTGGTGAATCGCTTCGGGTAGACCGACACGTTGCGCCTCACGACGACGGCAAAGGCGAACGCGAAAATCACCGCGGCGATCACAGCATACGCCATCAGGGTGGGTGAACTGACGGTTGAAGCGTTCTTCGTAATCGAATTGACGTAAAAGACCAGCCAGGCGCCGCAGAGAAAAACCAGCACACTCCAGAAAATTAGCTTGCGATACGACCACTTCACCGGGGGATTCAGACGTTTTGAAAGAGCCGATTGGTGCGAAGCACGGGTCGAGGCCCTGCCCACAATCAAATCGGCCCCGCTGCCACCAACGACAGCCGCGCGCATGCGCCCCTTGGCTTCAGTTCGAGGACAACTCATCCAGTTCAGAAAAACGGGTTAAGTCTTTTAGAATCTGGTGGACGAGAGGGGATTCGAACCCCCGGCCTCCTCGTTGCGAACGAGGAAAAATCTAAGATAAGGTGCGGCACCACAATCACTTAGATTTTCGACGCCCCCTCTGAATTGGACAACCCGGACAACCGGATTTTATTTGCCTTCTTCTTCATCTTCTCTGCGTTGTGGGTTGCGGTACCGTTTCGACGTGCCCAAGGCCGGGAATTGGCGGGCGCGACGCGATTCGAACCCGGGCCTCCTGCCTTCTAACGAGGCGCGACCGCCGAGTTCAGGTGACGGCGACAAGTGCCTACGCCCAACTTCCTCGTAAAGAAGGAAGTCGAGGGCGATTACCAGGTGGCAGCATCTGCTGAATCGAGAACACCCAACAATTACGACCGCCCTGTCAGACAACGCTCTCTATATAAAGGTTAAGCGGATGGTTTGTCTCTTGGATCGGTCAAGGCTTCGAAATAGGACGGAATTTTTGCACAGCACAGAGCTTCGCTAGGCAGGCGATCGGAATGAAACAATGTTACATTGCGTTGAAAACCGCCGGATGGAATTTTTGCGGACCACAGGCCGGTTTCTAGCGGGAACTGGGATTGAAGAAGTCAAGACGGCCCACCGGTGCCCCTGGCAAAATCCATTTGTCGAAAGGTATGGAGGCACCCTACGGCGAGAGCTGTTGGATCACGTGATTGTCCTTAGTGAAAGACACCTGAAATTCTTGTTAAAGGAATTCATCGAAGAGTATTACCATCGGGCTCGGCCGCATCAAGGATTGAACGGTGACACCCCTGTTCCTAACGCCAAACCTGAATCTGCGGCCAATGTGAGCCGCTTGGTTTCGATTCCCGTTGTCGGCGGTTTACACCACCGCTACATCCGAGTGGCCGCCTAATCTTTACTCCACCAAACAAACACGAAATAAAATGAAGACAACTCATCGGGACCATCATTGGAACTGACAGTAAAAGGGACTGTGTCGTGGCTCACGCGCAGGCGCGATTCTGCTACCACACTGAAGGGCCGCCCCAAGATAAGACTCTCCTGGTTTTTCGGGTGGACAACGGAGTCCGGCCTATTTTAGGGATGGCAGTGGTATTTGTCTTGACTATTGCTCAAACGCGGGCGGAGGTCCGCTGACTCGCTTCCACCTGAGGTTGACACTCACCTGTACTCGGTTCGCGATCTTGATGAAGGGAATACCGCTGTTCATGCCGTAGTCTTTGCGGTCGAAACCCATCGTACCTATGATGGTGCCCGAAGGGGTGCCTTTCCCTGAATCGTTGAGTATTAATTTTTCCTTCTTAGTGACTCCACGTATCGTAAAGTCCCCATCGAGTTCGAAAGTTGTAGGACCGGTCTGGGTAATCTTGGTTGACCTAAACGTTATGTCGGGGTCTTCCTTTGAATTGAAAAAATCCTTGCCTCTCAATTTTCCGTCCTTTAGACCGCTACCGGTATCTACGCTATCGGCCTTGATCTTGATGTCTAAAACGCCTGTCGATAGCTCTCTAGACTGAAACGTCAGGGTGGCATCCCATTTGTTGAATGTACCCTTAATTGCTACCGAAGACTCCACGTTAAATGTGATCGAGCTTTCAACCGGGCTCATTTCATAGACCGGCGCGTGAGGCCGGCTCACTTGAGGAAACACAATCAAGGCAACGAGCCCGAAGGCGGCAACTTGAAGTGTGCGGAATCTTGGCCGGTTCATTGCGGACGACGTCCGGGCGGGTGGTTCGAGCAGTTCCGGTGTTTCTGGAATTGGGGCGTCAATTTACCGAACGGCTTCGTGGTTATAGGAAGAGAATCACAACCGTTTCTACGCACCTGCAGGTGTGTTGCTTGCCACGAGGTATGATACAAGCGAAGGAGCCGGTCGATGAAAAGAATAAAGTTTGTTGGTTTGGATGTCCATGCCGAGACGATTACCGTGGCGGTTGCCGATCAGGATGGAGAGGTGAGATCGCTCGGAGTCATTCCGAATCGGGAGGAGTCGATTCGGAAGCTGGTTAAGAAATTGGGACCCGTGGAGCAGCTGCGGTTCTGCTATGAAGCAGGCCCCACCGGGTATGTGGTGTACTGGCAACTAACGACATTGGGAGCGAAGTGCGAAGTGGTGGCACCCACCTTGGTGCCGATGAAATCGGGCGAGCGGGTGAAGACTGATCGGCGCGATGCGCTGAAGTTGGCGCGGAATCATCGGGCCGGGGAGTTGACACCGGTGTGGGTGCCGGATGCCGCCCATGAAGCCTTGCGAGATCTGGTGCGAGCACGGGAGGCCGCGAAGAAAGACCAGTTACGTGCGAAACATCGGCTGGGCAAGTTTCTCTTGCGACATGGCCGGCGGCCGCCGACAGGTGTGAAGCCCTGGACCTTGAACTACCTGTCGTGGGTGAAACACGAAGTGCACTTCGAGCAAATGGCGCAAGAAGCCACCTTGCTGGATTACCTGCATGAGGTGGAGCACGCGGAACTGCGCATCGCCCGGCTGAACCTGGCGATCGAAGAAGCGGTGAAGTCGACACCGCCGAAGATGCGCGCGGTGATCGAGGCCTTGCAGGTTCTACGGGGAGTGGCCAAAGTAGCGGCGGTGACGATTGTGGCCGAACTAGGAGAAGTATCGCGATTCTCGCGGGCGCGGCAGCTGATGGGCTACGGTGGGATCGTAGCGAGCGAACATTCCAGTGGCGAAAGTAACTGGCGAGGAGGCATTACCAAGACGGGGAATGCGCACGTACGACGAGTGGTCGTGGAAGCTGCCTGGGCGTACCGCCACCGGCCCAACGTAGGCGGAGTTTTACGGAAACGGCAGGAGGGGGTCAGCGAAGAAATCCGTGAGATCGCCTGGAAAGCGCAGCATCGGCTGCATACGCGCTATCGGAAACTGATGGCACGAGGCAAGGAAAAAGGGAAGGTGGTAACCGCGATGGGCCGTGAGCTATTGGGTTTTATCTGGGCCATTGGGATAAAAGCAGAAGCAGCACAGAAGGAGACCGAACGTCAGGCGGCATAAGTTGTTTTTCTACTGCAGAATTTCTTAGGAGGCAGCGTGGGTAGCGGTCGAGAGGTGCATGGAAAGGAGAATCCTCGAAAACACTATGCGGTAGGTCTGCGGACCGAACCCGCGCACCTAGTCCGAGGCAGCTCCCGACGGATCACGATTATGCGGTTTCGACCCGCGAATATCAGAGTGATCAACCGTCGCAATAGCCGCCTCGACCGCGACTTGCGCTGCCTTCTACGGAAAGACGGAAAGAAAAAAGAAAATAAGGAAGAAGAAAAAACAAAAAGGCCAATTCCGCGAGGGCTTGGCGACGATCAAGCAAAAAGGAAAATGGGGCTACATCGACAAGCTCGGGAAGACCATCATCGCCCCACAATACCAGGAGGTGCTGCGATTCAGTGAAGGACTGGCGTCGGTGAAGAGCGACGACAAGTGGGGCTACATCGACAAGAGCGGGAAGATGGTGATTGCGCCGCAGTACGAGATGGCATACCAACATGTGGAAGGCCTGGCGGCGGTAAAGCAAGACGGCAAGTGGGGCTTCGTCGATACGATGGGGAAAATGGTCATCGCGCCGCAGTTTCAGGAGGCGTACGGATTTTCCGAAGGGCTGGTTGACGTAAAGGCAGGCGGAAAATGGGGCTACATCGACAAAAGTGGAAAGATGGTCATCGCAGCTACGTACGATGCGGCGCATGCACACCGCGAAGGACTGGCTGGGGTGAAACAAGGCGGGAAATGGGGCTACATCGACAAGAGCGGGGCGATGGTGGTCTCGCCGCAGTTCGACGAGGCGTATTCATTTTACGAGGGGCTGGTGGAGGTGAGAGTAGGAAAGAAGTGGGGCTACATCGATCAGACGGGAAAGTATGTTTGGGCACCAACAAAGTAAAACATCCGCGACCCTGACCACACAGTTTGATGACGGTTTGACGACGGAATCGAACATCACTCAGGGTAGGCCCTGACGCGCTACACGTGCCGGCCCGCGTGGCTTAGGCTTGCTTGATACAGCAAGTCGAGACGTCCCGACTCTGTGCATCTGCTCAAAGTGGAGCTATGATTCCCAACGAACGATCCCCCAGAGAAAGTCCAGGAGACGTCGAATGCGAGCAACCTCAAGGAAAGCTCGGTGTGCCGCCGTTTGTCTAGTGTTCGTTCCAGCCGCAATTGGGAGCGCGGCGGAGATAAAGTTCGACAAAGTGGAATACATGCCCCCAAAGATAGAAGGTCAAAAAAAGAGCGCGGAGCCGGTAAAGGGTCACGTAATTTTCGACAAAGAGAAGAAGGCGGTGGAGTTTCAGGATACGAAGGGGCAGATCATCGTGACTATCCCTTACGACAAGATCAAGAACCTCCTTTACGAAAAGACTTCCAAGCCCCGATACGCGGAGGCGATTCTGATTTCTCCTTTTTTCTTGTTCAGTAAAACTAAAAGGCATTTCTTGTCAATCCAGTACACGGATGCGAACGGGGCAGGCGCGTTCTGCATGCTTCACATGGATAAGGGCAACTCGACCGACATTGTGAACACGGCCGAAGCGGAGACAGGCAAACACATCGAACGTACTGAGGAAAAGTAGCGCGGCGACTAATCGCTAGACTTCCTCAGGTGACACCGTTCCTATAACAACAGTACTTGGCATTGATGAGGAAACAGATGTTGCTGTCCTCCGAATCGAGGGGCCAAGAAAATTAGCCGCTCTTCAGCTCGCTGACTCGTCACTCGTGAAAGTCGGCGAAGATGTAGCTACGATCGGCTCACCAGGAGGGCTTGAAAATACTATCTCAACGGGGATTGTAAGCGGGCTACGCAGTCTCTCTGGCGAACATGACTACATTCAGATGACTGCACCAATTTCTCCTGGAAGTAGTGGGGGCCCTTTGCTGAATACGAATGGTGAGGTCATAGGCATCACGACCTTTCTCGTGAGGGGAGGCCAGAATCTGAATTTCTGCATCCCCATTAATTACGCCAAGCGCATGCTCAGCCGCCCAAAGCCTGTCACACTTGCTGCCCTTTCTAGCAGGCAGAGCAACGCTTCTGATCTACTTGGTCAGTGGACTTACGATACAATTTGCCATTCCTGTGAGACAAAAAACGCGACCGGCACAATCCTCATAACCGCCGATGAAGGCCATTTGCTTATTTCAGGTCAGATCACTTACACCAACGGCGTTAAATTTAAGTGGACAGAACTGGCATATACAGATGGGAGCGCCATTTGGGGATATGCAGTTAATGATCGGGGTCACGTAGGAACACATGTCTACCAAGTCGCGAATGGAGAAATGTCCTCGAGTTGGATGATGAGCAACGGCGCATTTGGTACGGCTGTCTCCAAGAAGCTTCCGTAGGAGGGGCAGCGCCTAAAAGGTCGGCACCGCTGACCACGTTTGTCCCGCTGGTTAGCCCAGCAGAATGGCTTCTTCTTCCTCTACGCGTAGGATCCCGCCACCAGCGTAACAACGGACGATGTTGTCCCCTTCGGGTCCGAATCGCTCATCGAAGGGGCCGGTAAATAATTCACGGGGCAGGGAAATTCGGGAATACGGGTTCTCGAAAACAACAACTCTGAGGACGACTTCCGAGGCATCGACACTCTTCGAACGAAGCGACTCGGCATATTTTACAAATTCGCTCCAGTCCATTTTCCTGCCAGACTCCTTTTCCTCGCTCCTCCAATGGGCATTAAGGCGCCGCTGACCTAGAGGGAATTTGTCGAGCGCGACAACTGCGCTGATCGTGGTGTTCTGAGGTTCCATTCGCTTGTAGTTAATCATCTTTCCTCGTTGCGTGAAGGTATGTGTAAAATCGCCGACAGCCGCTCCGAGTTTTGGATCGACAGCAAAGCGATAGCCAAGGTCACCAAGCATGGCTCCCATGACAACTGTCCAATCGTCGAGGAAGACCAACGGAGCGTCGACATTGTAGAGCACTATGGAACATGGATATTCCTTGTATTCCCTAAATTTTTCTCTGGCCGCGTCGATCTTCTCGCGGATCGGTGCGTATGGATCAAAGGCACCGGCACTGCCCTCGTGAAGGGACCGCCTGTCCTCCTGCCTGAACTCTTTGACCTCAAAGTAGTGAGGAGCGCCCTGGAAGGCGATGCGATAATCCGGTCGCCTTGTTTTTTCCTCAGTTTTCGGTTCGAAATCCCACTCCTTGAAACCATGCTCTCTGAGGTATGTTTCAAAGAGAGTCTCGGATTCGTTCTTCGTTGGAGCAGTCTCAACCATCGTCACTCCGGTCCACACTAGTTACCGTATCTTGAGTCGCATCCATAACTCTACCCTCTTGGGAGCTCTTTTGGACCGATCACAAGTTGCAACGCCGATGCGTTGCCCCACTAAGCCCGAAAAGCGATTCAGACCGTCTGGGCACATGAAAGCTACAATTATTGGTTGTTCTGAGAGCTTCTGTGAACCTGCTTTTGACATGTAGCACGACGCCTGTTTTTAACCGCTACGCACTCGACCTTTGGAACAAGTTCTGCATTGCCGAGTGGATGCCGGGAGGAGAAATTGTTCGATATCTGTTGCTTGCGCCTGCCTCCGAGCGTGCCTTGATTGACGCGATCGTTTTTCTCGAACCTAGCATGGCGGTGGGATTCGCGGAGCAGGCGGATGGACGCGTGGTTCCTTTTCCTGAGATAACGCCATGGGAAGCGCACCGCCGCAACGCCATCATCTCAGAGCGAATTCGCAACCTGCCCGAAACGTGCGCGATGCGGGACGGGCGAAAATGGAAAAAAATCCCTCAGATTGTCTTGACCAAGCACGGGAATCGGCACGAAGCCTACGACGGCCTCGACGTGGAATTCGTCATAGACGTAACGGAAGTGACGCTTTTCCAGGGTTACAGCAGCGCTTACACCTGGAACAAGATTGAAGAAATCGTTAATCAGTATCATCTTCGCGCGATGGCTGAATACGAACGGGTTGGATTCCTGGTCACTGTTGACCACGGGCTCTATCGTGTCAAACGAGCATTCCGAAAAAGGAATTCTGACGAGAGCGAATTCTATTTCGGAGGGAAAGACAGGCGGCGGTTTCACGGCTTTGTGACCATTGGGCGCGAGCGGGACGCCGGCGACTACGAAGCATCGCTGCTCGACCAGTTGCTGAATGATCCCAAGGTGGGAGAACGGGAGCTGCACCGCTTCTTCGAGGAGCATCCAGATTTTTTGGCCCATGCCATGATGGGTGTTCCTATCTCACACCAGCCATATTTTACAAGCAGTAAGCAGACGCCAGATTTCGCGATCTCCCCCGTTCTTCCGCGCCATCCTAGCGACTGGGTGAAACTGCTGGAGTTGAAGGGACCAGAGGCCAGCGTTTTGGCGAGTAAACGGTATTTACATCGGGGTCTTGCGCCTGCGGTAACTCAGGCCTTAGCTCAGGTTAGTGACTACGCGGATAGCTTTGACGACCCTTTGAATCTCAAGGCCATAGAAAAGGCACTCGGATACGTTCCCGAATTCTCGCAGCGGGCCGTGCTGATTGGTAGAACTCCACCTCGCGAAGACGCCTATCTGTGGGAGAAGAGAAAGGCCGAACAGCCTTTAGTCCGAATAATAACTTACGACGAGGTGCTACAGGAACATCGAGGCCGCCTTGCTCGACGCAGAGGACGCTAGTTTCCAAAAACACCTGATTCTGTTGAAAAAGTCGGGGCCGATTTTTCTGGCTTGACGTGGCACCGCTGTGCTACGTGGACGGCAAGGAGGAACGCCGCCAATGATGGGCCAGCAGCCACGTACCGACT
>Ga0306925_10003487_pt1 | contig 13940 bp, 7 predicted proteins | sample flu12Cox44000176_FD_203755 | JGI IMG/M metagenome (GOLD analysis project Ga0306925, IMG submission 203755) | Lab enrichment of tropical soil microbial communities from Luquillo Experimental Forest, Puerto Rico - flux8day.12C.oxic.44.000.176 (v2)... | ecosystem: Environmental > Terrestrial > Soil... | reverse complement strand
CGCACCCTGCGCACGCTCGAAGCGTATCTCATGACCGCGCGCAAATACGGCCTTCCCGTGCAATTCACTTTCTTCGCGTTCCTCCCGGAAATTCTCGGCGGCCTGAATCCGTATCTCGATGGCGAAGCCGTCCGCAGGCAGCAAACTCTGGTTACTTCGGTCACCGCACGTTTTCACGATGTTCCGTTCCTCGCCTGGGACCTCATCAATGAGCCGAGTTTCTCGAAACAGCTTTGGCGGATGCGTCCGAACTATGATCAGGTCGAGCTGGCCGCCTGGAACGCCTGGCTCGCACAGAAATATCCCGACCGCGCCGCACTCGCCGCTCGGTGGAATGTCCGGCCCGACAGCGTCGCCGGCACCATCTCGCTGCCCACCGAAGATGAGTTTGCCGAGCGGGGAGTCTACGTTGGTGCCAATTCGCTACGCGTCTACGATTACGTGCTCTTCGCCCAGGAAAAATTCGCTGACTGGGTTCGTGGCATGCGCGAAACCATCCGCGCTACGGGCGCCGGCCAGCCAATTACCGTCGGCCAGGACGAGGGCGGCTTTACCGACCGCCTGAATCCCGCATTCTTTGCGCCCTACGTCGACTTCACCACCAACCACTCGTGGTGGCAGAACGACCACATCCTTTGGGATTCGCTGGTTGCCAAACAGCCCGGCAAAGCGATGCTCATCCAGGAAACCGGGCTGCAGCGCGAACTCACGCCCGATGAAATTGCTCGGCGCACACCCGAACAGGAAGGCGCGCTCTTCGAACGCAAATTCGCGCTTTCCTTTGTGTACGGTTCCGGCGCCATCGAGTGGCTCTGGAATTCCAACTCCTACATGACCGAAAGCAATGAGACCCCCATCGGCGCGTTGCACGCCGACGGCACCGAAAAGCCCGAAGCCACCGTGTTGCGCGACATGGCCAAATTCGCCGCCGCCGCCTCTCCTTACCTAGAGAATCCCAAGCAGCCCGACATCGCCATTGTCACTTCTCAGGTCGCGCAATTCTCGGTTCATCCCGAGCTGCAACTTGCCGCGCAGCAAAACGCCGTACGCGCTCTTGCCTACGATCTTCGTCAGCCGTGCCATATCATCGCCGAAAATCAAATCGACAAACTCGGCTCGCCCAAACTGGTCATTCTTCCGTCTGCACAGGCCATTCGGGAGTCCACCTGGCAAGCCCTCATCAGCTACGTCAAAAGTGGCGGCAAACTCCTCGTCACCGGCCCGGTCTCCCGCGACGAACACTGGCACCTCGTCGATCGCTACACTCCCCTCGGAATTAAGGCCACGACTGAACCGCTCACCTTTCACAGCTGGGAAATCGCTAGCACACCAAAGTCTTGGCCCGTGCCTGTTCCTTTCGACCAACAAAAACAGCAACTCCTGGAATTCTTGAGATTCGCCGATGGTTCTGCTGTGACAAACTTGTCTCTGGGTAACGGCAAGCTCTGGTGGTGTGCATATCCCGTCGAACTCGCCGACAACCTTCAGGCTGCCGCCCTCACTTACGGAGGTGCGCTGGGACTTTCGACCGCTCGCTTCGAAGCTCGCCCTGCCACCCTGATTTATCCCATCGAACTTCAGAATGCCGTCTTCTATGTCTTCGAGTCGGAATTCTCACAAGATCAAGACATCAATATTCGTGACGAAGTAACTGGCACGGAATTAAAATTCAAACTCCCTTCCGAGCGCGCCGCTCTCGCCCTCATCGACAAACACACCAAGCAGATTGTCGCCAAGTACGGTTTTTGACGCCGCCGCAAGAGGACGCACCACTCCCCGAAGAAGCCTCGCCCAAGGCTTTCGCCACCGTCGGCTAATCTACTCTTTCCGCTACGCTCTCCGGGGGTCTATAATCCCCTCAATGACCTGGGCGAAAGGAGTACGCCCATGAGTGTTCCATCACGCCTGAAGTCTTTTCTGGATGCCAATCGGGTTCCGTACGAATCGCTATCCCACTCCACGACCTACACCGCACAAGGCACGGCGACCGTAATGCAAATTTCCGGTCGCGAAATGGCGAAAACCGTTGTGCTCCGCGCTGGGGAACATGGAAGAGAAACGATTCTCGCGGTTCTGCCGGGACCCAAACACGTGAATCTCGACAAATTCGCGAAGGTGCTCGGAAAGACGGTTCGTCTGGCCACGGAGCTCGAATTCAGCGAACTCTTCCCGGACTGTGAACTCGGCGCCATGCCTCCGTTTGGTGCCCTTTACGACCTGCCTGTGTATGTCGAGGAATCGCTCGCCAGGGACAAAGAGGTTGTTTTCAACGCGGGGACCCACCGTGACGTCGTGCGCATGACGTACGAGGACTTCGTTCGCCTGGCGAAGCCGAAGATCTGCGCCTTTGTTTGAGGCTCAGGCCTCCATCTTCACTCGCTCGCGCTCAGAGGTTCAGTGTGCGCTCTCGAAGGACCGCGTCAGGAGCGGCCGCGGGCGTCTGGTTGCTCTTGTCTCAAGCCTTCTTGACTTCCTGCAGGATATTCCCGCCATCGACAACCAGAATCTGCCCCGTGATGTAGGAAGCCTCGGGTAAAGCAAGAAAGCAGACGGCTGCGGCAACCTCTTCTGGCGTTCCGGCGCGCCCGATCGGTGTGTATTTCGCCGCCTCCATCTCTTCCGGCAACGAAGACCCCGTTTCAATCCATCCGGGTGCCACTCCATTCATCGTGATTCCATTCGGCCCTTCGGCAATGGCCACGGCGCGCATCATGCCGTCCATTCCCCCTTTTGCCGCACCATAAGCTCCCGAATTCGGACCGCTCACGAGCGGACCGGTCACCGACGTCACATTGACAATCCGTCCAAATCTTTGCGCTCGCATGATTGGCAGCACCGCACGAGTCATCAAGAAAGCGGTATTCAGCGTTATGGCGATCTGCTCCTGCCATTCCTCCAGGCTGATCGCGCTGAGCTCGCGATTCGCAGGTTGCTGCGCCTCGCGCGCCATGCCGGCGTTGTTCACGAGAATATCAATCCGCCCAAACCGCCCGTGCACGACCCGCACCAGCTCCTGCACTTGCGATTCACTTGTAAGATCCACCTGGTAAGGAACCACTCTTGGCCCCTGGGTCGCGAGCTCCTTGGCCCGCAGATGGATGCGCTCCCCGGTGGCGGTAACCGCGACGTTCGTTCCTTGCACCAGCAACCGCCGGGCGACAGCAAAGCCAATACCAGTAGCGCTCCCCGCGCCCGTCACAATGGCGGTTCGTCCGTTTAACTCGAGTGTCATCTGAAGTCTGTTTCCGTCAATGAGGCAACTGTGTCAGCCGAGCTCCGCACGCGTCCGCGGGGCACTAGTCACCAGCCACGGCTAGGCGTGTGAGGCAATCGGCTGTCTTTTCTCAGTTACGTGTGTGAGTCCCGCTTCCAGCACGTCCAGGCCTTCGTCGAACTGTTCATCGGTAACGACCAGCGGCACCAGGATCCGCATCACGTTGCTCAGCGTTCCTGCCGTTATGGTGATCAAGCCATGCTCGTAGGCATACTTCGCCAGTTCCTTCGTCTCCGTGTTGGCCGGCTCACGCGTCAGAGGATCGCGCACCATTTCGAAGGCGCACATCCCGCCGAGCGCCCGTACCTCTCCGATCAGTGGCCACCGCCTCTTCCAGCCGTTAACACGCTCCTCGAAGCGCTGGCCGATGGCTACCGACCGCGCCAGCAGGCCGTCTTTCTCGATCGTTTCAATTGCGGCAAGTCCGGCCACGCACGCCGCGGGATTTCCGGCAAACGTGCTGCCGAGGCCCCCGGGAATCGCCGCGTCCATGATTTCCGCCCGCCCGGTTATGCCGCCGATTGGCAGGCCACCGCCGAGCGATTTTGCGGTGCTGATCAGATCCGGTTCCACGCCGTAGTGCTCGATGGCGAAGAATTTGCCCGTGCGCCCGATGCCGCTCTGCACTTCGTCGGCAATTAGCACGATGCCGTGCTTGTCGCAGATTTTCCGTAAAACCGGGAAAAACTCCTTGGGCGGCGCAACAAACCCGCCTTCGCCGAGCACTGGCTCCGCGATAATCGCGGCAACGGAATCGGCCGCCACCACCCGCCGGAATGTGTCCTCCAGATGGTGCGCGCAGAACATTTCGCACGACGGATAGCTCTTGCTGTACGAACAGCGGTAGCAATATGCGTACGGAACCCGATACATCTCCGGCGCAAATGGCGCGAATCCCACTTTGTACGGATTGATTTTGCTCGTCAGCGACAGTGTCAGCAGCGTGCGCCCGTGAAACGCATCCTCAAAGGCGATAACCGCCGGGCGCTTTGTGTACGCGCGTGCGATCTTGACTGCGTTCTCGACCGCCTCGGCGCCCGTGTTTACGAACATGGTCTTCTTCACGCCGCTGATCGGGGCAAGCGCGTTCAGCTTCTCCGCCAACGCGATGTACGACTCGTAAGGCGTCACACCGAAGCAGACGTGCAGGAACTTGTCGAGCTGTTCGCGCACGCCCTTCTCCACGCGCGGCGCACGGTGCCCCACGTTCAGGCACCCGATTCCCCCCGCGAAATCGAGGTAGCGGTTGCCGTCCAGGTCCTCGATCCACGCTCCCTCGGCTTTTGCCGCGCAAATCGGCGTCACCAACTGCGGCCCTCTCGGGATCGCCGCGTCGCGCCGCGCCACCAGTGCTTTCGATCGGGGACCCGGTATTTCCGTACGGATCTGTATCGTTTTCATCGCTCTTGGTTCCCTTTCAAAGAAGTCCATCAGCTCTCTTAGGGCCGCTTTCCCTTCGCTGCCTCAGTACCAACCAATCGGCGCCTCATCCAAATTCACGAACACCTGCTTCGTTTCGAGATATTCTTCCATCCCCCATGGGCCAAGCTCGCGGCCGAAACCCGATTGCTTGTAGCCGCCCCATGGTGCTTCTACGTACGTCGGCTGCATGTGGTTTACCCAGATGATTCCAGCTCTCATTGATTTCACCACGCGAAACGCCTTGTAAATATCGCGTGTCCAAACGGCTCCGGCGAGCCCATACGGCGTGTCGTTCGCGACATGGATGGCTTCGCCTTCATTTTCGAAAGGAATCACCGACGCCACCGGCCCAAAGATCTCTTCCCGCGAAATTCGCGCGCTGTTGTTCACGTCGTAGAAAATCGTCGGCTCGACGTAATAACCCTTGCCAAAAGCCTTCGCCCGGCCACCTCCCGTCGCGGTCTTCGCTTCTTTTTTCCCCAGTTCGAGGTACGAGGTCACGCGATCGTACTGCTCCTTGCTGACCAGCGGCCCCATTTTCGTCTCGCGTTCAAGTGGCGGCCCCAACTTGATGCGCTTTGCCTTTTCCGTCATCGCCTCGACAAACTTTCCGTAAATCTTCCTTTCAACGAGGATACGGCTCCCCGCCGAGCACACTTCGCCCTGGTTGATGAACACGCCGAACAGCGCCCCGTCCACCGCCGCTTCCCAATCCGCGTCGGCGAAAAAGACGTTCGGCGATTTACCGCCAAGTTCGAGCGTGACGCGCTTCAGCGTGTCCGCCGCTCCTTTTACGATGACCTTCCCGACTGCCGCGCTGCCGGTAAACGCGATCTTGTCCACTCCCGGATGCGCCACCAGCGCCGCCCCCGTCACCTCACCCACGCCGTTAATGACGTTCACCACTCCCGGCGGTAGCCCGACCTCCATGAAGCAGTTCGCAAATTCCAACGCCGTCAGCGGCGTCTGTTCCGCCGGCTTCAGCACGCAGCAGCAGCCGGCGGCGAGGGCCGGGGCCAGTTTCCATGCGGCCATCAGCAACGGGTAATTCCAGGGAATGATTTGTGCCGCTACACCCATCGGCTCGCGCATCGTGAAACTCAACGCGTTCGCCGGCACCGGATTGACGCTGCCGGTCACCTTGTTTGCCAGCCCGCCGTAATATTCAAAACACGTCGCTACGTCCGCGATGTCAAACTCCGCCTCGACGATCGGCTTGCCGCAATTCCGTGCTTCCAGTTCCGCCAGCGCCGCCGCATTCTGCCGCACTTTTTCCGCCAGCTTGAAGAGAATCCGCCCTCGGTCTTGGGCCGTGGTCTCGGGCCACGGACCGGAATCGAAGGCCGCTCGCGCCGCCTTTACCGCCTGGTCCGCGTCTCGAGCCGTTGCCGTAGCGACCTCGGCAATCACTTCCTCGGTCGAAGGGTCGTACACCGCGAAAGTCTCGTTCGAAGAGCTCGGGACCCACTGCCCGTTGATGTAATTCTGGTAGGTTTTCACTGTAGGTTTTGCCGTAGTCGACATACTTCGCCTCCGAATCTCATCCTTTCAAACCGCTGGCGAACCCGCCTCGAGTTTCCGCACGTCTTTCCGCCCGCCGTAAACAAAAAAGAAAAATGCCGCCAGCCCAATAAAGAGCGCCGTCCCGCCAAACATCCAGATTTCATAAGCAAGCACAGACTTAATCTGCTGTGCGGGGAAGAACGCTACCGCCATCGCCACCGGCGTCGTGACCATTCCACTAAGCCCGGCGAGCATCAGGGTGCGCCGCGAATACTGCTGCTTCTGAAAATTCCTATCGAACGCGATCTTCAATATCGCGCCAAACACGTACAGGAAAGGAATGAGCTGCAGCACGACCGCCAACGACAGCAGCGATTGAAATGTCGCTTGCACGCCGCCGGTCGAGAGAAAATTGATGATGACCAGAATCAGTGAGACCGACGCGTGCACGATCAGCGCCGCATACGGCGTCGCGTACCTCGGGTGAATCTTGCCGAGCCACGCCGGCATATACGAGTCGAGCCCCGCCACGAACGGGATGCGCGCCGAACCGCCGAGCCACGCCGAGCCGATCCCCGCAATCGACAGGCTTAGCATCAACGCAAACGGCGCCACAATCCACCCAACGCCAACTCGCCCGGCCATCAGTGCCACTCCCTGCACGATTCCCTCGAGCACGCTGATGCTGTTCTTGTCCACGGCCACCAGCAGCGTCAATGTCACTCCGATGTAAAGGAACCCGGAAAGCAGGCCGCCCCACGCCACCGCTCGGGGCAAACTCCGCTTCGGGTCTTCAATTTCGTCGCCCATCACCGACGCGAGTTCAAGCCCGACCAGCCCGAAGCAGATTACGCCAAAGGAATTCAGCACAAAACGCGGGTTAGCCGGAAACTGAAAATCGGCCCAACGCACCGTCGTGCCAGATTTCGCGCACACGATCACGCCGAGCACCATGAGCAAAAAAGCCGCGACGAAGGTCCCGATGCCGCCCAAATTGTTGATCCACTTTCCCACGCCCAATCCCATGACGTTCAACACGACGAGCAAGGTCAGCAGCACCACCGAAGCCATCAGCGCAAAAGCGCGATTGTCCGCCAGGCCTTCGTGCCCCGCGCCCAGGACAAACACCGATACGCCCACGAAGTAAAGCATCACTGTCGGCACGTACATCATGTTGTTCGTCCAGTAGCACCAGCCGGACAGGAATCCGTGGAAATCACCAAACACTTCCTTGGCCCACAGATAAACTCCACCCTCGCCGGGATAGCGGTGCGCCAGTTCGATCACGGCGATCCCTTGCGGCCAGAAAAACAAAACCAGCGACACAATCCACAACCAGATCGTCACGCCGCCGTTTGCCGCAATCGACGGGACCACGTTCAGGTTGAATACCGCGACCACAAACAGCAGCACGAGGTCGCGCCGGCCCAGCACCCTCTTCAGGTGCGGTTGCTCTTCCGACGGAACCGCCATCGCGGCCGCCCCGCTCGCGACCTCGCTGCTCAAACTAGCGTTCTCCTTAGTGTCCCGCGGCTCCCACGAACTTCAACCCGCGTTCCTGCTGGGTTTTCGCTAATCCCGGCGCTATCTCTTCGAACACCGCCAGGTGCTTGTCGATGTCCGCTTCGGTATGCTGCACGGAAATGGTCCACTGCTCATCCCACCAGTACGGCATCGCCAGCACCCCGCGGTTCACCATGCCGAACCAGAACTGTCGCCACAGATCGACGTCGATCTTGAGCCAGTCGCGATAATTCTGGATTTCCTGGGGATAAAGCATCAGCGCGCCATTTACACCTGCTTGCGCCACATACGCCTGCAATCCGGCCTTCTTGAGAATCGAGCGGTATCCTTCCGCAAGCCTCTTGCTGAGTTTGTCCACGTGCGCGTAATTCTCGCGCGTCAACACTTCGCGGAACGTCGCCAGGCCCGCTGCCATCGCAAAGCGGTTCGTGTTGTAGGTGCCGCCGTGAAACACCTTGTGCTGCACGATCAGATCCATCACCACGCGACTCGCTCCAAACGCCGCCAGCGGGACACCCCCGCCAATGGATTTCGCCAGCGTAATGATGTCGGGCTTCACGCCGAAATATTCGCTCGCGCCCCCCCACCCAAGTTTCGCCCCGGTTTTCACCTCGTCGAAAATGAGGAGCGCACCGTTTTTTGTGCAGATCTCGCGCAGCCTTTCGAGGAAGCCCGGCTGGGGCATGCACAATCCGACATTCATCAGGATGGGCTCGAGGATAATGGCCGCGATCTGCCCGGGAAACTGCTTGAAGCGGTTTTCCACGCTCGGCAGGTTGTTGAAGGTCGCGACCGTCACGTTATCGAGCACCGACTTGATGATGCCGAGCCCGCCCGGTACCGAATTCGGCGCATTGATATCGCCAAAGTCTTCTTCCTTGGGCTTTACGCTGACGAGCGCCGTATCATGCAGTCCGTGATACGCGCCTTCAAACCGCAGAATCTTATCGCGGCCGGTCGCCGCGCGCGCAATCCGGCACGCGTGCATCGTGGCTTCCGTGCCGCTCGACCCGAAGCGCACCATTTCGACCGGATAGCGCGCGCAGATCTCGTCGGCGAGTTCCGCTTCCATGCCGTGAGGCATGCCAAACGTCGCTCCGTGTTCGAGCGCCCACTTCACCGCTTTCACGACTGCCGGATGACTGTGCCCCGCCATGAGCGTGCCAAAGCACAGGTTGTGATCGATGTATTCGTTTCCATCGATGTCGACGATCCGGCTGCCGCGGCCTTCGGCCACGAAGATCGGGTAAGGGTCATAGGCCCGGTAATTGCTCGCGACTCCAAGCGGTATGCGTTGCTGCGCCTTCTTGTGCGCTTCCGCCGACTTCGGCGTGCGCTTCTCGTACAGAGCAATTTCCTTCTGTAGGGTTTCGTGCATTTGGTACTCCGTTCAGGCAAGCCTTCCTGTGGTTACCTGTGGCAGGTCTGTTCCCTGCGGTCAGTGTAGGGGCGGCCTGCCTTGCGAGCAGGCGTGACGCCACCTCTTCAGCGAGGAAAAACTTCGCGGGTTCTGCGGTAAACTGCACCCCTATTTTACGCCTTCGCGCCCGTTTCTGGCACCTATCCGCCTGCCGCGAACCAGCCTTAGAACAGGAACTTCACCGCGAACTGCACCTGCCGCGGATCGCGCACTTTCTGTGCCAGGCCGAATGTTGGCCCGTCCGAGATGTTCCCGTCCACGCTGTAGAATTGCGCGTGGTTCCAGATGTTGTACAGTTCGGCGCGGAATTCCGCCCGGAGCCGCTCCTTTAGCTGGAATCCCTTGAAGAAACCCATGTCCCAGTTCGCAATTCCGGGCTGGCAGCAGATCGACCGTGGCGCGTTGCCGATCGTGCCGGGCGCTACCGTCACGTTGGTAAATTGATTCGGGTCGAACGTCAGTCCGCCGTGGGTCTTCGGATTCCATTGCGTCAAATGAGTCGTCGGATAGCCTGGCGCCCAGTTCGGCTCGCCTGGCGCTTCGAAGAACGTGCTGTAAAACTCCTCGATGTCATCCGACGAAGTGATGCGCACCGGGAAGCCGGTCTGGTAGGTGACGATACCCGAAACCTGCCAACCGTCGATCAGTTGGCCCTTGAATCCGTCGTACTTCGGCGCGGGTAGTTCCCAGACATAGCTGAAAACGAACCGGTGACGCGCATCGAACAGCGACGGCCCGTAGGTGGCGTTCAGGTTGATGGGGTTCAGGGAACTCTCGAAGCTCGACGCGTTATCGAGCGACTTGCTGTAGGTGTAAGCTCCGGAAAACTGCAGCCCGTGCGAGTAGCGCTTTTCAACGAGCACTTGCAGCGAGTTGTAATTCGAATGCGCGATCGTGTTTTCCGTGAAAATGTTGGTAAACACCGGAATGCCATCCGCCGGGCAGCCCGCTCCGGTCAAAGGCTGGCAAAGCGGCGACGAGTACTGCCGTGTACCCACGAGCGTGATTCCGTTCGGGCCTACAACCGTTCCGGCGGGAATTTGCGTTCCACCGGATCCGGCGTTGTACGGAAGAATAAGCCCGTTGAAGCCCGGCGTGTAAATGTTCTGGATATTCGGAATTACGGTTCCGGGCGGAATGAAATACGAATTGTCCGCGGACTGTGGACCGCACGTCAGCGGACTGCCGCCCGGCCCCGACAACACACTGGGGATCGCGGCTAAACCGTTGCACGTATCGGGGTTGCCGTGGTTCAGGTCGTAGGAGCCCAGCAGCCGGTGTCCTTGTGAGCCCACATAGCCCACTTGGAACAGCAGGTTCCCCGGCAATTCCCTCTTCACCGTCAGGTTGTATTGCGCCGCATACTGCGTCCGCAAATTCGTCGGAAACTGCCCGTACAACAGAATCGAACGGAACGTCGACCAGTCGATCGGCTGGCCTCGCGGCGGATTCAAGATCCCATTGAACGGATTGGGATTGACGGACCCGCCTTGGGTAACGAACGGAGCCTGAAACACCGGATCGCTGATGAAGTTGCTGCCGCCAAACGGTGGCTCCGCGCTGAACTGCTCGAGCACCAGTTGTTCGATCGGGTTGTAGAAGAGTCCCCAACCGCCGCTGATTGACGTCCTGCCGGCACCGCCGGTGATATCTTTCAGCAACCCGTTGCTGGCCGAAGGGCTCCAGTTGAAACCGAGCCGCGGCGCAAAGGCCTTGTAGTAAGTGTTGGTCAAGCCGGCGGGTATTCCCTTGTCTCCCGGGAAGACCAAGCCAACCGGGGTTAATCCACCGGACTGACAGCCATTGTCTGGTTCGGTGGTGACGGCTAACGGATTGCTCGGATCGAGTTTGCACGGATAGATCGTCGAAACTTGTCCCGGCCGGTAGGTCTGCACCTTCTGCCCGAGGTCAGTCAGCGGCGTGTTCATCTCCCACCGCAGGCCGTAGTTGAAGGTCAAGTCTGATCGGGCCTTCCAGCTATCCTGGACGAAAAGATAGACCGAAGTGCTTCTCACCAGCTCTTGCTGCGCGGATCCCTGGCTGTACGAGTTGGGAAGGCCCAGCAGATAGTTCGCATAGCTGTCGCCCGTGTCGTTCGACCCGCCGGGTCCGAAGGTGACATATCCGTTCACGTTGTAATACAAGGTCTGGTCGAATTTCTGGTACCGGATGTCTCCGCCGAATTTCAGGCTGTGGGTGCCGAGAATCTTGCTGAAGTTGTCGGCAAACTGAAACGTATTCCCGCTCTGCGGCAGTTGCCCTTCGAAGTTGTTCCCGAGCGTCATTCCACCGTTCACGTTGATGAAGGGCAATCCTTCCTTCGAAGCACCCAGGTTTGGAAAAATGCCGTAGGCTTTCGCCGGCGCCAGTACGTTCCCGGTGCTGTCCATGAGCGGCTGGTCGGTCGTCCCCGTGAAGCAAAACGCCGACGCGGCCGAACCGCAGGAGCCCTGCACTTCGCCGGTTACGGTCGGCGCATTGAACTGGCCCTGGCCCTCGCGGAAAAACGCGAACCGGAACTCGTTGACCGATGTCGTACCAATCGTCCAGGTGTGCGTGACGTTCACCTGCTGCGTCCGGGTGCTGAACAGCCCGGGGAAGTTACCCAGGTTCGCTCCCGCCGCCTGGAACTTCGCGAAGGGGTCGGTCGTATTGTCATCATCAAAGTAGTAGTAAACGGCCAGCTTCTGGTTCTTGGTCAGGTCCTGGTCCACTTTGATCGTGAACTGATCCCCGTTGTCGATCTTGTTTGGAGCCGCTTGAAACACCCCGTTCGAAGTGGGGTGCACGTACTGGCTATAAATACCTACGGACAGAGGGTCGAAGCACTGTGTCGGGATCGCACCATTTGGAAAGAGGATCCCGTAGTTTCCCGAGGTCGGCGTTCCGGCGATAACGTTCGAAAGTTCTGTATTCGCCGCCGGCGTCAACTGCGAGCCGCACCGGCCCTGCAGCACGCTGGCCGTCGGTGCCGTCGTCAGCGTCCCGGACAAATCCGAGAAGTTTCCATTCAACTGGTCTGAAGTCAGCAGCGGCACCGGATTTGAGAGGATGCCCTGCTTGATCCGACGCCCTTCGTACGAAGCAAAGAAAAAGGTCTTGTCTTTCTTAATCGGCCCGCCGAGCGTCCCGCCAAACTGGTTTTGCTGAAAGTCGGGCTTGTTGCTGGGAGTAAACGTGAACGGGCGGGCGTCCAGCACCGTGTTGCGGAAAAACTCAAAGGCGCTGCCGTGAAACTCGTTGGTCCCGGACTTCGTCACCACGTTCACGACCGACCCGGAGTTTCGTCCATACTCCGCGTCAAACGAGTTGGTGATCACGCGAAACTCTTCGATCGAATCTGGCGAAGGCTGCACCGCCGGCAGGTTCGCGAACAGGTCATTTCCGTCTCCGCCGTTCACCGAATAATTGTTCGAACGCCCGCGGCCACCGTTCACGGTGACGACGCCTGGCTTGTCTGAACCGTAGAACAGGTCGTTGCCCAATTGCGACTGCACCCCCGGCTGCAGTTGCAGAAGCTGGTAAGTGTCCCGCGTATTCAGCGGCAGTTCTGTGACTTCGCGCGAGCCGACCACTGCTCCCAATTGAGTTGTCGTCGTGTCGATCACCGGCGGCTCGCCGGTCACTTCCACGACTTCCGTCGAACCCCCGAGTTGCAGCGCAATGTCCACACCCACGACTGTGTTCAGGTCTACGGTGATATCTTTTCTCAGAAATTTCTTAAAGCCCGGCTGACTCACGCTGATTTCGTACGAGCCGACCGGAACTTCCAGAAACAGGTATTCGCCGTTCGCCCCGGTGACCGTCTGGCGCGAGACGTTTGTGGCTGTGTTCGTCAGCGTTACGTTGACTCCCGCCACCACGCCACCGCTGGCATCGGAAACCGTTCCCCTCACGCGCCCGCCGGTGCTCTGCGCACTGCCGAACGACGCCGCAAGCGCCATCATCACCACTGCCGATACGACCGCGAGCAGCATGCTCCGGCCACACGCGGACCCCAACTCAGATTGCTTTACTCGATTCATGGACATCACCCCTGATTCCCCGAGAACCACTCCCTGAAAGCGATTCTTCGTGGTTGCTACTGGCCCCAAAACCTTACTATAATCCTGCAAACTTAGAGAAAGCCGGGACCCGTGTCAAGTAGAAAGAATTTTTCTAGCGAATCGGATCCTTCGTCGCGACGTCAGCTCCTGCGCATCTCGGAGGTCGCCCGCCGCCTCGCCATCTCTTCCTCCGCGCTGCGGGCCTGGGAAGCGCTCGGCCTGGTCTCTCCTCAGCGCACCGAGAGCCGCTACCGCATGTACACCGAAGCCGACGTTCGCTTGCTTCAGCGCGCCATTTTTCTGCGCCGCGCCCGCGGCTTGAATCCCGTTGCGATTGTACATGTCCTGAACAAGCAAGGCGTCGTTCCCGCTCCGGCTGACGCGCTCCCGTCTCCCGGCCAGCGGTTCCGGCGTTTGCGCACTCGGCGCGGACTCTCGCTGGCTCAAGTCGCCCGAGCCACGGGTGTCTCGGTCGGTTTTCTCAGCGCGCTCGAGCGCGGCCAAATGCGCTCCTCGGTCGCCACCCTCCGCCGCATCGCGCGCTTCTACAAAACGAATATCCTTTCCATGTTCGAAACGAACGGGGACGCCCAGCCCCTTGTTCGTTCTTCTCAGCGTAAAATCCTTGAGACCAGCCCCTCTGTCCGTATGGAGTTGCTGGCTTGGGGCAACACCGCAATGGAGCCTCATCTTTTTCGCATCAAACCCGGCGGCGGTAGCGGCGAATCTTATGCTCACGAAGGCGAAGAGT
>Ga0306925_10003484_pt1 | contig 13944 bp, 13 predicted proteins | sample flu12Cox44000176_FD_203755 | JGI IMG/M metagenome (GOLD analysis project Ga0306925, IMG submission 203755) | Lab enrichment of tropical soil microbial communities from Luquillo Experimental Forest, Puerto Rico - flux8day.12C.oxic.44.000.176 (v2)... | ecosystem: Environmental > Terrestrial >... | reverse complement strand
ACTCGGCGTCGAAGAACTCATCGACGTACCTGCTAGCCCGCACCAGGGATTCGGTATAGCGCCGGCCGATGAACACGATCGTCGCGCTCGGGCAGGCGGCCTTGATCGCGCCGGCCATTGGCAGCGTGTGCACGACATCGCCCAGATTCCCCGCCTGCACCAATCCAACACGGGCACCCGGAAAAAGTTCTGCTTGCCACGGCCGCCGATGCCGCCGCCCGCGGTACTTGCTCTGCCACGCACGCATCATCTGAGACAAGTTTGTGAATAAGGCTGCGGCCCGGTGTTGCCTATGTGTGAGATGTAGATCACCTCTACGCAACCTACCAAAACAGCAAGTGCTTGTCGCGTCCGCGACGTATGTCCGCTTTTGGTCCTTAGCGGACATGGCTTGCTGCACTGTATGTGTCCGCTTCTGGCCCATAACGGACATGAGCTTGTGTGCTGCACATGTCAGCTTTTGACCCAAAGCGGACACAGGGCATCCCTTAACGACCCTCATTCAAACCGCTACGATGCCCGCGTCCCGCGCTTTGGGGGAGGCAATGAAACGGCGCGAGTTTATCAGTCTCGTCGGTGGTGCGACGCTCACATGGTCGCTCATCGCGTGGGCGCAGGAACCGGGTCGTGTTTATCGGCTTGCACTCGTGCTGCCTGTGGGCCGAGACGAGCCGGCGAGTCTCGCTTTTCTCGATGAGCTGCGCATCCAGGGTTTTGTTGAAGGCAAAAATCTGGTGATCGTTGGCGGATTGCCGACGAGCAACGAACAAGCCGCTGCAGTTGTCCCCCTTATACTCCAGGCCGCACCGGATGCCATTACGACTGGAGGCGACTTCATTGCGGGTGCGTTCCAAAAAGCGACCAAGTCCATACCGCTGATCGTCATGACCGAGGATATGGTTGCTGCAGGATTTGCCGCATCACTGTCCCAGCCGGGCGCCAATATCACCGGCATCAACCTGATGTCGTCCGATCTGGACGGTAAGCGACAGGACATCCTGCTCGAGGCGGTGCCAGACGCGCGTCGTATCGCCGCGCTAGCCGATTCCAACGTGGCGAGCTTGGAATATCTTAAGGTCATGGAAGAGTCAGCGCGCAACCGCGGAAAGGAACTGTTGATCGTTTATGCCGCGAGCGCCAACGATCTGGTGCCAGCGATAAACGATGCGAGCAGCCGGGGCGCGGCCGCACTCAATGTGTTGTCTTCGCCAATGCTGCATCTCAACCGCCGCGTCATTATCGCGCGCTCGGCGGAGGTGGGATTACCGGCGATCTATCAATGGCCGGAAACGGCCGAAGAAGGTGGTCTGCTCGGTTATGGTCCGAGTTTTATCGATGTTTTCCGACAGCGCGCCGGAATGGTCGCCAAAGTACTGCGCGGCGCCAAACCGGAGGATTTGCCGATCGAACAACCCACCAAGTTTAAACTCGTCATCAATTTAAAGACGGCCAAGACGATCAACTATGCCGTTCCCGCCGGTCTCATGTTGCGCGCCGATAAGGTGATCGAATAGTCGTCACGTCCGCTTTCGGCCCAAAGCGGACATCTCAAATTGCACCGCGCATGTCCGCTTTCGGGGGTAAAGCGGACATGACTTTTTGCACCGCACATGTCCGCTTTCGGGGCTAAAGCGGACATGCTCTTTTGCACCGCACATGTCTACTTTTGACCCAAAGCGGACATGAGGGCGGCCAGCGTAACGTCGACCCAAAAATGTGATATTCTTTTCATTCCCAATGGAGTCCTCGGTACGGGCGAAGCCATGAGGCGGCGGGATCATTGCATTTGTCGGCAACGCGTCGCTGCGTGGCCGCTCGTCGCTTAGGCGCAACGGCCGGCGATCAGGTTTCATTTGGTGGGAGACACTTTGGGGTGCCTCGGTTGATCTGAAGTCCGGCCTAGATTGCGCGTTCCACGGCAATCGATGAGGCTACGACCACAATGAAGACGATCTTGGTTCCGACGGAAGACGATGCCGCAATGAGTTCAGCCCTCGAGACGGCGCTGATCCTGGCGCGACGATGCGATAGTTATATTGAGGGGGTTTCACTGCGCTGGGAAATCGCAGAATTTACCGAGACGGATCACCGAGAAACTGCAAGAATTGAGGTGCAAGCACGAACGACCTTTGAGTCGTTCATGCGGAAGCACGGCGTGCCGCGTTCAACCACAACGGCAGATCGTCCGTCATTTGGCTGGTTAGACAATGCGCCGGAGGGCGACGCCTTCGTCGGCAACTATGGCCGTGTTTTCGATGTGATTGTGATGAGTCGGTCCGATAAAAATACAACTGGCTTACACAACCGAGCGATTAATTCCGGCCTGTTCGAGAGCGGTCGGCCGATATTATTAGCTCCTCCGTCATCTCCAGATCAAATCGGCACTGATGTGTTGATCGCGTGGAACCGCAGCACGGAGCAGGCACGCGCCACTGCACTTGCGATGCCGCTTTTGCAAAAAGCAGATCGGGTTACGGTGCTAACGGTCATCGGCGGCACTGAAGTATCGGGACCATCCGCCGAACAATTCATCCAATACCTGCGGCGCAACGAGATTGGTGCTGAGCTAAAGAAGGCTGAACTTGATGGCAGAAGCACCGGTGAGACCATCCTCGCGACGGCTCAATCATTAGGCTGCGATCTTCTAATCAAGGGCGCCTACACCCAGAGCCGGTTGAGACAGGTGATATTCGGAGGGGCGACTCAACACGTTTTAGAGAATGCCATGATACCTGTCATGCTCGCGAATTGAGGGGGGAGCGATGACTCTTTACGATCAACCCGGCAGTTATAATGTCGAGCCGGCTCATTCGGTCTGGGATGCAGATCAATGACCTTACCCGATGTGCACGAGCCTACGCTTCCAACCGCTCGAAAGTCTGAGTTCAGCATCGCAGAGATTGGCGCACTTGCTCATCTCTACCGAGGTGAAGTCTACCGAAGCACGGTTTGGCGCACGCGGCTGGATAGCTCGACCAACTGGGCGGTGGTCACGACGGGCATTGCGCTGTCGGCGACCTACAGCAGCGCTCAGGCATCACCCCTCCCAATGGTGCTCGTCGGTCTTTTGGTCAGTGTGTTCCTTCTGTTCGAAGCACGCCGCTACCGTTATTTCAACGTTTGGCGGGCGCGCGCGCGGTTGCTTGAAACGGATTTCTATGCGCCCATGATCCGAGGCGAAGGCGTGCGACGTGATCCCAGCTGGACGGAGCTGCTGGCAAAAGACTACGTTGATCCGCGCTATCACATTAGCTTCGCCCGCGCGGTCGGCCGGCGCCTTCGCCGCACTTATGCATGGATCTTCGTGATCCAAGCTATTTCGTACTATGGTAAGCTTGCTATTCATCCGGCGCCGCTAACTAGTTTCACCGATGTCCTGCAGCGCGCCGCCATTGGCCCGATTCCCGGCAGCTTGGTGATAGCCGCGGGAGTTCTTTTTCATGGCGGTTGGGCGGTGTTTGCAATTGTTACCCTTCGCATGGAGATCGTCTCGCGACGCGAACGAGGGAGCCTGATCGCCATGGGATAGGTCGCTCGTGTCCGCTTCTAGCCCTTAGCGAACATTTCTGTTTGCACCGCACATGTCCGCTTGTGGGGTAAAGCAGATGCCCTTTTGCACTGCATATGTCTGCTTTTGACCCAAAGCGGACATTGGGGCTACCACACTCCATCAACCCAGACGCCAGCAAGAGCGAGGTACAGCTCTCTCTCTTACTGCAGAGAGATTGTCATGCCGCTCAAACTTAGGGAGGCCTCAAAACCTACTTGCCGTCCTTGCAGTCGCAGAACTACCCCGTTCGTGTTTTGTAGCGTTGCTGCTTTCGCGCCGCCCGCCACGGCAACCCCGGCCGAAACAGCCGTATAGGTGCCCGCGATGTCAGCCGCCGTCCGAAGATTTGATGCCGTGCCAACTAAATCTGCCCCTGCCGCCCCAATAGTACCTGCGCTAACACCACCAACGCTCAGCCGATATTGCCTGCCCTGAAATGTCAGAGTGCCGGAGCCACCACCGACACCAACGATAAACCCGACCTTGGTGATTTTCAGACGTACCGTACCGGTCTCTGCGTAAGACTGCGAAGCAGAACCAGCCAGCAGGGCCACTACCACTGTGAATGCTGGGCAAAGCTTAATCACACGCCGAAGATTGAACATCAACCCCTCCAATCGGTTTTTCGATAGACTAAGATGACTATCGTGCCGAAATTCCGAACCCTTGATCAAGATCAATATCGGTTCATCCGATCGGAATGTCCACTTTATGACCCAAGCGGACATCGGCTGCCTTACGCGCCAGACCCCTTCCAGCAAACTACGATGCCCGGTCTAAGCCTCGGGGGAGGTAATGAGACGGCGGGAGTGTTTATCTATATCGCCTCGATTGCTCGCACTTACTGACGAGGTCATCGAGTAATGTCCGCTTTTGGCCCAAAGCGGACATTCGGGTTTGCACTGCCACATGTCTGCTTTTGGCGGTAAAGCGGACATGACTTTTTTTGCGGCGCGAACGTCTGCTTTCGGCCCAAAGCGGGAATTCCCTGGCTCGCCCCCTTCAAGTGGGCAAGTTGAGCCGATACCCTTTCCTGCGCCTCGTGGCAGGCGGTGAGACGGCGCGAATTTCATCAGTTTAATGGCTAGTGCAGCGGCGTCCGCCTGTCCGTTGGGAGATGAAAAGGGGCAGTCATGGCTGTAAAGCGCATTGGTTTGCTTACCGGTGGCGGTGATGTCCCTGGGCTCAATTCCGTTATCAAGAGCGCCACGTATCGTAGCAGCGAGAACGATATCGAAATCTTAGGTCTCCGTCGCGGCTGGGAAGCGCTTACGCATCTGAACGCCGATGACCCGGCCAGCCGCGCGCATTACGTCATTCAACTTACTCGTGAGAACACGCGCACAATCGACAGGCATGGCGGTACAGTGCTCCACACGAGTCGCACTAACCCTGCCAAAATACGAAATCTACCCACCCATTTGGCGGGCAAGAACTTTCCGGCCTCAGCGAGCAAAGACGACGTCGAGACCAAGACCTGGGACCTCTCCACCCAAGTGGTTACCAACCTCTCGGCTCTCGGCATCGATCACCTGATCGCCATCGGTGGGGATGACACGCTAAGCTATGCTGCCAAGCTCCACGAACTCGGCATCAAGATCATTGCCATCCCGAAGACCATGGACAATGATGTGCGCAACACCGAGTACTGCATCGGTTTCTCAACTGCAATCACGCGCGCCAGTGATGCCATCCAGCGGCAGCGGACCACTGTCGGTTCACACGAGCGGATCGGCGTATTTCGCATTTTCGGGCGTGATGCAGGATTTACGGCACTCTACACCGCGTACGCCACCTCGATTCGCTGCGTTATCCCCGAGCACAAGGTGAAGCTTGAAAAACTTATCGAGCTACTCCTTGACGACAAACGCACTAACCCGAGCAACTACGCTCTGATTGTGCTTAGCGAGGGCGCCACGTGGGACGGCTATGCGATGCAGGAGCGCGGCGGGCCGGACCCATACGGACACCGCAGGAAGGCGAACGTGGCCGAGGTGCTTGCCGACGAGATCAAAAAACGAACTGGCGAGGAGACGATCACTTCTGATCTCACCTATGATCTACGGTCGGGCGATCCAGATTTTATCGATAAGCTGGTGGCACTTACGTTTGGCAACATGGCTTACGATGCGATTCTCGAGGGCAAAAGCGGTCTGATGTCTGCGCTGGTGGACGGTCGTTTTGACCTTGTGCCGATTCCAGATCCCAAGCTTGGCCCGCGCAAAGTAGACGTCACCAGCATGTACAACACAGAACGCTACCGACCTATTTATGCGCACAAGCGCGGTCTGCCGATCTTTCTAAACCGCGCATTATAGAGAACTCAATGAGCTGATCGGAGCCGAGTAGACTTCCGCAAGTGGCCCTTAGCGGACTTATCACTCACGCTCCAGAATGTCCGCTTTTGGGGGAAGCGGACATCAACCTTGTCATCTGTCGTCATTTCTTGCGGGCCCCTATGTAGTAGTCTCTTTAAGTTAATGCTTGGAAACTGAAAAAGGGACGGCCTATGCCCTCACTGATTCCGAATTTCGAGACCTTGGAGAGGAGGCTTGCGCGCTTGCCCGTGGTGACGCATCGAGCCCGCGAAGCCGTACTAACCGCTGGCTCAAAGACGGGCGAGCTACTTTTCCTCAGGAGTGGCGCTGTGGAGGTCGTCAAGGATGGGATGCAGATCGCCAACGTGTCGGCACGCGGCTCGGTGTTCGGCGAACTGGCCGTCCTTCTGGACCAGCCCCATACGGCAGACGTGAGGGCTCTGGAGCAATCTGAGTTCTATGTTGCCAACGCGCAGGCAACGCTTGCTGTCAATCCGACCGTTGCACTCTACGTCTCCGCTACCCTTGCGCGACGTCTCAACGCCGCCAACCGATTGCTTATCGAGGTTAAGCACCAGCTGAAAGCCGGCGAGCCTCCTAGCGTGATCGGCAAGGCGGTCGAGAAGGTAGAGGAATTGTTAAGCTGCAGCGGTCGACAATCCGATTGAATAGTGATCTGCGCCAATCCGGCCACGCCAGCCCGAGGGATGGCGCGAAGTCAACAGGACCGAACCACCTAGTTTCCCGGTCTCGATGACGGGGTTACCCAGGTCGCTGTTAGACACAATTGGTGTCGCTATTCGCTGTAAAGCGGACATAACTTTTTGCACTGCAAATGTCCGCTTTTGACCCCAAGCGGACATTGGGTCAATGCGGACCCAATGTCCCGGCTTTCTAGAGCTTAGTTCGCTTGGCTGTGTTGATCTGCTAGGCGGCAAATAACATCAGGGCCTCATCACGCAGGCGCTTCGGATTGCGCTCGCCCTTTGCTGCTGACTTGAGAATGCGTTCAGCTAGCAGTGTTCTGCTCGTCATTACTCTCTGCACAGGTGTTAAGCTCTCCCACGCGTCATCGAGTGTTTGCCGCAAGAGCGAGAGAGTTTCAGGGTCAAACGACGTTCGCTGTCTGTCGACCATCATTACCTTCCACGAGTTGTTGAACGGGCGACGAACCTGTGTGCGCAGTTGGACGATAGCTTGGCGAGCAGATGAAAGTTCTCTGACGTGAACTCACATGTTTTTGAGGCCACTGTTACCGGGCGGGCAGGGGGACATTGGCACTGCACAATAGGATGCAATTAAACCGCATTGTTTTGGTTTGCCCCTTTACAGCGCAATGGCACGCGAAGCCCTAGCCGAAAGGGCTTCTGCTTCATACCGGATCGAAAGCCTTCGGAATGTCCGTCCCACCGTGCCCAACGCTGGGTAGTACCAAAGTGTGCTTGCAATCTAGCGTCACACAGTCACACTACTGTCACACAAGAGTTCGGAACAATCCAACACTGGAAATGATGATATGTGGGTTCCAACGCAGGACGAAGCGGTTCTGATATACGCCCACTTCCTAAAGGCTCGTCATGGAGCTGCAGCGAGCAAATTGGCTCGAAAAAAAGCTAGCATGCTTCAAGATGACGGTGACCGTGAAGGCCATAAAATCTGGAATGCCGTCGCAGATGCCGTGGACCAACCCGGCGATTGGCCTCAGCCCCGCTTGCTCAGCGGGGGGTAGAGCTGCATAAGCGTCGGCAACGTTAAGGGTGCCGTCGAATGCGCCCGTCGCTCCGGCGCTTTTAGCTTTGGCGGGCGGCATCGGGCAAACTCTGTATGAGAGTATTCGCAGCTTTCACTATAGTGACGCCGCGGCGCAGATCATCATTGTCGTCGCGACGGTGATCGCCATCGATCTCATCAGCGCGCATTCGCAAGGCGCTGATTTGATCAACTCTAATTTCAGCTCGAATGTAGATACGGCGGCCGCTGTTTCTGAGTACCCGCCAGCCTAGAACTTGCTGAGTGGCGCGTGTCAGCTTTTGGACATGTCGAGCCCGGTCGTTTCCAAGCTCATAGCATCTCGTCGAACCAATCAATCAGTTTGACGTTGCCGCCTCGGCTCTCAACTAAAAATTCTGTATTCCAGTAAGGGTCTTCGGCCAACAAATCATTGGCAGGGACTCACAAGCGAGACGTTCACAAACAATGTAGGTCAGTCCGCAAGGAAAAATGTGGATGGCTGCAATTATCGTGTTGGCCGTGTCGCTGTTGGCGTTTTCAGGAGCGTCTCCATTTCCGCCGCCTAATATATCTAACTTGCGGCAGCGCACCCGCCATTGAAGCCAGCTCACTCCATCGCGAAACGCGGTTAACCCACCGCAAAACGGGGCCGCAGACCATTGGGCGGCTCGGAGGTGACAGACTTGCCACGTATCGCTTTCGCGCACTGGGTGCGTAAATCTTTCGCCGTCGGGACCCTCATCTCTGCGCTCACTTTCCCATTCTCTCTACACGCTGAAAGTGTCGCGCATTGGACGCCGGTGCCGTTGCCAGACGAGATCAGCGCTACCCGCGGACCGCACACCAACAACATACGAGCCGAGATCGAGCAGGCAGCAAAGCTTTTCGATGTCGACGTGCGGATGATGAAAGCGTTCGCTGAGATCGAGTCCGGCTACAATCCGAAAGCTAGGACCGGCAGTTATAAGTGCCTGTTCCAGCTTTCCGACTGGGAGTTTGCCAAATACTGGCAGGGTGACATCTATGACATCCGAGACTGCTCAATCGCAGCCGCCAGAAAGCTTGCGACTGAGGCGGCGGAGTTCGAGAAGGACATCGGTCGTGAGGTCACGGCCGCTGAACTCTACTGCATCCACCAGCAAGGCTATCAAGGCTGTGCTTTTCACTATGCCGCGCCACAACAGCTGGCTTGGAAGAACATGTACCTGACTAGCGAGGGCCAGGAGAAGGGCGAGAAATGGGCGCGCAAGGCCGTCTGGGGCAACGTCCCGGCGGACCTCAAAAATAAAATCAAGGGCGGAGTTGAGGCGCTGACCAGCGGCCAGTTCATCGCGCTATGGGCCGAGCGCGTCGAGCGCTTCATGGCGCGTTTGGTCGAGCCGCCGACGGACTACGTGGAGCGCGCCAGCAAGACCAAGAAGCCCACGAAGGCGGCCGCAACCGACAAGCAGAAGACGAAGGGGGCTGCGATCGACAAGAAGGAAAAGAAGATCAAGGTAGCTACGTCCTAAAGAGAAAACTATGGCGGGCACCTTGGCTCGCGCCCGCATCTTCTGGGGCGATCTTTCCGACAGAAGCGATAGTGTACCGCCGAACCGCCGCGTCGCGACCGAGGCCGGCTCTATAGACGACTACATAGGACATAGCGCCACCCGGTCGAACACGAAGGCCGAATCCAGTAACGGTATCATCCCAAATCGTGAATTCTCTTTCAGCGGCCTGTATCGTGCCCAGCGTCCGCTTTGTAATTCGCTGGCCCATCTGATAGCTCTCTTTCGACCTAGGGCAACACCGGGGCAATACCGGAACGGAATGCACTGGAATCTCCGACATCAGCCTAGGAGCCGAAATAACAAGTGACGATTTATCGCTCAGGGAAAGTCGAGGAACGTCAGAGAATTGGTTCGAATGAGACTACGAATCTGGGGGTTAGGAGTTCGAATCTCTTCGGGCGCGCCACCTTCTCCTGCAAAGGCGCCGGTAGCTCAGCTGGATAGAGCACCAGACTTCGAATCTGGGGGTCAGGGGTTCGAATCCCTTCCGGCGCGCCACTTTACACAGCTGTTTCAGATACTTGTGGGCGCGCGATACGAGCCGTTAGCGGGGTGCGTTTTGGTGTCCGCGCCATGTCCGTAAATGGCGGTCGGGCGGTCGTTTAGGAGCCTCTACAGAGGCGTTTTCCGCCCTCGTGGCCCTTGCGCGGCGGGACGGATTCCAACGCACCAGCCGGCTTGCCGGCGCCAGTGCGCGACATGGAAGACGCTTAATTTGCTGGTCGTCTTGCAAGACTAACGAAGCAGTCAGTGGTCGGGTGAAATGAATCTGCGCCGCATGATAATCGCCGCTGCCATATCACTGCTTGCGACGATTGCCTGGGATGACACAAAGGCTGCCGAAATGCCAAGTAAGTTCCGAGACGTTTGGGGGGATTGCGACAAAACTAAAGACGTCGGTGAGCTTCCATTTTTGGTTGTGACAGCCCGAGGCTACGAGGCGCACGAAACGTCTTGTAGTTTGATCTCTTCTTCCAGAATTAAAGGCACTGATCGTCTATCGCTTACGTTCTCATGTGAGTCAGAGGGGGAGCAACATAAGTCCGAGGAAGACTGGTCAATTACGAATACAAAAACTGAAGTACTGCAGTTTATGATTTCCCAACCGTTCTTGGTTATTATTAGAAACGAGAGTCACGTAGATCGTCATAAGAAGTGCTCTTTTTCCGCCACTCCACTGAGTTTGTTATTACTTCGCTAGTTTCGCGGTGGTTCCTTAATGCCCTCCGGGTAGCACCTGTACTCAACGTCCTCGATTGATTCCACGGTTTCGCCGTCCAGCTTGATCCATGCGTCCAAGGTGAAATCGGTATTGTGCGGGCAAATGCCGCCACGCAGTTCCACCACTTCTTCAATCTCCTTGAGAACCTTAATCTTGTCGACCTCTTTGCCGTCGAAATAGTGTCGGACGACGTTATTGCGCCGCACGCCGCTGATATGGTGCCAATTCCCGCCGCTGTGATCGGCGACCAGCGTTGACGCTAATCCTTGCAGGACGGAAATCAGAACAATTACAAGCGTTCAGAACGCCGCTGCTCGCGGCAAAACCACTCTTATTTCCGTGAATGCGCCCGGCTGCGTATCGACCTCGATTGAGCCGCCATGTTGCTTGACAATGATATCGTGACTGATGGAGAGGCCAAGGCCGGTCCCTTCTCCTGCGGGTTTCGTTGTGAAGAAGGGATTGAACATCTTCTCTTTCACTTCAGGTGGAATACCAGCGCCGTTGTCGCGAATCCGGATTTCCACGCGATCGCCAAGGCTCTTGGTCGAGGCAGCGAGGGTGGGTACGAAATCGCCGCCATTCGTTTCCGCTTGGCGCTGGGTCGCTGCATAGAAGCCGTTTGAGATCAGGTTCAGAAGCGCCCGCGTGATATCCTGTGGGAAGACATTAGCCTCGCCGGCGGTCGGGTCGAACAATTTCTCCAGCGTGATATTGAAGCCCTGTTTTTCAGCCCGCGCCCCGTGCCAGGCCAGATTGAGACTTTCCTCGACCAGAGCATTGATATCAACGACCCGGTGTTCGCCCGAGCCTTCGCGCGAATGCAGCAGCATGTTCTTGACGATGGCATCCGCACGCTTGCCGTGCTGCACGACCTTGTCGAGATTGCCCCGCAGTGTGTCAGTCAATTCGGTGATCTCTGCGCGCGCCTTCTGGTCAATCGTTAGGCCCTCCAGAGCGTCCTGCAATTCATCAATCAACTCTGTGGAGACCCCCGAGAAATTGTTGACGAAATTGAGCGGATTCTTGATTTCGTGCGCGATACCGGCGGTGAGCTGACCAAGTAAGGCGAGCTTCTGCGTCTGCACCAGCCGATCTTGCGTAGTGCGCAATTCCTCTAGCGATTTGGCTAGCTCGCGCGTGCGCGCTTCGACACTTTCGAACAGGCGCACGTTCTCGATCGCAATCGCAGCCTGATCGGCGAATGTCGTGGCTAGTTCAATCTGCTTTTCAGTGAATGGGCGCACTTCCGAACGAGCCAAAGTCACAACACCGATCGGGACGCTCTCGCGCAGCATTGGGACGGAGAGAATCGTGCGAAACTTGCCCAACTTCTGCGCTTCGACCATGGTGTATTCTGGATCAGCCGTCACATCGGGGATATGAACCGCCCGACTTTCGAGGAGTGCGCGTCCCGAAGCCGAACCTCGGTCAATCTCGATTGGAATATCTTTGAGGTATTCCATAAATTCGCGAGAATAACCGTAGGCTTCGGTGCGGTAGAAGGATCCAGATTTCTCGCGGGTAATGACAGCGTTGTCCGCGTCGCAGAGTCGGGCCGCCGATTCAACGAGAGTGTGCAATACCGCGCCCAAGTCAAAGGTCGAGCGGCTGATAACCTTGAGCACGTCGGCTGTCGCCGTCTGCTGCTGCAGCGATTCGCGCAGCTCATTGAGCAGCCGCGTGTTTTCTATAGCAATGACGGCTTGAGACGCGAAGTTCCTAACTAGCTCAACCTGTTTGTCAGTAAATGAAAGGACCTCCTGCCGGTAGAGAGTGATGGCACCAACCAGCTGGTCTTCCCTCAGCATCGGGACAGTTAGCACCGTGCGGGCGCCCGCAAGCTCAACAAGACCGGTCACGGCGCGATCGCCCTCGAGATAAGCCTGGCTGGTTCGAATATCGTCCGTGTGGGCAATCTGTTTGGTACTAATTACATGACCCAGACTGCCCGCCGGATGGGGATGAAATAGTTCACCACGCCGTATGGCGTATTCGGGTGGCGGATTATGAAGCGCGACCCTACGAAGGGCATCGCCTTCACAAAGATTCAAGGTGCCAAACCGTGCCTGGCAAATTTGCGTGGCGTTCTCAAGGATCGCGTCAAAAACCGGGTCGAGGTTGCCTGGAGAGGAACTAATAACCCTGAGCACGCCGGCGGTTGCAGTCTGCTGCTGCAGCGATTCACGCAGCTCGTTAAGTAGCCGCGCGTTCTCGATGGCGATGACGGCCTGGGCGGCGAAGGACTTGATAAGCGCAATCTGTTTATCGTCGAACGCTATGGGATCGCGGCGGGCAGTGACGATCGCGCCGATCACCTCGTGCCCTCGCATCATCGGAGCGGCCAGTATCGAATTAAAGGTGTACTCGCGTGCGAACCGCTCGGTAGCTGGAGGAGTTGCTGGATTATCAATTACAGGTGCAAATTGGAGGACCTGCTTCAAATGCATTACGCGCCCGGCGGTGCTGTCGTCCAGCGGTCGCGGAAAATTGGCAGCCAGCCGCTCGAAGCCCGGTTCACCATCAAGCGCGGCGAGGTTGACCATTCCATCTTTTAAGAGATGCACCGTTGCAAACCTCGTACCGAACAGCCGCAGCAGATTGCGCACAATGGCGTCGAACACGGGCTTGGTGTCCGTCATCGATCCGCTCATCGATGAAAGGATTTCACTTGTCGCCGTCTGTTGCTCCAGCGACTGGCTCAGGTCGTCCGTACGCTGGCGCAACTCGCTGAGCAGGCGCGTGTTCTCGATGGCGATGACGGCCTGAGCGGCAAAGCTTTGCACTAGCTCAACCTGCATTTCGGTGAACGGCCGCACTTCTTGGCGATAAATGACAATTGCGCCAATGAAGTTTTTATCCTTCAGAATCGGTACGCCCAGCACCGTTCGCGCGCCCGCCGATTTCACGAGAGCAACAAGACGCGGATCGCTCTCGTTAGGACCAACTTCCGCTGCTAGGTCGGCAATCTGAATAACGTCTTTGCGTGCGGCAACCCGAGTAAGTGGCACGCTTGGATGAGAATTACGCAGGTCGAAAAAGGGCGATTGCTGCCACGATTCAAAATGCTTAGATGGGGGACCATGGATCGCAACGCAACGCAAGCCGTGTTCTTCACTCAGGAACAAACCACCAAACTTGGCTTCGCAGATGCTGATTGCATTCCCGAGAATCGACTCAAATACTTGAGATAGATCGCCTGATGAGCGGCTGATGACTCCGAGTACCTCGGAAGTTGCTGTTTGGCGGGCCAATGATTCGGAAAGGTCGTTGGTGCGCTGCCGTAGCTCGTTGAGCAGCCGTGTGTTCTCGATGGCAATGACGGCTTGCGCGGCGAAGTTCTTGACCAACTCAATCTGCCTGTCGGTGAAGGGACGTACCTCCGTGCGGTAGATGAAAAGCGCGCCAACCAGCTCGCCTTCGTTGAGCATCGGGACGGCGATCGAAGATCGTGCGCCGCCATATCTGAACGAGGGACTGGAGTTTCGATCGGTCGCCCGGTCGACGACGTTTATCACCGCTTTTGACTCGCAAAGGCGGCCAAACAGCTGACCGGTTTTGGGAGCAAAC
>Ga0306925_10003483_pt1 | contig 13949 bp, 12 predicted proteins | sample flu12Cox44000176_FD_203755 | JGI IMG/M metagenome (GOLD analysis project Ga0306925, IMG submission 203755) | Lab enrichment of tropical soil microbial communities from Luquillo Experimental Forest, Puerto Rico - flux8day.12C.oxic.44.000.176 (v2)... | ecosystem: Environmental > Terrestrial >... | reverse complement strand
CAAAGAAATAGTCCAGTTGATGACATCGCCTGGCGCCACCGGATTGTCGCCGACATTGCTGGCATCGAACATCGACGGCATGGTTGGCTCCTGTAAAAATTTTCGACACCGTATCAGATCCCCCGCGCGACAGCTTGCCGAGGAGCGCAGCCCCGCCGCGGGGCTCCCCGGGCCAACCCTGTCGGAATATTTTACAATCTAGGATGATAGGAGAAACCTATCTCTTCTAAATATCATATATACCACTTTAGTAGTATTCCGGTATGCAATACCTGCAGATTTCCCCGCAAGCGATCAGGCGTGCGCTCACCCCACTCTCCCCCACTGTCGGAATTTTTTACACTCTCTCTCAATCTTAATACGTAACCGACTGAAGATGCGCACGGATTTGGGTTGGCACATCTCTTGCGGTACAACCAGAGATGCTTGTCACCTATCGGAAGACCTCCATGAAATACAGAGTACTTTGGTCGCATCGGCAGAAATACCGAATGATGACGGCGGGTCTCGCCATCGTCGGCAGTCTCGCCTGGTGCGCCGCGCAAGCGGCGCCGATCGCGCTGGGCTTCATCTCATGGGATGTGACGATTCCCGGCAGCTTTGGCCAGTTCGACATCACCAACATGACGGGACCGAACGAGAGTCCCCCTGGCTTTCCCGTCGATACCGAGGTCCAATTTACCTCATTGAGCCTGGTGGTGCAGTTCTCCGACGGCAGCACGACCACCTTCGGCCCGTCCTACTTTACGCTGAACCCCGACGGGGAGTCGCTGGACGGCAGCCCGGTTGCTATCGGCGGCGTGAGCCCGCAGCCCACAGAAGCCAGCCTCAGCGGTGACCTGACGCCGACGACCATCGATGTTAGCGGCACGCCGACGATGGTCGACGCATCCTTTGATACGGCGACAATCCTGCCTTCGAGCCCGCCGAACTTGGCCGATGGTGACTTCGCCGTCATCAACGCCGAGCCGGCGGCGGTGTCAGCGACACCCGAACCCGACATGATTTTAACCCTTATATTGGGGAGCTCCATGGTCCTGATCCTTGCCCGTCGGCCGCGCCGGCGCGACGGTTTGAAGTCACGCCTCTCCGCCGCTGGCTTCCGTGGCGCGGCCGGAGCAGTGTTCGCATCCGCCGCAATCCTGTCTCCGGTAGTTTCCTTCGCCGCCACCACGCTTCACCAGAATACCGCGTCGACCCCTGGATCGGGGGTGGCGGGAATCAGTTTTCTCAACATTACAGCGAGCGGCTTTCCGTCGGGACCGATCAACCCCGCGAATGTCACGATCAAGCTGGCGCCGACTTGCCCAGTCGGGGCGACGGGTCCGGTCGCTGGAGAAGCGGATGCGACCGCCACCAGCGTCAAGCCAATCCTCGGCAGCACGGACCGGGTAAGTTTTGAGGTCCCGTCGACGCTTCTTTCGGGGGAGCCGATCGCGACCGGCACCTACATGGCGCAGATCGTCGATACAACCGCGGGCTTCGCTGGCGGCAATTGCTCGATCGTGATGGTCACCGCTTCGACCACCTCTCTCAATGCCTGCCTTCCGACAAGCTCTCTTGGCGTCGTCACCGGCACGACCGTCACGGCCTATGTTCCGAACGGTTGGTGGGGCGGAAGCGCGACGGGCCTCACGGCGGTTCAGATCGAGGGTGGCGCAGCAACCACCAGCATCACCACGCCGAACGTGGTCAACTCGTGCGCCGGCAACCCGGCCACAGGGCAGGTAGTGTGCACCGGCAACAACACCGACGTCTATCTGATCAGTGGCAGTCCTCCTGCTCTGACCAATACACTGACGAGTGGGCTTACCGGAATCGCCAGTTTCTCCGGCGGCTCCTGCAACAACTGCGGCGTCGCCATTAATGCTTTAACGAATACCGCGGCCATCAACGGGGGCTCGTCGACAAGTCCATCAGGTGATGGCATCCAGGTCCTCAATCTCAATACCAACTCGTTCCAACCGGTCTTCAATACCGTGCAGCCTGTCTCGGAGGATATCTCCATCGATCCCGGTCGTAATCTGATCCTCTCTCCCAACGAAAATAACAACTACGTTCTCTATTCGTTAAACTCGGCAACGGGGGCGATCACCGGCGAGCTCGACAATACGATCTCTACGGGCGGTGAGCCTGATTCGGCTGCCGAAGATTGCTCGACCGGCATCGGATTGTCGTCCTTGGAATTCACCAATACCATCTACCTCGCGAATTTGGCTCAGGCGACATTTAGCCCAGGCTCCCCAGGTAGCTGGACCGCCCCGTCCTTGTTGTTCCTGCCCACTGGAAGCGGCTCGAATTTTTCCGCGGGGATTTCGGGAATATCCGTCGCTCAAGGATCGTCGCATTTGGCGATCTATACCGGCGAGTTTGGCGGAGCCGGTTTTGGGATTCTAGAGCTTCCTGCCACACAGACCTCCGGCAACCCTAGTGTCGTGGATTACGTAACCGGATTGCTGCCGCCCACGCCGGACGGATTTGTCTTTCAAAGCGGATGCGACCCCCACACTGTCACCGCCTACACGAGCCCAAACAACGGGCTGGCTTACGGGGTCATGGCTAGCTGGGTGCCACTGTGCTTTGTGGGAGGGAAGCCCACTTGGCTGGCAGTGATCGATTTGGCCAAAACGATCGATCCGGTTGCCACACCCCGGCAGTTTGGCACGACCCACACCATCGATCCGTCCGTCGACCTGATCGCCAACGGTAATGTCCGGTATGTGAAGGTGCAGTAGCCGAACCGGCGCCTGCTAATGGTCGGCGGGGGGAAGGCGCTCCCGCCGGCCCCCCTCGCCGCCCCGGCCAGCGGTTTTACCGAAATCGACAGCATGCTCTGTTCAGCCTTGCGATCCTGATGATAGCCGGGTAGGCGGCATCACGCCGGTAGATCCGTTTGCCCGCAGTATCGCCAATCTCCAGGGATCATCGGACAATCCCACCGGCCACCATGTCGTCGGGCTCGCCGCGCGCAACCTCGCCACCGCCGCTAACACCGTGGTCGGCCCCGGTGCCTATGGCAACTAACGACGACTTGACAGCCGGAAGTCGTGACGCTACGACACGATCATCGTGGTGATTTGAGCCGACCGGCTTGCGGCCACGCTAAACAAACCGCTAAAAGGTCGTGTGTTCTGAAAGGAGCCCTGGCCCGCGCGGGACCGGGGTTTTTCTTTCCCCGATCGGCGCGGTCGCAAATTGGAGACCCGCCGATGACCAAGCCCGTCCTGCCCCCCGACCTCGCCGACACCGTCGCACCCGCAACGATCCTGGTGCGCGGTGGTGCCGCGCGCAGCCCCTATGACGAGACGTGCGAGGCGTTGTTCATGACCTCCGGCTTTGTCTACGACAATGCCGCAGCGGCGGAGGCGGCATTTGCCCAGGAGGGCTCGCGCTACGTCTATTCGCGTTACCGCAACCCGACCGTCGCGATGTTCGAGGAGCGGCTTCGCCTGCTCGAAGGGGCCGAGGCCTGCCGTGCCACCGCGAGCGGCATGGCGGCGGTGTTCGCCGCCCTGCTGTGCCGCTTGCGGGCCGGCCAAAAGGTGGTGTCGAGCCGCGCCTTGTTCGGCTCCTGCCATTACATCGTCGCCGATCTGCTGCCGCGCTGGGGCATCGAGACCATGCTCGTCGACGGACGCGACCTCGGCGCCTGGGAGGCCGCACTCGCCGGCGGGGCGGCGCTGGCCTTTTGCGAAAGCCCGTCGAACCCGGCGATGGAGGTCATCGATATTGCCGAGGTCGCGCGCCTGACCCACCGCGCCGGCGGCCTTCTCGTGGTCGACAACGTGTTTGCGACCCCGCTGTTGCAGCGCCCGCTGCGCCTCGGCGCCGACGTCGTCGTCTATTCGGCGACCAAGCACATCGACGGCCAGGGGCGTTGCCTTGGCGGCGCCATCCTCGCCTCCGAGAAGTTCATCAAGGACGATCTTGGCCTGTTTTATCGGCACACCGGGCCGTCGCTGAGCCCGTTCAACGCCTGGCTGCTGCTCAAGGGGCTCGAGACGCTCGAGCTGCGTGTCGACCGGCAGTGCCGCACCGCCTTGGCAGTCGCGCGCGACCTCGAAACCCATCCCAAGGTCGCGCGGGTGCTCTACCCGGGTTTGCCGAGCCACCCGCAATACGAATTGGCGCGGCGGCAGATGGCGCAGGGCGGCGGTCTCGTCTGTTTTGACGTCGCCGGCGACAAGGACGCCTGCTTCCGCTTTATGGATGCGCTGCGGCTCGTCGACATTTCGAACAATCTCGGCGACTCCAAGAGCCTCGTCACCCATCCGGCGACGACGACGCATTCGCGGCTCAAGCCCGAGGCGCGGGCCGAGCTCGGGATCGGCGAGGGGCTGGTGCGGTTCTCAGCCGGGCTCGAGGCCGAAGCCGACCTGCTCGACGACATCGAGCAGGCGTTAAGCCATATATAACAGTGTGAATACGTATAATTGGAGCTATTGACATAGATAATTGGCTATATTGAACTGAACCACATCGCGAGAGGGGGATTATCCCTGCCTCACCTGGAAAGGGTGGCGATATGGCTCAGATCGAAACGATTTCGAAAGCCGAGGCGGTCAAGCAGCAGAGCCGTCAGCTGCGCGGCCACATCGCCCGCGATCTCGCCGACACGGCGACACCCTTCGACAAGGAAGGCTATTCGCTGCTCAAATTTCACGGGATCTATCAAGGCTACGACCGCGACAGCGCCACCGAATTGAAGCAGCGCGGCGAGAGCAAAACCTGGCAGTTCATGGTGCGCGTCCGCATCCCTGGCGGACGGCTCACCGCGAGCCAGTATCTCGCCCTTGATGCGCTGGCCGGCCGCTACGCCGACGGATCGTTGCGGATCACCACCCGTCAGAGCATCCAATTCCACGGTGTCCTCAAAGCCGGGCTCAGAGCAACGATCGCCAAGATCAACGCGGCATTGCTGACGACCTTGGCCGCCTGCGGCGATGTCGTACGCACCGTGACGACGGTTCCCGCACCGATCCGCGACCCGGTCCATCGCCGCCTCGAAGCCGATGCGCGCCGGCTCTCGACCCACCTGTTGCCGCGCACCCGCGGCTATCACGAGATCTGGATCGACGGTACCCCGTGCCAAGAGGACACCGATGCGGCGGAGGAGCCGGACCGGCTCTACGGCGAGCGCTATTTGCCGCGCAAATTCAAGGCCGGGCTCGCGATCCCCGAGGACAACACGATCGATGTCCTAACCAACGATTTGGCGATCGTGGCGCTGTTCGAGGGGGATGACCTCACCGGCTACAATTTTCTGCTCGGCGGCGGTCACGGGATGACCCACAACAACCCGAAGACCTATCCGCGGCTCGCCACCCCGGTAGCCTTTGTCGAGCCCGAGGATCTCCTCGAGGCCGCCGCCGCGGTGGTGCGGCTGCACCGCGATCACGGCGACCGCGGCAACCGCCGCCATGCCCGGCTCAAATACGTGATCGCCGAGAACGGCGAAGACTGGGCGCGCGAGCGTCTCGCGGAATATCTCGGCAAAACGCTCGAACCGTGCCGCGCCATGCCGGACTTCTCGGTGCCCGATCATCTCGGCTGGCACGAGCAGGGCGACGGGCGGCTCTATCTCGGCATTCCGGTGTCGAGCGGGCGGGTCGTCGACAGCGAGGGTTCGCAATTGCGCACCGCCTTGCGCGAGATCGTCGAACGGTTCGGATGCGATCCGATCCTGATGCCGAGCCAGGACTTCATCCTGAGCGAGGTCCGACCGCAGCACCAGGATGCGATCGAAAACCTGCTGCGCGAGCACCGTGTGCCCCTCGCCGAGGACATCACACCGGTCGGGCGCGGGGCGCTCGCCTGCCCGGCATTGCCGAGCTGCGGCTTGGCATTGACCGAAGCAGAGCGGGTTCGCGACGACATCGTCGCCGCGGTCGCGGCGCGGCTGCACCGTTACGGGCTCGAAGGCGAGCGGCTCAGCATTCGCATCACCGGCTGCCCGAACGGCTGTGCGCGGCCCTATACCGGCGATATCGGCATTGTCGGCCGCATGCCAGGTTTTTACAGCTTGTATGTGGGCGGCGATTTTGCCGGCACCCGGCTCAACGTGCTGGTCGCCGACAGGGTGGCGTTGCATGCGATCGCCGAAACCCTCGATCCGCTGTTCGAGCTGTTCGCGTCGTCGCGCCTCGCCGGCGAAGGCTTTGGCGATTTCTGCCATCGCCTCGGGCTACCGGCGCTGCAGCAAGCGCTCGCGGAACGGCAGAGGGGAGCGGCCTAGGCTCTTCCCAGCGGCCGCATCGGCCGATAACCTGAACCCAGCTGGTTGTGGCAGGAGGCAGGGAATGACGGTTGTCGCGGTGATCGCCCAGGGCACGATGGGGGCCGGCGTCGGCCGGCGGTTGCACGAAAGCGGGGCGGAAGTCCGCACCTTGCTGACCGGGCGCAGCCCGGCGAGCGCCGAGCGCGCGCGCGCGGCCGGCATGACCGCCGCGGCCGATGAACGCGCTCTACTCGAAGGTGCGGATTTCTTTTTGTCGATCCTGCCGCCCGGCGAAGCCGAGCCGCTCGCCCAACGATTGGCCTCGACCCTCAAAGCGCTCGAGCGCAAACCGGTGTATGCCGACTGCAACGCCGTGAGCCCGCAGACCGCGATCCGCATTGGCGAGGTCTTAGCACCAACCGGGGCCGATTTTGTCGATGCCGGGATCATCGGCGGACCGCCGCGCCCCGGCTACAGTCCGGCGATCTATGCCTCGGGTCCGAAGGCGGGGCAGACCGCGGTGCTGCGCGATTGGGGCATTGATTGGCGGGTCATCGAGGGTCCGATCGGCGCCGCCTCCGCGGTCAAGATGTCTTATGCCGGGATCACCAAGGGCACCACCGCGATCGCCGCCGCGATGCTGCTCGGTGCCGCACGCTTTGGTTGCGCCGAAGCCTTGATCGCCGAACTCTCCTCGAGCCAGCCGCAAATGCTGGCACGGATGCGCAACGGCATTCCGGGGGCATATGACAAGGCCTATCGCTGGGTCGCCGAGATGGAGGAAATCTCCGACTTTCTCGAAGCCAACCCGCCGTCGCGCGACATGTACGCGGCGATCGCCCGGCTCTACGATTATCTCGCGGCGGCGCATGCCGAGCCGCAACCCGGACCCGATAACGCGATCCGCACGCTCGACCGCGTCCTCGGACGCAGCTGAGACTTCAGCCTCGCCATCCACCCCGTCGTCCCCGCGCACGCGGGGACCCAGGGGCAAGCGACCGAAATCTCTGGGTTCGCGCTGAAAGCCTGTACCGCAGCGTTGCCCCTGCCGCAATCCGGTTATTAATAGAAGGCAGGATTGTCGCTATTCTCACAATTAACTCGCATTTGACAGGTAACTGACGAAAAATTTCGAACAATCTGACGCTGTTGCCGACTTATTTTCGACGCTTTCGGTGTTACAAAGCGTTACAGATTATGGTAAACATTAACAGGCACATATGAGTATAGCATCTTCCTTGTCATGTACGCGACCCAGGCTCGAAGCCGCTCTCGACAGCGAACCGCCGTCGAGTGAATGCCCCCATTGCCTCGACCCCGTGTTCGGACCGGGGTGGTGGTGCGACGATTGCAATATGTGTGCTTTTCCCGATATGATTCTCGATGCCGATTACGAGCCCGAACCCGTCGAACCCGACGGCGACGAGGAGCCCGACGACGATTTGAGCTGAGCCGAGCTCCCCGGTCCCTCCTCCTCGGGCCCGAACTCCCTCGCCTCAAAAGGGCGGGGGAGTTCTTATTGCGCCACCGGATATCCGGCCAGGTGCTCGAGCACCCGCACCAGCCCCGAATGGTCCCAGCCTTTGCCGCCGAGCGCGGCCGCAGCGTTGAACAGCTCCTGCGTGGCTGCGGTATTGGGCAATGACAAGCTGAGCGCACGCGCCCCCTGCAGTGCCAGGCTCAAATCCTTCTGGTGCAATTCGATGCGGAAGCCCGGATCGAAGGTGCGCTTGATCATCCGCTCCCCATGCACCTCGAGAATGCGCGAGGAGGCAAACCCACCCATCAGCGCCTCTCTGACCTTGCCCGGGTCGGCCCCGGCACGCGAGGCGAACAAGAGCGCCTCGCCGACCGCCTCGATGGTCAGCGCAACGATGATCTGGTTTGCCACCTTGGTCGTCTGGCCGTCGCCGTTGCCGCCGACCAAGGTGATGTTCTTGCCCATCAGCTCGAAGAGTGGCTTGATTTTGGCAAACGCCCGCTCGGGCCCGCCGACCATGATCGTCAACGACGCCGCCTTGGCGCCGACCTCGCCGCCCGACACCGGTGCATCGAGGTAGTCGCAGCCCTTCTTGTTGATCTCGGCGGCAAAGAGCTTGGTTTCGATCGGCGAGATCGAGCTCATGTCGACGACGGTCTTGCCCGATGCCAGCCCCTCGGCGACGCCCTCCGGATCGAACAGCACGCTTCGGACATCGGGGGTGTCGGGCACCATCAGGATCACGGTCTCGGAGCGCTCGGCGATCGCCTTCAAGCTCTCGCACACCGTGGCGCCGGCCGCGCGAACATCCGCCGGTAGCCGCCGCTTGCCGTAGACGAAAAGCTCGTGCCCGCCCTTGATCAGGTTGAGGGCCATCGGATGACCCATGATCCCGAGTCCGACAAAACCGATCTTCATGACCCCTCCCGCTGAGCTGGCGGGATCAGGGCGCCCCGCCGCAGCGGCTGTGATAGCATGGCCGGGCACGCGAGGAGACCCGTAATGCAGCGAAACTCGATCGAGTACGAAGAAGACTTCTACGCATGGATGGTCGAGCAAAGCCGCCTGCTGCGCGCGGGCGAGTTCTCAGCGATCGACGCGGTCAATATCGCCGAGGAGATCGAGAGCCTCGGGCGCAGCGACCGGCGCGAGCTCAAGAGCCGGCTCGTGCGTTGGTGATGCATCTGTTGAAATGGCAGCACCAGCCCGGAGGGCGATCGAGGAGCTGGTCGGCCACGATCGACGAACAGCGGCTGCAGATCGACGGGCTCCTCGCCGAGTCGCCCAGCCTTCGCCCAACAACAGCGTCGATACTGGCCGAGGCTCACGCAATCGCGCGCGAGAGGGTGATCGCCGAGACCGGACTAGCCGACGAAATGTTCCCGGAGGTTTGCCCCTTTACGCCCGGACCGGGTGCTGTTGCGCACATTTCTTCCCGCAAGCTGAGGCCAGCGGCTTTAAAGGCAGCGCTGGAGAGGAGGGACGGATGCTTACGATTACTGAACGACACATGCGACCGTTCCAGCAGGCTGCCCGAGATCGCTTCGAAGACGAAATGGTGATTCATAGTCAGGAATTTGCACCACGCCTGTGCGAGGTGCTCGGCGAACCCCAACTGCGCGTCGCGATACGGCACACGATCGACAATGCCGCGCGATACGGCTTTACCTACCGCGGTCCAGTGCGCCTCTGCGTGGAGCTGATGTTCCTGTGCGGGAGCGCCTTCGATACCGATCCGCAGTACCCCTCGCTCGGCCGTGCGCTGCATGACGAGGGCGACCAGATGCAGCGTGCGAGTCTAATCCACGAAGGCATCATCGAATATCAGGAGACCGTCGCGGGCGTCGGCGCACGCAATGTCCATGCGGCCCTGCGTCGGCTGGCTTCATTTGCGCGGGAACCGATCCGGTTCACCGAGGCGGACTTCGCGCCGGGAATGCTGGCGGCCCTGTCTCTGATCTTTCCGGAGAAAGCGGCCTATGTCGGCGATGCGAACCTCGCGGAGCTGATTGGCGAAGCCAGAGCCGAAGCCGCCACTTACGACTTCCAATCCGTGCGGGCGCAGGTATTGCTGGTCGCTCTGAAATACGCGTTCGGCCACGGCTGCACCGACGATCCGCTTTACCCGTGGATATCGCAAACCCTCACAGATGAACGGATCACCGATCCCGCGGCGCGCGCCCGTAGACTTGAGACAAAAGCGATGACCTGGCTGGATCATGTGGTGGCGCGCCAGCAAAACGGACTGCCAACTTGAGCGACGGCAAGCCCGCGACCCCGCCGACTGCCGGGCCTGGCGCAGGCACTCCGGCTGCTAGCCCCGTGCAGCATTGTGCCTCCTGCACGGTTACGCTGACGCCGGCCGATATCAAGATTTGTGGTGCAGGAAGTACGAGTGTGATCACCGCAGTTGGCACACCTGCTGGCGGCACGTACAGCTTTTCCAGTAGCAATGCTTCCCGTGCCAGTCTCTCGGGCACCGGCGATCGGGGGACCATCACCGCGGTGGCTCAGGGCAGGGCTGTGGTCAAGGTGATCTACAACGTTTCCGGGTGCCCGCCCTGCGAAGCTACCGTGAACACGAAGATATGTACATGCACGCAGGGTAGGAAATACTCTTATATGAACGTCTCTAAAGCGAGCTTGGTCGGCGCCAGCTGCAAAATCAAGACGAGATACGGGACGCTGTGCTGCGAGATCGAAGGATGCAGCACAGCCGACGCTTTCCACGCCGTCTACACGAATATCTCGAATAACGATTCCGGCCTGAAATGGGCCCAGGTCGGATACAGTCGCAGACGCAATGCCGGATCGGCCAGCATCATCCAATACCGCAAGGCCGAGCTCCAGGGCGACCGCTACTTTATCGACATGAACACCGCAAACGCTCCGGCCGAGGGTTCAGTCCATGAGTGGAAGTGCGAACTTGATAAGGCAAATGGCAAGTGGTCATACTACGACAACGGCACGGCCTGGATTACCTATACGGACAACTTCTGGAAGTCTCACCTGGGACAGGTTGTGCAGTGGGTCGGCGAGATATTGAACAAGGAAGATGATATGCCAGGGACATCCGGCGAAAAATGCAGCTTCACCGAGTGTCAATGCAAAGTGGACGGGGCCGGTTACGTGGACGCCGGCTTCAGCGCCGCAGACGCGAAGAGCGACGACGGCAGTGAGTGGGGTTGCGAGCGGGTCAGCGGAACGGCTTTTAACATATGGGATAAGAATCCAAATACCTGACACGGAATCGAGACGAATATGGCGGCCACTACCGTAAAGCTCGCCGCACTTCCACTTCTGACGCTTTTGGCGCAACTTCAACCAAGCTCGAGGAGCATCATGGCAGGATATCATCCGCTCGCCAGTGAGGCGGAGGCAATAGAGCAGGCCTCTCACCTGACCGAGCTCGATACGCTCACCCAAACGATCGCGGCGCGGCAGCTCATTATCCGGGACGACCGTACTCCATTCCTCTGGAGACAATTCGAAGGCAAGCCATGCTGGGAGGTGAATTTTGACGGAGTCTCCCTCAGACTTCGCTCGGCAATTTCCGGATTCCGCGACAAATATGTCCGAAGGTTCTCGGTGCTGCTCGACGGCACTACCGGACAGCTCATACGCATCGTTTCACCATTTGAGGGCCAGGATCCCGATTTTCGGCCGCAACCATCGGGAGCGGCGGCCGAAGCGCAGCTGAGAGGCCAGGACGAGATTTACGAAGGCCTGCCGCCCCATCCACCCCGGTTAACCTTTCTCGCGGCGCTGGACGTCGAGCTCACCCAAGGGATCGGCAGCCCGTTTCTTGCCAAGGAGATTTACGCAAGCTACGTAACGCATTCGCGTGCCGGCGCCTCGCCGCGCGCTGTTTGGGTCATTACGCTGAATGGATTGCCGCCCATGCCGGTGGACGGACCTTTTGGCGACACGGTGCCCGCCTGGCAGCGCAACCACATGCGAAACGTGGTGGACGATGCGACCGGCCGCAATCTGTTCGGTACCAACAGTCCTCAGCCGTAACAGTGACTTGCAGTTGGCGTTGAAAGAACCTGCCCCGGGTTTGGTCCACCTCCCGCTTGAAGAGACACGGTCAACGCCTCAGTTTTTGGGCCGTTTTACCGGGGCAGTTCGCGTTTAATACTTAGATACATTCGGACGCTTTATTACGGCATCCGCTTCCTTGGCTTCCCGGCGAATCCTGCCCCTGGCAGGGAACAGAGGGCCGGGACCCATTTCCCGCCATCGGCACCGGCCGGAATTTATCCTCGGGGCGCGCAGCGCGGACCCGTGGGCCGGTGTGACGGATTTCGGCGTTAGCATCATCAACTTCGTAAGTCACGGGTTTACGGACCCGCGAAGGTACAATCTCCAATGGTCGATGTCCCAGGTGCCGCGCCGCCCTTCGGCACTATCCCCGTCGTCATCAACCCGGCTGGTGCGATCGCCGGGAATTATTTCGACGGGACTTTTTTTGCAAGCAAACTCAACCAGGGAACAAGTAGGCCTGGGAAGGCGCCGGGCTGACGGGGCGCGCGACTGGCGCCAGGAGCTGATCGACAGCGTCCCGGCAAACCGCAAGCAGCCCAACCTCGTGGCCGCCTTGCGGCGGACGGCCGAGGTCGAATACCAGGCAAAGGATTACCGGGCGGCTATCGGCAAATTGACGAGCGCCATCGCCAACGGTGCCGATGACGGGCTGGTCTGGCTCCGGCTCGCGCAAAGCGAGCTCGCCGCAAATGACGACCACGCGATGGCGAGCGCCTACAACGCCTATCTGAAATCGACCGACTCGGTCGAGCGTGGTGCCGCGCGCTTTGTCATCGGCCGCGATTACGACCGGCACGACAAGCAAAAGGAGGCGCTGGCTGCTTTCGACGCCGGGCTCGGCTTGACCCATCTCTCGGCGATCGCCGATCGCGCTGAGGAATTGCGCCGGCTCGTCGCGTTCCGCATCACCAAAGTCGAGGTGCAGGCCGAGGCGGATGAAGCGCGCGCCTCTCTGCGCTTCAACGAGCAGATCGCGGCGAAGGCCGATATCTCCTACGGCGCCTTTGTGCGCAGCGAGCCAAAGCTCGACGGCATCGTCACCGCCCACGGCGATACCTTGTGCCTCGACGGCTTGAAGCACGGCGCGATCTACAACGTCGAAGTTCTCAGCGGACTCGCGGCCACGACCGCGAGCAGCCGCGCGAGAAATTCTCGACCCGGATCGGCGTCCCCGCCCCCTCGCCGAGTCGTTTGTTCTTGATAAGAGATTTTGCCGCCAATGCCCCTTGCCTCAGGAACGCTACGCCTCCCAAGGCCTGGACACTCGGGAAGGGTCGGGGACCCCTCTCGCCATCGGCATGCAGCTGGCCACCGTTACCCGCTCCGATTATGGTGGACACAGGGAGGCCACCCGCATTGAGCGAAACTGGTGAAGGTTGACTTCGGCTAGCTCCGGCCCAGCTGGACCTTCGGCAGCAATTGTTGCTGCGGTATGCGGCGCCGAAATCCTCAGCCTGCTCGGATACTCCATGGTCCCGGCGCTTCTGCCGCAGTTCATCGGGGCCTGGTCTTTGACCAACACACAGGCCGGCTGGCTCGCCGGAATGGTGTCCGCCGGATATATGCTCGCCGTCATCCCTCTCGTCAGCCTGACCGATCGTCACGCGGCCCGACACATCTACCTTGCGTCGAGCACACTCAATGCTTTGTCCAATTTCGGGATGGCACTTTGCGATAGCTTGCTCCCGGCTCTCGGCTTCCGCGCCGTGGCCGGCATCGCAATGGCCGGGATGTACATGCCCGGCCTGCAAGCTCTCACGCACGCTGTCGACGGGGCGATGCGCGCGCGCATCGCGGCTTGGTACACCAGTTCGTTCACCATCGGTGCATCACTGTCGTTTCTGTTCGGCAGAGTCGCCACACTCCTGGGCTGGCGCAGCGCCTTTGTTCTCGCCGGCATTCTCAGTGCCGCCGGAGTTTTAATTGCCTGGGTTGTGATGCCGCGGACGGAGGATGCCGGCAGAGCCAAAGAGCCGCAGTCGCTGCTGGAGTTTCGCCCCGCTCTTGCAAACCCGGACGCCCTCTTCCTGATTGTCGGCTATGCCGCGGCAATTTGGGGTTCCGTCGGATTGCGGCAGTGGATCGTTGTTTTTCTCACGTTCTGCGCCGCGGACCAGGCTAGTGTTTCTGCGCAAGCCTGGACCATCCTGGTCGTCGGCGCGCTGATCAGTTTCCTCGGCGTCCCCGCCGGCCTTCTTGGCAACG
>Ga0306925_10003479_pt1 | contig 13958 bp, 14 predicted proteins | sample flu12Cox44000176_FD_203755 | JGI IMG/M metagenome (GOLD analysis project Ga0306925, IMG submission 203755) | Lab enrichment of tropical soil microbial communities from Luquillo Experimental Forest, Puerto Rico - flux8day.12C.oxic.44.000.176 (v2)... | ecosystem: Environmental > Terrestrial >... | reverse complement strand
TCGCTGCCTCGATACGGGTTGCCGGGGCCGGTTCGATCGCCAATGTCGTACGCGTCACGTCGGTGGCAAACAGCGGCTGCAGATCGCCGGCAATCCCGTCCGGCAAATGTCCGCCGCTGCTAGCGGCGTGCGGGTCGGGAGAGCTTTCGGCAAGCTCGTCCTCCCATTCGCCCCGCGTCAGCAGATCGCTGCCGGGATCTCCTGTCTTGACCGTTTGAATGAAGCGACCCTCCCGCTCACGGACGCGAAGGCTCATGCCGCGGCGCTTCAGCGCCAAGTCCGGGGTGTCGTAATAGGTGCTGATCAGCCGAAGATGCGAGCTGGCGGCTGCGGGAGCCATCTTGACGAGTGCTTGCTTCAGCTCGGGCAGATCGGCCGCCGAGACTGCAAGCTTGAGTTCAACTTCCGTCGAGATGCGGTGCCTCCTTCGCCTCGATCGATCCTGCAGCTCACGGCGAACATCACGGCCGGCGCCGATCCTGCCGCAAAATCGTCGGCCCCGCGGGCCTTCAATTTCACACAGCGCCGGGCTTCTGTCGATCCCCCCGGCACCGGCGTGGGGCAGCGCATGGCAGGGTTGTGGTCGAAGCCGCGGGTCCGAGGCGCCTCGTCCCGCTAGATTTCGCATCCTTCCTTATAAGATCCGCGAGAAATTCACCGTGACGTTGACGGCCTCCCCGGCCGGATCCCAAAGCTGGCTCTTCGCCGAGCCCGATTTCCGCCGGCTCTGGCTCGTCGGGTTGGTGGTGTTCTCGGTGCGCTGGCTCGAGATGCTGGCGGTGGCGGTGTTCGCCTATCAGCGCACCAGCTCGCCGCTCATCGTCGCGTTGCTGACCATGCTGCGCATGCTGCCGATGGCACTATTTGGGGCACTGATCGGCGCCGCGGCGGAGCGTGTCGAGCGGCGCACCGCGCTCGTCGTCGTGATGCTGTCAATGCTGCTGTGCGCGATCGCTTTGGCGCTGCTTGCCTGGTTCGATGCGCTGAAAATCTGGCATCTGGCGCTCGCCAGCTTCATCAGCGGCCTGACCTGGACGACCGACAATCCGGTGCGACGCACGATGATCGGAGAGGTCGTCGGTCCCGAACGGATGAGCGCCGCGATGTCGATCGACGTCGGCGCCAACAATGCCAGCCGCATGCTCGGTCCGATGGTCGGCGGCATCCTGCTCGCGACCCTCGGCATCGGCGGAGCGTTCACGATCAGTGTCGCCGGCTACCTTGCGGCGGCGCTGATTGCGCTCCGCGTGCGCCATCGCTATACGGCACCGCCGTCCTCCGCGGCCGGTGTGCTCGAGCGGATGATCGAGGGTCTCGTCCTGGTGCGGCGCGACCCGCGGTTGAGCGGAACCATGGTCGTCACCGTGATCTACAATACCTTCGGCTGGCCGTTCACCAGCATGATTCCGGTGATAGGCCAGGACAGTCTGCATCTCGGAGCGGCCGGGATTGGCGTGCTGGCCAGCATGGACGGGATCGGCGCTTTCTGCGGCGCGATCGTGATTGCACTCTGTGCCAAGCCGCGCCATTTCACGCGGCTCTATATCGGCGGGGTCGCGACATACCTGTTGATGCTGCCGGTGTTTGCGCTGGCGCCGGGTGCGTTGCCCGCAGGCGCGGCGCTGCTGCTGACGGGGCTAGCCAATTCCGGCTTCAGCATCATGCAGGCAACCCTCGTCTATCTCGCCGCCCCGGCGGAGATGCGCAGCCGCGTCTTTGGCGTGCTTTCCGTCTGTATCGGCGTCGGCATGATCGGCTTCCTCCACCTTGGTTGGCTCGCCGGTATGATCGGCGCCCCCTGGGCAATCGTGACGATAGGCGCCGAGGGCCTCGTAGCCTTGCTCTCGACCTGGCGCTGGTGGCGCGCGGTCGGGCCGTGACCCCGGAAATCGTCGCCGCAGCCCCGTACTCGATGTATCTTGGGCCGGCATTGCGGGAGAAGAACATGCCGTCGACCTCACTCGATTTGCGCCACGCCGATGCGGCCCCCGATTATCTGCAAAGGGCGCGGGAGATCGCGCCGATGCTGACTGCCGCCGCGGACGAGATCGAGGAGCGGCGCGAGCTCCCGGAGCGGGTGGTCGAAGCGCTGATAGAGCGCGGCTTCTTCCGCATGCTGCTGCCGCGCTCGCTCGGCGGTGCCGAGCTCGACCCGTTGACCTATGTCCAGGTGCTCGAAGAGATCGCCAAGGCCGACCCCTCCACGGCGTGGTCGCTCGGGCAGAATTCTGGTTGCTCGATGAGCGCGCCTTATCTCGACCCGGCGGTGGCGCGCGAGATTTTTGGTCCGCCGCGGGGGATTCTTGCGTGGGGGCCGGAGTTGCCGGGTGCCGGGCGCGGCGTTGCCGTCGAGGGTGGCATCCGCGTCACCGGGCGCTGGGGGTTCGCCACCGGCAGCCGACATGCCACCTGGCTCGGCGCGCATGTCCCGATCTTCGAGCCCGACGGCACCCCTCGACTCAACCCCAACGGCCGGCCGTTTGTCCGCACCGTGCTGTTCCCCAAGTCCAGTGCCGAGATCATCGACAACTGGCAGGTTATCGGGCTGCGCGGCACCGGCAGCGACAGCTATCGGGTGGACGACCTGTTCGTCCCGCTGAAATACACCGCCTCGCGCGACAACGAGGCCGAGCGTCGCGAGCCGGGCCTGCTCTACCGCTTTACCAGCGGCATGATCTATGCCGCGAGCTTCTCGAATGTCTCGCTCGGCATCGCCCGTGGCGCGCTCGATGCTTTTATCGTGCTGGCGCGCGACAAGATACCTCGCGGGGCGCGGGGCACCTTGCGCGAGAACAATGTGGTCCAGTCACAGGTAGCACAATGCGAGGCACGGCTGCGCTCCTCGCGCGCCTTTATCTACCAGACGCTCGCCGAGATGTGGGAAGAGGCCGAGCGCAGGGGCGAGTTCCTGTACGAGCAACATGTCCGGCTGCGCCTGTCGACGACCTGGGCGATACATCAAGCGCGCGACGTGGTCGCCACCGTCTATTGTGCGGCGGGCTCGACCGCGGTCTTCAACGAAAACCCATTCGAACGGCGCTTGCGCGACATTCATGCCGGGACCCAGCAGGGCCAAGGCCGGCCGATCCATTTTGAGACGGTCGGGCAAGTCCTTCTCGGCCTGCCTCCACAGGGGCGGATGTTCCGCTGAGCCGCCCCGATCGGCACGCGCAAAGATACATCAGACGATAACATTCTCGCCGCCGTTCGGCCGACGCCAACCGTGCCGTCAACGCGCGGGACGCGATGCGCGACACCGGAACCGGGATGAGCCCGAGGTCGCCGAGCGCGCCTTCGAGCCCTTTTTCACGACGAAGGAGATCGGCAGAGGAACGGGGTTGGGGGTTTCCATGGTGTTCGTCATCGTGCGCCAATCGGGCGGGGAGGTTCGGATCCACAGCCGCACGCGCGAAGGGACAACCCTGCAAATCTATCTGCTGCGGGCGATCGGACCAGCAGCGCTCCGACCGCGACGGCGGACGCAGGTTCAGCTGGTCAGACGAGCGCACATTCTCGTGGTGGGTGACGACCCCGACGTCCGCTGGGTCACTGCGGAATGTCTGCGCGGGGTCGGCCATGACATGAAGGAAGCCCGCAATGGCGGTGCCGCGCTGACGATCCTCGAGCGGGGCGATCCCTGCGATCTGCTGGTGGTGGACCTGGCAATCCCGGGGCTGTCGGGAGCGGAGACGATGCGCTTGGCGCGGCGCACACGCCCGAACCTCGAGGTGTTATTTTGCACCGGCTACGCAGACGTCTTCAGGTTCGAAAGTGAAACCGGCCGCGACACAATGCTCAGAAAGCCGTTCGGGCCGGACGATCTGATCGAGGCGGTCGCGCGGGCCTTGCAGCGCAAGCCCGCCCGCGAGTTGGGAAACGTCGTGCCCTTGCGGCGGGGTGACTAGCCTTGATCCGCCGACGGAGCCGCGCCGTCGCCCCCGGTTCACCGCTGCAGCCGTTCAAACCAACCGAGCACCGCGAACACCGCGACAAACCACAGCATCGCCAAAGCCACCCACACGACCATCTTCCACGGTCCATCATCTCGACGCGCGGCGCGGCGGCGCATCTCCGCTTCGATTTCTCGGTTCCATTCGCGGACGAAGTGCTTTGGGTCGGGCTCCATCAATCGTTCCCGGTTCCAGGCTTGATCGGCGGAGGTCAATCGCAGCCTGATCGAGCATAGGACGCAGACAAGTCACGGGGGAGTTTATCATCATTTAATCGAGCCCCATCGAACCGATCGCGGCGCAGTCTGCTCGCCGCGGTGTTGAACAAGCAGTTGAATATCATGAATTTATTTTCAACTCGTCGCCGTTGATTTTTGGTTTGCTTTTGGGCCAACGTCAGGTTTTATAAATATCGTCGATGAACGTTAACCGGCGAGCCGCCGGTGCCAATCTTGGCGGCAGACGTTGCTCTGCCGCGAGCCGGGGGACATTCAAATGCGATCGATGCCGGGGCAGAGCCTCGTTTGGGGCGCGTGTCTTATTGCGGGCTTAGTGGGACCCATTAAATCGTCGCGCGCAGCAAATTGCGCGCTCTTTGCTCGCGCCGAAACCGGTGTGGCGCTTTACGGAGCGGCCGGCGGATGGTGGGATGAGGCCGAAGGGCGCTACCAGCGCGGACACCTGCCGGTTGTCGGGGCGATCCTCGTCTTCAAACGCACTCGGCAAATTCCCTCTGGTCACGTCGCGGTCGTTGTGCGGATCGTCGGCGCGCGTGAGATTCTCGTCGACCAGGCAAATTGGTATCACGGAACGGTGGGTCGCGGGATGTCGGTGATCGACACATCCCGCGATCACGATTGGACCACCGTCGCGGTCATCAATCCGCCTTCCGGGACTCATGGAAGCGACTATCCGACCTATGGCTTTGTTTACCCCGGACCCGGCCCGAGGGGGATCATTGAGACCCGCGCCAGCGGCCCGCGAGACCATGATGTCGCCGACCAGAATTCTGGTGCCAGCCTGCTGCAATTTGCTGTCGCGACCGAGGATTGGCAGGACGCAGGCGATTGGCCGGCCACGACACGTCAAAACCATCAACCCGAGGAAGCGGCACCGCACCGGGTTCGCAAGACGTCGACGGCTGGCAAACACAGCCACCCGGCGGCGCGGGCAAAGCCGTCGGCGCCTGTCCATAAATCCCACGCCGGCGACGCTCACCCAACGGCCCATCCCGTAAGAACGGCGGAAGCCAAACACCATCGAGCGTAAACGACCGGGTGCAGTCTCGGCCGGTTGACAGTGCCGGCGTGAGCGAGCGTATGGTGGCGCCGCTGCCTTGAGAGCGGTTGAGAGGAACCATGCGCACATCCGCCGGCGATTCGGCCCTCCTGCCGGCACATGTTTTGTCGACGGAGATCGGCGCCCGGCGCCTGTCGCCGGTCGATTTGGTCGAGGCGATGCTCGCGCGGATCCGCGCGAGGGACCCCAAGCTTCATGCCTTCGTTGAGGTTTATGCCGAGGAGGCGCGGCTCGCCGCCGAGGCGGCCGACAAGGCGATCCGCTCGGGGCATGCGGTCGGACCGCTGCACGGGATCCCGATCGCGCTCAAGGACCTGATCGAGATCGACGGAAAAGTGACGACAGGCGGCTCGGAAGTGTGGCGGGAGCGGCGATCGGCCTATACCGCCACGCTGGCGCGCCGCCTGATCGGGGCCGGGCTGATCGTGATCGGCAAGACGCATACGGTCGAGTTCGCGATGGGAGGCTGGGGCACCAACCAGTATCGCGGAACGCCATGGAATCCCTGGGACCCGACAACGGCGCGTACTCCCGGCGGGTCGAGTAGCGGCTCGGGAGTAGCCGTTGCGGCCGGGTTCTCGCCGTGGGCGATCGGCACCGATACCGGCGGTTCGGTGCGGTTGCCGGCGTCCTGGTGCGGGCTCAGCGGCCTGAAGACGACAATCGGGCGGGTCAGCACCTACGGGATTTTGCCATTGAGCCCGACCCTCGACACGCCCGGGCCGATGGCGCGCTCGGTCGAGGATGCGGCGTTGCTCTACCAGGTCATGCAGGGGCCGGACGAACTCGACCCGCGAACTCGCGGGATCACGCCGAGCGACCCGCCACCGATGCTGCGGCGCGGGGTCCGTGGCCTGCGGCTCGGCCGAATGCCCGAGGCGGAGCGCGAGGGCGTCGACGGTGAGGTGCTCGCCGCCTATGACGCATCACTCGACAGCCTGGCGCGGCTCGGCGCCGAGATCATCAACATCAGCCTGCCATGCCGGTTTGCCGACTACACCGCGCTGACAGCTCGGATCATCGGCGCCGAGGCGTATTCTTTGATCGGCGATCTGATTGACGATATGAGCCTGCCGATAGACGAGGCGGTTCGGCCGCGGATCGTCATGGGCCGCAGCATATCTGCGCGAGATTATCTCGCAGCATTGCGCGACCGCGAAGAGGCAAAGCGGCAATTTGCGGCGGCGTTTGCCGATGTCGATGCGCTAATGACCCCGACCACCCAAACCGCGGCCGTCCCGCTCGACGCGGTCGACCAGACGACGACCCCGGCGCATTTCACCCGTTTTGTCAATTTCCTCGATCTTTGCGCCCTGGCCGTGCCAAACGGCTTTACGGCGGCCGGACTGCCGATCTCGCTGCAGATCGTCTGCCTCGGCTATGACGAAGCGACGGCGTTGCGCATCGGCTGGGCCTATCAGCAAGCGAGCGATTGGCACGAGCGCCGGCCGCCCGATATCCCCTAAGGGGCCTAAGCGCCGAGGCCGAAGCGGCGGGTAAGGAAGTCGAGCACGTCGCCGGCGCAGCGGTCGGGGAAGGCATCGCAGATATTGTGCGGCGCGCCCTCGTAGACCCGCATCTCGACACCCCGGATTGAGCGGCGGAAGGGTTCGTAATTCTGAGTCGATCCGATCGGCTCGGCGCCGGGGACGACGACCAATGTCGGGCAAGTGATGCGGCCGAGCTGATCACTCCAGTCGTAGCGCGCCATCAGCAATACGAACTTGCCGATATAGGCCGGGTCGTTCTTGGCGGCCTCGTCGAGAAACCACTCGACGAGGCCCGGATCGACTGTGTCGATCGGTAGCCGGTCGGCAATCGTTTCCGCCAAAAACGCGCGCAGGCCCTTGGCCTCGATCTGTGGGATCCAGCTCGGCGCCTGGCTGTTTTTGAGCCCGGGTGTCGAGCCGAAAAGCATCAGACTGCGCACCCGTTCGGCCCGGCTCATCGCCAGCTGCTGGCCGAGATAACCACCCGCCGAGTTGCCGACAACATGGGCGCTCGGGCATTCGAGATGGTCCATCAACTCGCCGACATCGGCCACCAGCCGCTCCAAGGTCAGCTCGCCGTCAGCGGGCGGCACTTGTGAATTGCCGTGGCCGCGCAGATCCATGCGCACGACCCGGTAATGCCGGCCGAGCGGGGGCACCCAAGCGTAATAGCGTTTTGCGCTGCCCATCGCCGCGTGCAGCAACAGCAAAACCGGTGCGTCCTTCCAGGGCTCGGTGAAATCGTCGATGTAAAAAGCGAGCTGCAGCCCGTCGCTTGCCTCGAAGGTTTCCACCGCGATCTCCGCGACCTCGCCGCCGCCTTGCCGGCGTCTCGGCGATGATCTACGACCTGGGGAAACCAGGCAACCCGTTCACTCTGGAGAGGTCATGAAGGTCGGGATCTTTCTCACCTGCCAGCATCCGCCGGGCAGCGACATGATCGCCGCGCTCGAAGGCCAGTACACGATGGCGCGCCTGGCCCGCGACCGAGGCTGGGATGCGGTGGCGACCGGGCAGCATTACCTCAGCGAGGGAGTGCGCCAAGTCCAGCTGGTGCCGTTTCTGGCTCGATTGGCCGCCGAGGCGGGAGAGATGACAGGCATCGCCGGTGTCCTGTTGACGACCCTGCACAACCCGGTCGAAGTCGCCGAATGCATCGCTTCGCTCGACGCAATCTGGCGCGGCAATTTCATTTTTGGCGTCGGGCTCGGCTATCGCGATGTCGAGTTCGACGCCTTTGGTGTGCCGCGCGGCCAGCGTGTACGCCGCTTCGAGCAATGTCTCGAAGTCGTCAAGCAGCTGTGGACCGAGGATAATGTCACCTTCGAGAGCGACATCTGCAAGCTGACCGACGTCACGATGACCTCCCGCCCAGTGCAGCAGCCGCACCCACCGATCTGGTTCGCCGCCAACAACGATCGGGCGGTGCGCCGGGCTGCGCGCCTTGGCGACAGCTGGTTCATCAACCCGCACGCAACGATCCCCGAAATCACCCGGCAACTCGCGGTATACCGTGCCGAGCTTGCACGCGCCGGCAAACCGTTTCCGAGCGTCCTGCCTTATATCCGCGAGATTTATTGTGCCAAAGACACGCCGACCGCGTTGGCGATGGCGGGCCCGTACCTCGCCGAGAAATACCGGACTTATGCCACCTGGGGACAGGACGAGGTTCTCCCCGGAGACGACTCGTTCCATCAGCCTTTCGAGGCTCTACTGCGCGATCGGTTTGTCCTCGGCAGCCCCGAGGAGTGCTACGAGCAGCTGCGTCCGTGCTGGGAAGAAGCGGGTGCCAATTTTCTGATCTTCCGCACCCACTGGAGCGGCATGCCGGTCGGGCATGCGCTTGCCAGCATGCGGCTGATCAGCGACGAACTTCTGCCGGCGCTGCGGCGCCTCCCGCCGCCCGTCGGCGCCAGCTGACGGAGCCCGTTACGGCTCCGGCGCGTAGAAGACGAGCATTCGGACTTCGAGGCTCTCACGCGGCGGCGCACCGGCCGGCGAGGTCGGGTCGTCGAAGCCGGTGTGGGCGGAAAACCGGGCAGCACCCCTCTGCGCCGAGTCGAAGCAGCGGATGAGCACTGGCTCGTCGGGTTGCATCTTCGGGAAATAATAGTACCGCTGGTTCGGGTTGTAGAGGATGGCGTAGGTTTCGCCGACACGGTCCGGATATCGGAGATCGCTGGCTACCAAGTCTTCCTCGGCGAGGCTCTGCGCGTCGCACAGGGTCAGCGGCGATTCCAGCACCGGCCCAGTGATCGGCCGCCACAGATTGATGATTGCAAAGCGGTGCTTGAGCAGCTCCTCGGCCTCGTCGCCCATCAGGTCGCGCACGCGCTTGGGCGACGACCAGGCCGTGTAATCGTTATGCACACGCTTGGCCGGGAGTTTGACGCAGCTGCCATCGAGCGCGGCCATCGCGGCATTGCGCACGATGTGGTCGAATGCGACGACACGGGTGGCGCCGGTCGCTTCCTTCATGACGCTTTCGCACTCGGGGTAGTAGACCGATTTGATTTCGTCCTCGTCGTAGAAATTCTTTACCGCGGACCGGTGGCGCAGCAGGACAAAGCCTTCCTTGTCCAACGAGAGCTCGCCGATGAGCGGCCGGGCATCGCGGATCGTCACCCGATGCTCTTCTCTCTTGCCGGTCCTGAGCGGCACTCCCGGAGGAGGCATGTAGTTATAAGCGACCGGCTTTTCCGCCATCGGCACAAGGAAGTTGAGCGGCGCGACCACGCTCTTCAGATCTGCCACTGCCGAGCCGTCCATGATTTCCTCCGCATCCGAAAAGGACCGTATCCGACCCTAGAAGAACGCAACCTCGACCGTCAACCGGCCACACGGTGCACCCCTCAGCCCTCGCGCTCACGCTGTCGCAGCTCGAGCAGCAGCTCGCGGACCCGGCGCGCGGTGCGCAGCTTGCGGGCGATGTCGGGCGCCAGACGCAGATCACCCTGAGCGTCGAGCCAGCCGGCCTCGACATCGGGCGGCAGCTCGCGCATCGCCTCTGCGAAAGCAGAGAAAATCTGTTCCACCTCGCGCGCTTCGAGCCGCCTTTCTCTGGCCACGCCCGCCCTCTCCTCGGCTTGCCCGCCGGAGACTCTAGTACAACGACCCGGAAATACCGAGCGTCTGGTTTGGCTGAGAGCATGCCTAAAACAGCGCGAGCTGATCGCCCTGTTGCGGTGGCGGCAGGAAGCGGCTGGTGTCGAGCCTCAGCGTCGTGCGCTCGTTGAAGCCGAGCCGGCGGCAAGCGCGCTCGAACCGCAGCCGCAGGACATCGGCATAAGGGCCGGCGCCGGTTTTTCGCGTGAACCAGGCTGAGTCGTAGAGACGGCCGCCATGCGTCTGCGCGACGAGCGACAGCACATGCGTCGCTTTGGCCGGGAAGTGCTCTTCGAGCCACTCCTTGAACAGCGCCTTCAGCTCGAGCGGCAGGCGCAGCAGCGTATAGGCCGCCGAGCTGGCACCCGCTGCGCGCGCCCGTTCGAGGATCTGCTCCATCTCGCTGTCGTTGAGCGCTGGGATCATCGGCGCGCTCATGACACCCACCGGTATCCCGGCTGCGGCGAGGGCCGCAATCGCCTCCAACCGCCGCTCGGGTGTGGCAGCGCGCGGCTCCATGACCCGCGCCAGCCGGCGGTCCAATGTCGTCACCGAGATTGCCGCCATCGCCAGCCTTTCGCGGGCCATCTCCCCGAGAATGTCGAGGTCGCGCTGGATCAGCGCCGATTTGGTGACGATCGTGACCGGGTGGCGAAAATCGCGCAGCACTTCGAGGATCGCCCGAGTGATCCCGAGCTTGCGCTCGGCGGGCTGATAGGGATCGGTATTGCTGCCGAGCGCGATCGGGCGGCAGACATAGCCCTTCTTGCGCAATTCGGCGGCCAGCAATTTCGCCGCCTGTGGTTTGTAGAACAGGCGGCTCTCGAAATCGAGCCCGGGCGACAGACCGAGATAGGCGTGGCTCGGCCGGGCATAGCAATAGATGCAGCCGTGCTCGCAGCCGCGGTAGGGATTGATCGAGCGGTCGAAGCCGATATCCGGCGAGTCGTTGCGGGCGATGATCGTTCGCGTCGTGTCGACGCTCAAAGTGGTGGTCAACGGCGCCGGCTCCCCGTCGGCGGTACTCCAACCATCGTCGAAGGCGACGCGTTTTTCGGCTTCGAAGCGGCCGCTGGCGTTGCTCGCGGCGCCCCGTCCCTTGCGCTGCCCGAAGGCGACCGGCATATCCATGCCCGGTATGATGCCTTACCTATGGGAACATTACAAGAACGATCTCTAATCTCGGTCGTCATCCCTACCCTGAATGCGGCCGGGACGATGTCGGGGACCTTGGCAACACTGCGCAACTCGGCGCTCCTCCGCGAGGTGGTCATCACCGATGGAGGCTCATCGGACGAAACCGTCGCCTATGCTGCGTCGGCCGGCGCTCGGGTCATCGCGGCGCCGCGCGGGCGCGGCGGCCAGCTTGCCGCCGGTGCTGGCGCAGCGTCGGGCGATTGGCTGCTGTTCCTGCTGGAGCGGAGGACCGCGCCGGCTATTTTGATCTGGCGCTCGACGATCCGGCACCGGCGGCGCGCCGACTGGAGCGCATCGTCGCGTGGCGCTGCCGTGTGCTGGCATTGCCCTATGGAGACCAGGGCCTACTGATCGCCCGCCGCCTCTACGACGCGGTTGGCGGCTTTGCGCCATTGCCGTTGATGGAGGATGTCGATCTCGCGCGCCGTCTCGGACCGCAGCGTCTGGCCCGCATCGGCGCGCGCTGCCTTGCCTCGGCACGGCGCTACCGGCAGGACGGCTACCTGTGGCGGCCGTTACGCAACCTGCTGTGCCTCGCGCTCTATTTCGCCGGGGTGCCGCCCGCCCGGATCCTCCGGCTCTACGGTTGATGCGCCGCCACCTTGTATTGTTTGTCCGGGCACCGCAGCTCGGATGCGGCAAGCGCCGCCTGGCCCAGGAGATCGGTGATGTCGCGACGGTGCGCTTCGAGCGCCTGATGCTGGCGCTGCTGCTGCGCCGGCTGGCTCGCGACCGGCGCTGGCGGCTGCGCCTCGCGGTGACGCCGGACACGGAGTCCGGCCGGGCCCGGCATTGGCCGCGCGGAGTCGCTGTTGCCGGTCAGGGCGGCGGCGATCTCGGCATCCGCATGCGCCGCGCGCTTGCTGCCTGTCCGCCGGGCCCGGCTGTGCTGGTAGGCGGCGACATCCCCGCACTCGGCGCCCGGCACGTCGCCGCCGCCTTTCGCCTGTTGGGCCCGTGTGACCTCGTCTTCGGCCCGGCCGAAGACGGCGGGTTCTGGCTGGTCGGCGCGCGCCACCCTCGACACCTACCGGCGCTTTTCGAGGAAGTACGGTGGTCAGGTCCCTATGCGCTCGCCGATACGCTCGCGGGACTGCCGCGACGGCTCACCGTCGGCTTTGTCGATCCGCTCGAAGATGTCGACGACGGCGATGCCTACCGCCGGCTGGCGCCGCGCCGTGGCTTTTGACGTTATTTCGTCAGGTGCTCCTGGAGGCGCGGCATCAGCTCGACGAAATTGCAGGGTCGGAAGCGGTTGTCGAGCTGGTGGACAAGGATCCCCTCCCACGCGTCGCGGCAGGCGCTCGGTGAGCCGGGCAGAGCAAAGAGATAGGTGCCGCCGGCCACTCCGGCGGTCGCCCGGCTCTGGATCGTCGAGGTGCCGACCTTGTCGTAGCTGAGCCAGCGGAAGAGCTCGCCAAAGCCGGCGATCTCCTTTTCGTACACGCTGTGAAAGGCCTCGGGTGTCACGTCACGGCCGGTGACCCCGGTGCCCCCGGTCGAAATCACGACATCGATCGCCGGGTCGGCGATCCACGCCTTGAGCTGTGCGACGATCTCGTTCTGCTCGTCGCGGACGATGCGGCGCGCGGCAATATGGTGGCCGGCGGTCGTCGCGAGATCGGCGAGCGTATTGCCGGACCGGTCCTGCGCCGCGTTGCGGGAGTCGGAGACCGTCAACAGTGCGATGCTGACAGGCAGAAACGGGCGGGTTTCATCGAGCCGCGGCATGAGGGTCGCCTCCAGGGTTCGAGAGCGCCAAAATAGTCCGGATGGGCACCTGCTGCCAGACGGGAACAGGGCGGCCGGGATCGCAGACGGAGGGTCGAGCCATGGACATCGCCGGCGGCGAACAGTTTGACGTGATCGTGGTTGGAGCCGGCAACGCCGCGACCTCTGCAGCATTGTCGGCGCGCGAAAGCGGCGCCCGCGTGCTGATGTTGGAGATCGCCCCCGAGGACGCCCGCGGCGGCAATTCCTGCTTTACCGGCGGCGCCTTCCGGGTGGTCTATCACGGCTTTGACGATCTCGTCCGGCTGATCCCCGACATCAGCGACCACGAGCTCGGCAATGTCGAAGTCGGCACCTACACCAAGGAAGAATATTTCGACGACATGGGCCGGATGACCGAGTACCGCTGCGATCCTGACCTGACCGAGATCCTGATCCGCAGCAGCTTCGACACTGCGGTGTGGATGCGCGAGCAGGGGGTCAGGTTTCAGCTCGGCCTCGGCCGCCAGGCCTTTCGCGTCGACGGCAAGTTCAAATTTTGGGGCGGGCTCGCCTGCCACATCTGGGGCGGCGGCAAGGAACTGATGAAGGCATTGCACGGACGGGCCGCGCGCGAGGGGATCGGGGTGCTCTACGAGACGCCGGCGATCGGCCTCCTACAGGGCGACAGCGGTGTCGAAGGGGTGCGGGTGCGCCACCGCGGCCAGATTAGGGAGCTGCGCGGCAAGGCGGTGGTCCTCGCCTGTGGCGGGTTCGAGGCCAATGCCGAGATGCGCGCGCGTTATCTCGGGCCGAACTGGGACCTCGCCAAGGTGCGCGGCTCGCGCTTCAACACCGGCCAGGGGCTCAAGATGGCGCTCGATCTCGGTGCCGCCGTCGCCGGGCATTGGTCGGGCGCGCATGCCGTCGCCTGGGATCTCAACGCCCCGCCGTTTGGCGACCTCGATGTCGGCGACCGCTTCCAAAAGCACAACTACCCCTTCGGCATTGTCGTCAACGCTAGGGGCGAACGGTTTCTCGACGAGGGTCTCGACTTCCACAGCTACACCTACGCCAAATACGGCGGCGAGATCCTGAATCAGCCCGGCCTGTTCGCCTGGCAGGTCTTCGACCAGAAGGTCGTCCATCTGTTGCGCGAGGAGTACCGCATCCCGCGCATCACCAAGGAGAAGGCGGACACCTTCGA
>Ga0306925_10003476_pt1 | contig 13960 bp, 18 predicted proteins | sample flu12Cox44000176_FD_203755 | JGI IMG/M metagenome (GOLD analysis project Ga0306925, IMG submission 203755) | Lab enrichment of tropical soil microbial communities from Luquillo Experimental Forest, Puerto Rico - flux8day.12C.oxic.44.000.176 (v2)... | ecosystem: Environmental > Terrestrial >... | reverse complement strand
GCTATATGCATATAGTATGCTTCAACTTCCTAACTCTTACGGCGCGGCCGAGTGGCAGATCTAGGGAGGAGAGGTAGACAGGGACAGTCGTCTCTGCCCGCAATTCGACGAAGTTTAGGTCTCGGGGCCGGGGGATGAACTATGAAGCGCAATCTACCGCGAGTGGCATATCAACCTCGTGAAGCCGCGGAGGTCACAGGTCTATCTGACAAGAAAATGGCGATGAACATCTCAGAAACGATTGAGCCCGCTTGGAACTGCATAGAGGCGGCCCGTTTCTTGCGACTGCACCCCAAGACAGTCAAACGCTTGGCGCGGCTAGGGCAAATTCCTGGCCGCCAGATCGGCAGGCGCTGGTTCTTCCGTCCCTCCGACTTGGACGCGACCCTCCGCAGCGGTGTAAACTCTTCGGAGAAGGCCAACAGGGTTGCGCCGCAACTCTCCTCGTAATCCCAAGAGGAGAAAAAACAGGATGCGGCGAGCTCGAAATACATATCAAAACGGTTGGATTGAAACCCGGCCGTCGAATAAGCACGACCTCGTATTTGTCTACCGCTGGCGGGAACGAAAGCCTAACGGCGGCTATACAAAACGAGCTGAAGTGATCGGGCCAGTATCAATGCTCAAAACCGAAGCCAACGCATGGCGGGCGATCGAACACCGCAAGCTTGAGGTGAACTCGGAAGGCTCTCAGGGAAGCGCGGTCACGGTGAGAATACTCGTGAACCGGTACCTGGAAACGGAGCTTCCCGAACTTCGCCAGTCGACCGCCAACGCGTACAGGTCGTACCTCAATCATCAGATCAAACCGCAGTGGGGCGAGTATCCGATTTCGAAGGTAAAGCCCTTCGCCGTGGAGCAGTGGCTGAAGGACCTCGATCTGGCTTCGAGAACCAAGGGGCACCTGCACAATCTCATGCGCGTGCTCTGGAACTGTGCGATGCGTTGGGAACTCACCAAGATCGGCGAGAACCCGATGAAGCTCGTGCGGGTCCGGGGCACGAGCAAACGCCGCTGCGAACCAATTGTCCTCGACATCGCTCAATTCCGTCTCTTGCTCAAGGAACTCGACGATCCTTTCCTCACAATGGTTATCCTCGATCTCGCCACGGGTCTCCGCTGCAGCGAGCTATTCGCTTTGCAGTGGCGTGACGTGCTCTGGGATGACCGCATGCTGCTCGTGCGGAGAGCGTTCGCAGCTGGCGTGCCGAGCGATGTGAAAACAAAATACTCCAATGCAGGGATGCCCCTTGATCCCGCATTGGCCGAGGTGCTGCGCGAATGGCAGCGGAAGACGCGCTTCAAGAATCCCGAGGATTGGGTGTTCGCGAGCCCGTTCAGAGCTGGCAGGATGCCATGGGATCCCTGGAACGTGGAGCGACGCCATATCATTCCCGCGGCCATTCGTTGTGGTATCGGACGCATCGGCTGGCACACGTTCAGGCACACTTTCCGGACGCTCTTGGATGAAACGAGGGCTCCGATGAAGGTGCAGCAAGAGCTCATGCGCCACGCCGACATTCGCACCACGATGAACGTCTACGGCAAAGCCATGGACGCAAGCAAACGCAAAGCGCACGGGAAGGTTGTGCGCATGGTGTTAGCTCCAAAAGTGGCTTAGTGCCCCTTGGAAGTTGTTGTAAGGAGTTGAAAAGAAAACAAAGCTGGTGGAGCCGATGGGATTCGAACCCACGACCTCCTCGATGCCATCGAGGCGCGCTCCCAACTGCGCCACGGCCCCACCGCGAATCCTATTTTCAGTCTACCACATACTCTCGGACATTTTCGTCGGCAGTCGTCTCGCATAAACATCCGGGCGCTCTGCCACATCGTTATTCTCGAGGACACGATCTGCAGGGTCCTTGGGCTTCCAATATGGGAATCGGCCCTCTGCCTGACTCGAACAAAGCCCGAATATAGGCTGTTCGAGTTGCCCCGTGGTGTGGATCTCCTTCTACTTCAAACAAAAAGAACTACTTAGCTCCCCACTTCGCAGCGTGACTCCGATCACTTTTTTCCACAAACCGTCGCTTTATCTTCGAGTGGACATTTTCACAGGCTTTTCTGTATCCTGCTAAGGCCTCGTAGCCCGTTGAACCTGTCCAAGGAGTCTTTTCCATGTCAGTTGATTCGCCCACGCAATCTTTCCGCGGTGTTCTTTGCCGCCATTGCGGTAAGCCTGTTCGCATTCCCAGCATCGTTTTGCGCAAGGACAACGAAGCTCACGGACGGCCCCAGTCTGACGAGTCGCAGTTTCAACTCATCTCGCGGGTGTTTATTCTTCGCTGCCGGTCGTGCGAACGCGAGTCGATTTATGCCATCAATCAGATCGTAGATTGTACTCTTGCGCAGACCTCTTCGCACGGTCACGCCAAGGCCGCGGCTCTTTAGTTCGCTTCTCGGCCGGCTTGTTTCAATCGGTTCTTGAGTATCTGTCGCGATCTAAGCTGGCGTTCTTCGGCGAGCGAGGACATCTACCTCCTCATTGATTCGCTCGTACGCGCATCAACTCATCGGTGGAGAGCCTCGGCTCTGGGCTTGTCTCGACGGCCCCACTCGTAGCAAGACAGTCCATCGAAATCACGCTGCCCGTCCGCGACAAGTCGCACACTCGGGCCCCTTCATGGTCTGAAGCGTCGTGTGTACAACTTCATCCTCGCTACAACTGAATACCATCGGCGGGCCTGCCTCGCCGGCTCGGAGTTCGCTCGCTGTTACATTCGTCTCTATTTCCCCTGTTTCCTAACCAGTTCTACAGAACACTTTGCGTGTAACGCCACCGTCTCAGACACGCTTCCCAGCACGATCCTGTCGAATCCGCGCCGTCCGTGCGACCCCATCACAACCAGGTCCGCCCTCCATTCTTCCGCCGAAGATAGAATTGCGTAGGCCGGCGTCTCTTTTGGTTCGGTCACTTCAACCCGCCTGCAATCCCACCCTTGTCAGCAACTCCAGTCCTTCAGCGACTGCCTCCTGTGCGTGGATCTCCCCCGCCTTGGCCAGCAGCGCCACTTGCTCCGGGGCGTAATAAGGATATTCGCCCGCCAACACCGGGAATTCCGGGCTCGACAACACTCTAAATTTGCTTCCTTTTGGCCACGGCATTTCCGCCACGGAACGCAACGCCGTCAGGGCAAGGTCCGACCCATCCGTCGGGATGAGCACTCGCATTCCTCCGTCGTCTGCAGCTTCTTTTTTGGGAGAATTTCTTACAACCTCAACCGAACACTGCGCGTGCCGCAGAACGGCTTGCGCTGTGCTTCCAACCAGCAATCTCCCGATTGCACCTCGTCCGTGCGAACCGACCAATATCAGATCAGCGCGCCACTCGTCCGCCACCCGCGGCAGTCCATGCCGCGGATTCTCTAGCACCACTTGTCTCCCTACGTTCAAGCCGGCGTTCTCAAGTTGTTTGGTTTGTTCTTCCAGAGCTTCAAGGGTGCTTTTTTTCGCTTCTTCCAGCAACAGCGGCGCGTGCGTGAAGAAGAATGGATCCAGCCCCGTTACCGCCAGGAATTCCGTTCTCTCCGGCCATGGTCTTCTGGCGGCTTCTCGTATCACCGCGTCCGACGAACTCGATCCGTCCCAAGCCAACAGGATCTTCATGGCGCCCTCCCTTCAATCTCGTTGCAGCGCGATCTTATGCAATCTCATCGCGCGTCGGCTACTTGGTTCTAATTGACCTTTTTTATCCGAGCGGCGCTTCTCCGGGAAGAGCGGTTCCGCGGGAAGTGGAGAAGGACCTAACTGTCGCGTGATAGAAAACCCTACGCTACCGGTCCTCATTCTAATCTGCAATCAACAGGCCACCACACCCATGCAAAACGCCGTTTTAATTCTTGTGTACCGAACGAATCTCAGGCGATCACAGTACCCGTGTGTCGGACATCACCGCGCCATTCTACTTTTTCAGTGCGGCTTTCCACCCACGCCGTCGTTGGCACTACTCTCTTTTCGTTTGCCAAAGCCTCGCGCACCCTTGCTGGCGCACACGCTGCAACTGTGATGAACTTGGTTCCTCAGGTTTCTTCAATCTTTATGACTGATACTCAACATCGCTCTCAGCACCATTCTCAAACTCTCATCCGCCGCGTCACGTTGGTCCTGTTCGGCCTCGTCCTGCTTCTTTATCTCATCGATTTTGCTTGGTACCAGCTGCGCGTTGTCTCCCCTCACCTGGGTGTGGCCAACGGCACGGTTCACCGCACGCGCGTCTTGGCCATCGCCGAAAAAAACAACAAGGTCGAGTACGAGATCGATTCCAATCGCCCAGAGGAAGATGTTCCGTGCGCTCACTCCTTGTTTCCACACGCCGGCAATCATCCCTGTTGGTATGTCACGCGCCACGCCAACGACCCCATCCCCATGTAACTCGTGTCGTCTCGGAGACGTGGTGGTGGCCTGTGTGGTTTCACTCGCTCGGAAGACGCCCGCACGGATCGGCCGTCCGTTCACCCGCACAAGCCACGTTTGATAAGTCTTGGCCGCTGGATGTACGGCGACCTTCCGTCTCCGTTTCCAGTCGAGAGCGTCCGCGCATCCTTGTCCGCGTCATCTTCCGCTGCCACAATATTTGTATGCAGAATCCCGAATGGCTCACCTGGGCGCGCCGTCTACAGGCCATCGCGCAGTCAGGTCTCACCTACTGTCAGGACAAATTTGACGTCCAGCGCTATCACGAAATCAGAGCCATCGCTGCCGAAATCATGGCCTCGGGCACTTTGCTTCCTTCCGATCAGCCAGCGGCCGCGCTCTTCGCGGGTCAAGCAGGCTATGCCACTCCCAAAGTCGATGTTCGCGCCGCCGTCTTTCATGATGGCCGCATTCTCCTGGTCCGCGAGATTGAAGACGGTGGCTGGACGCTCCCGGGCGGCTGGGCCGATGTGGGTGAGCCTCCCAGCATCGCCGCCGCGCGCGAGACCAGGGAAGAATCCGGCTACAACGTTCGCATCACGAAGCTCGCAGCGCTGTACGACCGTGACCTCCACGGGCACCCGCCTCACGCTTTCCACGCTTACAAGCTCTTTTTCCTCTGCGAACTCCAAGGTGGCTCTGCTCAGGACAGCCATGAAACCGCCGGCGCCCAGTTTTTTTCCGAAGACGGACTTCCACCACTCTCCCTTTCCCGTGTCACTTCCGCGCAGAACGCTCGCATGTTCGAGCACTTCCGCGATCCCGCACTTCCCACGTCCTTCGACTGACTTTTTCTTTGGCTTCTCGCCTCTCCGGTCGGCCCTTGTACTCCCGACGAAGGCTCACATGGTTTGTGATCCGAGCTGGAGCGATCATGACGAAGTTGAAGAGCTTTTCCCGCGACGGGACCACCCCCGCACCTAATCCTTTTCTACTATTCCGGTCTCTCTGTTCTGCTTATACAGTCCTTCGCACTTGGCTCTTGCCCCGTTTCTCGCGCGTGCCTGCAAAGGAGGGTCCGCGGTGTCCGTTCAGACTTCCGTGCTCAACTTGAACTCACCTCTTACTGCTGCCTGCGAGGGGTTTCTGGCACGTGTTCCGCATCGCGTTTCCGCTGATGCTGCTCGCAGCCTTTCTCGGCGCTTTGCTCGTTGAACTCCTTCCCGCCCAAGCGCTCTTCGCCCCGGTCACGGTAGGCGGCATTCTTCTCGTCGCGCTCATCGCTGCTTGACCTGCCCGTCCCCATGGCCTTCGACGTGGCCATTGCCTATATCGCTTTGACGCGTGGCGTGCCTCTACCCTACGTTGTGACAATTCTCTGCACGCTGGGAATCGTCAGTGTCTACTCGCTTGCGATTGTCGGTAAGTCCATTTCTTGGAAGGTTGCTGCCGCTGCCTACGCTACTGTCGCCGCTCTCGGCACTGCGGCCGGCCTCCTGGCGCGTTCCCTCGGTTAACCTAAAGCGACCCTTCTATTCCCAATGCTGTGGTCCCGACTCGAAGCGGAGGGATCCCGGTCCGATCTTGTCCGCTGCACTTCGCTGGACTCCCTTCTCTTTCTCTAACCCTCATGCCCCCGCCGCCTGTACTTCTCTCAGCCTTCTCTCCAAATACCGTTTCTCGCTCTCGTTCGTGGCTAACTCGAGGGCCCGCCGATAGTCCTTCGCGGCTTCCTCTCCCAGCCCAAGCCGTCGCAGCAGATCGGCCCGCGCCGCATGCAGCAAATGATAGCCTTCGAGGTCGTTCGCCGCAGCGAGTTCATCAATTAGCACAAGCCCTTTGCGCGGACCATCCCGCATCGCGATCGCCACCGCACGATTCAGCGACACGACGGGCGAAGGTTGGAGCCGCGACAGCTCGTCATACAGCCCCACAATTTCCTCCCAATCCGTGTCTTCTGCGCTTGCTGCATGGCAGTGCACCGCGGCGATCGCCGCCTGCAGTGAGAGTGGCCCGGGCACGCCCCTCAAGGCCTCCTCTACGAGCGGCAGCGCTTCGGCAATCTGCTCGCGGTCCCACTGGACCCGATCCTGCTCCTCCAAAACCACAATGTCTCCCGACTCGTCCATACGCGCTTCACGTCGCGCATCGTGTAACAGCATCAGTGCCAACAGCCCCTTTGCCTCCGCCGGAGCTTGCGCCCCCATCAATGAGACGACGAGCCGGCCTAGCCGTATCGCTTCTGCGCACAGGTCCGTTCGAACTAGCGTTTTGCCTCGCGTCGCCGCATACCCTTCGTTGAACACCAGGTAGATCACCGTAAGCACAGCCTCCACACGCCCGGCCATGTCCCGCGTTTCGGGAACTACGTAGGGAATCTTGGCGTCTCGAATCTTGTGCTTGGCGCGCACCAGCCTTTGCGCCATCGTTGAAGGCGACACCAAAAACGCACGCGCGATTTCATCGGTTTCCAGTCCGCACAGCGTCCGCAGCGTCAGCGGCACCTGCACTTCGAGCGCTAGCGCTGGATGGCAGCACGTGAAGATCAATCGCAACCGGTCGTCGGGAATCTCACCGGTGTCATAATCGGGTTCCACCGCTTCCGGTGCCATCCCGGAGCTGGTATACAATACAAGCTTTTCCGCGTATCGCACTCGGCGGCGAATGCGGTCGATGGCTTTGTGCCGTGCCGTCTGGATGACCCACGCCCGCGGGGCCTCCGGCACGCCCGAGGCTTCCCACTGGTCAACGGCGGCCGCGAACGCCTCTTGCGCGCACTCTTCAGCAAGGTCAAAGTCGCCAATCAAGCGGATGAGCGTAGCCACGATCCGCCCCCACTCGGCCCGGTAAACTGTTTCAACGGCTTTGGCGGCGTCGCTAGCCATGGATGACTATTCTACGGCACACTGTTGATTCGGGCATTTGCCGTTCGACTGACGATTGAGAGGGTTCTCATGAAATATATGTTGCTCATCTATCTCGACGAAAACGCCATTACCCAAGTCGAGAGGGATCAGTGCTACAAAGACTCTGCCGCCTACGCCTGCAAGCTTCACGAAACCGGTCATTTTCTTGGTACCGCGCCCCTTTACCCTACCTCCACTGCCACCAGCGTTCGGGTTAAGGACGGCAAACGCGTGGTCACCGACGGCCCGTTCGCCGAGACGCGCGAACAACTGGGCGGCTTCTTTTTGATCGACGCCAAGGACCTTGACGAAGCCATCGACATCGCTGGACGCGTTCCTGCCGGCCGTTGGGGCACTGTGGAAATTCGCCCCATCATCGAGGTCGAGGGTCTGCCGGCCAAATGATCCCTCCCTCTTCTGGATATGTACGCTCATTCAATCCATCGATTAAGGATGCAGGACCATGACTCCGGTTGACTCCACGGCCCTACGGCACTTCCGGCCTTCGTGGACCTTCGAGGAGGCAGGCCTGCCCGAGGCTCGGTTTTGAGCATCCCGAGCGATTTTCCTTCCAAAAAAATTTGCGGTAGGCTGTCGATTCCCCCCCGCCCCAGTTCGACTAACTGGTAGAAAGCCGACTTGAACCCAAACCCCGCCAGGAGACACAACCATGCGATTCATGATGATCGTCAAAGCCAGCAAGGACTCGGAGGCAGGCAAGATGCCAAGCGAGGAACTCCTTAGCGCTATGGGCAAATATAACGAGGAGCTACTAAAAGCCGGCGTTCTCCTCGACCTCGCAGGGCTCCATCCCAGCTCGAAGGGGGCTCGTATCCAGTTTTCCGATGGCAAACGTACTGTTATCGACGGGCCCTTCCCCGAAACCAAGGAACTCATCGCCGGCTACTGGCTTATCCAGGTCAAGTCCAAGCAAGAAGCCATCGATTGGGCCCTGCGGGTCCCGTGTCCTTCCGAAACCCCCCGGGACGGCCACATTGAGCTCCGCCAGGTTTTCGAGCTCAGCGATTTTGCGCCCAGCCCCGCGGTCGACCGTGCCTCGGCGCTTGGCGATGAACTTGCAAAACGCGCGAAAACCTCCTAAACGCAAAATCTCGACACGGAGCGATATCATGAGCTATCCCAAACTTCAACGGTTGTCCGAGGCTTCCCTCCAGGGACCACGCGTCGAACAAGCTGGTTCGTTTCTAATCGCTGGTTTGCGTCGCCACTATACCGACGACCGCATCAGCAGAATACCCACTCAGTGGCAGCAGTTCGTCAGCTACCTCGGACGAATCCCCGGCCAGGTCGGACGTGCCACGTACGGCGTATGTCTAAATCCCGCAAGTGGAACTGTCGGCATCGACTATCTCTCCGGCGTTGAAGTCTCCCGCTCAACTGGTCTTCCGGAAGACTTCAGCGTCGTGACCATCTCCGCTCAACGGTACGCCGTGTTTGTCCACGGCGGCCACGTTTTGCAACTTCGCGATTCGCTCGACGCCATCTGGCAGAAGCGGCTTCCGGAATCCGGCCACGAAGTCGGTTTTGCTTCCGCCGAATCGCCCTCCTTCTTCGAGCGCTACACGGAACGCTTCGATCCGCGAACAGCGTCCGGGGAAGTCGAACTATGGATACCGATCAAATCTTGAGGCAACAACGACACACACAAAGGAGAACTTATGCAAAAGATCACCCCATTTTTATGGTTTAACGACAACGCGGAAGAAGCCGCAAATTTCTACACTTCTATTTTCAAGCACTCAAAACTCGGAAACATTGCTCGTTACGGTGAGACCGGACCCGGACCAAAGGGTTCGGTCATGTCGGTCACCTTCCAAATCGAAGGGCAAGATTTCATCGCCTTGAACGGTGGCCCACAGTTCAAGTTCACGCCCGCGATCTCCTTCTTCGTCGATTGCCAGTCTCAGGAGGAAGTCGACAATTTGTGGGAGAAGCTCTCGGCCGGCGGAAGGAAAGATCACTGCGGCTGGCTGCAAGACAAATTCGGTGTCTCCTGGCAAATCATCCCAGCGGTTCTTGGCGAACTCCTGCACTCGAAAGACCCGGAGACGGCTCAACGAGTCATGAAGGCCATGTTGAAAATGGACAAAATTGATATCGAAACCTTGAAACGCGCGGCCTCGTCCAGCGCGCTGAGCGCTAGCTCCTAAGCCATGACGGCAGCGGGCGAAATGCTTTGCAAGCCGCACACCCCTCCCGGCTTGCAAAATGCTTTGTTCCGTTCTTCGGGACTTGTCTGGGGGGCGCAAGCGGAGCTTTGATCGCGTAATTTGCAGGTGCAAACGTTGGTTTCGAGATTTCTAATTTCTCAAGGAGGGAAGAATGCAATTCAATCCGTATCTTTATTTCAATGGAGACTGCGAGGAGGCCTTCAAATTCTACGAGCAGCTTCTTGGCGGAAAAATCGAAGCGCTGTTTCGCCACGAAGGTTCGCCGGCCGCAAGCCACGTTCCACCCGAGTGGGGCCAGAAGATTCTCCACGCCCGCATGACCATCGGCCAGACGGTGCTCATGGCCTCGGACGCACCTCCAGGCCACTACCACAAACCGCAGGGGTTTTCGATTAACATCGCCAGCAGCGATCCGGTCGAAGCCGAACGCATCTTCCGCGCCCTGGAGCAGGGTGGTACGGTGTCCATGCCTTTTCAGGAGACTTTCTGGGCCTTCCGTTTCGGCATGCTTTCGGACCGCTTTGGCGTTCCCTGGATGATTAATGTTGAAAAAGCCGGGCAGCAAGCCGCTTAGTTCGCCCGCACCTCGGCCCGACTCAGACTGAAGCTCGCACTTTTTTGCGGGCAAGGGATCCGAGCCGCGGTGTCTTGCTAGGGGCTTGAGAAAGTCGGCCCAAAGCGGCGTCATAAAGCAAAGGTGACGTGAACGGAGATGACATGTCGGGACTCGATCGCCAGACATTCCTCAAGAGCGCAACGGTTTCCGCCGCGCTTGCTTCGCCGACGGGCATGGCTGCGCCATCGGCCAACCTGAATAAAACGGCGGGGAGAAACATATCCATGAGGGCGGGATTCTCAAAGACTCGGCTTGACCGCATGCACGACGTCTTGGCGGGCTACGTCGATGGCGGCCAGGTTCCGGGACTCGTGGCGCTTGTGAACCGCGCGGGTGAACTTCACCTCGATGCCCTCGGATCTCTAAGCGCTGGAGGCCAATTCCCAGTCCAGCGCGACACCATCTTCCGCATCGCTTCGATGACCAAACCAATCACCGCCACTGCCGCGATGATCCTTGTCGAAGAATGCAAACTCCGCCTGGACGAGTCTGTCGATCGCCTCTTGCCCGAACTCGCCAATCGCAGAGTCCTGAAGCGCTTTGACGGCCCTCTCGACGATACGGTCCCGGCCAAACGGCCAATTACTGTGCGCGACCTGCTCACCTTCCGTATGGGCTTTGGCATCGTGGTTGCCCCGCTGGATGCCTATCCAATTCTGAAAGCCGCCAATGACCTCTACATTGGCATGGGTCCGCCCACTCCCGCCAAGATGCCCGCCCCCGACGAGTGGATTAAGCGCCTGGGAACGCTGCCCCTCATGCATCAGCCAGGCAAAAAGTGGATGTACAACACCGGCTCTGACGTGCTGGGAGTCTTGATCGCACGCGCTTCGGGTCAGCCCTTCGAAGTTTTCTTGCGCGAACGCATCTTCGATCCTCTCGGCATGAAGGACACCGCTTTCAGCGTCCCTTCTGAAAAAATCAGCCGCCTGGCGACTTCCTATTCAACCAATCTTCAAACCGGCACCCTTGAAGTCCACGATCCCGCAGCGGACGGGCAGTGGAGCCGGCCACCTGCTTTTCCCTCAGGCGCAGGCGGACTTGTTTCGACGGCTGACGATTTTCTGGCTTTCAGTCAAATGATGCTTCATCGGGGCAAACTCGGGAACGTGCGCATTCTCTCAAGACCCTCGGTCGAACTAATGACCACAGACCAGCTAACGCCGGAGCAGAAAGCCACATCTGGCTTAACCGAGGATTTCTTTGAGTCGCACGGCTGGGGATTTGGCGTGTCCGTTGTCACGCGCCGTACCAAGCTGGCCGGGTCTATCGGAATGTATGGCTGGGATGGCGGTCTTGGTACGTCTTGGCGCGCAGACCCGTCAGAAAATCTTACCGGCATCTTGCTGACGCAACGCATGTGGACCTCGCTCAGTGGGCCTGACGTTGTTCTCGACTTTTGGGCTTCGTTGTACCAGTCTATTGACGATTGATCCTGGGCCGAGTCCACGGAATTCTGCAGATTTTCGCATCGAATGATGGATTCACTTGCATGGGGGAAATTCATGAGCACGGTTCGCGTACTGGTTGGCACTCGCAAGGGCGCATTCATTCTCACTTCGGACGGCAAGCGCAAGGACTGGAAAGTTAACGGTCCCCATTTTGCCGGATGGGAGATGTACCACCTGAAGGGCTCGTCCGCCGACCCCAATCGCATCTACGCCTCGCAGACCAGCGGCTGGTTCGGCCAAATCATTCAGCGTTCCGACGACGGCGGCAAAACCTGGTTCCAGCCAGGTACGCCCCCGGGCGAAACCACCGGGCCGGGCGGCGCGCCAAAAGGCGAAAGCAACAAGTTTGTGTACGACGCCGCCCGCGCGCCGCTCACGACGCATCAGTGGTACGATGGCACGCAGCATCCGTGGGAATTCAAGCGCGTCTGGCATCTCGAGCCTTCGCTTAGCGACCCTGATACCGTCTACGCCGGCGTCGAGGACGCCGCATTGTTCCGCTCGACGGACGGCGGCAAATCCTGGCACGAACTCTCGGGCCTGCGTGGTCATGGAACTGGTCCGAATTGGCAGCCCGGGGCGGGCGGCATGTGCCTTCACACAATTATTCTCGACCCCAAGGATCCGAACCGTGTGTTCATCGCCATTTCCGCCGCGGGCTCGTTCCGAACCGATGACGGCGGCAAAACGTGGAAGCCCATCAACCGCGGCTTATTCTCACAGTATATTCCCGACCCAAGGGCCGAGGTTGGCCACTGCGTTCATCACATCGCTATGAATGCGGGGCGGCCCGGCGTTCTGTTTATGCAGAAACACTGGGACGTGATGCGCAGCGACGACGCCGGCGACAATTGGCACGAAGTCAGCGGCAATCTGCCGACCGACTTCGGTTTCGTCATTGACGTTCATGCGCACGAACCGGAAACCATTTACGTTGTTCCGATCAAGAGCGACGGCGAGCACTTCGTCCCCGACGGCAAACTGCGCGTCTATCGGAGCCGCACTGGCGGCAATGAGTGGGAAGGCCTCACCCACGGCCTGCCGCAAGCTAACTGTTACGTGAACATCCTGCGCGACGCCATGGCGGTTGACTCACTCGATTCCTGCGGCGTTTATTTCGGCACGACCGGAGGCCAGGTGTACTGCTCGGCCGATGCCGGAGACACGTGGAACCCCATCGTGCGCGATCTCCCCGCCGTGTTGTCCGTCGAGGTCCAGACGATCGCATGACGGCGGCTACGATACGCGTGGTGCTGCCACCGCATCTTCGTGCCTTGGCGCACGTGGGAAGCGAAATTCAGCTCGCAATAACCGGACCGGTAACGATTCGGTCGGTTGTGGACGCGGTCGAGGCGAGCTATCCGATGCTGCGCGGGACAATTCGCGATCATTTGACGCAACAGCGCCGGCCGTTCCTGCGCTTCTTTGCGTGCGGGGAAGACGTTACGCACGAATCACCCGACGCGCCACTGCCGGAGGCGGTTGCCACCGGCGCCGAGCCGCTGCTTGTCGTCGGGGCCATCGCCGGCGGTTAGTCTCGCACTGCGGCGAGCCCGTGTGATGCATGAAGACAACCAGGCCCTAGCGCAAGGTGGTCGCCTAACTGATCATGGTTGATCGCGATCAAAGAGACGGTCGGCGGTCAGCATCGAACTGATGAAATGACACGGAACTCGGCACGGCGAACACTTGGTCTCATGTCAGCTAGCAAAAGAAGCCGTCTGGCTTCGCCTCAGCTTGCCGCGGCTGTGAGCAGGGATAACCACTCATCCCAATCATTCAGCACGACATTGCAATCCGCACGCAGCAACTGACGATCGGCAGACGGGATGAGCGCAACAATTTTCACCTTAGGGAAATTCGCTTTCAGCCAGTCGATCATTTCTTTTCTCGTTTGCTCGGGTGTCGTGTGGCCGACGATAAAAACGTCGACGTTATGAATCGAGGCCAAGGCACTCTTTGCGGCTTCGTTGTCAGCTACCGATATGACCTCGTGCCCGCAGCATCGAAACAGCTGGGCCCTCACCTTTAGTTCTTTTTCGTCATAACCGATCTGAAACATTATTCGCTTGTGCGGTAACTTGATGGAAACCCTCTCGCCCTTCGGGTTGGCGATCACATATTCACCGGGCGAAGCCGCAGCGAGCCCCTTTACAAGCGCTTTGGCTCGTTCCAGATCTGGCGCGGCCTCCATCCAACGAAGGCTACCGTCGGCTTGCACCTTGAAAATGTTGACGGGCGGAAACAAGGCTCATTCCTAGTTACAGAACTTCGAATTCAATCATATATCTAACCCGCTGTCTAGAGGAGTGAATTGGCCCCGATCCGTTGGTAACGAGGGTTGGCTAGTGGCCTAGAGGACTGAGAGACTCGATTCAGCCCATGGATACTGATTAAGGGAGTCGAAGCGTCTGGAACAAATTCTCAGGGATTTCACCTCGA
>Ga0306925_10003474_pt1 | contig 13961 bp, 12 predicted proteins | sample flu12Cox44000176_FD_203755 | JGI IMG/M metagenome (GOLD analysis project Ga0306925, IMG submission 203755) | Lab enrichment of tropical soil microbial communities from Luquillo Experimental Forest, Puerto Rico - flux8day.12C.oxic.44.000.176 (v2)... | ecosystem: Environmental > Terrestrial >... | reverse complement strand
TGCCGTGCTCACCGAGGCCGACCTGGTCGGCCAGCACGTCGGATCGCGCGAGGGGCGGCGGATGCCCAGCCGCCGGCGCGGCGGCATCGACCCGCTTCAGCTCAAAGCCGGCGACTACGTCGTGCACGAGCAGCACGGCGTCGGCCGCTACCAGGAGATGACCAGCCGCAGCATCCAGGGCGCGGTCAGGGAATACCTGGTGATCGAGTACGCGCCCGGCAAGCGGGGCCAGCCGCCCGACAAGCTATACGTGCCGACCGATCAGCTCGACCAGGTCACCAGGTACGTCGGCGGCGAGATGCCCAGCCTGCACCGGCTCGGCGGCGGCGACTGGGCCAAGACCAAGGGCCGCGCCCGCAAGGCGGTCCGGCAGATCGCCTCGGAACTGATCAGGCTGTACTCGGCGCGGATGGCCTCACCGGGGCACGCGTTCAGCCCCGACAGCCCATGGCAGCGGGAACTGGAGGACGCGTTCCCCTACGTCGAGACCGCCGACCAGCTTGCCGCCATCGACGAGGTGAAGGCGGACATGGAGCGGCCGGTGCCGATGGACCGGCTGATCTGCGGGGACGTCGGTTATGGCAAGACCGAGATCGCGGTCCGGGCGGCGTTCAAGGCGGTGCAGGACGGCAGCCAGGTGGCCGTGCTGGTGCCCACCACGCTGCTGGCCCAGCAGCATCAGACCACGTTCGGCGAGCGGTACGCGCCGTTCCCCGTGGTGGTGCGCACGCTGAGCCGGTTCCAGAGCGACGCCGAGGTGGCGGAGACGCTGCGCGGGCTGGCCGACGGCACGGTGGACGTGGTGATCGGCACCCACCGGCTGCTGCAGCCGGACACCAGGTTCGCCCGCCTCGGCCTGGTCATCCTCGACGAGGAACAGCGATTCGGGGTTGAGCACAAGGAGTACCTCAAGCAGCTGCGCACCGAGGTGGACGTGCTGTCCATGTCGGCCACCCCGATCCCGCGCACGCTGGAGATGGGCGTGGCAGGGATCCGGGAGATGTCCACGATCTTGACCCCGCCCGAGGAGCGGCACCCGGTGCTGACCATGGTCGGCCCCTACGAGGAGAAGCAGATCGCCGCCGCCATCCGGCGCGAACTGCTCCGCGACGGCCAGGTGTTCTTCGTGCACAACCGGGTCTCCTCGATCAACAAGGTCGCCACCAAGGTCGCGGAGCTGGTGCCGGAGGCGCGGGTCGTGGCCGCGCACGGCCAGATGAACGAGCACATGCTCGAACGGATCATGCTGGAGTTCCTCGACCGCAAGCACGACGTGCTCGTGGCCACCACGATCGTCGAGTCCGGCCTGGACATCCCCAACGCCAACACGCTGATCGTGGACCGTGCCGACGTGTACGGGCTGGCCCAGCTGCACCAGCTGCGCGGCCGGGTCGGCCGGGCCAGCGAGCGGGCCTACGCCTACTTCCTGTTCCCGCCGGAAAAGCCGCTGACCGAGACGGCGCACGAGCGGCTGGCCACCATCGCCCAGCACACCGAGATGGGCGCGGGCATGTACGTGGCGCTGAAGGACCTGGAGATCCGCGGGGCGGGGAACCTGCTCGGCGGGGAGCAGTCCGGCCACATCGCCGGGGTGGGGTTCGACCTGTACGTGCGGATGATCGGCGAGGCAGTCGGCGAACTGCGCGACGCCGGGCCGGCCGAGCGGGCCGAGGTCCGGGTCGAGCTGCCGGTCAACGCGCACATCCCGCACTCCTACGTGCCGGGGGAGCGGCTGCGGCTGGAGGCCTACACTCGCATCGCCGCCATCGACTCCGGCGCGGACATCACGGCGGTTACCGAGGAACTGACCGACCGCTACGGCCCGCTGCCCGAGCCGGTGCTCGGCCTGCTCGCGGTGGCCGGCCTGCGCGCACAGGCCCGCAAGGCCGGGCTGACCGACATCACACAGCAGGGCACGCACATCCGGTTCTCGCCGGTGGATCTGCCGGAATCCAGGCAGGTTCGCGCGCAGCGGCTCTACCCGAAGACGGTGCTCAAGCCGGCGGTGCGTACGATGCTCGTACCGGTGCCCAGGGACCTCCCTGGCGCCCGCCCCGGAGCGCCCGTCCCGCCGGGCACTCCGCTCCTGCGCGACAGGGAGTTGCTCGCCTGGTGCGGGCAGCTCATTGAGGCGGTGTTCGGCGAGAGCGGCCCGGTCACGCCGAACGTCTCGCCCACCTAGGAAGGGATGCAGTCGTGCCTCGCACCTCCATCTTCGTGCTCACCGCGGCGGCCGCCGCCGCGGCGTGCGCCCTGTCCGCCTGCGGCCCGGTCCGGATGGGCTCGGCTGCGATCAGCGGCGGGGAACGGATTACGGCCACCACCCTGAGCGATCAGGTGAGCAGCCTGGAGCGGGCCTACCATGCGGGCAAGGGCATCCAGCTCCAGTTCCCGCAGTCCGAGGCGCCGCAGGAGGTGCTGAGCTGGCTGCTCCGGTTCCAGATCCGGGACGAGGTTGCCGTCCGCAACCACGTGGTGGTGACCACCGGGGAGAGCCAGCAGGCGCTCAGTATGCTCGCCCGGCAGACGGGGCGGAGCGGGCCCGCGTTCGTCCAGCTTGCCGTGGCCAACGGCCTGGCCCCGGACATGCTGCCGGAACTTGGCAGGTACGAGGCCATCCAGAACGACATGTTCACCCGGCTGAACGGCGGGACGCTGCCACGCACCCAGGCCCGGATCCAGCAGCTCAGCCCGGAGTTCAGCCGCCGGGAGTGCGTGGCGGCGAAGAGCCTGGACATCCAGGTCAACCCGCAGTTCGGCCAGCTTGACTACGCCACGCTCTCGGTGATCCCGGCCAAGTCGCCGCTGTCGGCACCGACCGCGCCCGCGCCTGCGCCGTCGTCCAAGCCGCAGCTCACGCCGCACTGCTGACGATCGGCGGCTGAAGGGGTGGCGGGGACGCACGGCGACCGGGTGACCGAGAGCCCGGTGCCCAACGGCGCGCAGCCGGGCCCGGTGGGCGACGGTGCGGGGCCGGTGGGCGACAGCGCGGGGCCGGTGGGCGACGGCGCGGGACCGGGTGCGGCCATGCTGCGCCTGGTGGAGGTGATGGACACCCTGCGGGTGAACTGCCCGTGGGACGCCAAGCAGACGCATGAGTCGCTCGCGCCGTATCTGCTCGAGGAGTGCTACGAGGCCCTGGAGGCGCTCGAAGGCGGCGATCCCGCGGAGCTGCGCGACGAACTCGGCGACGTCCTGCTGCAGGTCGTGTTTCACGCCAGGGTCGCGGCGGAGCGCACCGACGGGACCGGGTTCGACATCGACGACGTGGCCACCGGGATCGTGGAGAAACTGATCCGCCGGCACCCGCACGTGTTCAGCGACGTGAAGGTGTCCGGTGCCGAGGACGTCAAGCGCAACTGGGACGCGATCAAGGCGGCGGAGCGGGGCGGCCGCGAGGGCGCGCTGCCCACGGCGCTGGGTTCGGTGCCGTTCGGGCAGCCGGCGCTGTCCCTCGCCGCGCAGTTGCAGCGCCGGGCGGAGCGGGCCGGTGCCCCGGCGGAGCTCACCGGCCTGCCCACCGGGCCCGCTGCCGGGCCTGGCACCGCCGGTCAGGCGCCGGACGGCGTGAGCGAGATCGGGGCGGCGCTGTTCGCCCTCGTGGCCCAGGCGCGCGCGGCAGGGCTTGATCCCGAACTGGAGTTGCGGGCCGCCGCGCGCGGTTACCGCGAACGAGTCAGGCGCTGGGCGCAGGAGCAAGGCCGCGACCCCGCCTGACCCCTTGCGGCGGCGTGGCCGCTGCGAGGGACCGCCCCCGCTCGGCTAGGCTCCAATACCGAAACCCACGCCAAGAACCCGCCGCGCCGACCTACCGGGAGATCTGCCTTGGCCACCATCGAAGACGTCTACGCCAGGCAGATCCTGGATTCGCGGGGCAACCCGACGGTCGAGGTCGACGTGGCGCTTGACGACGGGACGCACGCCCGCGCCGCCGCCCCGAGCGGCGCTTCCACCGGTGCATTCGAGGCGGTGGAGCTGAGGGACGGCGGTAAGGCCTTCGGTGGCAAGGGCGTCGGCAAGGCGGTCCTGGCGGTCGCCGACGAGATCAGGGATGAACTGCTCGGCTTCGAGGCCGACGACCAGCGCCTCATCGACCAGACGATGATCGACCTGGACGGCACGCCGGACAAGTCGCGGCTGGGCGCCAACGCCATCACGGCCGTCAGCATGGCCGTTGCCAAGGCCGCCGCGCAGTCCGCGGAACTGCACCTGTTCCGCTACCTGGGCGGCCCGAACGCGCACGTGCTGCCGGTGCCGATGATGAACGTGCTGAACGGCGGCGCGCACGCGGACAACAGCGTGGACATCCAGGAGTTCATGATCGCGCCGGTCGGTGCGGCCACGTTCAGCGAGGCGCTCCGCTGGGGTGCCGAGACCTACCACGCACTCAAGTCCGTGCTGAAGGAGCACAAGCTGTCCACCGGGGTCGGTGACGAGGGCGGGTTCGCGCCGGACCTGGCGCACAACCGGGCCGCCCTCGACCTGCTCGTCGAGGCCATCGGCAAGGCGGGCTTCCAGCCCGGCAGCGACGTCGCGCTCGCGATCGACGCGGCCGCCACCGAGTTCTTCAGCGACGGCGCCTACCGCTTCGAGGGCGGAGCCCGTTCCGCAGCGGAGATGCTGGAGCTCTATGCGGACTGGCTGGATGCCTACCCGATCGTGTCCCTCGAGGACCCGCTCGCCGAGGATGACTGGGCAGGCTGGCAGGCACTCACCGCGGCGCTTGGCGACAAGGCGCAGATTGTCGGCGACGATCTGTTCGTGACCAATCCAGAACGGCTGCGCCGCGGGATCGCCGAGCGCAGTGCGAACGCCCTCCTGGTCAAGGTCAATCAGATCGGCACCATCACCGAGACCCTGGATGCGGTCTCGCTCGCCCACCGCAGCGGTTTCGCCTGCATGATCAGCCACCGTTCGGGCGAGACCGAGGACACCACGATCGCCGACCTCGCGGTCGCCATCAACTGCGGGCAGATGAAGAGCGGGGCACCGGCGCGCTCGGAACGCGTGGCCAAGTACAACCAGCTTCTGCGGATCGAAGAGCATCTCGACGACGCCGCCGCCTACGCCGGGCACGCGGCCTTCCCCAGGACGCCCGCGGGCCCGTGATCCCCACGCTTGGCCGCCCGCCGGGCGGGGACAGGGTCAGGCTCACCAGCCGGGCCGCGGTGCTCGCCGTGGTGATCTGCGCGATCGCGCTCAGCCTCGCCTACCCGGTGCGCGAGTACATCGCGCAGCGCCGGCAGATCGACCAGTTGCAGGCCGAACGGCAGATGCTCAACGGCCAGTTGGCGGCGCTGCAGCACGAGCAGCAGCGCCTGGCCGATCCCGCCTACATCGAACAGCTGGCCAGGAACAAGCTGCACATGTGCCTGAAGGGCCAGACCTGCTACGTCGTCATCGGCGGTCACACGGCCCAGCGCGGCACGGCCACCGCGGGCAGCCTCATGCCCTGGTACGAGCGAATGTGGGAATCCGTACAGCAGGCGAACCGGGGCAGTACCCGGTGACCGCCGACGCCGAAGTGGTCGCGCTGCAACTGGGCCGGCCACCGCGAGGGCTGCGGCGCGTCGCGCACCGCTGCCCGTGCGGGCTGCCCGACGTGGTGGAGACCGCGCCGCGCCTGGCCGACGGCACGCCGTTTCCCACCCTTTACTACCTGACCTGCCCGCGGGCGAGCGCGGCCGTGGCCCGGCTGGAGGCCGCGGGTGTCATGGGCCAGATGCAGCAGCGGCTGGCTGCCGAACCGGAGTTGCGCGCGGCGTACCAGGCCGCCCACCGCGACTACCTGGCCCGCCGGGACGAGGCGGCGCGTGACGCGGGCGTGGAGCCGCTGCCACCCGGTACGCAGAGCGCGGGCGGCATGCCCGTACGGGTCAAGTGCCTGCATGCGCTCGCCGCCCACGAGCTTGCCGTGCCAGGAGCCAACCCGCTGGGCCGGGATGCCGTGGCGCAGGCGGGGCCGTGGTGGCAGGCAGGCCCGTGCGTCCGTCCGATGCCATCCGCGAACGGCGAGGCCCCCGCGGACGGCGAGGCCCCCGCGGGCGGCGAAGCCCCCATGAGCGGTGAGGCCACGTGACCGGTGCGGCCGTGGTACGCGTGGCGGCGATCGACTGCGGCACGAACTCGGTGCGGCTGCTGGTGGCCGACGTGGACCGGGCCGCGGGCCGGTTGACCGATGTGGACCGGCGGCTGGAGATCGTGCGGCTCGGCCAGGGCGTGGATGCCACCGGACGGCTCGGTGCCGAGCCGCTGGCCCGGACGTTCCGGGTGCTGCGTTCCTACCGGAAGATCATCGCCGAGGCGTCGGCGTCGGCCGTGCGCATGGTGGCCACCAGCGCCACCAGGGACGCGGCCAACTCCGGCGAGTTCGTCGCGGGCGTTCGCGACATCCTCGCGATCGAACCGGAAGTGCTCAGCGGCGAGGACGAGGCGCGCCTGTCGTTTACCGGTGCGACCGCCGAACTGGCCGGTGACGCGGCCGCTCCTTACCTGGTCACCGACATCGGCGGCGGCTCGACCGAGTTCGTGCTCGGCGAGCCCGGGGCGATGACCGCCGGCGTGAGCGTGAACATCGGCTGCGTGCGGATGACCGAGCGGCACCTGCGCCACGACCCGCCCGGCGACGCCGAGATCGCGGCGGCACGCGCCGACATCGATGCCGCCCTCGACGTGGTCGCGGGCAAGATCCCGGTGTCGGCCGCGCGCACCCTGGTCGGCTTGGCCGGTTCGGTGACCACCGTGGCGGCGCTGGTGCTCGGGCTGGACAGCTACCAGGCCGAGCGGATCCACCATTCCCGGATCAGCGCCGCGGCGGTCCGGGAGGTGGCCGCGAGCCTGCTGGGCCAGACCCGGGCCGAGCGCAAACGGCTGGCCGTGATGCACCCGGGCCGGGTGGATGTGATCGGCGGCGGTGCGCTGGTGCTGACTCAGATCATGGAGCGGTTTGGTTTCGGCGAGGTGCTGGTGAGCGAGCACGACATTCTCGACGGCCTGGCCTGGTCCCTGGCGACGGGCGCGGGACGGTGATGCCGGAGGGCCCGCCGGTGCCCGCGGGTGTGTCCGTGGCTGCGGGCCTGGGCCTGCCGGTGCCGCCGGGAAGCGGCTGGCCGGAGGATCCGGCCACGCCCGCCACCCCGGTAGCCGCCGGCGCCGCGCAGGTCCGCACGCTTGCCGCCGAGGCCGTGCGGGCGGGCAGGCTGGACGAGCTGACGGCGCGGCAGTCGGTGTGCCGCGCCTGCCCCCGGCTGGTCGAATGGCGTGAGCAGGTGGCGGCGGTCAAGCGCGCGTCCTCGCGCAACCAGCGGTACTGGGGGCGGCCGATACCCGGCTGGGGAGACGACAATCCCCGCGTGCTGATCCTCGGGCTTGCCCCGGCGGCGCACGGCGGCAACCGGACCGGGCGGATCTTCACCGGCGACCGCAGCGGCGACGTCCTGTTCGCCTCGCTGTACCGCTGCGGGCTGGCCACGCAGCCGACCTCTACGGCGGCCGGGGATGGCCAGCGCCTGATCGGGGCCAGGATGGTCGCGGCGGTCCGGTGCGCCCCGCCGGTCAACAAGCCCTCGGTGACCGAGCGGGACACCTGCGCGCCCTGGCTGGAAGCGGAGTTCGCGCTAGTCGCGCACTCGGTCCGGGTCATCGTCTGCCTCGGCGGATTCGCCTGGCAGGCGGCATGGCCGATGCTGCGGGCCGCGGGTTTCGCGGTGCCCAGGCCGCGGCCGAAGTTTGGTCACGGCAGCGAGGTCACACTGGCCGCTCAAGCCGGGCCGGGCGGGCTGGGCGACCGGGTCCTGCTGCTCGGCTGCTACCACCCGAGCCAGCAGAACACCTTCACCGGCCGGGTCACTCCGGCGATGCTCGACGAGGTGTTTGGCCGCGCTAGCCGCGCGGCTGCCTAGCTATCGCCAGGCCTCCGGCTACGCTGTGTGTGTATTTCTTCCGAACCTAGGTAAAATTGGTCACGCTTCGCATGCGAGGATCGGGGCACTCGAATTGAATATGTGCACCCGGGCGAATTTTTCTCCCCCCATTCGGCTGTGCAAGAATGGTTCGGACCCACCGGGGTATCATGACCCAGCCCCCGTAGCCCAAGGGAAGAGGCCGGCCCCCTAAAAGGGTCCCCAGTGTCGGTTCGACTCCGACCGGGGGCACGCCCCTCGTAGCTGCCACGACCCCTAAAAGCCTCGGCGCCGCCGCACGGCTGGTGCGCAAGGCAACCGCTGAGGGCTCCGTGCAGGACGCTGACCTCCGGCCCCAGGCGCGCGTTCACTTCACCATTCCGGCCGTCCGGCAGCTGATCACTTATTTCGAACAGGCGAGCGGATCATGATAGGCGAACAGGCGCAGCCTGTTAGCCGGCCCACCACCCCACCCAATAGCCGGCCCACCACCCCACCCAAATCTGTAGTAGAACGGGCCCGGATGTTCTTTCCGATCCGGCCAACGCGACGGCGCCGCCCGGCTGGCTGAACGGACAATAGAGCCCGTGGCAGTCTGTTCCCCGGTCTGGACTTCGGCAGTGATGGGCGCCGGGCGGTGGATAAAAGGAACACGCAGCGGCGAGATCAGCCACTCACATCCGGGCCCGCGCGGGTGATCGTGATCCGTACGATGACCCGCCGGTCGCGGATCATCGCGGCCCGGTAGTCGTCCCAGTCCGGATGCTCACCGGACACGCGCCGGTAATACTCAACGAGCAGGTCCATGGCGTCGGGCAGGGAGATAAGCTCCACATTTCCCTCGACCTGGACCCACTCGCCGAAGAACGTATCGGTGAAAACGCACAGCGAAGCGTGTGGGCGGCGCCGCAGGTTCTTCGTCTTGACCGCGGTCTCCCGGGTGCTGATCAGCACCCGGCCCTCGTCGTCCACCGTGCACGTCACGGGGGACAACTGCGGCATGCCATCGGACCGCGAGGTAGCCAGGACCGCCCGGTGATGGGCACGCAGGAAGTCGGCGGCCCGCCCGGTGTCCACGTCAGTAACTGTAAAGCCGGGTGCGCCTGCGCAGCTCGTACTCGTGCACGATGGCGCTGGCGTAGCCGTGGGTGAGCCCGTGCTCGTCGGCCAGCCAGTGCGCGCGCTCGTCGCAGCGCGAGAAGGCGGGACCGGATTCGAGGCTTGCGAACCACTCCGGAAGTTCGCGTCCTGTGACGGACGGGATGCGCGCGATCAGGTTCTTATGCGTCTCCGGGGAGTGGTTCAGAGTCAACGGGCACCTCCAGTGGGCGGACTCCTGCTTCTGTTGAGCGTGCATCACCGCCGCGCTCCTGGCAACCCCCCAGAGCCGACTTCGAGTAAACGTGGAGAAGCCTTGGGGGATCCAGCCGCCCGCCTCGCGGTGACCTGGAGCAGTTGCAGGGAGAACCCGGTGTTGACTCCACGGTGACCAGGGTGCCCGCCAGCCTGCCGGGGCATCCCTTATCGCTTCACCGCGCGCGGGGTCAGGAGAGCACGGGCGGGCGAAGCTGCGGGCGGGCGAATCCCGCCCGCCCGGCTCGGCTGACAGCTCTTACCTCAGGACAGCCGCTCGAAGATCGTGGCCATGCCCTGGCCGCCGCCCACGCACATCGTCTCCAGGCCGAACGTCTTGTCGTGGAACTGGAGGCTGTTCAGCAGCGTGGAGGTGATCCGGGCCCCGGTCATGCCGAATGGGTGGCCGACCGCGATCGCGCCGCCGTTGACGTTCAGCTTGTCGATGTCGATGCCGAGCTCCTGGTAGGACGGGATCACCTGGGCGGCGAACGCCTCGTTGATCTCGACCAGGTCGATGTCATCGATGGTCATGCCCGCCCGGGCCAGCGCCTGCTTGGACGCCTCGACCGGGCCGAGCCCCATGATCTCCGGCGACAGCGCGGAGACTCCCGTGGCCACGATCCGCGCCAGCGGGGTGATGCCGAGGTCGGCTGCCTTGCGGTCGCTCATCACCACGACCGCCGCGGCGCCGTCGTTGAGTGGGCAGCAGTTGCCCGCGGTGACCGTGCCGTCCGGGCGGAACACCGGCTGCAGCGTCGCCACCTTCTCCAGCGTGGTGCCCGCCCGCGGGCCGTCGTCAGCGGCCACCACCGTGCCGTCCGGCAGCGTGAGCGGCGTGATGTCGCGCTGCCAGAAGCCGTTGGCCAGGGCCTTCTCCGCCAGGTTCTGCGACCGGACGCCGAACTCGTCCTGTGCCTGCCTGGTGATGCCGCGCAACTGGGCCACGTTCTCCGCGGTCTGCCCCATGGCGATATATACGTCAGGTACCTGGCCGTCCTCGCGCGGGTCGTGCCAGTCCGGTGCGCCCGCGCCCGACCGTGCCCCGGTCCGCTCCTTGGCCGCGGTGAACACCGCGTTCTGCGTGTCCGGCCAGCTGTCGCTGCTGCCGTTGCCGTACCTGCTGACGCACTCCACGCCGCCCGACAGGAACACATCCCCCTCGCCCGCCTTGATGGCGTGGAAGGCCATCCGGGTGGTCTGCAGCGAGGAGGAGCAATACCTGGTGACCGTGGTGCCGGGCAGGTGGTCGTAGCCCAGCATGACCGCCACCACCCGGGCCATGTTGAAACCCTGCTCGCCGCCGGGGAGCCCGCAGCCGAGCATGAAGTCGCCGATGTCCGCGGGGTCGAGCTGGGGCACCTTGGCCAGGGCCGCGGTGACCATCTGGCACACGGCATCGTCCGGCCGGATGGTGGTGAGGGAACCCTTGAAAGCCCTGCCAATGGGGGACCTGGCTGTTGCGACGATCACTGCCTCGGGCATGGCTGCTCCCTCGGTGTCACTGGGGCTACTGGTCAGTAGCTTACGTTAGCGTCCCGCACTGGCAAATTGTTCCCTGCCCGCCTCATGATCACGATGAGGGGGTGGTGTTAAAAGGGGCGGCCGGGCCAGGGCACAGGGACTGCGGAAGCGGGCCGGTGGGCTCCCGACGTGGGATAGCGTCTGTGCAGCAGGACCGGCAGGGACAGCGCCGTCCCAGGACCGGCTGCCATAGGGGAGTGTTGGTGATGCAGGTCCACGACTCGCTGATCGAGCTTGTCGGCAACACGCCGCTGGTCCGGCTGCGCCGGGTCACGCAGGAACTGGGTGCGGACGCACCGGCCGTGCTCGCCAAGGTCGAGTACTTCAACCCGGGTGGCTCGGTGAAGGACCGGATCGCGCTGCGCATGGTGGAGGCGGCCGAGGCGTCCGGAGAACTCCGCCCCGGCGGCACGATCATCGAGCCGACCTCGGGAAACACCGGCGTGGGCCTGGCCATCGTGGCGGCCGAGAAGGGCTATCGGTGCCTGTTCGTCTGCCCGGACAAGGTCGGCCAGGACAAGATCAGTGTGCTGCGCGCCTATGGGGCCGAGGTCGTGGTGTGCCCGGGAGCGGTGGCGCCCGAGCACCCGGAGTCCTACTACTCGGTCTCCACCAGGCTCGCCCGCGAGACACCGGGCGGGTGGAAGCCGGACCAGTACGCCAACCCGAACAACCCCGACTCGCACTACCACTCGACCGGTCCGGAGATCTGGGCGCAGACCGAAGGGAACGTCACCCACTTCGTGGCCGGGATCGGCACCGGCGGCACGATCAGCGGCGCCGGGCGGTACCTCAAGGAGGTCTCCGACGGCCGGGTCAAGGTGATCGGCGCCGACCCGGAGGGCTCGGTGTACTCGGGCGGGACCGGCCGCCCGTACCTGGTGGAGGGCGTGGGCGAGGACATCTGGCCGCTGACCTTCGACCGGGACATCTGCGACCAGGTGATCGCGGTCAGCGATGCCGACTCGTTCCTGATGACCCGCAGGCTTGCCCGCGAGGAGGGGCTTCTCACGGGCGGTTCCTGCGGGCTTGCCGTGGTTGCCGCGCTCCGCGCAGCGGCCGGCGCCGCCCTCGGCGACGTGATCGTGGTGCTGCTGCCCGACGGCGGCCGCGGCTACCTGTCCAAGATCTTCAATGACGACTGGATGGCGGACTACGGGTTCCTCACCGAGCAGACCGCGGAGCCTAAGATCGCCGATGTGCTCGCCCGCAAGCAGGAGGGGCTGCCGGTCTTCGTGCACGCCCACCCGGACGAGACGGTCGCCGCGGCGATCGCCATCCTCCGCGAGTACAACGTGTCCCAGCTTCCGGTGATGAAGGAGGAACCGCCGGTGATGGTGGCCGAGGTCATTGGTTCGGTGGTGGAACGGGATCTGCTCGAGGCGCTGGTGTCCGAGCGGGCCCGCCCCCAGGACCCGGTCGGCGAGCACATGTCCCCGCCGCTGCCCATGGTGGGCTCGGGCGAGCAGGTCAGCAGCGCGGTCGAGGCACTGGAAAAGGCCGGGGCGGCCGTGGTCCTGGTCGATGGCCGCCCGGCCGGCATGATCACCCCCCAGGACCTCCTCGCGTTCCTGGCCGGCGGCACCTCATGAGGGGGCAGAGCATGAACGAGCAGAGCATGACCGGGCACGGCGCGAGCGGGCACGGCACCAGCGGGCACGGGACCAGCGGAAACGGCACGAGCGAGGCCGGGCAGGCGCGGCCCGGCGGTTTCGAGACCCTGGCGATCCACGCCGGGCAGGAGCCGGACCCGGCCACCGGCGCCGTGGTCCCGCCGATCTACCAGGTCTCCACCTACGCCCAGGACGGCGTGGGCGGGCTGCGGGGCGGTTACGAATACTCCAGGACCGCGAACCCGACCAGGGCCGCGCTGGAGGAGTGCCTCACCGCGCTGGAGGGTGGCACCAAGTCGCTCGCCTTCGCCTCCGGCATGTCGGCCGAGGACTGCCTGCTGCGCACCATCTGCCGCCCCGGCGATCATGTCCTCATCCCGCACGACGCCTACGGCGGGACCTACCGGCTGTTCGACAAGGTCCTGGCGCAATGGCAGGTGAGCTACCAGCCGATACCGATGTCAGACCCGCAGGCCGTCAAGCATGCCCTGGAGCGGCGGGCGGTGCGCGCGGTCTGGGTGGAGACCCCCACCAACCCGCTGCTGTCCATCGTGGACATCACCGCCCTGGCGGCGCTGTGTGCCGATGCCGGCGCGCTGCTGGTGGTGGACAACACCTTTGCCTCGCCCTACCTGCAGAATCCCCTGGCGCTCGGTGCCGACGTGGTGGTCCACTCGACCACCAAATACATCGGCGGCCATTCCGACGTGCTCGGCGGCGCGCTGGTCGTGGCCGATGCCGCGCTTGGCGAGCAGCTGGCGTTTGCGCAGAACGCGACCGGCGCGGTCGCCGGGCCGTTCGACGCCTGGCTGACGCTGCGGGGCATCAGGACGATCGCGGTGCGCATGGACCGGCACAGCCAGAACGCGGCACGCGTGGCGGACATGCTTCTCGCGCATCCGGCGGTCTCCGGGGTGCTCTACCCAGGACTCCCCGCCCACCCGGGCCACGAGATCGCGGCCAAGCAGATGCGCGGGTTCGGCGGGATGGTGTCGTTCCGGGTGCGCGGCGGCGAGGACGCGGCGGTCGCGGTGTGCGGGCGGACCAAGATCTTCACCCTCGGGGAGTCGCTGGGCGGGGTCGAGTCGCTGATCGAGCATCCGGGCCGGATGACGCATGCCTCCGTGGCCGGGTCCCCGCTAGAGGTGCCCGGCGACCTCGTCCGCCTGTCGGTCGGCATCGAGTCCGCCGACGACCTGCTGGAAGACCTCCGTATCGCCCTCGGTTAAGTCACCGGTGGGTCAGGAGTTCCAGACCATGATGACCAGGATTACCAGCCAGATCAGGGTGGTAATGCCGGCCAGGGAGGCGATGCGGCCGCGCTCCACCGATGCCGGCTGATGTGCGTGAGCCGCGGCCGGGAGTGCCTGAACGTCCGGGGCATCGTCCGGACCGTCCTTGCCGTCCTGCCCGTCCCCGGACGGCGCAGAGTTAGCGTTGGCCAGCGCCTCGCTTTCGCTCGCCGTCTCCAGCGCGACCACGGCCCGCCGCTGGTCGCGCATGATCAGCAGGAGCAGCACAAAGGAGACCACGAACAACGTCATCGCCGTGGTGATCCACGGCGCGCTGA
>Ga0306925_10003473_pt1 | contig 13966 bp, 14 predicted proteins | sample flu12Cox44000176_FD_203755 | JGI IMG/M metagenome (GOLD analysis project Ga0306925, IMG submission 203755) | Lab enrichment of tropical soil microbial communities from Luquillo Experimental Forest, Puerto Rico - flux8day.12C.oxic.44.000.176 (v2)... | ecosystem: Environmental > Terrestrial >... | reverse complement strand
GCGGCTGGCCGCGGCCCGAGCGCCAGCTCACCGGCTGCGCGGCAGGCGCACCCGGCGAAGCGGCCGGCCCACCCGCGGCCGGCCCACCCGGAGCCGGCCTGCCCGCCGGGGCTGTCGGCGGCGCGGCCGGGGTGGCCAGGCGCGCCTGGCCGAGGCTGCGCCAGCTGACCGTGGGCAGCGTCGCGATGGCCGGGTTGGCGTCGGCGAGCACGACATGCCGCCGCGGGCCCGACGCGTAGCTCACGATCACCGCGCTCGGCGGGAGCCGCTGCAGTTCCTCCGGTTCCACGAGGAACTCGCGGGAGCGCTGGACGGTCCGGCCGAGGGAGGAGTTGAGCCCGATCGCCCGGGATGTGGTGACCCCCCATGACGTGCTGGTGCTGATTCCGTCGGTGAGTGAGTCCGTGTCGCTGGTGCCCCGCGACTCACTGGACTCGGCGCTGTCCGAGCCGGACCGGGGTGCCAGCGGCGCACCGCCCGGGCGGCCGCGGCTGCGGCCCTGGCTGCGCCCGGAGCTCTGGCTGTGCGACCGGCTCAGCGATGCCGACTGCGCCGTGCCCACGGTGGAGGTGTAGGAGTCACCGGCGGTGTCGCTGACCGACGCGCCCACGGTGTCGGTGAACTGGCTCAGCACGAACCGGTGCTGCGCGCCGATCTGCTCGCTGGCCGCCTTGGCGTCCTCGGCGTTGCCGAGGCGCATCACCGCCAGCGCCGCGTTGCCACGGCCGAGCCGCTGCGCGACGTGCGGCGGGATCGACCGGTAGGCGACGACCAGCCCGGTCCTGGTGGCCTCGCAGGCGTCCGCGAGCCGGTCGATCAGCTCCCCCGGGAGCGCCTGCGCGCCGGCCACGCAAACCGTGTGCCGCCACGGCCGGCCGGGACGTGCCTGACGGAGCAGGTGGGTGAGGGCGACCGTGACATAGGCCGCGAGCACCCCGTTGCCGAACGCGCCGCCACCCGGATCCACGGCCACCACGCGCAGCCTGCTCCGCGGCACCGGGGCCGGATCGCTGCCGAGGCGGTCAAGCACCCGCAGCCGCGCCTCCAGCGCCCAGGCCCGCTCGATGACCACCCGGTCGGCCGCGCCGCGGCCGAACAACCCGGTGATGCGCTCGAGCTGAGCCGCGGTGAGCCGCCCCTGGCGCACGTCCTCCCGCGGGTCCCCCACCTGCGCCAGCGCCCGCAGCGCCGCGGTCACCTGGCAGATCCGCGCCCCGTCCGGCAGCACCTCGAGCAGCCGGGCCAGCAGCGCGTGGTCGGGCGCCGGATCGTGGCCACCCGCGGCGGCCCGGTCCGCCGACACGCAGGCGGCCAGGACGTCCGCCATGGCCGCGGCGGGCAGGCCCACCCCGAGATCGAGCCTGGGCAGGTCACCGGGCAGCACCCAGACCAGCGGGCCAACCCGGAGCGGTCCGGCCAGCGCGACCAGGTCCCCGGCCACCGCGCCCTCGGACAGGTCGAGGACCGTCAGGGCGTCCCCACTGGCCAGCCGCGGCACGCCGACGCTGGTCAGCAACGCCGACCAGCCGGCCATGGTGCCCCCGGCCAGATCGACCCGGTCGATCTGTTCCGGCAGTACCACGGGATACCACAGCGCCTGGCCGCGGAACGCGCGCTCCCGGCTCTGCCAGGCACGGAACCGGCGGGCGTGCTCCTCCTGATCGGCGAACAGGTCCCGCTCCTGCGCCGCGCGAGCGGCGCCGGCCCGCTGGCTCTCCGCCGCGATGGCAGCCTTCAGCGCCTGCCGCCCCCGCCACGCGCTGACCGTGCCCGCCGCGGCCAGGCATGCGAACGTCACCACGCCAAGCCCGGTCAGCGCCGGGTTCAGCCGACCGGCCCAGCCGAGCAGGACCACCGCGCCGGCCAGCAGCGCACCGCCGGCCGCGGCCTGCCTGGCGGGACGGCTGATCAGGCTTTCCTCGCGCCGCTGCGCGGCCTGCCAGCCCGGGTTGACCCGCTCCGGATCCGGGGGCACCGGGCGCCGCGGCGGCTGCCCCGGGTCCGCATGCAGTAGCTCGTGCTGCCAGCCCAGGCTGATCTGGCCGGGCTGGAACGCGGCTCGTGTCACGGCGGCCCCCAGGGGGCGGGCGGGCCGGCCGGCTCCGGCCGCGTGGGCAGCGGCCCGCTGACGGTGTGGCACGGCGCCCGCACGACCACCGTGGCGCCGCCGGCGCGCGCCGCGGCGAGGCCGGTGACTACTACGAAGTCACCGCTGCGCAAGGTGCACAGCGTGGCCGCCTGCACCGCGGGAACCTCCATGGTGCCTAACGGAACGGCGGGGCTGGCCCCGGCCGCAGTGATCAAGCCGTCGCCAGGCCCTGCGGGCTCGGGCTGGGCCAGGACCTGACCGAGAGGCACGATCGTGGTGCCGGTCAGCGGGGCAAGCTCCGCGGCCAGCCGTGGGTCCGCGAGGCGGTGGACGATCGCGGCGTTGACCTGGCCGGCGATCCGGGCGGCCGGTTCCGGCGCGGTGGTGGCCAGCACCGGCGCCAGCCCGGCCGGGCTGCCCGCCGCGATGAGCCCGGCCACGGCCACCGGATCGACCCCGCCGCATTCGGTGAGCCAGCACAGCCCGTCGGGCGCGAACCCGCCGCGGTACATGCTCGCGTACAGGCCGGCCAGGTCCGCGGCGATCAGCCCGGCGATCACCCCCGCGGCCGGCCCGTATCCGGGGCCGCCCAGCGTGAACAGGGCCACGCCTCGCTGCCGAACCACGTCGGCCAGGCTGGCGCCGGTGCCCGTCCCCCGGCCGCCGCCAGCCGGCCCCCACGGCACGGCCGCCAGGGCGGCCTGCTGCTCTGGGCCGGGCCGCACCCGGGGCTCGTACCGTGGCCCGCCGGCCGCCCCGAACACGTGCAGCGGGGCACGCGCGGCCCCGCAGCGGGCGGCGAGCGCGGCGGGCAGATCGCGGTCCCCGGTGTGGTCCACCACGATCACCGGCCTGCGCCGGCGAATGGCCGCCTCGGCGAGCAGTAAGCCCGACGCCAGCACCGCCGGGGCCGCCGCACCGGTCACCAGCACGCCGCCGCCGGCGTCGCGCCAGCACAGCACCGCTGTCCGCCCGGTGGCCGCCTCGACGCCGAGGCACACCCCGTCCCTGGTGAGCATGCGCCCGGCCCGCAGCGAAGCCGTGGCCCGCCTGCGGTGCCAGATGCTGACCAGCCCGGGGCGGGCCGCTGGCATGTCCCACTCGTCGGTGTGCAGCCAGCGCACCCACCAGGCCACGGCGGCCACGCAAGCGGCGAGTATCAGTGCCAATGGGGCCTGGCCGGGCAGCCCGTGCACGATCGCCGCGGGCAACCGGCTCACGGCGGCGGGCCCGGTGGCCATCGCTTTCACCGCTGCGGCCGGGCCGTGGCGCAGGCCAGCCGCTGCCGTGGCGGGGCCGATCGCGAGCGCCCAGACGACACCGCAGCCGGCCGGGACGGCCAGCCACAGCGGGCGCCACCAGGTGGCCTTGCTCACCACGTCGAAAGCCGCCGCGAATATGAACGTCAGCGGCGCGAATAAGACGCCGGCCACCACCGCCGCGACAGCGGCCGCGGCGAGCACTTCACTACGGTGCGGCGTGCCGAGCGGGACGAGATAGCGCGCCCGCCGCGGCGAGCGCACCGGGGCGAGAGTAATGGCGGAAGGCATTTCAGGTTTAAGGTTCCCAGCCGTCCGCGGTGTGTGTCCAGGCACTTGCCAAAGCGCCGGTGCCCCCTGCGCCGGAATGCGGCGGGACGGCCTCGACGACGATGCGGAACAGCTCCGGGCGCAGCATCGCCATGGTCAGCGCGACCGGGGCACCGGTGGCGGGCATGGCGAAGCTCACCGTCACGGTAGCCACCGGTTCCCCCGCCGCCAGCCGCAGCGTCCGTGCCGCGGACGGCGGCGGTAGTCCCATTTCGATCTGCACCGCGCCCGGGCGCGGGCCCTCCGCGCCCGCGGAGCGCCACGGCAGCGGGAACGACAGCGGTGACGGCACCCCGGTCAGCTCCTGCGCGCTGGCCGCGACCTCCTCCTCGCCGGGCTTGCCGGCCGGGGCCATCCCGAGCTTGGCGGCGAAATGCTCGGGCAGATAGCTGGCGGCAAGCGCGCCGGGTTCCCCGCCGACCGTCCACACGCACCGGACCGACAGCACCGGCTCGCCGGGAGCGACGCCGAGCGAGCGCCCGATGTCCTCCGGCGGGCGGCGCACGGTCGTGTGCCGGCTCGTGCACGCGAGTTGCCCGCCCATCGGGTCAACGCGGGATACCAGCCCGAACACGCCCTCAAGCGGGACCCAGTACTCCGCCGGGCTGGCCCGGTACACCTGCCCGTCGGGGAGGCGCCGCACCAGGTGCCGCGCGGCCAGTTCGTCGATGGCCGAGTCGATCTCCGCGGAGCTCACGCTGTACCGCCTGGCCAGCGCGGTCAGCCTGGGCAGCCGCCAGCCGGGTTCGTGATGGACGAGGGCGGCGGCGAGCCGGTCGGCGAGGACGGCGGCAGCAGCGGGCCGACGGCGCGGGCCGCCTCTGCCCTCCTCGTCGTGGAGCATGCGCCTCGCCAATTGGGTAGTCACCGGAACTTCTCATAACGGGGTTTTCGTCCCGTTCACTCCAGTGATAGGGGGCTCAGGTTATGAGAAGTTGAACGACAGATGGATGCGAAGGCGACGAGCAGAGGACGAGTTGTAAAACGAGATCCTTGCTTGCGCCGATGAAACCTGGTCTGCCCGGATACGCCGGAGGGGGCACGGTCAATACGGCCGTGCCCCCTCCGGCGTGTTCTCGTGGGCACCCGGACGGGCGGTTCAGCCGGCCGGCGCCGCGACGCTGACCGCCAGCGTGGTGGTGTGACCGCGGTCGGCGGTGACCGTCTCCTCGGCGCGGGCGCCGCCGGGCGCGAGCACCCGGACGGTCCAGTTACCCGGCGCGGCGAAGAAGCGGAACCCGCCGTCCTCGCCCAGCGGGACCTCGGCGACGAACTCGCCGTCGTCGTTCAGCAGCCGGGCGTACCCCACGCGCGCCGGGGCGGCGCCGGCGGTCACCGTGCCCTCGATGATGGCCTCACCGGAGGAGTTCTCGGTCATCGCGACCCCGCCCGCTGGCGCGCCGCAGCCCTGCGGTTCCCCGCTCACCGGCCCGCACCAAGCTCGATCGGCACGCCGACCAGGGAACCGTACTCGGTCCAGGACCCGTCGTAGTTCTTGACGTTGGCCTGACCGAGCAGTTCGTGCAGGACGAACCAGGTGTGCGCGGACCGCTCGCCGATCCGGCAGTAGGCGATGGTGTCCTTGCCGAACTCCAGGCCGGCCTCGTCGGCGTAGAGCTTGCGCAGGTCATCGTCTGACTTGAAGGTGCCGTCGTCGTTGGCGGCCTTGGACCACGGCACGTTCTTGGCCGTGGGGATGTGCCCGGCCCGCTGGGCCTGCTCCTGCGGCAGGTGCGCGGGCGCCAGGAGCTTGCCGCTGAACTCGTCGGGTGAGCGCACGTCCACCAGGTTGCGCTGGCCGATGGCGGCGACCACCTCGTCCCGGAACGCGCGGAGCGAGGTGTCCTGCTGCTGTGCCTTGTAGGACGTCCTGGCCCGCTCGGGGACCTCGGTGACCAGGTCGCGCGAGTCGAGTTCCCACTTCTTGCGGCCGCCGTCGAGCAGCTTGACGTTGGCATGCCCGTACAGCCGGAAATACCAGTACGCGTACGCGGCGAACCAGTTGTTGTTCCCGCCGTAGAGAATCACCAGGTCGTCGTTGGAGATGCCGCGCGCCGACAGCAGCTCCTCGAAGCCGTGCCGGTCCACGAAGTCCCGGCGGACCGGGTCCTGGAGATCCTTCTTCCAGTCGATCTTCACCGCGTTGGCGATGTGGCCCTTGTCGTAGGCGCTGGTGTCCTCGTCCACCTCGACGAGCACCACGCCCGGATCACCGAGATGGGCCTCCACCCAGTCGGCGTCCACCAGGACATCGGAGCGGGTCATGCAGGTACCTCCTTGTCGTGCTCTGGCTGCCCCGTGTCGTGGCTGGACGGCCAGAACCGTCGGATCATCACATACATCTCGCAGCCCAGGCACAGGCCGAAGGCCGCGTTGAGAAAAGCCGCCGCGAGCGCGAGCGCGGCCGCAACGATGCCAAGCAAGGTCACGCCCGTGGCGTACCCGATCACCCCGATCACGCTGATGACCAGGCCAACCCACTGGGAGAACCGCGGCGGTGCCTCGTCCTCGAGTTCGGCGGGCGGGCCGAGCCGCGGGCGCACCAGCCAGCGGAAGATGAGCCCGTAGGGCGCGTACTTCAGGCCGAACACGGCGCCGATGCCGAACACGACGGCCTGCACGCCCAGCAGCCAGGCGCTGCTGGTTATCAGCACCAGCACCAGGACCAGGGCCGACAGCGCCGCGGCGAACCGCTGTCCTCTTGGATCGACCTTCATGGCCGCACCACCCTTTCCGCTTGGTTCCCGCACCGCCGCGATCGCAGGGAAACTCCGATTTTCCTTGGGCCACCCGGCCAGCCGGCACGCCAAGACAACGGCGAATGGACGGGTAGCGGTGGCCGGGCTCGCTAGTCAGGCAATGCGGGTCCCGGCGTGGCCCCGGCGACACAGGGCCGCCGCCACCCGGCAGTAGTCCACCTGACGGCGGATCGTGAGCATGACCGACCCGGTCGGTCGTAGCGGCGTACCCGCTGGCCTGCTGGCGATCGCGGGAGCAAGCATGGGTCTGATGCTATGCGCGGCCATGCGACGTGTCACTTCCCCGTCCCCGCCGCTGGCCCGCCGGTGGCCAGGGCCACCGCCGCCACCACGTCCTCGCGGCGCGGCAGGCCGCTCGCCCGGCGGGTGACCTGGCCCTGCGGGCCGAGTACGAACACCGTGGGGGTCCGTCTGACGCCGAGCAGCCGGACCAGGTCAAGCCGGTCGGCCACGTCGATCTCGACATGGGTGACGCCGGTGTCACGGGCGGCCACGTCGGCGAGCAGTTGCCGGGCCGCACGGCAGGGTGCGCAGAAGGAGGAGGAGAACTGGAGCAGGGTGGCTCGCGACCCGAGCGGCTGGCCAAGCTCGGCCCCGGTCAGCGACTGGTTTTTCGCCGTGGAGCGCGGCGCGGGGGCAAGCCGCCCGTCACGGCGCCGCAGCGCGAGTCCGCCCACGGTGGCAAGCACCAGCACGGCGGCTACCACGATCGCTCCGGCAAGCACGCTTGTCTACAGCACCGGGCGGGCACGTCGCATTCCCATGAGGTGCTGCGTGCCGTCAGTCCACCGGCGCGGAGGCGACCACCTTGCCGTTGACGGTCACCTGGAAGTAGCGCAGTTCCTGCTCGCCGAGCCAGGTCGAGGCGGGGTACCAGGATTGGTCTCCCCACGCTATCCAGCTACCGACCACGGACTTTCCGCCGGTGGCGTCGGTGACCTGGAACTGGCAGACGCTGCCCGGCTGCAGGCCGGTGACGTTGACTTCCATCTGCGTGCCCCAGGGCTCGTGCCGGTAGCGCACGGTGAGGTGCGCGCCGGCCATCGGGCCGGTGCCGCTGGTCTTGTGCCAGGGCACCACCCTGCTATGCCCGTGCGCCTGGGCGCTGGGCGACTGCAGCGCGTTGGCGACGAAGGCACCGCCGCCGAGAGCCACGACCGCCACCGCGGCGGCCGCTGCCACGGTCCGCCACCGGTGCATACGCCGCACGTTGGTGGTCCGGGCGATCAGCGAAGTGAGCATTTCCGCGGAGGGCACCCCGGCGAGTTCGGGGTCCTGCTCCGGCGCTGCGAGGCGCTCGGCCTCGACGATCGGGACCTTGCGCAGCATGGCCGGAAGGCCGGCCAGGCTCGCCAGTTCCTCGCGGCACTCATGGCAGGACGAGAGGTGCTCGTCCACCATGGCGCGCTCGACGGGATCGATGGCGCCAAGCACATAGACGCCGAGTGCCTGCCTGATCTCGCGGCATCCAGCCATGCCGGTCACGGTGCTAGCCCCCGTTCTTCCAAGGCCAGTTTGAGCGCCCGGAGGGCGTAGAACGCGCGGGACTTGACCGTTCCCGCGGGAACGCCGAGCACGATGGCCGCTTCGGCCACCGATCTGCCCCGGTAGTACGTCTCGAGCAGAACCTGCCTGTGGTCGGGACGCAGCGCTGCCAGCGCGTCCGCGACCGCCCATGATTCGAGCACGCGATCGGCCTCATCGGGGACGGGGACGAGGTTGAGAGCGCCCTCGCCGACTTCCATGGGGCGTGCTTTTCTGGCCCTGTGCGCATCGACTGCCAGGTTACGTGCCACCGCGAACAGCCACGGCCGGGCCGGCCGCTCCGCGATCGCCTCGGGGTGGAGCCAGGCGCGCAGCAAGGTCTCCTGCACGATGTCCTCCGCCCTTTGCCTGTCGCCATCGGTCATGCGCAACGTGAACCGCAGCAGTGCGGCCGCGTGCTCTGCGTAAAGCGCGCGCACGAGTTCCTCGTCGCGGACCTTGTGGGCCGGCTCAGAGTCCCCGGCTGCCCGATTGCGCGCCACACCCTTACCACGCAGACGGGACGTGATCGGTTCACGGCGGGGTTTCACTGGCCCTCCCCGGGCCGATGCGGGCAAGCGGGCTTAGCCCCGGGCGAACTGCACATGCCTGGCGGAGGCGGCGATCCGCAGGCCATCCGGGGTGACATGTACCGATGTTAGGCGCAGGTGCAGCGGCAGGTTGCTCAGCGGTACCACGACGTGCAACTGCGAGGAGTAGGCGGACACGGGCAGGCCGGGCAGGCCAGGGACGTCGACCCGTACCGGCGACACTTTGATGCCGGAATTTGAGACCCCGACCGCGATGGTGGCGGAGACGGGGATGTGCACGCCGTGGAAGGCCAGCCTGCCGGAAACGCTGAGGTTCTTCCCGGCCGGGTGGAGCCGGAGCCCGCCGGGGAGCCGGCGGTCCACGGTGCCGAAACCGACCATCGCCGAGCCCGCGGCGCGATCGGCTGTCACCATCGATGACCCGCTGCCGAGCACCTGGCCGACCGTGGCGTGCACGCCACTGAGGTGGACCTTCAGGTCGTGCAGCGTGGCACCGTCGGCAGCGACCTGGCTGGCCGAGACATCGATCTGCCGGTAATCACCGGCCGCGACCTGGGTCAGGAACGGAAACCCGGAGATCGATACCCCTGGCTTGTCCGGCAGCCCATAGGCGCTGGTGAGCCGGTCGGAGATCTGGTTCTCCGCGACGGCGACCGAGATCCGGTCGGCGGCCACCAGCACCACCAGCAGCACGGCGAGGACGGCGGCGCCGATCAGCAGCTTTCGCATGGCGGTGCCACACTACCCAGCGGCCGTCGGTGCCAGCCCCGTCTCGGGGCAACATGCCCGCGGTGGCGCCGGGAGGTCAGCCCCCCGCGAACGGTGGCAGCACCTCGATGACGGCCCCCTCGGCCAGGTCGACCGCCTCGGCGGCACGCCCGCCCGCTTGTTCACCGTTCACAAGGAAGGAGGACCGGGCCAGCACGGCGCGGAACTCGGCGGCCGCCGGGCGCCGCGCCACCGCCTCCGCCAGCGCTTCGGCCAGCGTAGTGGCGTCGAGCGTCTCCTCGGCCACCCCGGCGGCATGCTTCGCAGCAGCCCAGTAGCGCACAGTTACCATAGGCACGTCGGATATCCTCGCTCACATCGGCTCCGGGCGATGCTGCCTCGGGCCCTTCGGCAGATCCATGGTGGAGGGGGTTACTCCACACACGGTAAGGCGGAGGTGGCAGCAGAATGAGTGAGCTGTTCCTGCTCACCAACGCCGCCGAACCGGCTGTGGAAATCATGCCCGCACTCGGCCTGCTGTTGCACACGGTACGAATCGGCCCGGCCGACATGATGGCATTCGAGGACGCGTTGGCGGCCGATGCGATCCTGGTCGACGCGCGCCAGGAGCTGATCTCGGCTAGGCAACTCTGCCAGTTGCTGCGGCGAGCCGCGCCGGCGGCCCCCATCCTGGCCGTGCTGACCGAGGGCGGCCTGGCCGCGGTCACCGCCGAGTGGGGTGCCGACGACGTCATACTCGCCACGGCCGGACCCGCCGAGCTTGAGGCGCGGCTTCGCCTGGCCATCGGGCGCCAGGCGAGCACGGTGCCCCTTGCGCCGGACGAGATCCGCTCGGGCGAGCTGTCCATCGACGAGGCCACCTACACCGCCCGGCTGCGCGCCCGGGTGCTCGACCTGACCTTCAAGGAATTCGAGCTGCTGAAGTTCCTTGCCCAGCACCCCGGCCGGGTGTTCTCCCGTGCGCACCTGCTGCAGGAGGTGTGGGGTTACGACTACTTCGGCGGCACCCGCACGGTGGACGTGCACGTGCGGCGGCTGCGGGCCAAGCTGGGCGCCGAGCATGAGGCGCTGATCGGTACCGTACGCAATGTGGGCTATCGCTTCGTGCCGCTCAAGGCCGTCGAGGACGGCCGCCGGGGCGCGGCGCGGGACAGCGAAGCCGCGGCACAGCAGCCGGACAACGAAGGCGAACTCGCCGCCACGAGCCACACCACCGGCGCGATCCACACCACCGGCCGCGTCCCGGTGCCCGGCAGCTCGCGCGAGGGCTGAGCCTTGCACGCCCCGGACGCCGGTCACGTCACGATCACCACGCTGGAGCAGCTCAGCGGGACCGAGGCGGCCGAGGTTCTCGGGCTCGCCGACGCGGCTGCCGCCGCCGACGGCGTCGGCCCGCTGTCGGAACAGGTCCGGCTGCATCTGGAGTATGGCGGCGGCCATGGGGCACGGGACCTGCTGCTGCGCCGCGGTGATGCCCTGGCGGGCTACGCCCACCTCGGCGGGCCGGACCCGGCCGGGCACCTCAGCGGCGAGCTGGTCATTCACCCGGCGCAACGCCGGCGCGGCCTTGGCCTGGCCCTGGCCCGCGCGGCGGTGGCCGAGGCGGGCCCGATGCCGGTGCGGATCTGGGCGCACGGGGACCTGCCCGCGGCGGCCGGGCTCGCCGTCGCTGCCGGGTTCACCCGGGTGCGCTCCCTGCTGCAGATGCGGCGCCCGCTCGGCGCGCCGTTGCCGGAGCCACGGCTGCCTGACGGGGTCACCCTGCGCAGCTTCGTGCCCGGCCGGGACGAGGACGCGTGGCTGGCGCTGAACGCGGCGGCCTTCGCGGATCACCCCGAGCAGGGCGGCTGGACCCGGGATGAGCTGGAACACAGGGAGGCCAAGCCGTGGTTCGACCCGGCCGGTTTCTTCCTTGCCGTCCGGGCGGGCCGGCTGGCCGGCTTCCACTGGACCAAGATCCACGCACCGGCCGGCGCAGGTGAGCCGGCGGGCGAGGTGTATGTGGTCGGAGTGCATCCCGCCGAGCAGGGCACCGGGCTGGGGAAGGCGCTGACCCTGGCCGGCCTGCACTATTTGCGCGGGCGCGAAATACCCTCGGTGATGCTCTATGTGGACGGCGAAAACACCGCGGCAATCCGCCTGTACAAGTCACTAGGTTTTGTACCTATCGCCACAGACGTCATGTACGAGCACCCAACCGGGCAACAGTAAGCACCCAAACAAAATCATCAGCGCCAACCGCCAACCGCGCGGTCCGGGCCAACGGCCACCAAGAATCGCGGGGGTCCGGGGGCTCGGCCCCCCGGGATAGGACTGCGGCATACGGCGAAGACGGCCGAAGGCCGTCAAGCATGCAAGTGCTGCTCGGCGAAGACGGCCGAAAGCCGTCGAGCATGGTCAGGCTGCCCGACCGGCGAACACGGCAACCTCAAGCGACCGAGCGCAGCCCAAGAACCTCGTCGAGTTCTTCCACGGTGAGTGGGTGATCGCTGGCGGCTACGGCGCTGAGGACTTCCGCGTAGAGCTCGATCTCGTCAAGCGCCACGCTGTCGTGGACACGCAGATCGAGACGGTCTCCCACCGCGCCCACCTCCGTTGCTGAGCGGATCCGCGGAACCTCTTGGCAACAAGGCTACGACGTGGCCGGTCCCCCCGCATGACCCACAAGGGTCATTCCCGGACCATCTTCGGGTGATATTAGCCATCCCCCCGATAACAATTCCAGCAAGGTGACTGCGCCGTGTCCCAGCAACCGGTATGGGCACAACTCGCCCATCGATACCGCCATGCACCGGCGCACCGCCTGCCGCGTACACCTCGTTCGCCCGGCCCGGGGCGCGAACATCAAGGGTTCGGTGTTAAGCTAGCTGTAAGTAACTGACCCGACCCGCCCGGTTACGCTCTGCGATTCGGTTAAACCGGGATAATCGTTCGTTTCGGTTGCGCGCCCGCGTAGTCCGGACAAGAGTCGTGCCCACTCCCACACCGTGTGGGGAGAACCCCGCTTTCCCCGCTCGACCCGCCCGGCCTGACCAGGTTTGCGGCGGCCCCGCACCACCCGCCCGCCAGGGCGGATTCGTCGACGACCGCCCCCAGGCGGCCCCGTCCGTGCCCGCCGGGAGCGAACCGGGACGGCCTGGCTCACCTCTCGGGTGCCACGATGACTAACGATGCAGCAGACCTGATGCCGGACCTGGGACAGGAAGACGCCTTCGAAGTCCAGATGCGCGGCTATAGCCGCCGCCAGGTGGACGAATACGTCGCCCGCACCCGAAGCCAGATCCGTGATCTTGAAGAGCGGCTCTCGCGCTCCCTCGACGACACAGAACGGGTTCGTCTGGAGCTGTCCGCCGCCAGGCAGGACCTGAGCAACAAGCCCGCCCATGAGGAGATCAGCGAACGGGTCGGCCAGATACTCAAGCTCGCGGACGACGAGGCCAAGGCGCAGCGTAACCGCGCTCAGGACGAAATCAGCAACCAGCGCGACGATGCCAAGAAGGAAATAGAGCGGCACCGGACCGAGGCGCGCGAACAGACCGAGCGGATGCTGACCGCGGCCCAGGAGCAGGCGGAGAACGCCATCGCGGCAGCCCGTGCCGAGGCGGAGAAGCTGCGCAACACCGCCCGTATCGAGAGCGAGCGGGCGGTCGGCGACGCCAACAAGGAAGCGGAAAACACGATCGCCACGGCCAAGGCCCAGGCCAAGCAGATGCTCGACGAGGCGACGATGCGGGCCACCGCCATCCACGACGGCGCCGAGCGCCGCCTCAACCTGCTGACCTCCCGGCATACCGAGACGATGCGCCGGCTCACCGAGATCCGCGACGTGGTCACCAACCTGGTGGCCAGCGAGACCGCCCGCGGTTCGCTGGAGGAAGAGGTCGCCAAGTCCGTGGCCAGCGGGGTCGCGGCCGGCGCCGTGCCCGCGCAGGCCCCGGCAGCTCCGGCGGGCCGCGGCGCAGCCGAAGGCAGGCGCTCCCCCGGGGCCCAGCTTCCCGGCCGCGGCGGCCGCGACACGGCAGCGGAGCCGGCCCACACCACCCCGGCCCGGACCAGCCGGCCGACCGACGCCCAGGAAGAACTGCCCGGCCGAAGCGGCACCACGGCTTCCGAGTCCGCCCCGGCCAAGCCCGCTACCCGCTCCACCTCCACGGGCGGCGGCGCGCACGCCAGCGGCTCCCGCCAAAACGGCTCGCCCGACTGACCACCTCAAGCACCACGACGGGCTGGCCGCACCCGGCCAGCCCGTCTTTTCGTCATCATGGCTTCGCCATGATCACGTTAACGATGGGTGGGGGCGGCGGCGCCCCGCGCGTCAGGTGGCCAAGGTGTCGATCCGGCGCAGTAGCACGCCTTCGCGCAGTGCCCAGGGGCAGATCTCCAGTTCCGACAGCCCGAACAGGTCCATTGCCGCATCCGCCACCAGCGCACCCGCTGCGAGCTGCGGCGCCCGCACCAGAGACACCCCGGGCAGGTCGGCCCGCTGGTCATCGGACATGGCCGCCAGGCGTTTCGCGAGGGCGGTCACATCTTCGTGGGTGACCGTGCGCCGCACGTACACCCCCTCCGCCGAGGGCGCGGCGCCGGCGATCCGGGCAAGCTGGCGGAACGTCTTGGACGTGGCCACCGCCCGGTCGGGCGTACCGGCCTTGGCCACTCCCTCGGCGCGGCGCGCGATCTCGGCGCGCACGTGCTTGCGAAGCTGCCGCACCTGCGCCGGGGCGG
>Ga0306925_10003471_pt1 | contig 13967 bp, 10 predicted proteins | sample flu12Cox44000176_FD_203755 | JGI IMG/M metagenome (GOLD analysis project Ga0306925, IMG submission 203755) | Lab enrichment of tropical soil microbial communities from Luquillo Experimental Forest, Puerto Rico - flux8day.12C.oxic.44.000.176 (v2)... | ecosystem: Environmental > Terrestrial >... | reverse complement strand
TGGAGTGGAACTTCACCGGGTCGATCGGCAGCCTGCCAGAGGCAGCACGCACCGGCAACGCCGAGATCGCGAACAACATCGTCGATGGAATCGTAGGAGTGAAGGGCCGGGTACAGGGAGATGGCGGCTGGAGCATGCCTTATTACCTCGATGTCGGCACCGGCGGCTCGCAGTTCACCTGGCAGGGCGCTACCGGCCTCGCCTACCAGTTTCACTGGGGTGAGATCAGCTTTTTGTATCGCTATATCGATTTCCAGATCCACTCGAGCCGGCTGCTGAACCTGACCGTGGCCGGTCCGCTAGTGGGAGCAACGTTCCGCTGGTAGCCAAGCGAGCTCCGTCCTGGAAACGAGCCGGCGACGTTATGGAAGTGAACCATTCACGAACCTCGGTAACGCGTAGTTCGCTCCCCGTCCCAGACTGGCTGCACGATTATCGGCGCGACTGGCTGAGACCCGATGTCATTGCCGGCCTGACCGCCGCCGCGGTCGTGATCCCACAGGCTCTGGCCTATGCCGCAGTTGCCGGACTGCCGGTGCAGGTCGGTCTCTACACCGCGTTTCTGCCGATGGTGATCTACGCGTGCCTCGGTACCTCGAGGCCGCTCAGCGTCAGTACCACCGCGACGCTTGCCATTCTGACGGGCGCAGCGCTGGAAAGCGTCGCTCCCCAAGGCGCTGCAGCGGACCTGCTCGCGGCGTTACCCACGCTCACCTTGTTGGTGGGCGCAGTTCTGGTACTGGCCGCACTGCTGCGGCTTGGCTTCGTTGCAAATTTCATTTCCGATCCGGTCCTGACCGGGTTCAAGGCCGGAATCGGTGTGGTAATCCTGTTTAATCAGCTGCCGAAGCTGCTCGGCATTCACATCACCAAGGGATCGTTCCTGCACAATCTGGTTGCAATCTGGACCGCCCTTCCTCAGACATCGATTGCCACCCTGACCGTAGGTGCAGTTTCGATCGGCGTACTGCTGGGAATGCAACGTTTGTTGCCGCGGCTGCCGGCCGCACTCGTGGTGGTGGCCACAGCCATTGTCGCGGTGAGCTTGCTGGCTTTACCACATTACGGTGTAGAAACGGTCGGCCACATTCCGACAGGCCTGCCGTCGCTCACCGCACCGGACCTGTCCCATGCAGTGCAGTTGCTGTTGCCGGCCGTCGCTATTGCGCTCATGAGCTTCACGGAGACCGTCGCAGCCGGCCGGGCGTTCGCCGCCGCTGACGAGCCTGCCCCGGCCGCCAACCGCGAGTTGCTCGCCACGGGCCTCGCGAACGCGGGCGGTGCCCTCCTCGGAGCGATGCCGGCCGGTGGCGGCACGACTCAGACCACGGTGAACCGACTCGCGGGCGCACGCACGCAGTTGGCGGAGTTGGTTACTGCCGCCGTGACGCTCGGCACGATGCTCCTGCTCGCGCCCTTTATCGGCGACATGCCCCAGGCCACGCTGGCCGCCATCGTCATGGTGTTCGCAGTGGGACTAATACGCCCGGCCGAATTCGGTGCCATCCGGCATATCCGGCGCACGGAGTTGCTATGGGCAGTCACCGCGATGGGTGGGGTGGTGTTACTTGGAACTCTGCAGGGAATCGTGGTGGCTATTTGTGTCTCACTGGTTGCGCTGGCACACCAGGAGTCCAACCCACCGGTCTACGCGCTCAGACGCAAGCCGGGTACTAACGTATTCCGGCCCGTCTCTCAGGAGCATCCGCAGGATGAGAGCTTTCCCGGGCTGCTGTTGTTGCGCACGGAAGCGCGGATATTCTTCCTCAATGCGGAGGTCCTCGGCCAGAAAGCCAACGCACTGATCGCCGCGGCCGCACCGCATACTGTCGTCTTCGATATGAGCGCGGTGTTTGACATCGAGTACACGGCGCTGAAGATGCTGGTGGCAGCAGAAAAGCGCATGCGCGGGGAAGGGATAGTCCTCTGTCTCGCTGGCCTCAACCCGCGGGTACTGGAAATGGTGCGCCGCTCGCCGCTAGCTTTGGCGCTCGGTCGTGAGCGGATGTGTTTCGGCCTCGAACAGGCAGTCGCCAGGTTTCAGGGCAAAGCGGCCGGCGAGCCCGATGAGCGTACGAGCCCGATGCCGTACAAGAGGGGTTGATTCCTTGCGCAGACTTACCGAGCGTGAACGGGCGATCCTTGGATTGATCATCGCGCCGCTGGTGCCAACAGTGCTGTTGACGTTGCCCGCGGCGCTCAACGGTGACCCTCGCGCCCCTGCCCTGTTAGTTCACTATGCCATGGTCAGCTATTGCGCCACGGTGTTGGTCGCAATGCCTGCACATTTCCTGCTGCGGAAGCAGCAATGGACGTCACTCGGCGCCTATGCCGCCGTTGGCGCCGCCATGGGCCTGGCGGTATTTCTGTTTGAGCTGATGGTACGGGTACCCTCTCGCCTGGCCGGCCTGGGTCCCGGGGTTGCGAGACTCTTGTCACTACCGGTCGATGTGATCGGCGGTGTGATCCTTCTCATTTGTTTCTGGCTGATCGCCCGACCGGACCGAGAGTAATTCAGCGACCAAGACCGACCGGAAGTGGGGCAATCAGCGGAAATTTGCGCGTGAGACCGGGCTGCAATTTCTGACATCAGATCGGCATTGGCGTCCAACACTCATCACCCACACCAAAGACTCGGCGGCCTGCTAACCCTCGCGGCAGCGGGCCTGGCCGGACAGGCAAGCGCGTGGGTCTACCCCGAGCATCGCGATATCGCGGTCCTGGCCGTCGAGAAGCTCGACCCGGAAAGACGGGCGGTGTTCGACGAGCTGTGGCAGTCGGCCCGTGCCACTCAGGAAGCGCGTCTTTGCGAGCTCGGCGCCGACCCTGCACAAGGTGTGGCGCCCTCCTGCATCGACTGGGCTGCACTCTCCGCGGTTGCCGGAGACCATTCGTGCTCGGCGCAGGAAATGAGCTCGACGGTTCTCGAATCCCGATGGATTCTCACGGTAGCCGACGTTGCGGCGCGCCTGAAGGTCGATCTCGCGCATATCGCGGTCCGCCCGCGCCCTGAGCAGCTTGCAGGTGCACCGGACACGGTCTCAGACCTTCGCCGGCTCGTGGAGAGCGTGAGCACGCGCGCAGCCCGCAGGAATGCAGTGCGAACTGCGGACAATCGCATTCAGCGAGCCGACTCGAAATATGCCACGCGTGCGTACTCGAGCAATGCGCATTTCCTGCTCGCCCGCCCGCACACAGGAATCTCGGCGCAGGAATACGGACTACTGAGCCTGCGGATCGGGTCCAGGATCAACGCTCTTGGAGTGTATGTCTGGTATCACCGGGACGCCCTGCAGCAGGCGACGCGGCTCGCCCGCCAGTCACTCGGTGCAGATGAGCGGCAGGCGCTCGTGCGCGCGATGCTGTTCGATGAAGCGTTTGCCCTTCACTTCCTCGAGGATGCTTTCGCGGCGGGGCATGTGGCCGGGACTTGGGGCAATGCTTCGCAGCGCCAGGGCACGCACGACTATTACAACGAGGCCGGCCTCGAGGTTTTCCTCTGGCGTGGAGGCAGTCAGTCGGTCGTGCTGATGGGGGACGCCAACATGCGCCCCGAGGACGCGGAACGTGCCGCCGCGGCGGTGCGCGCCAGCCTCGAACAGTTACTCGACACCGCCAGTGGCCGCAGGCCTGCCACCGAGCCGCCGTCCATGCCCGCGGCGGCCCCCAGCCGTCCGGACGCGTTCAATGTCTGCCAGAACCAGGTACTGATCGATCGGCCCGACATAACGGCCGCGCCGGACACATACAAGCATGCGGTTGTGGCAGATCTCGCCGCGGTTCTGGTGCAAACGCCGATACCGGGGCTCGGTACCGGGTTGGGGGCGCTGCCGCGTTTTCGCAGTGAGATCGGGCCGTTCGTCGGTCTGGCCGGCTCGATAGACGGTCGATGGATTGATGGCGGCTTCACGCCGTCGAATGGCAACGGCTTCGTAGGCGGCGTTGAGCTGGCCGCCCGGCTCGGCCTCGGTCTGGACGGCGTGATGCGTGATTCAGGCGATGGTCTTGCCTTCATCTCGGTCGGACTGCGGGGTGACACTCCATCCACCAACTCGGTGAGCGTTGCCTCGTCTCAGGCGGGTGGAAACGTCACCTCCGCGATCCCCGCGCGCACTGCGGTGTCGACACGCCTGAGGATGCCCTTCTATCTGATCCCAGGCGATCTCCTGCTTCTGGCACCGCTCTACTTCATCGCTCCCGAGCGCTACGAAGCCATCGCCGTGACCGCGGCAAACGGCGGCTTGATACCCTGGCAGTCGGGCTTCGCGACCGGTGTGGGCCGTTTCCAGTTCGTGCTCGGCCGGGAACTCGGCGTGACCTTTTACGGGATTGCAGGTGATGATCGCGTACTCGCACCTGGCGCTGCAGGCGGTGCCGCCCGCGTGGTGGAGTACAGATCGACGGCCCTCGACCTGCCAATCCTCGAGTACCGGGCCTACCGTTCCTTCTCCAGCAATCAGAGCTCGGCGGTGCTGTTTCAGCTGTTCACCTCGCTCGACGTGCCACATTCGGCGAGTGTTGTGGCCCCGCCCGGCGGACCGCCGGTCGACCTTCGCGATGTCTGGTCGGTAGGCATTCGGCTCGTGTTTGATTGGCGTTACTATCCTTAGGATTGCACCCGGGGATGCTGCGCGTGAAGCCTCAGGGATGGTTTCGTAGTCGAGGAGATTTCCGTGCAGGAGTGATGCTGTGCGCTGCGCTATGTGCATGCTCGAGCCCCCCGCTGTCGCCGTTCACGAAAGACTCCGTCCCGATGACCCTCGTCTCCACCGAGCAGGCCGGCGTCCGGGATGAGCGAGCCCGTTTTCGGGAGATTTATTGCGCGGTGCTCGAAGCACACGGTCACACGCTGCCGGACTACAGACCTTGTGAGAGCGCGCTGAGCCGGGTGGGAGCAGAACCCGCGGCGAGCGGTAAACCGGTGGATCTCGGATCATCGCGGCGCCACCTGGTAGTGGGATTCGTCCCGGGGCTCGGGTGGGAGTGCTTCTCCGACTGGCTGCATGTGACCGGCAGCGTAGCGGCTCACCTTGCCCAATATGGTTACGATGCCCGGCTCGTGGAGGTCGGCGGACTGTCTGGCACGGAGGAGAATGCCCGGCAGATCCGCGATGCAGTCCTCGGCATGTCACTGGCTGCCGGGGAACGGCGGCTCGTTCTCATCGGCTACTCCAAGGGAGCACCGGATCTTCTCGAGGCGGTAGTCAGGTACCCGGAGATCCGGCCGTACCTGGCTGCCGTGGTCAGTGCGGCGGGCGCCGTGGGGGGCTCGCCCCTCGCCAATCCGGCGAAGGAGTCTCAGGCCGATCTGTTGCAACACTGGCCGGGCGCACGATGCAAGAGTGACGAGCAGGGGGTCGGGAGCCTGAGAACCAATGTGCGCCAAGCCTGGCTCGCCCAACATCCTCTACCCCACGATGTTCCGTATTATTCACTCGTCACCTATCCGGACCCCGAGCACATCTCCCGCATGCTGCGCGGCAGTTACGACAAGCTGAGCAAGGTGGACGGGCGCAATGACAGCCAGCTCGTCTTCTACGACGAAGTGATCCCGGGAAGCACTCTGGTCGGCTACGTGAACGCCGATCACTGGGCGTTAGCGGTGCCGGTGGATCGCTCTCACCCGTGGATCACCTCCATGTTCGTGACCGAGAATGCCTACCCACGCGAGGCGTTGCTCGAAGCGCTGCTGCGGTTCGTGGAAGAAGACCTGGGAAATACCGTGAGCCACTGATTGCAAACGTCGACGCTACTGTTGTCGACAGCGGTTTACCTCATTGCGAGGGCAAGACGATCGGCCAGGAAGCACAAAACGGCGAGCACGTGGCTCCAGGACATGCAAACGAGCATGGCCCCGATCAGGTTGCGCGGACGGCCGAAAGACCCGGCCCACTGCTGACGCTTGCGGCGCTCGCACTCATTGTCGGCACAACGACCGCAGTCGCCGGAGCGGCGCTGCGGATTGGGCTCGAGCACAGCGAGGGGCTGCGGAGCGCACTGATTGCCTGGGCACACGGCAAAGCTCTGGCGGGCTTTCTGATCGTCATAGCGACGTGCACTGCGGCGACGATCATCGCCGCGTGGCTGGTACGCAGATTCTCGCCGCACGCCGCAGGCAGCGGTATCCCGCACGTCGAGGCGGTGCTGCACGGGCAATTGCCTCCAGCGCCTTACGGACTCGTACCGATCAAGTTCGTCGGTGGGATTCTGGCCATCGGGTCGGGGCTCGCCCTTGGCCGCGAGGGCCGGTGCGTGCAGATTGGGGCCTCCTGCGGTGTTGTCGCCGGGCGAATTTTTGGGCGCAGCTGGCCCGATTGCCGGGTCCTGCTCGCCGCCGGGGCAGGCGCCGGGCTGGCGACAGCATTCAATGCGCCAATCGCCGGACCGGTGTTCGGCTCGAGGAGCTCGTGCAACGGTTCGAGCACCGTATTGCCATTGCTGCTCTTGCAGCCTCAGCGACGGGTATCGCGCTGGCGCGCACGCTATTGGGGGATGCGCCGGACTTCCATGTTGGTGCGCTCGAGTATGGGACCGCCGGGTCGCGGCCGCTGTTCTTCGCTCTCGGCTGTGTTTCGGGCCTGCTTGCGGTCGCCTACAACCGAACGCTGCTCGCCACGATGAAGGCGGCCGAGCGCCTGGACGTGCTGTCCGTACATTTGCGTGCCGGACTGATCGGTGCCGCCGTGGGCACCCTCGCCTGGTTTGCGCCCCAACTGGTCGGCGGAGGAGATGCGATTACCCAGCGTACACTCGCCGGAGGCGAGGTCCTGTCGCTCGTCCCGTTGGCTTTCCTGCTCAGATTCGGCCTCGGTGCCGTCTCCTACGCAGCCGCCACGCCAGGGGGACTGTTCGCGCCGCTACTCGTCCTCGGGGCGCAGTCCGGACTGCTGTTTGCGGCGCTCTGCCGCGTGTCATTCCCGAGTCTGCATCTGCAGCCCGAGGCGTTCGCTGTGGTGGGTATGGCGGCCTTCTTCACCGGGGTCGTGCGAGCGCCGATCACGGGAATCGTACTGGTGACTGAGATGACCAACAGCGTGACCATGCTGCTGCCAATGCTGGGGGCATGCTTTACCGCCATGCTTGTGCCAACGCTCCTGCACAACAAGCCGATCTACGAGTCCTTGCGCGAGCATCTGGTGCGCGCAGCCAGGCGGTAGACCATTGACATTCGAGCGTCGCCCGACAGCGACGCGATGTCCAGCCGCGGGTGCAGACGTATGCTCCGTGACCTTCCTGATGTGGTCGCGCGAAGCACCTGGCGACCAATGGCAAGATGTTGCAACTTGAAGAAGGCGCGCCCTAAGAACCAACTCCGCACTTTGTCGTGTTCCGAATGTCAGTCATCCGATTGTTGCCCGCCGTTGCCGCCATCGCGGGATTGGTTCTTCTCCGGATCTCATGGGCCCAGTTCACGGACGCGGGCAACTATGCTGAAGGGCCGGTGGGTCTCAATTCGCTCGAGTTCACCTATGCGTACGTACGTGGGACCGCTTCGATAGATACCGCCCTCGTGGTCGGCAGCGAGAACCTCGACCTGAATAAGGGGACCTTCTCGTATACGCACAACTTCAGCATGTTGGGCCGCCTGGCGTGGGTATCGGCGAATGTGCCGCTCGCTTCGCTCACAGGCACCGTCACCGGAACCAACGCTTCCGGCTCGACCAGCGGCATAGGGGATTCGAGTTTCGAGCTCGCGATGTTACTGAAAGGAGGGCCGGCCCTCAGCGCGGCGGAGCTTGCGAGCTACGAGCGAACGATGATTCTGGGGATGAGCCTGACGGTTAGCGTGCCTACCGGAGAATATGACGGCAACAAGGTGCTCAATCTCGGCTCACATCGCTGGTCGTTCAAGCCAGAGCTGGGAATCTCGTATCCCTTCGGGCCCGAACGGAAGTGGGAAGTCGACGGCTACATCAACGCCTATTTCTTTACCGACAACACCTCGTACCGCGGCGTAGAAATACTCCACCAGGAGCCGCTCCCGGGCCTCGAAGCGCACCTCAGCTACAGCGTTACGCCGGGTTTTTGGGCGTCGCTGGACAGTCGCTATGCCTTCCGGGGCGAAACTGTCGTCGACGGCCTGGAGCAGAATAATGCACAGGAGAATCTCACCGTGGGAGCCGAAGCGAGCTGGGCACCCAACGCGCATAATTCTCTGGATGTTGTGTTCGCCAAAGCCCTCGTGCACAGAAACGCTCCGACGTACACCGGAGTGTCGCTCAGCTATACCTATAGCTGGGGTAACGACCACAATTGAGCCAATCTGCAGGCTTCAGTCTGCCGTAAGCTGATACGGTACCGTGGTGAGCGTTCTCGAGCACCTCACGACTGGAGCGGAGGATCGATGCTATGGCGGAACCATTGAGTAAAACTCCATCCCCACCCAGCGGCGCAGACCCCTCCCCAAAAGAGAACGTGTTGGCCGAAATCTGGCGCATGGCGATGCTCTACAGGGGTTCACCCGAGCGCAAACGCCTGCTGATGCTGGCTGCGGGGATCTTCATCGTCATCGCCGCAACGGCGCACATGCAGGTCCGACTCAATGCCTGGAATCAGCCTTTTTACGACGCAGTGACGCGCAAGGATCTGCCGGACTTCATCAGTCAGCTGGGGGTGTTCGCCACATTGGCGGCGATACTGTTGACGCTGAATGTCGCGCAGGTGTGGCTCAATCAAACCACCAAACTCACCCTGCGCAGGTCACTGGTGCACGACCTGCTGGACCAGTGGCTGAAGCCCCTGCGGGCTTACCGTCTGACGAATGCAGGTGCTATCGGGGCGAACCCCGATCAGCGGATGTCTGCGGATGCACAACATCTCACGGATCTCGTCACCGACCTGTTGATCGGCCTGCTGCAGTCGACCTTGCTCCTGCTGTCCTTCATCGGCGTGCTCTGGTTTCTCTCGCAGGAAATGTTTTTTCCGTTCAGGGGCCGCCATATCCAGGTGCCGGGTTACCTCGTGTGGTGCGCGCTGCTTTACTCAGGCGCCGCGTCGTTCCTCAGCTGGCGTGTCGGTCGACCGCTCGTCACCCTTAATGCCGAACGCTATGCGCGCGAGGCCGAGTTGCGCTTTGCGCTGGTGCGCGTCAATGAAGACATCGAAGGCATCACCATCCATGGCGGTGAAGCGGGCGAGAAACAGCTCCTCAATCGTGTATTCGAAAACGTGCTCGAGGCTACTCGCCGCATCGTCGGTGCAGTGACCCGCCTGACCTGGGTCACCTCCGGCTATGGGTGGTTCACCATCGTCGCGCCGATATTGGTGGCCTCGCCGAGCTATCTGTCGGGCAAGATGACCTTCGGACAGTTGATGGTGGCGGTCGGCGCCTTCAACCAGGTGCAGACCTGTCTACGGTGGTTCGTGGACAACTTCTCCATCCTCGCCGACTGGCGAGCCACTCGGCAGCGTGTCGCCAGTTTCCAGACAGCGGTGGCGACCATGGATCGACTCGGGCCTTCTGTCGAGCACATCGACCTGGAGGAGACGGAAAACCGCTCGATTCGTATCGACGATCTCTGCATCGCCGCCGCGGACAGTTCGATCAGGCTAAGTGAGCCGCACCTGGAGGTCACTCCCGGTGAGCGCACTCTCATCGTGGGCGAGCGCGGTCAGGGAGGGGCCGTCCTGCTGAACGCTATCATCGGGATCTGGCCGTGGGGACGGGGACGGATCACGCGTCCGCCGCGCCAATCAATGATGTTCCTGCCCGCGCGTGCCTACATCCCGCCGGGCTCACTGCGTGCAGCGCTCGCTTATCCGCACGCGCCGGGCGACTACGAGGACGCCGCCATGACCGGCGCACTGACAGACGTGGGTCTGGAGCGCTTCAAGCCGCTTCTTGATACCACCGACCGCTGGGACCGGCGCTTACATGAAGACGAGAAGCAAACTCTGGCCTTCGCGCGCGTCCGCCTGCAGCGGCCGAGGTGGCTGGTGGTGAACGGAGCGTTCGACGTGCTCGATGCCGCCTCGCGCCGGCGGATCGAAGCGCTCTTTACGGGCCCATTTTCCGATGTTGGCATCGTCGACATCGGTCAGGATCTGGACCAGAACGGGTTCTTCAAGCGCAAATTGCACCTGGTAACCGACCCCGATGGCCCGACGTTCAGGCCGGCTGAACATTCCGTGAGCCCCGCCGTGTAGGACTCTCGGGGCCATGGTGCTGCGCGCCCTGTGCGCCAGCGTGCGGCGCAGCATGGATTCAGAGGCCGAGGCACTGCCCGTTCGTGCAGTTGACGACATTCGTCCTGCACACCATCCTGCGCCGCGGGCTTCGGTTCGCAGACAACGTTCGAGCGCACCCGGTTCGATCCCGGGTGGATTCCTGTAACCAGGGAGAAAGTGAACATGAGAAGAAAACTTGCCGGAGTGTTGGCGGCGGGCGCCTGCCTGGTGTGCCTGGCGGTGGCGAACGCGCAGACCACGGTTCCTCCGGCGGCTGCCGCGGCGGACAAGGACCAGCACCGGATCAGCGATCAGGACTTGACTCTGCTGCGCAAGGACCTGCGTTCGCAGAAAAAGCAGTTGATCGCGCAGAACCTGAAGCTGTCGGATGCGGAAGCGACTAAATTCTGGCCAGTCTACGACCAGTACGTCGCAGAGCTCACAAAGATCAACGACAAGAAATACGCGACCATTCAGGAGTATGCGGACAAATTCGGCACACTCTCAGACGATCAGGCCATGTCACTCATTAAGAACTGGCTGGACGTGGACGTCGCAGCCACGCAGTTGCGCGCGAAGTATCTGCCAATCGTGGCGAAGGCGGTCGGCGGGAAGAAAGCCGCTACGTTCGCGCAACTGGATCGCCGCATTGCGTCGATGGTGGACCTGCAGCTCGGATCTCAGATTCCGCTGGTGCAGACTCAGTAGGACCCCGACGCCTCGAGAAGTCTCCGCCACCGGGTGTCGACGCTGCTCCCAGGCCCGCGCGCCGCGGCGGCGCCATACGCCCCTGCCCGAAAGGGCAGCTTTGCGGGTCGAAAGCAGAGCGCAGAATGAAGGGTCCGTGACGTTTTAATTAAAGAATACGGGGACGCCTATGTCTAAGAGGAAGCTGATCCTCATCTGCCTGGTGATCTTGGCCGTAGGCGTGGGCATTGTGCTGTGGTGGGTCTTTTCCCGCCCGAAGCTGCCACCGGGCTTCGCCGGGGGAAACGGCCGACTCGAAATGCAACAGTACGACGTCTCGACCAAGTGGCCCGGCCGCCTCACCAAGGTGCTCGTCGACGAGGGAGATACGGTTGACAAGGCGCAGGTCGTCGCGACGGTAGACACCGAGCCGCTCGAAGCCCAGCTGCGTTCCTCGGAGGCAAAAATCAAACAGGCGCAGGACGATCTGCGCACAGCGCAGGCGCGGATACAGGCCAAGCAAGCAGAGTTCGCGTACAACAGCCAGGAGTACAAGCGCTCGCAAGGACTGGTCAGCCGCGGTGCAGTGAGCCAACAGGAGGCGGAGCTCGATCGTGCCAAGGCGGACGCCAGCCAGGCGGACCTGCTTGGGGCGAAGTCACAGGCCGCCGCCGCACAGTCCGCGATCGAATCGGCGACGGCGGATGCCGAGAGGCTGAAGGCTGAGATCACCGACTACACGCTCAGAGCTCCCTTGAGGGCCCGCGTCGAGACGCGCAACGCCCAGCCCGGGGAAGTCCTCGCCCCCGGAGGCAAGGTGCTGACACTCGATGATCTGGCCGATGTCTACATGTACGTTTTCCTGCCCACCGATACCGTAGGAAAGGTGGCACTCAATTCGGAGGCGCGCATCGTTCTCGATGCGATCCCCAACTATCCGATCAAGGCCTACGTCGCGTTCATCTCACCGAACGCGCAATTCACACCCAAGACGGTGGAGACGGCCCAGGAGCGTCACAACCTGACGTTTCGCGTGAAGCTGCAGATCCCGAAAGACCGGTTGCGTGAATTCGAACCCCTCGTGAAGGCCGGTGTTCCCGGCATGGGTTACGTACGCCTCGACCAGAAACTCGATTGGCCGGCGCAACTCCAGTGGAAGGACCCGCGGACCGCGCCCTGGTGGCACGACATGGGCGCCGCCATTCCCGCCACCGACTCAGGTAAGTGATCGCCTCGGGCGCCACCACATGGACAGCACAGGCAGCGAGCCCGTCGTCCGCCTCGAGAAGGTCAGTCAGCGTTACGGCAAGGCGGTCGCGCTCGATGACGTAACACTGGACGTGCCTTCCGGGAAGATGATCGGTCTGATCGGTCCCGACGGGGTCGGCAAGTCCACGCTTCTCGGGATCGCCGCCGGCGTGCGCAAGATGCAGACCGGCAAGGCGACGGTACTGGGCGGCAACATCGCCGACGCGCACTTCCGTGACATGGTGGCTTCGCGCATCGCCTATCTCCCGCAGGGCCTCGGCAAGAACCTCTATCCGACGCTGTCGATCACCGAGAACGCGGATTTTTTCGGCCGCCTCTTCGGCCAGTCGCGCGAGGAGCGCGAGTGGCGCATCAGGGACCTGTTTACCAGCACCGACCTCTGGCCATTCCGCGAGCGCCCCGCGGGCAAGTTGTCGGGCGGCATGAAGCAGAAGTTGGGGCTGTGCTGCTCGTTGATCCATGACCCGGATCTTCTGATCCTCGATGAGCCCACGACGGGCGTTGATCCGCTCGCGCGCCGGCAGTTCTGGGAGCTCATTGCGCGTATCCGCAAGGATCGTCCGCAGATGAGCGTCATGGTGGCGACGGCTTACATGGACGAGGCGGACGGCTTCGACTGGCTGGTGGCGATGAACGCCGGCAAGGTGCTTGCCACCGGGACTCCCGCCGAGCTCAAACAGCGCACCAATCAGGACACGCTCGAAAAGGCCTTCATCGAGCTGTTGCCTGAGGAGGCGAAGCGCGGGCACAAGGAGCCGGTGGTGCCACCTTTCAAGGCGAAAGGGGGCCCGCCGGCCATCGAGGCCGAGGGACTCACCCAGAGGTTCGGCACCTTCACCGCCGTCGACCATGTGAGCTTCAAAATCCAGGCCGGAGAGATCTTCGGCTTTCTGGGGTCCAACGGCTGCGGCAAGACGACCACCATGAAGATGCTGACCGGCCTCCTGCCACCCACTGAAGGGACTGCGCTGCTGTTCGGCAAGACGGTCAAGGGAGGCGATGTCGAGTCGCGCCGGCGAGTGGGATTCATGACGCAGGCCTTCTCGCTCTATACCGAGCTGACGATTCGCCAGAACATGATGCTGCATGCGCGGCTCTTCGATCTCCCCGAGGAGCAGGGGCGCAAACGCGTGGAAGACCTGATCAAGATGTTCGGCCTGGAGAATGAGGCTGACACCCTGACCGAAAGCCTGCCGCTCGGGATCCGTCAGCGGCTATCGCTCGCCGTGGCAGTCATTCACGAGCCGGACATGCTGATCCTCGATGAGCCGACTTCCGGCGTCGACCCGGTGGCGCGCGATGGTTTCTGGGAGCTGCTCATCAAGCTGTCGCGCGAGAGCGGGGTCACCATCTTCCTGTCGACTCACTTCATGAATGAGGCGGCGCGCTGCGACCGCATGTCGATGATGCACGCCGGCAAGGTGCTGGCGCAGGGGCCGCCCGCGGAGCTGGTCCGCGAGCGCAAGGCGAAGAACCTGGAGGACGCGTTCATCGGCTACCTGGAGGATGCCGCCAAGGACCCAGAATCCAGAGACAAGAAAATGGCGGACACAGGCGCGGCGACGCCCGCACCCGCGGAGGCGGCGGCTGCGACCTGGGACCCCAGCATGCAGAAGAGCGACCCCACCAAGACCGCCGGCCGGTTCACCTGGGGGCGCACCTGGGCATTCGCGCGTCGCGAGGCGGTGGAGCTGATGCACGACCGCGTGCGCCTCGCCTTCGCGGTGTTGGGACCGATTCTGCTGATGACGGTCTTCGGCTATGGAATCTCACTCGACGTCAACCACCTGACCTTCTCCGTGCTGGATTTCGACGGCAGCAAGGCCAGCCGCCTGTACGCCGAC
>Ga0306925_10003469_pt1 | contig 13970 bp, 14 predicted proteins | sample flu12Cox44000176_FD_203755 | JGI IMG/M metagenome (GOLD analysis project Ga0306925, IMG submission 203755) | Lab enrichment of tropical soil microbial communities from Luquillo Experimental Forest, Puerto Rico - flux8day.12C.oxic.44.000.176 (v2)... | ecosystem: Environmental > Terrestrial >... | reverse complement strand
ATCGCCGCATTTGCATTGGGACCAAACGCGCGGTGATCAATTCGCCCGTATCTGAATCGAGGTCGATCAAATACATCAACCCCAGGTCGCCACGGAACGTTTCATGGCCGCTGATGCCTTCGTAATCGGTGAGAAAATCGCCGCAGCCGTAGAGAATGAGTCGGCCTCGAAATACTTCGATCGCTTTCACATGATGCGAGGAATGTCCATGTACAATCGCAATGCCTTCCTCAATTAAGCGATGAGCGAACACGACCTGTTCACGCGGGATTTCGTATCCCCAGTTGCTGCCCCAGTGGATTGACGCGACAAGCAAATCGCCCGGCTGCTGATGCGTCCGCATTTGATCGCACAGCCGCGCTGCGGTCGCTTCCGACAGATCATCCAGCAGGTTTACTCCAGGCGAAGTGCTGGTTGCTTTCCAATCTTCGGGAATGCCACTGGTGGTGACTCCAAATGAAAACACAAGGAGGCGGCCTTTGCGGACGGTGCCGAGCACTGCGGGTTGCATCGCTTCGTCCGAATCGTTGCCTGCGCCCGAATGTGCGATGCCTGCAGCGCCCAAGCTTAGCAGCGTTTCGGATAATCCGTCGTAGCCCCAATCCAGCACATGATTGTTCGCCAGAGCGCATGCGCCGATATGCGCGGCGGAGAGACAACCAATGTTCAGTGGGTGCATGCGATAATGAATCGCTTTCCCGATCCATGGCGTTTCAGCCGACGTAATCGCCGTCTCCAGGTTTACGATTCGAAAATCGACTTCGGCGCGTTCCAGTTCCTTCAGCGCAGCGCCCCAGATGTAGTCGAAGCCAAGTGGACGCGGTATTGAGCAGTGCGCTTTCTCCGCAAGCTGGAGATACTCGCGTGCGTCCCGCACATACGGTTCATACAAAACCGGATTCACCGGATGCGGCAGCGCCTGATCAATGCCGCGCCCGGTCATGACGTCGCCGCAGAGAAAAAGACGCATCATCAAAAGTAAGCGCCAAATATCAAATTGGTAGGGCGCGGCACTCCTGTGCGCGCCGTTTGGCTTTGGAATGAGCGGCGTGTCCCGACGCGTCGGGGCCCGCCCTACCTGGCTGCCGGTCGTTTAGTAGGGCACGTCATGCAGCTTGCTCGCCGTGGTCGGATGCGCGCCGATTCTTTGTACCGCAAACGGTGCGCAGAGGACTGCGCGCCCTACCTTTCGCCCGACGCTACTCAGCTTCACAATGCGACTTTCATTCCATCATAAGCGATGGGCACGTCCACATCGCGTTCCTCCGCGATTGCGCGCAGGTTTGCGAAAATTTTGCGCTCGTCGCCAGTGACGATTTCAGAGCCGCAATGCGTGATAATGGCGCGGTGAACGCCCTCTTTCTGGCACCACATGAGTTGTGTCCGAACCGGCGAGTGACCGATTAAGGCTTCGCCGCGCCTGCGAATGAATGTGCGCGTTATAGTGGCGCCATCGCCGATGTAGATTTGCACGCCTTTCAACGCTGCACTGCGATCGTGGATAAAGATGAGGTCGGGCGCGTAGAAAATGCACGCACGCCCAGCGCTCACGCGATAGCCGACCGCCGGCGAAAGAATGGAATGTTCAACGGGAAACGCCTCGAATGTGATTCCACAAATCTTCGTGCGCGTACGCTCGTCGATCAGGTGGCGATCTTTGATCGGGTAAAGTTGCAATTCTTGCCACGTCTTTTGCAGCGCATACACCGGACAAGGCGCGCCGCGTTTCAACCCCCATGCATGATCGGGATGCGCGTGCGTGAGCACGATCGCGCTCGGATCGACGCGTTCCAGTTTTCCGAGCCAATCGAGCCCGCAGTCGATCATCACCCGTGCGTTCCGATACGAAACCAGCAGCGAGGTATGCATGCGATGCCGGCGCGTCCGCGCCTCAATCTCACCGCGGGTACCTAGAAACGTTAATTTCACTACAGACGCTAATGCGGTTTCATAAATGTTGTCGCCACCGGCCTGTGGCCGGTCTAATTGGTAGGGCGGGCAGTCCTCTGCCCGCCGCCATGATGCTATCACAAAGAGCGGCGCGCACAGGAGTGACGCGCCCTACCGTCGCGGGTGTGCGGCTGCGACCGGCTGAATTTCATCAAGCGACGCTGGGTTTTCCAACGCGGATGTGTCGCCAAGTTTTTCGCCGATATACGCGGCGCGCACGATACGGCGCATCACTTTTGCGTTTCGTGTTTTTGGAATGTCAGCGACAAAGATCACCTCGCGCGGCGCGAGCGCCTTGCCCAAATCGCGCGCGACGTTCTCCTTCAATTCGGCTGCCAAAGCAACATCACTCTTTGCGTCCTTTTTCAATACGCAAAAGCAATCCAGCGCTTCGCCCTTGATCGAATCCGGCACGCCGATCCCGGCGGCTTCGCTCACTTCCGCGTGCGCGACGAGGATCGATTCGAAAATTTTTGGCGACACGAGTCGATCTTGTCGCGAACAAACGCCCGATTCTTGCGCTTATTTTGAGCTCTAACAAATGCGATCTCCTCGATTCGTATTGTGAGCGTTTCGGACGACGTTATGCTGCGCGCAGCGATGGGCTTCTCGCGACTAAAAGGTGGGGAAAGTGCGCGCAGTCGAATTGCGTGGCGTCTCCTGCCGTTTCTTTTTCTTCTCTACGTCGCCAATTATCTCGATCGCACCAACATCGCCTACGCGACGCTCGGGATGAAAGGCGATCTCGGTCTGACCGATTCGGTCTTTGGCACGGCGAGCGGAATTTTCTTTATCGGTTATTTTGCGCTGCAAATTCCCGGCGCGCTATTGGTCGAGCGCTGGAGCGCGAGGCTGCTACTCGCGATCACATTGATTACGTGGGGCGCATTAACAACTCTGACCGGTTTCGTCCACACTCCGCTGCAGCTTTACGGCGCGCGTTTCTTGCTCGGCGCGGCCGAGGCGGGGTTCTTTCCCGGAGTCATTGTTTATCTTTCTCATTGGTTCATTTATCAGGACCGAGCCAAGGCCGTGGCGCGGTTTATGTCCGCCATTCCGATTGGCTTTATCGTCGGGGGGCCGATTGCTGGCGCAATCCTGGGTGTCCACTGGCTTGGCCTTTCCGGTTGGCGGTGGCTTTTCCTGTTTGAAGGCATTCCCGCGGTGTTGCTCGGAACGGCGACGCTGTTCGTGCTGCCCGACCGGCCTAACGAAGTGCAATGGTTGCAGCCTAACGAACGCGATTGGTTAACTTCTCGTCTTGCCGAAGAGCGGCGCGCCAAAGCACATGTAGAGCACGTTACGATCTGGCAGGCGCTCCGGCACCCAGCGGTGTTGATGCTGACCGCAGGGCTGTTCTTTACCTATAGCGGGGGATACGCTTTTTGGTTTTGGATGCCGACGATGCTTCAGCGACTCACCGGCTGGAATGATGTGCATCGGATTGGCTGGATCGGCCCAATCCCGTTTACTGCGGGTCTCATCGGAATGCTGCTGCTGGGTTGGAACTCCGATCGCACCCGTGAACGCCGCTGGCATTTCGCCATTCCACAATTGACCGGGGCGCTAGCTCTCAGCGCCTGGTTCTTCCTCCCGTCTTCGAACACATTACTGGTGGTGATATTTTCGTTGGTCGCCTTCGGGACGATCGCTTATTTGCCATCATTCTGGGCGCTGCCCTCCGCATTCCTCACCAGTTCGGCAGCTGCAGCGGCCGTTGGGTTCATCAATTGCACGGCAAGCATCGGCGGCTTTTTCGGTCCCAAGATCATCGGCGAACTAAGTGAGCGCATGAGCTCATTCCGCGGGGGATTTGTTTTCATGATCGCGTGCTGGATTATCGCATCACTGCTGGTGCTGGTCTGCCCGAGCGAGCGGACCGCGTAAATTATTTCTTTAGTGAAACATCGAGCGGTGTGCCCGTCTTGGCGCGAACATCATCGACTGTAATCCCGGGATGCAATTCAGTAAGAATGAGGCCGCCACCCGGTTTTACCTCAAACACGCAGAGATCGGTAATGATAAGGTTGACGACTCCGATTCCCGTGATGGGGAGCGTGCATTTTTTCAAAATCTTTGGCTTGCCATCCTTGGATGTGTGCTCCAACACGGCCACCACGCGCTTCACGCCGGCAACGAGGTCCATTGCGCCACCTGGTCCTTTGACCATCTTGCCGGGAATCATCCAGTTTGCGATGTCGCCTTTGTCCGTCACTTCGAACGCGCCGAGAATAGCAAGATCGATGTGGCCGCCACGAATCATCGTGAATGAGTCGGCGCTGGAGAAAAAGGCCGAGCCAGGCATCGTCGTGATGGTTTGTTTGCCGGCGTTGATCAAGTCGGCGTCCACTTCATCCTCAGTTGGGAACGGGCCGATGCCAAGCAGGCCATTCTCGGACTGCAACGTAACGTTCATGCCCTCGGGGATGTAGTTTGCCACCAGCGTCGGGATGCCGATGCCGAGATTGACGTAGTAACCGTCGCGCAACTCCTGCGCAGCGCGCTTCGCCATCAATTCTCGGATCGGATTTTCTTTTTTTGCGGTCGTGCTGCCTTGTACGGTGCGGAACTCAATCCGTTTTTCGTAATTTTCTCCCTGGATGATGCGGTCGACGAAAATGCCCGGTGTGTGGATCTGGTCGGGATCAAGCTCGCCAATCTCGACGAGTTGCTCTACCTCAGCGACGCAGACTTTGCCGCAGCTGGCGATCATCGGATTAAAATTCCGTGAGGTTTTCCGGAAAATGAGGTTGCCGGACTTGTCGCCCTTCCACGCCTTCACGAGCGAAAGCTCGGCCGTGATGCCGGGTTCGAGCACGTATTTCTTGCCGTCGAAAACTTTGGTTTCCTTGCCCTCAGTCAGTTTGGTGCCGAAGCCGGTGCGCGTGTAGAATCCCGGGATCCCCGCGCCACCCGCACGCAACCGCTCCGCGAGCGTGCCCTGGGGAATGAGCTCGAGTTCAAGTTCACCCGACAACACCTGACGCTCGAACTCCTTGTTCTCGCCAACGTACGAGGCCAGGACTTTTTTCACCTGCCGTGTGGTGAGCAGAACCCCCATGCCGAAATCATCCACGCCGGCATTGTTGCCAACGATGGTGAGACCCTTTGCGCCGTTGTCGCGCAATGCGGCGATCAGGTTTTCGGGGATGCCGCACAGCCCGAACCCGCCCGCAGCGATCGTCATGTTGTCGTGAAGCAGGCCGTTAAGCGCAGCGGTGGCGTTCGGATAAACTTTGCTCATGTCGATGAAATTTGAATCACGATTACACGAATAACATGGACGAATCACCGCCGAATTGAAATTCGCTCACGCAGATTACTTTTGCTGTCATTCCGAGCGAAGTCGAGGAATCCCGTTGCAAAATCCATAGTACCGCCGCGGGATTCCTCGACTCCGCTGCGCTGCGCTCGGAATGACGGATCGATTGCCGAATCATCTGGCATGCGGAGCGCCTGCCCTACATCAATCTCGCGAAAACAGAGGGGTGTTCTTTAGTTAAGTATGCGAATCTGGACCATCGGCCACTCGACACGGGGAATCGATGAATTCATCTCGCTGCTCAAGGAGAACCAGATCAAGTTGCTGGTCGACGTGCGCGCGTTCCCAGGCTCGAAACGTTTTCCGCAGTTCAACAAGGACGCGCTGGCGGAATCTCTGACCGCGCACGGAATCCGTTACGAACATTTCCCGGAGCTGGGTGGTAAACGAAAATCCAAGCCAGACTCGCGCAACACTGCGTGGCGCAACGCGTCGTTCCGTGGATACGCGGATTACATGGAGACGGAGCCATTCCGAAAAGGAATCGAGCGACTGCTCGACGTTGCTGGAAAAGCCGGTCCGACCGCGATCATGTGCGCGGAAGCAGTCTGGTGGCGTTGCCATCGCTCGCTTATCGCGGATTACCTCAAAGCGCGCGGGGTCGAAGTGCTGCACATTCTCGGTGCAAACAAAGCCGAGCCGCATCCGTACACATCGGCGGTGCGGATTGTGAACGCCGAATTGAGTTACGCAGCGTAGCTCAAGGCAGCCGCCGATAATGTAGCGCGAGCGTCCTCGCTTGCGAGGGCCTCCGTCGCAATCAGCAAGCGAGACGCATGCACTACTCTACCGGGGATCGGTGACGCGACTGAGAAACAAACAGACCCCACTCGGCACATGCTGGATCGCATAAACAAATGGTCGATCGACTTTCACTTCGATCGGTGGTGGGGGAGGTGACCGCAAGGCACTGCCTGCCAGCATCGCTACGGCAGTTGCTGCGGCTGCTTCGGTTCCTTTTTCGTCCACCGCGATGAACGTTTTGTGAAAAATCTGTGAGATGTAGAGGTAATCGTCCGGTGTCCGTGGCGCGATCTTATCGAAATTAGCGCTGCCCTTCGGTTGATCGAACGCGGTCTTCATCCCGAGCGCTTCAAGTTGCTTGGCCAAAGTAATGGTCGGCGGCTCGAGTTTGAACTTTGGCAGATAAAGATCGACATCGCGCTTTTCGATTTTTGCGCAGCTAGCGAGGACGTCGGCGCTCAATTTCGATTCAAGCTCGCGCAGCCCGTTAATGTCGTCAGGAAGGAGAACGACGAACTGTAGATCGTTGCCTGCGTAGGGAACGCTTACCACAGTGAATCCTTCGCGTCTCGCGTAACCGAAATTCTTATCTGTCTTTCGCATCATCGGAACATCGACAGGTGCGCCGCGAACAAAGAACGGCTCGGCTTGCGTCGCATTCTGGGAAAATTCATTCGCCCACGGCGCTTTCAGGTAAAGCGCGTTCGCTAGCACGAGTCGGGTTGTGTTGTCCAGCGCGCCTCCCGGAATCAGATCGCGAATTCGATCGCGAGTCTGGTCCGCCACCCATTTGTTGATCCGTTGGGTGGCCGCAGCGGGATCAGCAACGAAATCGAGCGGTTCGAATGCGCCGCCGAAATTTTGTTTTACCAATGACAGGAACGCCTCGCGAAAATGATAGCTCTTTTGCGCAAAGAGCCGGTTGGCGATGTTCAAAGTAATCGGTTCGCTCGGGCCGCCAAATTTCTTGGATTCTTTCACCAGCTCCGCTGTTTTCGTGCTCATTTGTTCGAGCGACTGCTGAAGCGCGAAAAACGAGGCGGGCACGTCGCCGTCATTTGGAAAATGCAGAACACGCGCCATCTCCGCGCGAGTTTCGCCGTCGGCGCCGGCGAACGTCATGGCCAGCGCGCTCTCGATTGAATAAGGCGAAATGCAAAGGTTCCCGTCGCCCGTCGCGAGTTGCCGGTGAAGATCGACTCCGAGCTCGTTCGTCGCTTTTGCGGCCAAGTCAAAATTTGTTGCGCCGTGCGCCATCGTAACGAGAAATGCGCCGAAAACGTGTAAGATCAAAAAACGTTTCACTCGGATGATGAAACACCGAATAGACGAACGTTGCGACGCGAAAGATTCGCTGGGGACCGCACGCGCCTCGCGTGCATGCGATCACGCTCTCGCGATCGCGAATTTCTGCGTTCACAGCGTGAGCTGCTCCGATTGCACAACCTTATCGCCGCTTGGCGCGCCAACCTGTTTCTGCGAGGGCGCCGAAATGTGCATGCGGGGCGCATGCGCTCCCCAGAACCTGCTGCCGCGCCTTTCGGCGGGCGACGGCTGCAGTTGAATCGTTGCAGTCTATTGCCAGCACTGATTTAGTCCGTGAACAAAAGTCATGGCAGCTAACCGAAAGCCAAACCTGATTCTGTTTCTTCCCGATCAGCACCGCGCGGATACGCTCGCTTGCTACGGCGGCGTGAAAGTTCACGCGCCTAATCTGAACAAGCTTGCGTCCGAATCTGTGGTGTTTGAACGGACGTACGTCACGCATCCGGTTTGCACACCATCGCGGTCATCGCTCATGACCGGAACGTGGCCACTTATCAATGGCTGCACACGTAACAGCGTGCCGCTCGATCGGCGGTTTCACGTTTTCCCGGAGCTGATGCAAGATCAGGATTATCGGACGGCGTATATCGGTAAATGGCACCTTGGCGAGGACGGGCCGGTCGGACGTGGATTTCAACATTACATTTCTACCGATGGTCACGGCGACTACAGCAATTTTCTGATTTCAAGAGGCATTGCGCCGGACAAACGGAACGGTCGATTCTCGGAAGTGGCCATCAGCAAGCTGCCGATTGAGTTGTCGCGGCCAACGTTTCTGGAGAAACACGCCTGCGACTTCATCGAAAAACATCAGCGTGATCCTTTCATTCTGGTGGTTGGGTTTGTGGAACCGCACTCGCCCTACAACGGTCCGCTCAATGACGTGAATCCGCTCGATGATGTGGAGCTTGATATGACGGCTACGCTTCCGGAGAGAGAAGACATTCCGTTGCGCTATCGTTTGATGCGGGAATGGCAGCAGACTGAAGCGCTGTTGGATCGGGAGCGGCTGCCGATTCAGTTGTTCTTCGGGATTACACCCGACGAATACGGCAGCATCAAGCAACGTTACCTCGGCCTGGTCACGTTAGTCGATCAAAGCATCGGCGCGATTCTTAGTTGTCTGGAACGATGCGGTCTAACGAATGACACGATCCTGATGCACACGAGCGATCACGGGGACAGCCTGGGCGCGCATCATCTTTTCGGCAAAGAGACGATGTTCGAAGAAGCTGCGCGTGTCCCGTGGCTGATCCGGTTGCCGGGCCAAACGCGACAGAAGATAATTTCACATCCGGTGAGCCACATCGATTTCGTACCGACGCTCCTGGATCTTCTCGGGCAATCAAATCATCCGCAGTGTGCCGGCAAGAGTCTGCTGCCGATGGTGCATGAAGAAACCGCACCGCTGCGGAACGTCTTTGTCGAGTGGGCTCCGAACCGGACGAAAGTGAAAAAGGGCAGCAGGCTTGCTCGGCGGCGCATGATCAAGCGCGCTGTCGAAGAATCTACTCGGACCGTTGTCAGTCCAGACGGCTGGAAGCTCTGCCTGCGCGATAAGGACTTGAATGAATTATACAACTTAAAGAATGATCCATTCGAAACGCGCAATCTTTATTCGGATGCGCAATACGCATCGGTAGTTTCCCGCTTCACCGCCGAGATTTATCAATGGCAGGAAGCGAGTAATGACAGGCTCAAGTTATAAGTAAGATCGCTCTGCCTGACCGCCTCAGCGCAGATTTCCAAACCCACCTCGAGCGCCGCTCACGCCCCGCCCGATTTGAGGGAATCGGCTATCGGCAGGTTTGGAAATCTACGCTGCTAAAACGAAGAGCGTCAGGCATGGCAACACGGTTATTTCTCGCACGCGCAAAAATGGGTAGAGTCAGGCTTGAGAGTCCCAGCAGGGCGCTGTCCCGCCGCGCCCCTGCCCTTTGTGGTCTCCTCGTTTCATTGTCTTCGTCGTTGGGACTTTTCGTTAGGTCGTGTCTTCTGATTTTCCATGCGACAGAATTCCTACGAGCCTCCGCCACCCATGTACACGGTGGTTGCACCGGTGTTGTTATCGAATACCTCCAAACTCCGACGGAGACTGTCGCTCGAGACACCAAAGGTGACGATGTCCAGTTGAACCCGCACCTCAGCTCGGAGCTGTTCGGGAGATTCGCCCGGCAGCGTGCTTGACTGCCGTTTGTAATCAACCGAGGTGGTCTTGCCCATGGACAGCGTCGTTACTGATTGAGCCGGCGTAGCGCCGCTCGTGTCAATTAAACGGCAACTAACGCTGATACCATTTGGCACGTCCATGTTGACAAGATTCAGCCGCGCTGTCTGGCTCGCTGTTAAGCCAACCGGAGCGAAGCAATCCTGACAACCGGCAGAATGCCATCCGGCACGCCGAGCTTAGCTCCAACATCGTTCACTCCTTTGGTCCTCGCAGGAGACGGTAACCGAGTAGGGCCACCGTCAGGCCGCGGCTGCGGCCCGGCGCCTGGCCCGAGTGCAAACGCGATCGCAACCAGTGTTGCGGTGAATAGATTGCTCCGATTTTTCATGTGATTTTTTTTCCTTTCTTTGTTAGGTCTTCGATGAACTCTCGTCATTAAGAACTCATGTCCGGCCGTTCACTGAGGTAATGCGTAAAGGGTGTCGCGAGGTTACGCGGAAAGTTGGCTTCGGAAGTTTTGCTTTGGTTTCCGGGTTGGCGTTTCAGTGTGTTCTTGCCATATCGCGACAGCCGATACTGCGGCGCGCCCAAGCCAGGGAAGGAGAAGCAGACAAGTTACGATTATCGTTCCGCTATCTAGATGGTTCATAGGCTCAATCCTTCCTTTTTGTGGCTACCCAGGTAATGCGTAAAAGCGGGTGGGGGGTTACGCGAAAGTTTTGGAAAAACTGGAAGGGGCGGTTCACTGAACCGCCCCTGGGCGATGGGGTCGATCGACCTATCCACTCCTACTCCTCATTGACTACTCGCTGGCGCCATCGGGAGCTGGAAGGCGAGGCATGCAAAGCTTTCATCAAGAGTTTCTCCCGACGCAAAGGTGCTTCGCACTCCCTGCTGGGTGAATTTATAGATGGCGTTCGGGATAGTGCCGCCGGTAGGGCTCGCGCCGCCTGCATCCACCACAAACAGATTGCCCGCGCTGTCAAACGCCAGACTTTGTGCGCCGTTCGGCACTGAACCGAACGTCGTCCGCGGATACCGCCGTAGAACGCCGCCCAGAGCATATCTGTAGATGTTGCCCCCCGAGTCCGCCATGTACAGATTGCCCATGCTGTCGAAGGCCAGGTCGGCCGGACGATCACCGGGATCCAACACGGCAATGGTTACGCGCGACCCGTTCGGTTGATATTTATAGATGCTACCTTGATAGATGTTGCCTATGCTGTTATCGGCCACAAACAGGTTGCCCGCGCTGTCCAAAGTGACACCCACAGGATGGTACAACCCCGAGGCAAAGGTGGTTCGCGACCCGGTCGGCTTGTATTGATAGATGACGCCCTGGTCGTAGTCCGCCACAAACAGGTTGCCCGTCTTGTCAACCACCAGGCTGGAAGCGTGACTCAACCTGGACGCAAAGACGGTTAGCGTTCCGTTTGGGGTGATCTTAAAGATGGCAGCGTTACCGACCGTGTCACCGCCCAGGATCATGTAATCCACTACAAACAGATTGCCCGCGCTATCAAAAGCCATGTCCCAAGGCTTGTACAATCCGGAGGCAAAGATGCTTTGCTTTCCGTCCCAAGTGAATTGAAAGATCTCGCCGCCCCGGGCGTCCCTTCCCGACACGAACACGTTCTGCGCGGATGCGCTGGAGCAGATCAGAATCGCCGCTCCCAACGCTACCATGCTGAAAAACTGTCCGGCTCGCCCGAAAGCAGATCTAAATTTAGCTTCTGTTAGTTTTGTTTTCATAATTGCTCCTCTCATTTGTTTTTGTTTGGTTCGTTTCGTCTTTCACTGAGGTAGTGCGTAAAATCCGGCGCGAGGTTACGCGGAAAGTTGGCTTCGCCGCGTTGAATTGTTAAAACGTTGCCGCCTTCGCCGAGGCTACGGCGTGCCAGGGAAGCGGCAAAGCGGAGGGACCGCGGATTCCGCGGATGTCACGGTTGGCCTAACTGAAAAACGAGAAAACCACCGTGATGTAACGTGCTGGATTGAACGGCTAGCGTCCGCCGCTGCGGACGCCATACACGGGATGCTCGATTCAACGCATCGTTGTCACGACGATGCAAGGCGTGGACAGCGTATCCACCGAGTTTGCAATTTCCATTCTGAAACGCGCAACAAAGTTGCGCCATGGGCGGGAGTCTGGCATAAAAGTCAGCTGAAGCTGTAGATGTGAGTGGGGAAGTGAGGGACGCAAAAGGAATGCCGCGCTGCCCCCCAAACCTTCCAGGACAGCGCAGCGCTTCGTTCCTACCGCCTTTCGCATACTCAACGTCAAGGCTTAATCCACATTGTGGCTGAGCTAGGTATTCCTAATGCATATCCCAAGCCAGCGTCGAGCTTTGCCACAACGCTGTATGCTCGGCGGTTGGCTGGCCCTCTGGGGTCAGCCAAGGTATGGATCAGGATCACTCCGTAGCCGGATTGTCCGATGTGGGCCGGGGACAGAGGCTGAACGTAATCAACTCCCGCCATAGCGCTGCCGCTGAGGGAGAAGTTTACGTACAATCCACCGAGCATCAGAGGGTTCATGTTCAGAACGAAGGAACCGGTTTTCCCTCGCGTCACATTATCCGTGCTATGAATTGTAATCACCGGGCTATTCTCACCCTCGGCGATTGCTTCGCTGTTAGCACTAACGCGCTCGTCAGCGAGCAGGTTGACAGGGCTACTCTCAGGCCGCGGCGGTACAGTGGGCTGCGCCCGTGGTGTAGGCGTAGCCCGAGCCGCCGTGTCGTCAGCAGCGAGGCTGCCAGGGATGATTGGCGCGAGCGCCAACGCAACCACAAACAATACTGCTGTTAATTGTTTGTTTCTATTTTTCATGTTACTGCATTTCCTTTCATTGTTTTGACCTTCCGTGATCTCTCGTTACCGAGAACTCATTTCTGGCCTTTCACCTGAGGTAATGCGTAAAACCCGGCGCGAGGTTACGTGGAAAGTGGCTGCGCCACGTTAAAACGTTGAACCGTTAAAGCGTTGAAGCGGGGGGGACCTGCGGATCCGTCTACGCGAAGGCTACGGCGTGACAGGTTACGCGGATGTCACGAATTGGAACAATCGAAAAGACGAGGGCCGCGGAGGTAACGAGCTGCATTTAACGGTCGGCGTCCGCCGCGGCGACCGATTCAGTTGAGTTGGTCCAGCTTCTTAGAACCGCTTCTTTAGCTGGGCGTACCAAAAGCGGCCTTTAATGGTTGCAAGCGATTGGTCGTAATTGTTCTGGAAAGCTCCAGCCACAAATGGCGGATCGGTATCGAAGACGTTCTGCATACCAAGAGTAAACGTCGTGTTATTCAACCAGGCCCGCCATCCACATGGGTTATACTCGGCGGTGCAGACCGGCATGACGTTTTTCTCATTGCCATCCTTGGCTAAGCCGGGCACGCCGGCCGATGCAGGCGGCGGCAGGTTAAATGTGTAGGATGCAATCAGATCGAGCGTAACCCACTCGCTCACTTTCCGCGCCCGCCAAGGGAACGGGGCGGCAGTTCCAGTGGTGGGAAAAAAGTTACCTCCTGGAATTTCCGAGCCGCACTTCTCACAAACTCTAGACACTAATTTGAAACTCGCTCGCACGCCCGCTTGTTCGCCGCTACCCGTCGCGGCTTTACCTTCTATGTCGCTCATCCCCTCAGCTCCATTCACGAATTTGCGCCAATTGGTTGAAGGTTCTTAAAATTCGCGAGGATTCGTGCAATTCGTATCTTCACGGCTGCCTTTCCTTGAAGAGGATTTGTTAGGTCCAATCTGTTTTCGGATCTGATTTGGCGAACAAATTGCGCGGGTTCATTGCGGAATCCCCGTGCGCCGCAGGAAGTCGGCGAAGCGCGGGTCGGTACGTATTCAATCCCACACCGGCTCGTCTTTGTAAAAGACTGTGATCGCTCCCATAGCCAAGCCACGTTCCAGCCATGAAAACGCCAGCTCCTTTTCGTTCAAGGTCGCATAGATTTTGGCTATCCAGTGCGCCTGACTTAGGTTCGCGCCCGACATCTCTTCCAGGTCTTTGATGATCTCGAGAGCTTCGGCTCGCTTCCCCTGCGCGGCGTAGACCATCCCTGTATCGTAAATCAAGATCGAATCATTTTTTCTTTCTCCTTTGGACTTCTCCAATTCCGCGAGTGTTTCGTCGAATAACTTATTTTGGATGTAAATCCCTATTTCCCAGGTCGTGGTGAAAGATGGCCCTACCTCATCGGCTTGCCGCAACAGCTCAAGCGCTCGCGCATGGTCTCGCTTGAGGTGATAAGCACGGGCCATAGTCCGTGCGATGACTGATGACAGCGGATCGAACTCACGCGCTTTCAAATTTTCCGCTAAGCTTTCATCGAGACGCCCTTGTCGCTCGAGGGAAGTTCCCAAATACAAATGGGCTATTGCCAAGCTCGGGCTGAGTTCGATGGCACGCCGCAGTTCCTGATCACCCTGGGAAAAGTCAGCGGGGGAGAA
>Ga0306925_10003458_pt1 | contig 13979 bp, 10 predicted proteins | sample flu12Cox44000176_FD_203755 | JGI IMG/M metagenome (GOLD analysis project Ga0306925, IMG submission 203755) | Lab enrichment of tropical soil microbial communities from Luquillo Experimental Forest, Puerto Rico - flux8day.12C.oxic.44.000.176 (v2)... | ecosystem: Environmental > Terrestrial >... | reverse complement strand
CCGGCGGTACGCGGCCGAGACCGTATTTCTGGATGAAGGTCTGGTCGCAGACGAGCCACGCCGGGATGGTCGGCACTGCCGCGTGCGAACGATGCATCCCGAGCACGAAGTCATGGTAGGAGAGGGCTTCATTCACGAAACGCCGGCCGGCCGCGTTGACCGCGACAAGGCCGGGCTTGGCGCGATCGAGGGAGAGGTGCGCGAACGCGCCGCAGCCGCCCGCGAGCCAATCCGTTGCGGATACCGGGCTCCAGAATGCGGGCGAGGCGTGATCGTCCTCGATTGCAGCGCCGGCCATGCGCGCGAGCAGCATGCCGTCACCGGCGGCGCCCGCAAACGCCACGGCATGCGCGAGCGGCGGGCGGACATACTCGTTGAGGTGCTCCACGCTGCCGCCAAACCCGCCGGTCGCCAGCACGACGCCGCGGCGCGCAGTGACGCGGCGGCGCGCGCCGTCCACCTCGAGCACCGCGCCGCTCACCCTCGGCCCTTCCATGATCAGCTCTCGCAGCGCGGCATTGCGCCAGACCGCCACGCCGCGCTTGCGCAGGCTGTAGAACAAGCGCGCGACCAGCGCATTGCCCATGATGAGCCTGGTGCCGCGCCGATGGCGCAACCGGTCGCGGGCGTGACGCCACAGCAGGGATGCCGCGGCGCGAAAGGTGGCAGCGGACGCAAACGGCCGCGCCAACGGCTCGATATCGTCGCGGCCGACCATCATTCCGCCGAGCGCCATGAATTCCCCGACCGGCGGCCGGATCAGCTCGAAATCGGCACCAAGGAGCCGCCCGTCGAAGGGCAGCGGCGCCAGCGGGCGGCCGCCGACGGTCGCCCCCGGCCTGTTGGCGAGATAGTCGGGATGCCGGGCATAGGCTGAGAATTTCACTTCGCTGTTGCGATCGAGATAATCCACGACCGCGGGTGCTGTCGCGAGGTAAGCCTCGCGGCGATTGTCGGGTGCTTTGCCGATGACGGCATCGAGATATTGTCTTGCCTCGGCGATCCCGTGATTGAATCCGGCTTCGCGGCTTTGCCTGGTGCCGGGCACCCAGATGGTGCCGGCCGAGGTCGCGCTGGTGCCGCCGACCTGGGCCGTCTTCTCGCACAGCAGGACGTCGAGCCCTTCGATCGCGCACACCAGCGCCGCCGTCATGCCGGCAGCGCCGGCGCCGATCACCAGCGTGTCGACAGCCGCTTCGGCATTCAAGCGGTGTGGGCCCGCTTGGCCGGATGGCTGGGTTCCTTTCGATGCCGCTTGACCCACGTTCGCAGTACTTCGTCAATTCGCGTCTGCCATCCTGGTCCCATCCTGCGAAAATGCCCAATTACCTGGGGCGACAGCCGGATGTGAACGTCAACCTTTGAATCCCTCTTCCGCGATCGCCCGCGCGGGCGGGTCAGCGTACCCTGCGCCGGACGAGCAATCCTGCCGCCAATCGCGAGCTCGGCTCGATCAAACTGGTCTTGGGACCATTCAGGTGCATCATCGCGGTCACTCCAGTTGCGCCTGATAACGCGTTTTTTCACGGGCATTGCATTTCCTCATGGAAATCACGTGGCGATCCTCGCCGCGCGGGGTCCACACCACCATCTCCAACTGCCGTGCTAGGAAACCATACGTCTGGTATCTGGGCTCGCCGTAGTTCCGGCGATCGTCTAGCAGTGTGAGGGTGGCTCCAGCGAACACCTTTGCGGCATCTCTGAAGTCCAACCCCCGTTCGGCGAGCGTCTTTTCTCGCTTGGCAAAGTCATAGGTGATCCTCACGAAATAAGTATGTCCACGTAGAGTAAACCGGTCAATGTTGGAACGCCGTATATAGTATGGAATCGTTGAGACAACGAGCGACAGCCATGAACAGTGCTCGCCAAGCCCCTTTCGTCGGACGCTCGCTGCCGCGGCGCGAAGATCGCCGCCTGCTCACCGGGCGCGGCCAGTTCGTTGCCGACCTCGATCTGCCGCACATGCTGCACGCCGCATTCGTGCGCAGCCCGCTCGCGCATGCGCGCATCCGTTCGGTCGATCTTTCGCGCGCCGGCGCCGCCCCCGGAGTTGCCCTGGTAATGAGCGGCGCCGACCTCGCGCGGCTGTTGCCGCCGGTACCGGACACGCAGGTCTCGCTGCCGCGAAAATGGATGAATCAGATACGCCACAATTTCATCAATCCGCAGCAACCGCTGCTGGCTCACGACAAGGTCCGCCACGTCGGCGAAGCGGTCGCGGTCGTGCTGGCCGAGAGCCGCAACGCCGCCGAGGATGCGGCGCTGCTTGTCTCCCTCGATCTCGAGCCGCTGCCCGCCGTGGTCGATCCCGAGGCGGCCTTGGCGCTAGGCGCGCCCATCATCCACGACAGGTTCGCCAGCAATCTCATCGGCGCGTTCACGATCGGCAAGGGCAATGCCGACACCGCGCTCGCCGGCGCGCCGCACCGGCTCAAGCGCCGCTTCCATCATCACCGCTACGGCGCCCTGCCCATGGAGTGCCGCGGCGTGGTGGCCGAGCACGATCGGCGCACGGACAGCGTGACCATCTGGTCATCGACGCAGGTCGTGCACTGGGTGCGGCGCGAGGCGGCCTCGGTGCTGCGGCTGCCGGAAGCGCGCGTGCGCTGTGTCGCGCTCGACGTGGGCGGCGGCTTCGGGGTGAAGGGTCATGTCTACCCCGAGGATCTTCTGATCCCGTTCCTGGCGCGCAGGTGCTCCCGGCCGGTGCAGTGGATCGAGGACCGGCGCGAGCATCTGATCTGCTCCTGTCATTCCCGCGATCAGACCCACGATGTCGAGATCGGCTTCGACAGCGACGGACGCATCCTTGCGCTGCGCGACGATTTCATTGTCGATTGCGGCGCCTGGAATCCCATCGGCGTCGGCGTGGTCTACAACACCGCCGTGCATCTGACAGGTCCCTACAAGATCGACAATCTCGCCATCAGCGCGCGGGTGGCGGCGACCAACAAGGTTCCCAACGCACCCTATCGCGGGGCCGGCCGCCCGGAAGCCGCATTGGCCATGGAGCGGGCGGTGGATCTCGTCGCCGGCGCCCTCGGGCTCGAGCCCGCCGAGGTGCGCCTGCGCAACATGATCGGCCCGGACGAGATGCCGTATCACATGGGCATTCCCTATCGCGACGGCGAGCCGATCGTCTACGACAGCGGCGACTACAAGGCTGCTTTGCGCGACGCGCTTGACGGCATCGGCGGCATTGCCGCGTTTCGCGAGCGCCAGCGTGCGGCGCGCGAAGCCGGCCGCTACATCGGTCTCGGCATCGGCTGCTATGTGGAGGGCACCGGGGTGGGTCCGTTCGAGAGCGCAACCGTGCGCATCGATCCGTCCGGCAAGGTCTACGTCTCCTCCGGCGCCTGTCCGCAGGGCCAGGGCATGGAGACCATCTTCGCGCAGGTCGTGGCCGATGCGTGGTCGGTCGATCCTGCCGACGTGGTCACGACCTTTGCCGATACCTCGGCAATCGCCATCGGGTTTGGAACCATCGCCAGCCGCAGCACGGTGACCTTGTCGGCGGCCATTGCCGGGGCGAGCGAGCGGCTGCGCACCAAGGTGTTTGCCATCGGCGCCAACCTCCTGGAATGTGCGGCCTCCGATCTCGAGCTGCGCCGGGGCGGCGTCGGCATTCTCGGCGTGCCCGGCGCCGAAGTGTCGCTTGCCGCGGTTGCGCAGGCGGCGCGCCCGGGGTGGGACAACGGCCGGCCGCAGGGCCTCGAGGCCGGTCTCGAGGAGACTTATTATTACGAGCCGCCCACCGTGACCTGGACCTATGCCGTGCATGTGGCGCTGGTGGAGGTCGACATCGAGCTCGGACGCGTGAGCCTCGACAAATACGTGGTCGCGCACGATTGCGGCGTCGTGGTCAATCCGATGCTGGTCGAGGGGCAGATCGTCGGCGGCGCGGCACAGGGCATCGGCGGGGGGCTGCTCGAGGAGTTCAGTTATGACGCGGACGGGCAGCTGCTCGCGGGCTCGCTTGCGGACTACATCATGCCGACCGCCTGCGAGATCCCGAGCATGGCGCTCATTCACCGGCATTCGCCCTCGCCGCTCAATCCGCTCGGGGTCAAGGGGGTAGGGGAGGGCGGCGCCATTGCGCCACCGGTCGCCATCGCCAATGCGGTCGCCGACGCGCTCGCTCCCTTCAAGGCGGAGTTCAACCGGCTCCCGCTCAAGCCCGAGCGCATCAGCGAGGCGGTCCGATCGGCGGCCCAGACTCGTTGAAGACCATTGCCTGAGAGGCCGGCCGATTGCGATCATCCGCACGATAGGCAAAGGCGCCAAAGACAGAGTGGGGCAACCGACCAATGTTGCCGTGAGACCGATTGCAGCCGAATTCATTGAAGGTAAGGGCGTGCTAAAAAATTCGACGCTCTAAGTGAGGGGCCGAGCGCTCTTTGACCTCATCGAAAGCTGTCGTAATCACCCAAACATGGTATAGACATCAAATACTGGGCTTGACCTGCAGGGTAATTTTGTGCGCGACGCGAGGGGCTGGAATTTGGCACACAGGCGGGCATGGAAACGAATTTGGCCAACGCTCCTATCGGCAGCGGCACAATCGGCAATTCGGGCGAGCAATGGCCAACACAACCGCAGTGCCGACATTCATGCAGCAATAATCTTGGCTCGAACGGCATTTGATGCCTACCTTCACGAGCTTATTATTCTGCGTCGCATTCCTGCCCACATTCGATTTGCTACAGGTCCAGGCGCCACCAAATTTTTGTCAGCTACGCGCTGGCGGCTCATTTCGGTTGCGGAAGGGTCATCTGCGTCAAAGAACAACAAAAACGACTACGAGCACATCCGTGACCTGCCGCTTGATCAGAAATTGCAGACTCTATTACTCTTGCTTGAGGTCCCGCATTCATCTCCGCTGGTAGCAAACTTTGACACACAATTTGCGGCGTTGAAATGGTTAAATGCATTGCGCAACGCAATCATCCATCGTGATTTCGGCCCACCCGCGCCCGCTCTGATTGAAGCGTGCAAATCTATACGCTCCACCCTTGGGTTGAGGGCTTCCCGTCCTGAGCAGCCATGGGAAGAGTTACTGGGTTATCCGCTTATTGCGGTGTGGGCTTGTTCAATTGTTTGCCGTGCCTTGCTAATGCTCGAAGAAATCGACAGAAATCGCACGATCCACCTAGCAGCAACGCGTGAAGCCGTTGCCTCCGCCATAAGCCCCATGCGTTTGGAGCAGCTACAATGGAAATAGATGTTCCCGCCATTCTGATGGATTTGGGGTTTTCCAATGCCACAATTGCAGTCGGTCCGCCGACTCTGAAACGCTGCGAGCTGTGGACAGCGCAAGATAACTCAATACGCGGTACAAATACAAAGATTAGGTTTCTTATATTGCATTCCGGATTTTTGGAGGGCAACGCAGACGCTACGAAGCAACAGCTTAGTACTCTAGGCGGGGGCCAATTGCATCATGTTCTATTCGAAGATAACGCGCCCAGTCAATCTCGTCAGAGTAAGGTGCAAGCTACATTTCCAGGGGCTCGTGTTTCAACTATTGGGGCGTGCCTAAGGGAGGAAATGTTTAGAGGACAAGTTATTGCGGAACCGCAACCGACGGAGCTATACGTCGCGCCAACCGTTGTCCCTGCCTCCGGACCTCAACCAACCGAGCCAGCCACTGTAACGCTGCTTAAATGGATGTTTGGCGCCGGTTTTACGCCGTCCCGAGTTGGTATTCTTCTGGGTCCAGCGGGAACTGGCAAGACAGCTCTCGCGATGGAGCTGTTCAAAGAGTTTATGAGAAATTGCCGATCAGATGTTCGGGCGCTACCATTTCCACTCTTTATAGACCGCTTTGCGTGGATAAACCACGACTTTCGCGATACGACCGATAACCTCGCTGCTCTCCTAGGCCACGCAATTTCTACGCAGTTCGAATTTCAGCCCCCAATAGCGAGAATTCAGCGGTGCTTACGGTATGGGGCGCTTTGTGCAATACTGGACGGTTTTGACGAACTTTGCGCGACAAAACCATCTCAATTTGGCGCTGATGATACGATTGCTGCCCTAATAAATACCTTGGAAGGCGTGGATGGAAGTCGGGTATTACTCACTTGTCGCGAAAGCTTCTGGCACGACAACGTTGATGTAAACCTTCAGTCGAAAATTACGGCGTTCCGATTATCTCCATTTTCAGAAGCACAGCGTCGAGAATATCTTAACAAACGATTTCCTAACCAATCAGATAAGCAGAAACGGGATCGCACATCGAACTTGTTAAATCGGATTGCGGAATTCCGCACCCCGATAATGAACCAAAGTACCGAACGAAGTAACCTTTCGTTTTTGCCATGGGTCGTTCAATTTTCTGCCGAGGCAGCGGATTTCGCAGGTGCAGGTGATTACCCTACCCCAATGTTGTCCATCCCGGGTGCCGATCCGGCATGTCAATTAGCGGTGCAGGTCCGTGCAACTTCGCCGTTCGACGCGGATGGCGAAGTCGGGAGATGCCCGGGATATATAATTGAGGGTCGATACCACGCCTTTCCTCTGAGTCCAGCAATGGCACGCATGCCGCTGCTCAGACGCATGAGCCGACGCAACCTCAGCCCGGATTGCACTTGCGCAATCCGGGGTTCCAGCCCCGCGTAGCGCTTCGCTCAACGCGGGCTACAAGCTGCGTCTCCGGCTACCTGATATCATACCACCGCATGACCGCCTTCTCGCACAGCACGACGCCGCCGTAGAGCGCAAGCCCGACCGCGCACAGCACCGCGATGCAGGCGAGCGCCAGGTCGGTCTGCTGGCGCGAGGAGGCGAACAGGATGAGATAGCCCAGCCCCTGCTGGGAGGCGATGAACTCGCCCACCACGATGCCGATGATCGCGAGCGTGACGGCGACCTTCATGCCGCTGAAGATGTAAGGCGGCGAGGTCGGGAAGCGCACGCGGATCAGCACCTGCCACTGCGACATGCGCAGCGAGCGGCACAGCCGCAGCATGGTCGTCTCCACCGACTGCAGCCCGGCCGCGGTGGCGACCAGGATCGGAAAGAAGCAGATGAAGACCGAGAATGTGACGCGCGACGGCGATCCGATACCGAGCCACACGATGAACAGCGGCGCCAGCGCGATCTTGGGGATCAGCTGGAAGAACACGATGTTCGGGTAGAGCGCCTGGTAGGCGAGCGTGGAATAGACCATTAGGCCGGCGAGCGCGATGCCGAGCGGAATGGAGATGCCGAAAGCCAGCAGCGTCTCATACGTGGTCGGGATGGTGTGCTTCATGATCAGCGCGAAGTTGCCGATCAGTTGCTCCAGCACCATGGTCGGCGGCGGCAGGATGGCCGGCGAGATGCCGGCGTAGACCGTTATCGCCTGCCAGGCGAGCAGGAACAGCAGCGCCGTTGCGACCGGCAGCAGAACCGCCACCTGGCCGGCTCGCAGCGTCGACCAGACGGCGCGCAGATCGCCTTCACGCATGGTGTCCACGGCCGGTGCGCGCTCCTCGACCATGCTCAATGCCTCTCTTGAAGGTCACCCTCGCGCGCCAGCTCGATCTGGCCGCGCAGCTTCGCGCACAGCTCGTTGAACTGCGCGGTCTCGCCGATGGCAAAGCCGCGCGGCCGCGCAAACGGCACCGCGATCTCAGCAATGATCTTCGAGGGCTTGCGCCCCATGACCAGCACGCGGTCGGAAAGCAGCACCGCCTCGCGGATGCTGTGGGTGACGAACAGCACGGTCTTGCGGTAGCGCTCCCACAGCTCGAGCAGCACAATGTTCATGTCGTCGCGCGTAATGGCATCGAGCGCGCTGAACGGCTCGTCCATCAGCAGGATGCTGGGATCGCCAATGAGCGCGCGGCACAGCGACACCCGTTGCCGCATGCCGCCGGAGAGCTCGCGCGGCCGCTTGTGGATCGCATCGTCGAGGTGCACGAGGCGCAGGAGCTCCATGGCGCGGCCGAGATAGGCGGCGCGCTCCCGGCGCATCATCTCGATCGGAAACAGCACGTTCTGCAGGGTCGTCTTCCAGGGCAGCAGGGTAGGGTCCTGGAATACGATTCCGATCTGCGCCCGCGGCTCGGTCATCGGCGTGCCGCCGGCAAGGATGCGGCCCTCCGTCACCGGCTCGAGGCCGGCGATCATCATCAACAGCGTGCTCTTGCCGCAGCCGCTGGGTCCGAGCAGACAGACGAACTCGCCTTTCTCGATGGCGAATGTCGCGGTGGTGACGGCCTCGAACGCTGCCGGCCCCTTCCCGAACACCTTGCGCACGCGCTGGCAGCTGATCTCCGCCGGCATGCCGGTGCTTTACGCCCTGCCCAGGAGCTTTGCATATTTCCCGGTGCTCGCGCGCACGGAATCCCATTCCGCGGCGGACAGCGTGACCTTGCCGATGTCGTTGTTGCTGCAGAAGGTGTCCGCTTTCGGGGGCTCGCGGTCGTTCGGCGCCGAGGCGTATTGCTTCACGATGCGCGCCTGCTCCTCGATCTTGGCGAGGTCGGAATAGCCAAGCCCGTGCTCGATCGACTCCGGCGCCGCCACGATGGCGCACGTCATGCCCAGCCCCAGCTCGACATAGAGCTTGCCGTTCTTGCCGATCGCGAGCTCCTCATGCTCCTTGAGATGGCGTTCCATGGCTTCCTGCGGATTGAGCAGCATGAACTTCATGCCTTCGAGGATGGCCAGCTCGACGTTGTCGACCAGCTCCTTGTTCCTGGCCAGAAAGCTGCTGCTGGTCAGCGTGTTGAGCCAATAGAACTGCAGCCCGGCCTGCGAGAATGGCATCATCCGGATCGGAAAATTCTCCGAGATGAAATTGGGGATCGAGCTCAGGCCGGTCACGACGATGGCGTCGACCAGGCCGGACATGGCGGATTGCTCGAGGATCTTGCTGTCGAGCTGCACGATGGCGAGCTTGTCGAAATCGACCCCGACCAGGCGGCAATAGGCCGGCAGGAACGGCGTGTCGCCGCCCGCCGCCGAGACTCCGACCTTCCTGCCCTCCAGGTCCTTCGGTGTCGTGATCGGCCCTTTCTCCGGAGCGACGATGCCCAGTGTGGCATCGTAGCCCAGCGTGCCGAGCAGCCGCAGATCGAGCCCCTTCATGATCGAAAGCAGGTTGGCGCCGGTCTGGGCGCTGCCCATCTCGAACTGTCCGGTCGAGATCGCCTGGATGGCGGCCATCGATCCGTAGCCCCGTGAGATTTCAAGATCGATGCCGCGCTGCTTGAAATATCCGAGCTGGCGCGCGCAGTAGATGAAGGCATATTGCCCGGTCGGCAGCCACGACAGCGTGTAGCGGACCTTTGCCGGCTGTGCGATGGCGGGGCGCGGGAACGTTGCGCCCGCGAGTGCGGCGGTGCCGGCGGCGGCAAGCCCGAGCGACTTGCGCCGCGTCACTGCAAGTGCGCAAGGTTTCGTTGAAGTCATGGCTGTTCCCTCGGGTTTGGGGCATATTCCAGGATCGCGGTGAGAGCTTGCAAGCCTGTTGTACGCAGCCCAAGCAAATTTCTTGCCGGGTTTCCGGGCGTGCGGCTTGATCCAGGGTCGCGAGGCGAGGTCCCATGGCGCAATCCGTCAGTTACGGCGTTCCCACGGATCGGTGCGGGCTGCAGCTGCGGCTGGGGATCGAGAAGGGCTTCTTCCGTGACGAGGGGATCGACCTTGACCTTCGGGTTGTGTTCGGCGGACCCGAGCTCGCGGCCGAGCTCGATGCGGGGCGGCTGCGGATCGGCGAGCTCGGCACGCCGCCCGCATTGACGGCGATGGCCGGCGGCGCGCGCTTCAAGGTGGTGGGCAGTGGCGTGCGCCGTGGCGCGGTGCAATTCTTCGTCGCGCGTCCGCAGCTGGCAACCTGGAAGGACCTTGCCGGCTCGCGGCTTGGCGTGCTCAGCCGGGGAAGCTGCAGCGACTGGTACATGCACGCGCTGCTGCGTCACCATGGCGTCGATCCCGAAAAGGACGTCGCCATCGTGCATCTCGGGCCGCGTTATCCGCGAATATTGCAAATGCTGGCGAAGCGCGATCTCGACGGCGCGATCATTGCCGAGCCGCATGTGACCACCGGCGAGGAAGCGGGATATTTCAACGTGTGGCTCGGCCTCAACCGGTGCGACGTCGCCCCGCGCATGCAATGGACCATTGTCGTGGCAAACAGCGACGCGCTCGCGCGTGAGGGCGATCTCGTGCGCGCCGTCCTTAACGGCTGTCGCCGCAGCTACCGGTATGCGGCCGAGCATCGCGATGAATGGGCGGACTTCGGCGGGCGCTGGTTCGGCATCTCGCGCGCCACCATGATGCGGTCGATCGAGCGGGAATTCGACGATCTGCATTTCGATTGCGAGATCGACGCGCAAGGCATGGAAGCGGCAATCGCGCTCCAGCGGCGGCTCGGGAGCGTGCATGCTTCCCTGCAATTGGGCGATATCCTGGATCGACGCTTTGCGATGTCGCCGGCGACGAGCATCTGATGAAAGCGCGCAAGCCCCCTGCTCGCGGTCGGGGCGCAAATTGCAGCGAAGCTTCCTGGGATGAAGCAGCCGACGTCGTCGTCGTCGGATACGGCTACGCCGGGGCGGTGGCCGCCATCGAGGCGCACGATGCCGGCGCCGATGTGCTCCTGATCGAGAAGATGCCGGATCCCGGCGGCATATCCATCACTTCCGGCGGCAACGTGCGCATTGTCGAGGATGCGGAGGAGGGGTTTCGGCATCTCCACGCGATGAATGCGGGGACGACACCCGATCCCGTGTTGCGCGCGCTGGCGGCGGGGATGGCGGCGATCCCGGATTATTTCGCAAAGCTGTGCCGGGCATCGGGGGCGAGTGTCGATCGCCGGCAGGCCGACGGCAACTACCCGTTTCCCGGCACCAAGACGTTCGGTTACGTCAGCATCTCGAACGTCCCCGATTTCGACGCCGAGCGCGCGTATCCATTCGTGTCGAGCTATGTGCCCATTCATCGCGCGGCCGGCGTGCGCCTGTTCAAGGTGCTGGAGGACAATGTCCGCTCGCGCGCCCTGCGCGTCATGCTGGCTAGCCCCGCGCGCCGGTTGACCGTGGGCGAGGGAGGCGGGATTTCCGGACTCACCGCCGAACGCGACGGAAAGCCGATCGCAATAAAGGCGCGCCGCGCCGTTGTCCTCGCCTGCGGCGGGTTCGAGGCGAACGCGGACTTGCAGCGGCAGTTCTGGCAGGAAAAGCCGGTCCTCAACGCGGCCTATATGGGCAATACCGGCGACGGCATTGTGATGGCGCAGGCGGTGGGCGCCGCGCTCTGGCACATGTGGCACTACCACGGGGTCTACGGTTTCCGGCACCCCGACCCAGACTATCCGTTCGGGCTGCGGCCCAAGCGGCTGCCGGACTGGATACCCGGCGAGGACGCGCGGGCCGACGTCAAGGTGCCGTGGATCATCGTCGATCGTCTGGGCCGGCGCTACATGAACGAATACCAGCCCTATACGCAGGATACTTCCTGGCGCGCCATGGCGCTGCTGGACGGATATTCCATGAGCTATCTTCGCATCCCCTCCTGGATGATCATGGATGAGCCCGGTCGCGGCGCCTACCCGATCGTCTCGCCGACCTTCAACGACCGCCGGTTCAAGTTTCGCTGGAGCGAGGCCACGCTGCGCGAGCTGGAAGGCCGGATTCTGCGCAAATGCAATTCGATCCGGGAGCTGGCCGCAGCCATGGCGGTCCGCGAGCAGGTGCTGGCAACCACCATTGCCGGCTGGAATGCCATCTGCGACCGCGGCGAGGATCCCGTGCACGGCCGGCCGCCGACGTCGATGCTGAAAATCGCAACGCCGCCCTACTATTGCGCGCAGGTCTGGCTGATCTGCTCCAACACCCATGGCGGACCCGTGCATGATGCCGCCCAGCGCGTGCTCAACGCCTTCGGCGAGCCGATCCCGCGGCTGTTTGCGGCCGGCGAGCTCGGCGGCGTGTTCGGCCATCTCTACATGTCGGGCGGAAACCTCGCCGAATGCTTCGTCGGCGGCTGGACGGCCGGACGCAACGCGGCGCGGCTCGCCCCATGGGAGGCAAAGGTCGGTCATTCTAGCAACAATAAAACATCAATAATTTTAGAAACCTAATATAGATCGCTATCGCCAAGCTTGGATCTAGCAAGCACATAGCTAGCAGAACGAGCTAGCCATGGCGTCTGATCCGCGCTGAATCCAGCGGGCCATGGGCCACAGCTTCCGAAATCCTGATCACTGCGCCTCGTTCGGGATGTGGTTCACTCGGAGCAGATATTGTCCGTTAATCGCGGTCGCAAACCGGGGGCTCCCCGCAAGCTTCGGCTTCACCAGCTTGGTCCGCAGCGCCCTCGGCCCGCATCTCGATTGTCGCTCGCCTCGTTCATCGACCCTCGGTCTACCATCGACCTAAACGTAGCGTGTCTGTTATCCGAGGTCGCGAGGCCGGGGCTCCCGACCCATGGGCCGGGGGATCAGAATCCTGGGTACGCCACTCACCGGCCCCGGAAAATTAATTTTTCCCTCAACAATCCAGTTGACACTTCGGCTTCACACGGCCCCGCATCGCTGGTCCATTTGCACTCACGGGGGTCGAGCGCCGTGTCGCGCCGCCACAATGTAGCGCTGACCCATACATGATGATGAGAGGCGTCGAGGCCGCCGAAGACCCACATGATCAGGCAATTGCTGCTTATAGCACTCGCCTCGCTCATCATCACTGCGGTGATCTTGGGAGCCGTCACCGGCCTGCCAGCATTGGACGAGGACACAAGGAGGAAAACGATTGGCACGGCAGTTTTCACCATCGGTTTGGTGGTCGTGCTGCTGCCATTCATCGTGTCCCTAAAAGGCCCGAAGTTTGTGTGGTGGTTCCTGTCACTATTCTTCTGCATAGTGACCGTGCTACTTGCGGCGGGGATGGTCGTGCCATTTGCTGCGGTGATGGGCATGAGCCTGTCACCGCAACCGCATGCATTGGTTACCCCGGCGGATATAGTTATGTGGGGTCTCGGAGCCCTATCGTGGGTGATTGCGTGGGTGTTCGCGGGCGTCAGTCTCGCGAGCAAATCGCGGCAGCAGCATGGATGATAGCTGGGAGCCCGGCGACGTTGCAGCGCTGCCCCATGCATGAGGGTGACGGTGCTTTTGTGTGAAGCAGTTCATACAGATGTATTGTCCCGACTGGTAGCCTTAGGGTTCGGCCCCACAAATGCAGAGGAAGGGCCGGATGGGTATTCTCACCGCTCTGCGAACTTGGCCCCGGTCATCAATGGCTGGGGTCTTTTTCGTCGGCGCGCCAGCGGCGTCGGCTCCTCAATGCTCACTGTTGACGCCCGAGCCCCAATAATGAACATTATACTCGTCTTGCCCCCGATACATGTTGCCCCAAACGCCCTTATTGTACGGGTAGTAACCAGGATACCGTCCCGATGAGCGTGCTACATTGACATAATAGCATCTATGCTGATGTGACCCTCGGCATGTGTACTTCACTTCTTGTGCAGGGATTGCCTTAGCGCTGTTGAGCCCTGCTATGGGCACGGCTCGTGCCCTTGCTGAAGCGAACACCGTTGCGCCTATTGCTGCGGTTACTGTGCAGAAGGCTATTCCTCGCATCGCTACCTCCCATTTGCCTATAAAGGTTTGCATTTGAAACTGGGTCCGCAAGGGGCGGGCGAGCATAATTCTATGCCCTCAATTGCGTCGGCGTTGCCCTTGTTATCATTTCACCATTACGTTTCACCATTACGTTGCAATTCGCTAATTGAACAGAGACCCCCACGTTAGTGAGTGTCTGGCCATAACCGTATTTGCAAATCTCCACGCGTAAATGCCGCCCATAACAGCACTAAGCAAACAACCAAACACCAACGCACTTCGACGCCAACTCCACCTATCCCTCGTTATCAGGTGGAGCATAATTAGCGCAAGCATCAGCCACGATAGAAATAATCCTGGACCAGAGATCTATCTCCGTCCCTAGAACATCCGTTGCGTTGGCTTGCATTTCAGGATGTAG
>Ga0306925_10003456_pt1 | contig 13982 bp, 8 predicted proteins | sample flu12Cox44000176_FD_203755 | JGI IMG/M metagenome (GOLD analysis project Ga0306925, IMG submission 203755) | Lab enrichment of tropical soil microbial communities from Luquillo Experimental Forest, Puerto Rico - flux8day.12C.oxic.44.000.176 (v2)... | ecosystem: Environmental > Terrestrial > Soil... | reverse complement strand
CGTCAACGGCTCGGTGGCGATGAAGAGCGTCTTCTTCTGGTTGGCGAAGTCGGCGACGGCCAAACCCACGTTAGAGAGGAAGGTGCCGGCGAGAAACGCTACGTTCTCGCGCGTCAGCAGCTCTTCCGCCACGCGCACAGCGTCAGAAGGCGTTGCACCATCATCGCGGAATATGATGTCAAGCTTTCCGCCCAACACGCCGCCTTTGGCGTTGATCTCGTCTTGGGCGAGCTGCATGCCATTGCGATAGGGCACGGCGAAAGCGGCAAAGCGGCTGTAGGAGTTGAGCTCGCCCACCTTCACGCCTCCCTGGGCCATGGCCGCAGAAGAGGCCAAACTGGCAGCCGAAGCGCCAATCCCCGCGGCGAGCATCGCCAACGCGATCCACCCCGACGCAGCTTTTGCTTGCATACCTCACTCCTTCGTCCCGCCGCGCAACCCCGCGCGCACCTTGGGTGCTTTGGCACCCGAGCTTAGCGGTCCCGTTCCATCGAACCAAGAACCTTGGGGATCGAGGGCCGAGGTGGCAAGGTCGGTGGGGCACAATGGCGCTTCTCAGATAGGCTGAGCCCGACGAGCTCGGCTATCATCGGGGCCCTTCGATCATGAGGGTTCTTCGATCATTGGGTCCTTGGGGGGTGACGCGCGAGGAGATCGCCATGGCCACACGCATTGGATACCTGTTGCCGACCCGCGAGCAGGTGATGGCGGGGCGACCCGAGGCGGCGCCGCTCATCGCGCTTGCCGAGCGCGCGGCGGATCTCGGCTTTCATTCGATTTGGGCCGGTGATTCCCTGCTGGCGCGTCCGCGGCATGATCCTCTGACCCTGTTGGCTGCGGTGGGCGGGCGCGTGCCCGGCGTCGAGCTTGGCACCGCGGTGCTGCTGCCGGCCTTGCGCAACCCGGTCGTGCTCGCCCAGCAGGTTGCCACGCTCGACCAGATCAGCGAGGGTCGCGTGATCCTGGGCGTCGGCATCGCCTCCGATCTTCCCAACATTCGCGCCGAGTTCACCGCCGCAGGTGTGCCCTTCGAGAAGCGGGTTGGGCGATTGTTGGAGGGCGTGCGCCTGTGCCGCGAGCTGTGGACGGGCGCCCCTGTCTCTTGGGACGGCCGCTGGAGGGTCGAGGGCATGCTGGGGGTGACGCCGCACCGTCCCGGAGGCCCACCGCTGTGGATCGCCGGCGCGCTGCCCGCGAGCCTGGAGCGCGCGGGCCGCCATTTCGATGGCTGGTTGCCGAACGCGCAAGACGCAAAGACCTGGGCTCAGCAGTGGGCGCACATCAAAGCCATCGCGCGCGAGGCGGGACGCGATCCCGACAAGCTCACCGGCGCGATGTATCTGACGGTTGCCGTCGACGAGGACACGGCGCGCGCGGACGCGCGGCTCAATGCCTACATGGAGCAGTATTACGGCCAGCCGGCCCACATCATGCGCGCCCGCCAGATGAGCTTTGCGGGACCCGCCGCCGGCTTGCAAGCCTGGCTGCAGGGCTATATGGCGGCCGGGGTGAGCCACATCGTCCTGCGCTTTGCCGGTGATCACGAGCGCCACCTCAAGACGCTCGCCCAAATGCGCGCCAAAATCACGGGCTGATGCGCCGCCGCACCGGGTTGCGCACACCTCTTGCGCAAATTGTCACGCGATCGTCATTGCGATTGAACGGTCCCGGCTACACGATGGGGAGATAAGCAAGGGGTGATGCCCCATGGCAGCCGATCACGCACCGGCGGGCCGACGGCTCTCCTGGACGCCTTCGGGTTTCGCGTTCTACCGACCCAACCTTCGATCCTTTTGGCCATTACGCAAAGACTGCGCCCCCGGCGCTCGCGCCCGAGGCCGTCGGTCACATCGATGCCGTGCTCTTGAGCCACGACCAGCGCGGGCGTTTCTGCCGCGCGTCGGACGCGTGCACATAAACGTCAACGATGCCATCGAGACGGCGCACGCATTTCCCGAGGCGGTGATCGTACGGGTGCATTGCGACAGCTGGGCACATGTCACGCAAGACCGCGACGACCTTGCGCGCTCCTTTGACGCCCTGGGCCGCGGGTCGCGCTTGCGCTTTCTGGAGCCCGGGAAGGCGACCGCTATCGAGTTGCCGCAATAGCCGCTAAGTATGCCTCCCCACAACCAAGGGCGGGAGGCTTCGCATGCGCGATCTCAACGGCAAAGTCGCCTGGGTGACGGGAGCGGGCAGCGGCATCGGCGAAGCCGGCGCGGTGGCACTGGCAGGGGAAGGCGCCAGCGTCGTCCTGACCGGCCGGCGCAAGGGAGCGCTCGAGGCCGTCGCCGAACGCATCAACGCCACGCCTGGAGGCAGGGCGCACGTCGCGGCGGCCGATCTCACCAAGGCAGCCGCGGTGGCAAAGGTCGCCGAGGCGATCCGCCGGGAGCACGGCCGGCTCGACATCCTCGTCAACAACGCCGGCAGCAACATCCCGAACCGCACTTGGGCGCAACTGGACCCCGAGGGCATCGACGCCCTCATCACCGGCAACTTGACCAGCGCGTTTTATGTCGTGCAAGCGGCCCTGCCCATCATGCGCGCGCAGAAGGACGGGGTGCTCATTCACACCGCTTCCTGGGCGGGCCGCCACATCGGGCCGGTATCGGGGCCGGGCTATGTCGCGGCCAAGCATGGGATGGTGGCCATGAGCCATACCATCAACCTCGAGGAATGCCAGAATGGCATCCGCTCATCGGTGCTGTGCCCGGGCGAAGTGGCAACGCCGATCCTGCTCAACCGCCCGATCCCGGAGACGCCCGAGACCATGGCACGCATGCTGCAACCGCAGGATATGGGCGCGCTCATTGCCTTTATCGCGCGCCAGCCAGCGCATGTGTGCATCAACGAGGTGCTGATCAGCCCCACCCACAACCGCGGCTACATCGGTGCCATGCAAGCCTTGGCCGCCCGCGCCGGCAAACGGTGACGGGGACGCAACGTGAGGCCAGCGCGGCGGCCAATGCGCTCCGGGCCAAATTCCCGCCTGGCGAATTCCTCAAGGCACTCCCCAGGGCTCCCAAGGGCGCATTTCCCAGAGGCAATTCCGAGAGCCGATGTCCCCCGCGGCAAAACCTTCCGGCCAATTCCTGCGCGGGGGAGTGGCGCCCGCCCGAGGTTGAGGGCCGATGTTGAGGGCCGATGTTGAGGGCCGATGTTGAGGGCCGGTGTTGAGGGCCGGTGTTGAGGGCCGGTGCTGAGGGCCGGTGCTGAGGGCCGTGGAGGTGATGATCACACCTTGACCTTCTCGTCCTCTGTGATGCGGCGCACGGCGGGTCGCGCGAGCATTCGCTCCTTGTGGGCCGTGTAGTTTTTGAGGTCGCCCACGGGGAGCTCGCGCCGTACGCCCCACGTGTAGAAGAGGAAGGCGTAAGGATCGAGCACGGAGTAGGCGTCCAACACCCACTGGCGACCGGCCAGGCGTTCGTCGATCTGCTTCAGGTACAGGTGGAATGTTTTGCGACCCTGCTCCTGAATGTTGGGAAAGTATGAGGTATCGGTGGCGTATCGCTCCGGCCTGGAGATGTGGGCATGCGCCGGGTGAACGCTGGTCGCAAAGAAGCCAATGAGCGAGAGCGCACGCGCTTCGCCGAGCGCATCCTTAGGCCACAGCCCGAAGCGTCTGCCGAGATAGGGCAGGATGGCCGTGTTCTCGGTGAGCGGCTCGCCGCTGTCGAGAGCCAGGGCCGGCACGCGCCCCTGCGGGTTGATCTTCAGATAGGCCTCCGAACGCTGCTCGGCCTTGGAGAAATCGACGCGCCGAGCCTCGTATGGCTCACCGCTCTCCTCAAGCACGATGTGCGCCACCAGCGAACACGCTCCGGGTGCATAGTAGAGTGTCAGCATGTATCGCTCCTTTCCAGGGTGTGGCGCGACCTTACCCAAAGCGCGCGCTTTGTCCATGAAAGCACACCGAGGCGGGCAAATCTCATGTTGCAAGCAAATCTCATGTTGCAATTCGCGTGTTGCGGAGGGTTCGCGAACCGCCGAAAGACCTCGCATGCCCGCTAGCGCACCATCGACCACATCGCCCGCCGAGCCTGTCGCCGAAGCTGTGCCCGTCTCACCGCGGTTTGTGACCGGCTCGATTGCGCGCCACATACTTGTGATGACCGGGACCAGCGCCGTCGGTCTCATGTCGATCTTTTTCAGCGACTTTGCCAACATCTTCTTCTTGGGGCTCGTCGGGGACCTGCAGCTGCTCGCCGCGGTGGGCTACGCCAGCAGCATTTTGTTTTTCCTGATCTCGGGCAGCGTCGGCATGGCAATGGCGGTGACCGCGTTGGTTGCGCCAGCGCTCGGGGCCCGGGAGCTTGCCCGTGCGCGACGCCTCGCCACCCACGCGGTCGTTTTCGCCGGCGGCGCCTCGGTGCTGACGGTCGCAGCGGCCTGGCTCATGCTGCCGCTGCTGTTGGGTTGGCTGGGTAGCAGTGGACGAACCCTTGCGCTCGCGCACGACTACCTGCGCATTGTCTTGCCTTCGCTCCCGCCATTGGCGCTCGGCATGTGCGCCTCCGCGGTCCTGCGCTCGGCGGGGGACCCCACACGCGCCATGTACATTACCCTCACCGGGGCGGTGGTGGCGACCGTATTTGATGCCATCCTCATACTTTGGCTGGGCCTTGGCATTTACGGCGCGGCGCTGTCCGCCGTCGCCTCCAACGTTGCCATCCTCGGCATCGGCTGGTGGGGCCTCGCGCGGGTGCACGGTCTCCTCGCCGGGCCCAATTGGCGCGCCTTCACGTATGATGCGCGTCTCATCGCACGTTTTGCCATCCCTGCCGTGCTCGCCAATCTCGCCACCCCTGCGGGCGGGGCTTACGTGACCGCGGCAATGGCACAGCTCAACGACGGCGCGGTCGCTGGCTGGGCCGTGCTCGGGCGCATCATCCCGGTCGCCTTTGGCGCGATCTTCTCACTGTCAGGCGCGATCGGCGCGATCATCGGTCAGAACTTCGGAGCGCGAGAGTTCGATCGCGTGCGCGCCACGCTCAACGGTGGGCTGATGTTTGCCGCAGCGTTCTCCTTCATCGCCTGGCTCGTCCTCGCGCTCAGCGCCCCGTTGCTGGTCTCCCTCTTCAACGCAAGCGGCGATGCGGCCGGGCTCATCGTCTTTTTCTGCCGCTGGTTGGCCCCACTGTTCGCGTTCTTCGGCACCTTGTTTGTGTGCAACGCTGCCTGCAACACGCTCGGCCGCCCACATTACGCCACGGCACTGAGTTGGGGCCGGGCTACGCTGGGCACCGTGCCGTTCGTGACGTTAGGCGCCCACTGGGGCGCCGAGGGCGCGCTGGCCGGCCACATGGCCGGTGGTATTGCCTTCGGCCTCGGCGCAGTCGTGGTCGTCCGCAGCCTCATTCGACACCTCGAGCGGGAGTTGGGGAGCGTGACGCGGCTGAAAGAGGCGCCCGCCGGCGCCGTCAGTCACGCACGCGCAGGCGGTTCGTAGAGCTTGTAGCGCAACCGCGGCTGCCGGAACGAGGTGGCGGGATCCACGAGCACACCGCCAGCGATGGCTTGGCGACCGATCAGCATGCGGTAGGACATGGCATCGCGATTGGTCAATGTCACCTCGATCTCCCATTCGCGGTCGCCGATGCGGATGGGCGTGGAGATGACGTAGCGCTTCTCCCTGTCGCCGTTGGAGCTCGTAATGGTGCGCTCGTCTACCACCGGGGCAGTGCACACGATCTCGATGTCCGCCCGCCGCGGGATGGGATGCACCCCAAAGCGCACACGCCGAGTGCGGCGCGCCGCATAGGGCTCGACGAAATGGGCGTGCAGGGCCGAGGTGCGCGCGCCCGTATCGACCTTGGCCTTGATGGCTGGCAGGCCGAGCAGAGGTAGCGCAACCCACTCCTGCCACCCCAGGATGAAGGGCGGGGCCACGGGCGGCATGCTGGGTCCGGCAAAGGCGATCAACTCGACTTATAACACGGGACGAAGCCCGCCGCCCGTGGCTTCCGAGCGCGCGCCATCGTGCTGTTAGGAACCCGCTTAAGGGGCGCGCATACGGGCAGGCCCGACGATCGTGAAAGTCGCGGGGTCCCCCTGTCCTGCTCCCTTAGATTGCGGGCAAGTAGATTGCGTGCAGGGCCCGATCCAAGTTTGTCGCGCGTTGCAGCGGGCCTGAGGGAGGACGCGCCAGCGCAACAGCTGCACGACAACGATGAGGCCTCAGAGAACCGGCGCGCAACCCGAGCGATGGGCGTGATGCTGGGATAGTAAAGAGCCCGTAGGGCCAGTCCCGCTGCCTTCGCAGCGGACCCAGCGCACGGGTTGGTGCCCGGTGCACGCCTTGCCCGAGGGCCTGCCATGGCTCGGGGTCATGTGCAGCATGCCGACGTAACTTTTCCGCCACAGTTGACAGGGGTCAGACACGCTGAGGTGACTAGACTTGGCTGAGGTGAGCCAGACTTGGATGCCCGTGCCACGGGTGAGCCAAACTTGGGTGAGCCAAACTTGGGTGAGCCAAACTTGGGTGAGCCAGACTTGGGTGAGCCAGACTTGGGTGAGCCCGACTGGGGTGAGCCAGATTTGGGTGAGCCACTGGGGTGAGCCCGCACGTGGCTTTGCCGGCGAGCGCACGATCGTGAGCACAGCCGTAGCGCTGACGTGCAATCTTGACTTTCCATGGACCCCATGTGCTTCTCCGCGCTTTGACCCAAAGATGTGTTGCAGAGGCGGCAGATCATGGCCGACAGCACGCACGAGACAGCGAGGGCGGGTTCAGGCACGCCCTCGAGCGGCCGAGTGCACCGCTATCGATCGCACACGTGTGGGGCGCTGCGCCGCGCCGACGTGGGCGTTGGCGCGCGCCTATCTGGCTGGGTGCACCGCGTGCGCGATCACGGCGGGCTGCTGTTCATCGATTTGCGCGACCATTATGGGGTGACGCAGGTGGTCGCCGACCCCGACAGCCCCGCCTTTCGCACCGCCGAGGGCGTGCGCTCCGAGTGGGTCATCCGGGTCGACGGCCGCGTCCGCGAGCGGCCCGAGGGCACCGTGAACCTTGAGCTTGCCACCGGCGAAGTGGAGCTGTTCGCAACCGAAATCGAGGTGCTGTCGCCGGCCAAGGAGCTGCCGGTGCCGGTCTTCGGCGAGCCGGAGTATCCAGAGGACTTGCGCCTGACGTACCGCTTCCTGGACCTGCGGCGCGAGACGCTGCACGCCAACATCATGAAGCGGCTGGCCATCATCGGCTCGATCCGCCGGCGCATGAGCGAGGCAGGGTTTTTCGAGTTCGCCACGCCGATCCTTACGGCCTCGAGCCCGGAGGGGGCGCGCGACTTCCTCGTCCCGGCGCGTATCCACGCCGGCAAGTTCTACGCCCTGCCGCAAGCACCGCAGCAGTACAAGCAGCTCATCATGATCTCGGGGTTCGACCGCTACTTTCAGATCGCGCCCTGCTTTCGCGACGAAGACCCGCGCGCGGACCGGCTGCCTGGGGAGTTCTATCAGCTCGATGTCGAGATGAGCTTCGTCGAGCAGACGGACGTGTTCGCGGCCATGGAGCCCGTCCTCACCGGGGTGTTCGAGGAATTCGCCGGCGGCAAGGCGGTGACGCAGGGCTGGCCGCGCATTCCCTACGGGGAGGCGATCCGAAAATACGGCACGGACAAGCCGGACTTGCGCAACCCCATCGTCATCGAGGAGGTCACAGAGCACTTCCGCGGCTCGGGGTTCAAGGTGTTTGCAAGCTTGATCGAAAGAGACCCGCAGGCGCAGGTGTGGGCGATCCCCGCGCGGGGCGGTGGATCTCGAGCCTTCTGCGATCGGATGAACGCCTGGGCCATCGCCGAGGGCCAACCCGGCTTGGGCTACATCTTCTGGCGCAATTCTCAGGCCGGGCAGCCGGCCAAGCCCGCACCCAAACCCACCTCCCAACCCCCGGGCGCCACCAAACTGAACAAGACGCCGCTCGAGTTGACCTCGATGCTCGAGATCCTCGAGGCTGCCGGCCCCATTGCCAAGAACATCGGCCCTGAGCGCAGCGAAAAATTGCGCGCCCAGCTGTCGCTGGGCGACGGCGATGCCGTGTTCTTCGCGGCCGGCAACCCGAAGAAATTCTACAAGTTCGCCGGCGAGGCGCGCAGCAAGATCGCAACGGAGCTGAAGCTGATCGAGGAGAACCGGTTCGCCCTTGCCTGGATCGTCGACTTCCCAATGTATGAGTGGAACGAGGAGGAGAAGCGGATCGACTTCTCCCACAATCCCTTCTCGATGCCGCAGGGCGAGCTTGCGGCACTGGAAGCGGCCAAGACCACGGAGGAGCTGCTGGCGATCAAGGCCTATCAGTACGACATCGTCTGCAACGGCTTCGAACTCGCCTCGGGCGGCATTCGCAACCACAAGCCCGCGACCATGCTCAAGGCTTTTGCCATCGCCGGGCTTGGGCCCGAGGTGGTGGAGAAGCAGTTCGGGGGCATTTACCGTGCCTTCCAGTACGGCGCACCGCCGCATGGCGGCATGGCGGCCGGCATCGACCGCATGGTGATGCTGCTGGTCGGCGCGAAGAATTTGCGCGAAGTGGCGCTCTTTCCAATGAACCAGCAGGCCAACGACTTGCTGATGGGGGCGCCGAGCGAGGTCACACCCAAACAATTGCGCGAGTTGCACATCAAGGTTGTGCCGACGGAGCGCTGACCGTGCTTTGGTTCAAGCGAGCGATCGACCGGATGATCGGCTCAATCATCCGGCGGATCACCACCCACTGGTACGAATGGCCGTGGCGCGATCCCGGTGCCGCCTTGCGCAACGAACTGCAGCACCGCGCCACCATCGCGGCCGCCGATTTTGTCACCACACGCATGCCCGATGCGCTCTCCTGCAGCAACAAGTTCGATCTTCTCACTTATGCCGTGCAACAGGCACCCCCGGGGTTGGCGCTTGAATTTGGCGTGTTCAAGGGCACGACCATCAACCATCTCGCGCGGCAGGCGCCCGAGCGCCATTTCTTTGGCTTCGACAGCTTCGAGGGCTTGCCCGAGCACTGGACGGGCAGGCGCTATTCTCCCGTCAACTTTGACCGCGGGGGCAAGAAACCGCGGGTCGCGGCCAACGTGTCGCTGATCAAAGGCTGGTTCGATGCGACGCTGCCGGCGTTTCTGGCCCGGGAGATGGGGAGGATTGGGTTCATTCACGTCGATTGCGACATCTATACCTCGACCAAGACCGCACTCGAGCTCACCGTGCCGCGCCTCATGCCTGGCGCCATCATCGTGTTCGATGAATTCTTCAACTACAAAGGCTACGAGCTGCACGAGTATAAGGCGTTCTTCGAGGTCGCGGAGCGCTTCGACCTAGCCTACCGTTTCATCGCTTATGCAGGCCAGCAGGTGGCTGTCGTGGTCGACAGCGTAGGGCGGCCCCTGCCGGGCGCCTGATGCGCCAGCGCATCCTGTCGCGGCCGATCGGGCTTGCACGCGACAAGCGCTCTTCTCATCCCTTCTCATCGTGTGCGGCGGCGCGCGGCCTCGCCGCGATCGCGCTTGCGCTGCTTGAGCGCGCGGTCGACCATGGCCGGTGCCGAGCCCAGGTAGTTCGCAGGGTCGGTCAGCTCTTGGAGGCGCGGGGGTTTTATGTGCTGCGTCACCTCTGGCAGCCGCTCCAGCTCGGCAAAGAGCGTTGCGCCGTTGTCCAGGGCCGAGCGGCACGCACCGTAGACGAGGTCGTGCGCCTGCTGGCGGCCGGTGTGCTTGGCGAGCGCCATCATCACCGCCTCCGCGACGATAAGCCCCCCGGTAATCGCCAGGTTGCGCCGCATGCGCTCGGGCTCGACGATGAGGCCCTGCAACAGAAAGCGCCCGTGGGCCAGCGCCCCTGATGTGGCGATGAAGGCTTCCGGAATGGCCACCCATTCGAGGTGCCAGGGGCCAGTGGCGCGCTCATGATCGGCGGCCATCGCATCGAGCATCAGGCCGGCGTGCTGGCGCACGACCTTGGCGGCGGCGAGGATCAACTCACAGGAAATCGGATTGCGCTTCTGCGGCATCGTCGAGGAGGACCCGCGTCCCGCCACAAACGGCTCCAACGCTTCACCGACTTCGGTCTGCATGAGCAGCATCACGTCGGTGGCGATCTTGGCCAACGTCCCGGTAAGAAGACCCAACAGGGACACGGTTTCCGCCAGGTTGTCGCGCGCCACGTGCCAGGGGGTCGGTGGGCGGCCGAGGCCCAGCTGCGCCATCAAAGCGTCGTGCACGGCGAGGCCTCGGTCGCCGAGCGAGGCGAGGGTCCCCGCGGCGCCAGCGAACTGGCCGACGAGCACGCGGGGCTTGAGCTCCTTGAGGCGCTGGCGATGCCGCTCGACCATGCCGAGCCAGACCGCCGCCTTGTAGCCGAAGGTCACCGGCAGGGCGTGCTGCAGGTGGGTGCGGCCCGCCATCACGGTGTCGCGGTGCTTGGCGGCGAGGGTGGCAAGGGCGGCCGCGAGCGCCGCGAGATCGGCGTCGACAAGCGCCAGCGCGTCGCGCACCTGCAGCACGGTGGCGGTGTCCATGATGTCTTGGGTGGTTGCACCCCAGTGGATGTAGCGGCCTGCGTCCCCGCACTGCTTGGCGAGCTCATGCACAATGCCGACGATCGGGTAGCCGACGAGGTCGGTTTCGGCCTTGAGTTTTCCCATGTCGATGGCATCGGCGCGCGCCAGCTTTTTGATCGCCCGGGCTGCATCCTTGGGGATCACGCCGACGCTGGCCTCGGCCGCCGCCAGCGCCACCTCGACCTCTACGAAGCGAGCGATCATGGCCTCATCGCAGAAGATGGCGCGCATGGCCGGTGCGCCGAAGGCATCACGGAAGATGGCGGAATCGAACACGGTGGATGGCATGGGGGCTGCCTCGGCTTGAGCGCTTGACCCGCCCCTCTCATACCGGGGCCGGCGCCATCTATCCAGCCGGCTGCGCCAACCTCATGCCGCCACGGTGAACTTCTGCGCGGTCTCAAGGTCCACCGAGACGAGCTGACTGACGCCCTTCTCGCCCATGGTGACGCCGAACAGGCGGTTCATGCGTGCCATGGTCATGGGGTGGTGGGTGATGACCAGGAAGCGCGTCGAGGTATCGGCCGCCATCTTTTCCATGAGCGTGCAGAAGCGATCGACGTTGGCATCATCGAGCGGCGCGTCCACCTCGTCGAGCACACAAATGGGCGATGGGTTGGTCAGAAACACCGCGAAAATCAGCGCCTGGGCGGTCAGCGATTGTTCCCCGCCGGACAGCAACGACAGCGTGGCCGGCTTCTTGCCAGGCGGTTTGGCGACGATCTCGAGCCCGCCTTCCAGCGGATCCTCCGCCTCGACCATCTCCAGGCGCGCCTCGCCGCCGCCGAAGAGCGCCGTAAATAGCCGCTGGAAGTGATCATTGACGGTATCGAAGGCGCTCTGCAGCCGGCTGCGCGCCTCCTGGTTGATCTGGCCGATGCCGGAGCGCAGCTTGGCAATGGCTGCCTCGACGTCGCTCTTCTCCTTATCGAGGCCCTCGAACTGCTGAGTGAGGGAGGTTAGGTCCTCGTCGGCCTGCAGGTTGACGCCCCCAAGCCGCTCGCGATCGGCCTTGAGGCGCGCCAATTGGCTGTCCGCCTGCTCGAGCGTGGGCAGTTGGGCACCCCCCTGCAGTCCAGCCGCATCGAGGCAGCCGTCGGGTGCGCAGCCAAGCTGCTCGCGAATGCGGCCCCCTTCCTCGGCGCGTCGCGCGCGCGCCCCCTCAAGCCGCGCCTCGATGCGCGCGCGTGCCTCACGTTCATCGGCCACGCCTGCCTGCGCCGCTCTAAGCTCTTGCGCCGCCTGCCGATGGGCGGTGTCGGCAGCCGCCAGGCGATCGGCCGCATCGCGCCGCTCCTGTTCGGCCCTGGCGATCTCGCCCATGAGCTTGTGGCGCTGGGTTTCGATCAGGACCGGGATCTCGGCGAGCTTGAGCATCTCGGCCTCGGTGCCGGTGATGCGCTCTTTGAGCGTGGCGATCTGCTGCTCGGCACCGGCGGCACGCGTGCGCCAGCGCTCTTGCTCGTGGCCGATCCCTGCCTGCCGTTCCGTGCGCGCCCGGTGCTCGCGCTCGAGCGTGATGAGCTCCGTGCGGCCCTCGCTCACGCGAGAGCGCAGGGCAGCCGTTCCCTTCTGCGCGGCCGCGAGCTCGGCCTCAAGCCCATCGCTGGGGCCCAGGGTTGCTAGCGCCGCTGCGGTGTCGGAGAGCTGCAGGCGCGCCTCGGAGAGCGCCTCCTCGGCGCGGCCGCGAGCATCCGCAACGGCCGCGATCCTGGCCTCCGTTTCTCGCGCCTGCCGCTCCATGGTCGTCAGCACATCGCGGGTGTGCGCGAGCTTGCCCTGGGCCACGCGCCAGAGTTGGCGCAGCCGGCGCTCCTCATTTTGCGCCGCGCTCACGGCCTCGGCTGCTGCCTCGGCCGCTTTGCGCGCGGCATCGGCCGTTCGGCGCACCTCGGCCTCCTGGCGCGCCAGCACGCCCAACCGGCTGCGCTCGGCCAGCCGCGAGGCGGCGGCTGTGGAAACCTGCGCGGCGGCCACCCATCCGTCCCAGCGCCAAAGGTGGCCGTCGCAGGAGACGAGCCGCTGGCCAGGCTTGAGGGAGCGCTGCAGACGCGGGCCCTCGGCGGCATCGACGACGCCAATCTGGCGAAGCCGGCGCGTCAGCTCGGGCGGACCTGCAACGTGGGCGATCAGCGGCTCGACCTCGCCCGGCAGGGGGGCATCGGTCCCATCGCCCGGATTGAGCCGCCAGTGCACGGTGGAGGGTACGGGGGCTGCGGGCGCCAGCGGCGCGTCGAGATCGTCGCCGAGCGCGGCGGCCAGCGCCATCTCATAGCCCGCTTCGACCTTGATGGCATCGAGAGCGGGCGGCAGGTCGACATCCCCAGCCGGCGTCAGAAGCTTGGCCAAGGTTTCGACCTCGGTCTTGAGTTGGCCAGCCGCCAGGCCAGCTTCGACCGCGGCGTCGCGCTTGGTCCGGGCCTCAACCGCGGCGGTCTGCACCGCATCCTCGGCAACGAGCGTACTGGCCTCGATGTTGGCGATCTCGGCCATCAGCTGCTGGCCGAGCTCGGTGGCGGCCTTGAGCTTGGAGGCATCGGGGGCGCGGCCAACGATCTCTCGCGTTTGTGCTTCCAGGCCGACGAGCTGGCGCTCGAGCTTGGCCACCTGGTCGCGGCGCTCGCGGCTCTGCGCCTCCAGGCTCTGGCGGCGCGCGCGTGCGTCGGCTGCCGCGGTGGTGAGCGCGCTGAGGCGCGCTTCGGCGTCCGCGAGTTCCACCTCGGCCTGATCGTGCGCAGCGAGCGCCTTTTGCTCGAAGTCGGCCGCCAGACGCGCGGTATTGGCGAGCGAGGCAAGCTCCGCTTCCAGGTGCTCCAGCGTCTCTTTGGCCTCGGTGATCAGCGTTTCTTCCCGCCCCATGTCGCGAGCGAATTGTCCAACGCGCGCCTCAAGTTCCCGTCCCCGGTCGGCCGTGCGGCTTGCCTCGCGCTCCAGGTTGTCTTGCTCGATCTTGAAACGAGCGAGCACGGCACCCTTGGCCGCCTCCTGATCGCGCAGCGGCTGCAGCTGCGCGCCGGCCTCAGCCTCCGCACGCAGCGCCTTGGCCTCCGCCGCGGTGGCATGACCGACCCGTTCGAGCGCTTCAGCGAGGGCGGCTTCCTCGCCCTCGACCTGGGCTTGCGCCTCCGCCCATTTGAGGTGCAGGACAATGGCATCGAGCTTGCGGATCTCGCCGGAGATCTCCTTGTAGCGCCGCGCCTGGCGGGCCTGCCGCTTGAGGCTTTCGATTTGCGCCGAGAGCTGGCCCAGGATGTCATGGATGCGGGCGAGGTTGCCTTCGGCGGCCTTGAGGCGCAGCTCGGCCTCGTGGCGCCGGCTGTGCAGGCCGGCGATGCCGGCGGCGTCCTCGAGAATGCGTCGCCGCTGCTCAGGCTTGGCGTTGACGAGCTCCCCGATCTGACCCTGGCGCACCAGCGCCGGCGAGCGGGCGCCG
>Ga0306925_10003455_pt1 | contig 13982 bp, 14 predicted proteins | sample flu12Cox44000176_FD_203755 | JGI IMG/M metagenome (GOLD analysis project Ga0306925, IMG submission 203755) | Lab enrichment of tropical soil microbial communities from Luquillo Experimental Forest, Puerto Rico - flux8day.12C.oxic.44.000.176 (v2)... | ecosystem: Environmental > Terrestrial >... | reverse complement strand
GTGCTGCTTGCCCTCGATCGGGGTCTCGACGGTCTCACCCCGCAGCAGGGCGTAGACGACGCGGATATATTCCTCCATGTCGGCGAGCTTGACCGCACCCAACCCCATTGCCCGGCGCGCCGAAAAACCTGTACCGATGCCGAAATCGATCCGCCCAGGCGCCATGCCGTTCAATGTCGCAAGCGCGTTAGCCGTGACCGCGGCGATCCGGTTCGACGGCACCAGCACTCCGGTGCCAAGGCGGATCCGCGAAGTCTTGAGCGCCGCCCCGGCCATCGCGACAAAACAGTCGCCGGTGATCATCTGCGTGTCGAAGAACCAGGCGTGGGTGAAGCCCAGCTCCTCGGCCCGCTGCGCCAGCCTCCAGGAGTCGCTCGAAGTCGCAATGCCGATCCCGAAATCCATCAAGCTCTCCCGCCCGCTCAATTATCACCGAGGTTAACTGCTTATGTGGCAACAGAATAGCGCTTCACCGCGAGACAGCGGAGATATCGAAGCCGGTGTGGCGCAACAGGCTGATCATATGATCGCGAAGCTCATCCCTCAGATTTCCTCCCGGCGACGACATCAGGAGGTGGTACATGACCGCCCCGATGATCAGGTCGGCCAAGACTTCGAGATCGACCTCCGCTGCGAGTAAACCGGTTGCTCGGGCGCGTTCAAGGGCACGCCCGAATGCCCGTCGCCGCGGCAGGAGATAGGTCTCGCGATAGACCTCGATCAGTTTCGGGCAATCCGGTATCGAGCCGATCAATCTCGCCATCAGCCGGCGGATTTCGGGCCGAGCAACCATGTCGCAGGCGCCGATCAACAGCTTGATGAAATCCTGCGGCGGTGTGCTATCCATCAGATCGGTCGTAAACCCGGTGGCATTTCTAAAGACTTCGATCGCCTGCGCGAGCAAAGCCTCCCGGCTCGACCAGCGTCGGTAAATGCTGGTCTTCGCAACCCCAGCTCTCTTGGCAATCCTCTCGATGCTGGCTCCGGGGACCCCGTGCTCGATGAAGAGCTCCAGAGCGGCGCGCAAAACCGCCTGATCGACCGCCGGGTTTCGTGGCCGCCCTGCCGGGCTGCCGGAATTGCGGGATCTCGTTCGAATGCCCATCTGCAACCGGATACGATACTGTATCGTATCTTAACGAGAAAGCATGCGGTTATCTATTGTCGTCATCGCGATTCTCGGGATCGGCATCGGCTGGCTGTGGTGGTCGCAGCAGCGCGATACCGCTCCGCCCGCTTGGCAAGGCTATGCCGAAGCCGACTATGTCAAGGTCGCACCGGTTGAGCCGGGGCTGTTGACCGCGGTGTTTGTGGCGCGGGGCGATCAGATAGCCGCTGGTGCGCGTCTGTTCACGCAAGACGACGCTCACGAGCGCGCCGGCCGCGACCAGGCCGCCCGGCAGCTCGCCCAGGCCGAGGAGCAGTTGGCCAATCTGCAATCCGCTATGAAGCCGACGGAGGTGACCCAGGCGCAGACCGATTTGGCGGACGCCCGCTCGACCCTCGAACGGGCGCGGGCCGATCTTCAGCGCGATGAAGCGCTGATGCGGTCGGGATACGCGACCGCGCAAACCGTCGACCAACGCCGGGCAGATTATCGGTCGGCGGAAGCCAAGGCACAGCATGCTGAAGCGGCCCTCGCGCAGGCGCGCGCGCCGATGGGCCGGGAGAGGGAGATCGAAGCGCAGCGCGCGTCGGTCGCGGCGGCGCACGCCGCCTTGGCAATGGCGGAGTGGCACTTGGCGCAGCGCACCGTCACGGCACCCGTCGGCGGCCGCGTCGCCGACGTGCTGGCACAGCCCGGTGAAACCATGGCGGCGGGAGCTCCCGTCGTGTCGATCCTGCCGCCGGAAAATATTTTTGTGCGCTTCTTTGTCCCGGAGACAGCTTTGTCGAAACTGCATCGCGGCGGCCCCGTCTCTTTCGGCTGCGATGGGTGTCAAGCGGGGCTTGCCGGAACCATCTCGTTTATCTCCCCGACTGCCGAATACACCCCGCCCGTGATCTTCAGTGAATCCACGCGAGCAAAGCTCGTCTACCGGATCGAGGCACGCCCGCGACCCGAACAAGCTGCTCTCTTTAACCCCGGCCAACCGATCGACGTTCGACCGATCGGGACCGGAGACGGACAATGAGCGAACCCGTCATCAATGTGCGCGACCTGCAGAAGAGCTTCGGCGCACGCAGGGTTGTGCATGGCCTCAATTTGCAGGTGGCCTCGGGCGAGGTCTGCGGCTTTCTCGGCGCCAACGGCAGCGGCAAGACGACGACGATCCGCCTGCTTTGCGGCTTGCTGACGCCGGACGGCGGCAGCGGGACCTGTCTCGGCTTGGACATCGTCTCGGATGCGGCCCGTATTCGGCGTCACGTCGGCTATATGACCCAACGGTTTAGCCTTTACGAAGATCTCACGGTGTTCGAGAACCTCGATTTTGTCGCCCGCGTCTACCAGTTGCGCGACCGCCGGCGGGCGGTGCAGGACATCCTGGAACGGATGGGGATTGCCGAGCGAAGGGACCAGCTCGCAGGGCACCTCTCGGGCGGCTGGAAGCAAAGGCTGGCGCTCGCTGCCTGCGTATTGCACGAGCCAAAGCTGCTGCTGCTTGACGAGCCCACCGCCGGTGTCGACGCCGAGGCCCGGCGCGAGTTCTGGGATCTCATTCACGACTTGGCCGGCGAAGGTCTGACCACGCTTGTTTCTACGCACTACATGGACGAGGCCGAACGGTGCGAGCGCATCGTTTATCTTTCGGACGGCCATATCGTCGCGCAAGGGGCTCCCGACCAAGTGGTGCGAAATTCGGGGCTCGTCACCTACGAGGCCAGCGGAGACGACGTCGACGAAGCCGCGCGCCTGTTGCGGCAAACTCCCGGCATCGAAGCAGCCGCGGTCTTCGGCCGATCGGTTCATGTCGCGGGCAGCGACCGGGCCGCGCTCGAGCACGCTATCGCCGATTTCGGCGATCATTCCCTGCGGTGGCATGAGGTCGAGCCACGCCTAGAGGACGTCTTTATTCACCTTCTGAGTTCGACGGGTCATCCCCGGCAAGACGGGGATCACAGCCCAAGGGCTTGAGCGACAAATCTGGACCCCCACACCCGCCGGGGTGACGTTTGAGGCCCTTCGGAGGATTGTTATGACCGGGTTTTCGTGGGGACGATTTCTTGCCGTGCTGAACAAAGAATGGATCCAGGTTCGGCGCGATCCAATGACCTTGCGCTTGATCATCGCGCTTCCGGTGATGCAGCTGTTCTTGTTCGGATATGCGATCAATACCGACCCGAAGCACCTCCCCACCGGGCTCTTATCGCCCGAGCACTCGCAGTACGTACGAACGATCGTCGCCGCGCTGCGCAATACCGGCTATTACGACATCCGGCCGTTCGCCTCCGAGACGGCGGCGGAGCGGGCGTTGGCCGAAGGCGAAGTCCTGTTCGTCATCAATATCCCGCCCAATTTCGAGCGGTCGGTCGATCGGGGCGAGACGCCGTCGATTTTAGTGGATGCCGACGCGACCGATCCCTCTGCGATCGGCAATGCAACAGCGGCACTCGGATCCCTCACTGCGACGCTCAACCGCGACCTGCCACCAAAGCTGCAATCTGAGCCGGCAAAGCCGCCGTTTCAGTTCGTCGTTCACGCGCGGTACAACCCGGAGCAGCTGACCGTCCTCAATATCGTGCCGGGCCTCGTCTGCATTGTTCTTATGTTTTCGACTTTAATCATTACGACCCTGTCGATTACCCGCGAGCGCGAGCGCGGGACGATGGAGAACCTGCTGGCTATGCCGGTCAGGCCCATCGAGGTCATGGTTGCCAAAATCGTCCCGTATATCGCCATTGGCTACGTTCAGGTGGTGCTGATCATGGCGATTTCGGCAGCGGTCTTTGATCTGCCGGTGCGCGGCTCGCTGTTTCTGCTTCTTCTCGCATTGGGGCTGTTCATCGCTAGCAATCTTGCCCTCGGTTTCACTTTCTCGACGATCGCAACCAGCCAGATGCAGGCAATGCAGATGGCGCAATTTACCTTGCTGCCCTCGATCTTATTGTCCGGCTTCATGTTTCCGTTTCACGGCATGCCGATTTGGGCGCAATGGGCGGGCGAGATTTTCCCGACGACGCATGCGTTGCGTGTCGTGCGCGGCATTTTGCTCAAGGGAAATGGCGCGACGGAAATTCTTCCTGAGCTGTGGCCGATCGCCGCCTTCACATTGGTAGTGGGCGCAATCGCGATCTGGTCCTATCGGGAGACACTGGATTGAGCCAACATGTGCCTCGCGAGTGCGTCTTAAAGCTGTCCCGCGAGAAACCGCAGCACCCTCGGCCCGGCATAGGCGCCAAAGCTGCCGGGCTCCTCGACCGGATCGACGCTCCAGAAATGGCCGGCGCCCGGCACCACGATCGTGCGCGCGAAGAAGCCGGCCTGCTTGAGCGCAGTCAGAAACCTGTCCGACTGTGTGGCCGGGTCGACGATGTCGTCTTCTCTTCCGTAGATCAGCAGAAAGCGCGTGCTATTCTTGTCGACCGTGGCGTAGCTCAATGGCGACGCTTCGAAAAATGTCCGGCGGCTGACCATGGGCGCACAGCCGAGCAGTTTCTCGGTCACCGAATCGCGCGGGCGCGTGATCTGGTCGTGCTCCCATTGCGCCACCATGTCGTAGACGCCGTAGAAGCCGATGACGGCTTTGACATTGGCGGGGGTCCCGGCATAGGGGTCGTTGCGATATTGGCCGGAGAACGGCGGCTCGTCATCCGTCAGCGCCACCAACGCCGACAGGTGCGCGCCTGCCGAGTCGCCGATCATTCCAACGCGATCTGGGTCGAGCGCGAAATCACCAGAGTTGGCGCGCACGAACTGGACCGCGGCTTTGCAGTCGCCGACCACCCCGGGCCAAGTCTTGACCCCCTGCTTCATCAGCCGGTACTCGATCGCGAAGATCGCATAGCCGTGCTTGGCGAGATAGCTGCCCCAATGCCGATAGAATTTGCGGTCGCCGAGCTGCCAACCGCCGCCATGCACGCCGACGAGCACCGGCGCTTTGCCCTGCCTTTTTGGCAGATAAAGGTCGCCGAGCAGCTTTTCGCCATCGTGCTCGGCAAACACGATGTCCGGTTTGACTACGACCTCGTGCTCCACTGCCATCGCAAACCCCTCGATCACTGAAGTGCGGACTATACGGCCCCGGTATGCCCAGCGATACAGTAGGGAACGAGCGCGGGCGATTGAATGACAATCACGGTCTACAGCTACACGATCTACCACTCGCCAAACGCGTACCTCGGCACCGTTCTGCTGCGGCGGGCTCTGACAAATTTGCCGGGGGTAAAGATAGCCCGCCGACCGATCTACATCCCGCGTGATCGCGGCGTAATGGTCGCCGAATTGCTGGGCGGCAAAGCAAACCGCAACATCGCCTCCTATCTTCGAGAGGATTGCCGCCGCTGGGCGGAGCGCTTCTCGATCCCGTTTGTCTATCCGGACCCGGAAACCTTCCACCAGCGCGCCGCGCGTTGGGCGGCCTTGGTCTACGATCGCGAGGAATTGCCGGCCCGCGCCTTTTACTCGGTCGATGCCGGAAAGCGTGACCCGCTCGACCACGCCTTGTTCGAAGCCGCCTGGGTCGAGGGTCTCGACGTCAACGACCTCGAAACCATTCGTTGGGCCGCGCTGCGCGCGGGTCTCGACCCCGACGACCTGATGGTCAAGCTCGCCGAACCCGGCCCGGCCGGCGAGGTGAGAAACGCTCTCAACGAATTCGAGCGGCTGCGATGTCCGGGTGTGCCGACCGTCGTCGTTAATGGTCAGCGCTACTTTGGCAAGGACCGGGTCGATTGGGCCGTCGACGCCTGTCGGGCATGCTCCGCGCCCGCTTGACGCTTGGACGATCCGGACGACAGAATTGCCAGAACCAATCGCGGGGAGAAGGCGATGGCCGATGTCCGGGTGATAGCGACGGGGTTGCGGTTTCCCGAAGGGCCGGTGGCGATGGCCGATGGCTCGGTCATCCTGGGCGAGATCGCCGGCGGCACGGTGACGCGCATCACACCCGACGGCACCAAATCGACGATCTCGGCCACCGGCGGCGGGCCGAACGGGCTCGCCCGCGGTCCCGACGGCGCGCTCTATCTGTGCAACAACGGTGGCGCGGAATATGCCGCGGGCGGCTTTCTCGCGACCGGACCGGCCAAGAACTACCAGTGCGGCTATGTGCAGCGGATCGATCCGCACACCGGCGAAATGCGTGTCCTTTATAGCCAATGCAGCGGTTACAAACTGTCGGCGCCGAACGACATCGTCTTCGACCGCCAGGGCGGATTTTACTTCACCGATCTTGGCAAGCGGCGCGGGCGCGACCGCGATCATGGCGGGCTCTACTACGCCTTGCCCGACGGGTCGAAAATCGTCGAGCTGGTCCACCCGATGCTGAGCCCGAACGGCATCGGGCTGTCGCCCGACGAAAAGATCGTCTGTGTCGCCGACACCGAAAGCTCGCGTCTCTTCGCCTTTGACATCGTCGAGCCGGGGGTTTTACGCCAAGAGCCGTTTCCCGCACCCTATACCGGGCGGCTGGTGTGCGGGCTGCCCGGCTTTCAGCGCTTCGACAGCCTCGCCGTCGAGGCCTCCGGCAATATCGCGGTGGCGACCTTGATCACCGGCCAGATCACCGTGATTTCGCCGGACGGCAGGGTCGTGCGGCAGGTTAAGATGCCCGATGTTTACCCAACCAACATCTGCTTTGGCGGCCGAGACATGAAGACCGCCTACATCACCCTGTCCGCCAATGGTCAACTCGCCGCGATGGAGTGGCCCGAGCCCGGCCTGCGCCTCAATTTCCAGGAGTGACCCGTCAATGAAAGCCGCCGTCCTGCACGCCGCGAACCAGCCATTGACCATCGAAGAGGTCGCGCTCGCCAAGCCCGGGCCCCACGAGGTGCTGCTGCGCACCGCCTTTGCCGGATTGTGCCATAGCGATCTGCATTTTATCGAGGGGCTCTATCCGCATCCGACGCCCTGTGTGCTCGGCCATGAGTCCGCCGGGGTCGTCGAGGCGGTCGGCGAAGGTGTCACCTATGTCAAGCCGGGCGACCATGTGATCACCTGCCTTTCGGTATTCTGTGGCACCTGCCCGCAATGCGTCACCGGTCACCCGAATTTGTGTGAGAACACCGAGGTCAAGATGCCGCCCGGGGTCTCGCGCCGCCTGTCGTGGAAGAACGGGGAATTGATGAACCAGTTTCTCAATCTCTCCTCATTTGGCGAGCAGATGCTGGCGCACGAAAATTCGATGGTGAAGATCGATCCCAACATCCCGCTCGATCGCGCCGCACTGGTTGGTTGCGGCGTGATGACCGGCGTGGGTGCGGTGTTCAATGCCGCCAAGGTCGAGCCGGGTGCGACGGTGGCGGTGATCGGTTGCGGCGGGGTCGGGCTGTCCGCGGTCAACGGCGCGGCACTTGCCGGTGCCGAGCGCATCATCGCAATCGATACCGTCGCCTCAAAGCTGGAGGTTGCGCGTGAGCTCGGCGCGACCGACACGTTGAACGTCAGCAATGCCGACCCGGTCAAGGCGGTCAGGGAGATGACGGGCGGCGGGGTGCACTATTCGTTCGAGGCGCTCGGCACCAAGACTACTGCCGAGCAGGCCTTTGGCATGCTGCGCCCGGGCGGCACCGCGACGATCATCGGCATGGTCCCGCTGGGGGTGAAGATCGAATTGCATGGTTACGACTTTTTGCGCGACCGCAAATTGCAGGGCACGTCGATGGGCGGCAACCGTTTCCGGGTTGACATGCCGCGGCTGTTGTCGCTGTGGCGGCAGGGCCGTTTGAAGCTCGACCATCTGATATCGGGTCGGATCAAACTCGGCCAGATCAATGAGGGGTTTGCCGCGCTCAAATCCGGCGCGCCGGTGCGCCAGCTGATCGACTTCGCTGCTTGACCGGAGAGGTTTACGGCACGACGCGCCGTGCCAGCGCTGTGATCACCGGCAGCGCCAAGCGCTGGATCCGCGGACCCAGACCGAGCGGCTTCAGCAACATCCGCACACTCATGTCGTGCGGGAAGTGGTCGCGGACGACTGCGCGGCACGCACCCCGGACGCGGCGATACATAGCGATATCGAAGCATTCGCCGGGATGGTGGGCGGCATGGACATGCTTGAGGACGATAAAGCTGTCGTCGCCGCCGGTCATCCTGAGCCGCCGCCACAGCGCCGGGAGGATCGCGGCCCGCCCCGGGGTTTCAACGTCGCGGTACTTCCGGAAGTAGCGGTAAAAATGCTTGTAGTGCCGCACCTCGTCTTCGGCGATATGGCGGGTCAGCAGCGCTAGGACCGGATCAGGGCTGGCGCGCGACAGGGTTCGGTAATAGCTCGCCGTACCCGTTTCGACGACGCAGCGGGAAGCCATCTCTTGGCTGCGTGTCGGCTCCAGGGCGGTGTCGCAAAATGGCCTGAACTCGTCGACGAACCGCCTGTGTGCAGGTTCCCAATCGAATTCCGGCCATGCGACTTCGACATAGCGACGCAATGCCCGGCCGTGCTGCAACTCCTCGGGAAGCCAGCACTCTTCCAACCACGACGTGACTTCTTCGTCGTCGGCAAAGTAATCGACCAGATTTGCCGTATATAGGTCGGTGGCGCTTTCCATCAGCGACGCCGCAGCCACAAGATAAAAATAGGCCTCGGTCTGCGCCACCGAGCCGTGGCGGATCGCCTGCCAAGGGATGTCGTCGAGCGACCAGTGACGTCGTGCCGCAGCAGGGCGAGTGTCACTCGGAGCGGGGACACAGAGGTTCATCGGATCGATCAAAAAGTGAACATCGCGCCTTCGGGTTCGAGACCGAGCAACGCCTGCCCCACCGCTTCGAAATGGGCTTGGCGGCCCTGATACTGCTGCACCACCGTATGAATGTCCCGAAACCGTCGTTCGAAGGGGTTGCTCTCGAAGATCGCTGTCGCCCCCGCCGCATGATAGGCCGTGTCGACGACGTCGCATGCCTGGTGGATGGCCCAGGTCGAGGCGAGCCGGATGGTCGTATTGTGATCCATCGTCAGCCGTCCCGACTCGCGGATTTGGCGCCAGATTTCGTCGAGAGAACCCAAGAGAAAGGCGCGTGCTCCATGCAACCGTGCCTCCGATTGGGAGACCTGCGCCTGGATCACGTTGCTGTCGCGCAAAGTGTGCTTGGCACCGCGTGGGATCTTGTCGCGAGCAAGCTCGACAAAGGCGTCGAGCGTGCTCCGGGCGATCCCGATGGCCGCCCCGGCAAAGCCCGATGCATAGATATTGCTGCTGCTGAAGGCATAGAGCAGACCCGGTTGGCGTGGCTTGGCTGCGGCGTTGCGCAGCACCGTGTGTTCCTCGGGCACAAACAGATCGGTGACCGTGTAGCTGTCGCTGCCGGTGCCGCGCAAGCCGATGACATGCCAAATATCGGTGAATTTCGCGCTCGCCTTCGGGAACAGCAAGGTGCGCACGACCGGGCCGCCGTCCAGCCGCGACTGCGGCGCCCCGCTGGAGTCGAGGATCGCGACATGGGCACCAAGCCAAGTCGCGTGATGGCTGCCGCTGGCGAAGCTCCAGGTTCCGCTCAGCCGGTAGCCGCCTGGCACGGCACGCGCCTCGGCGGGGCCCGTGGGGCCCCATGCGACAATCCCGCGTCTTCTACCGAAAATCTTGCGGGCTACGTCGGGATCGAGATAAGCCGCGGTCATTGTGCAGCCGCAGGCTTGGCCCAGACACCAGGCGACGCTGGCATCGTGCTTGGCGACTTCCTCGATGACCGCGACATAGGCTGCGGGCCGCAGTTCGGCACCGCCCAGGGTACGGGGCAGCAGCAGGTGGAAGAATCCGCGCTCGATTAAGTCCTCGACGATCGGATCAGGAAGCTCGCGGCGCCGTTCGATGTCCTCGGCCGCTGTCTCGAGCTCGGGACCTAGTTCCCTAGCCCGCCGGAGGTAATCGAGATCGGGGGCTTCCCCGTCTCGCAGATCACGAAGGGTCGAGCTCATCATCGGCTCTTATCGATTCGACGGCACACCCGCCACCGACCAATATTAACCCACGATTCCGATAGCGAAAGAGAGCGGGCGCAAGGTCAGGGCAGAGGCGCGCGCGGCCGAATCGCTCGCCACGAAGTTGCATGTTCGTAGGCGTGTGCCGCTTTGAGAACCGTCGGCTCGTCAAACGGCTTGCCGACGAGCTGGAAGGCGAGCGGCAGTCCTGCTTCAGTATAGCCGCAGCACACCGACATCGCCGGGCTGCCGGTCACATTGAACGGCATCGTCAGCGACGGGCGCTCGAAGATCGCGAACTTGCTGACCGCATCAAAGGTGGGCGCCTCGCTGGGTGCCGCGGCGGTGATGACGAGATCGAGATCGCTCATCGCCCGGGCGAGCTCGGCCACCAGCTCGCGGCGCAGCCGCATCGCCTGGACGTAATCGCTGCCGGAGATTAGCGCAGCGAGCGACATGCGGTCGCGGAAGGCTTCGCCGTAATCGGCAAAGCGCTCGCGCAACGTCGCCTCATGGATCGCATAGGCCTCGCAGAGCATCATCATGATGCCGCAGGCCGCCCAGTCGGCGAGTGGCGAGAGTCGCAGCTCGCGCACTGAGCAGCCGAGATCCTCGAAGACCTTTACGGCGTCCGCGATGCCCTGCCGTGTCGGCTCGTTTGCCGGGTTGTCGGTCTCGAAGAAATGCCGGATCAGGCCAATGCGCAACCCCTTGGCCTCGCCCGAGAGCGCCGCGCGATAATCCGGCACCGGGCGGTCGGCGCTTGCGGGATCGGCCGGGTCGTGCCCGGCCATCGCTTGCAGCATGATAGCGCAATCTTCGGCGGTCCACGCCATTGGGCCGGCATGGTCGAGCGAGAAGGCCAGCGGCAATATCCCGGCCCGGCTGATCCGGCCATAGCTCGGCTTGAGGCCGGCAAGCCCGCAATATGCCGCCGGTCCGCGGATCGAGCCGCCGGTGTCGCTACCGGTGCCGCCGAGGACCAGGCCCGCTGCCACCGCAGCGCCGGTCCCGCTGCTCGATCCTCCGGTGAAACGGTTCGTATCCCACGGGTTGCGGGCTGGCGGCCAAGGAAGATCGAAGGACGGCCCGCCAAAGGCGAACTCGTGGGTCGCGAGCTTGCCGACCACGATCGCACCCGCTTCGCTCAAACGCCGAACCGAAGTGGCATCCTCCCGCGGCACGTGGTCGATCATGACCTTCGAATGCCCGGTGGTCGGGACCCCCTTGGTCTCGTAGATGTCCTTCAGGCCGATCGGGATCCCGTGTAGCGGACCGCGGGAGCGCCCGGCGATGATCTCGGCCTCGGCCGATCGGGCCGCGGCGAGCGCCTTCTCGCCGAGCACACGAATGAAGGAGTGGAGTTGACGGTCAAGCCGCTCGATGCGTGTCAAACGGCTCTGCGTGAGCTCTACGGGGGAGAGCTCGCGCTTTGCGATCAGCGCACCAGCCTCGGCTATTGTCAGGAAATCTGGGACCATAGTCATGCTCCAGGAGGCGGGAAGATGTGAGCGGGCTCTGCTGTCATTGCGCGCTTCCGACGCAAGCGGACGGCCATCTCCTCGATGAAGTGGGCAGCGCCGACGATCTCCGGCTTCTCGCGTTCGGGGATCTCGAGCCCGGCCCGGGCTAGTGCCGCCTCGACCTCGGCAGGGGTCATTCCTTGCGTTTTCACGATGCGATCTCCCTTATCGTTGGGCGTCTCGACCGATACGGTAAACCCGAAGTCCGGAAAGGAGAAGCCGATGAACGGATGGCGGGGATACAGCGTCCGCCTTGAGGGGGTGAAATACGGGGCCAGCTTTGGTTCGGCCCTGGCGATGGCGATCTCTTACAACACCAACCACTCGATATTATGGGCGGTTATCCACGGCATCCTCAGTTGGATCTACGTCGTCTACTTCGCGCTGTTCTACGCCTGACCTACAGTCAACCGGGCTGCGCCGCGACCGAGGATTTGCCGCCATCCCGGCCGGACGGATTGCAAGGAGATCTTGGAATGACCGAGAGCAGCATCGCCAACACGGCCCAGTACGAATATTGGAATAATGTCGCCGGCCCGCGGTGGGTCGGGCTCGGCGGCTTTGTCGAACGCCGCGTGCGCGCGGTCAACCATCTGTTGTTGGCGCGATCGGCGGTCATGCCGCGCGAAAGCGTGCTCGAGATCGGCTGTGGCACCGGCGCCGCCACGGTGCCCTTTGCCGAGGTGGTCGGTCAGCGTGGTCGGGTGGTCGGCGTCGATATATCCGAGCCGATGCTGGCGGGTGCTCGCCAGCGCCTCGCAGCAAGCGGGCTCGGCAACATCTCGCTGTTAGAGGCCGACGCGCAGGTCTACCGCTTCGAGCCGAACCATTTCGATCTGATTACTTCGCGCTTCGGCATCATGTTCTTTGCCGATCCGGTCGCCGCATTCAGCAATCTCCTGCCGGCGGCGCGGCCCGGCGGACGGCTGTGCTTTGCATGCTGGGGACCGCTCGAGGAAAACGGGCATTGGCTGATCCCCTACGAAGTCGCTTTGCGGCATTTGGGTCCTCCGCCGCCAACGCCTCCCCGAATGCCGGGCCCACTCGCGTTCAGTGACCAAGACTACGTGCGAAGCATTCTCGACACGGCAGGGTTCGCCGATGTCGTGATCGACCGCGAAACGCCGGTCATTTTCGGCTCGACGCCGGAAGAGGAAGCCGAATACGCCTGCGCGATGGGACCTCCCGCCCGACTGATCGACGAAAAGAAACCGAGCGAAGCCGTGCGCCAGACGATCCGGCGGGAGATGGTCGAAGCTTTCGCGGCCTATGCCCAAGGCAAAGAAATGCGGCTTCCGTCCACGGTGTTCCTGGTGACGGCACGGCGCCCGCACTAATCGCTGGAGACGCCCTCCCTGAGAGCTGGGCGCGCAGTGCCCGAGAGAGCTTCTTGCATGCGTGACGGCTGATACGGTCGGCCGAGCCAGCGGGCGAAGCGCTCCAGGTAGAGATAAATCACCGGTGTCGTGTAGAGTGTGAGCCATTGCGATACGAGCAGCCCGCCGACGATCGCGACGCCGAGCGGCTGGCGCAGTTCCGCGCCACCGCCACTACCAAAAGCGATGGGCATAGCGCCGAACAACGCCGCAAACGTCGTCATCATGATCGGCCGGAAGCGCAGCAGGCACGCTTGATGGATCGCTTCTTCCGGGCTCTTGCCTTCGAGGCGCTCGGCCTGCAGCGCGAAATCGATCATCATGATCGCGTTCTTTTTGACGATGCCGATCAGCAGGATGATGCCGACGATCGCGATCACCGACAGCTCGTAATGCAAGAGCATCAACAACAACAGGGCGCCGACGCCGGCCGACGGCAGCGCCGACAGGATCGTGATCGGGTGGATGTAGCTCTCGTAGAGCACGCCGAGCACGATGTAGACAACAAAGATTGCGGCGGCCACCAATAGCGGCATCGACGACAGCGACGCCTGGAAGGCTTGCGCGGTGCCCTGGAACGACATGTTTAACGTCGCCGGCACGTGCAGCCGTTCGCTGATCGCCTGAACCTTGTCGACCGCCTGGCCGAGCGCGACGCCGGGGGCGAGATTGAACGACAGCGTCACCGCCGGGAAGATGCCCTGATGGCTGATGAGCAGCGGCTCGATCTTCCGGGTGAAATGCGCAAAACTGCTCAGCGGCACCTGAACACCGCCGGGACCGGACACGTAAATTTTCGACAGCAGGTTCGGGTCGCGCTGAAATTGCGGCTGCACTTCAAGGACAACTTTGTATTGATTGGTCGCAGTATAGATCGTCGCGACCTGCCGCTGGCCGAAGGCGTCATAGAGCGTCTGATCGATTAGGGCGGCTGAGAGGCCGAGGCGGTAGGCGGTGTCGCGATCGATGTCGATTGCCAGATGGGCGGCGGCGATCTGCTGATCGGACGCGACATCCTGCAGCTCGGGCAGCTTGCGCATCTCGGCTTCGAGGATCGGAGCCCAATG
>Ga0306925_10003453_pt1 | contig 13985 bp, 15 predicted proteins | sample flu12Cox44000176_FD_203755 | JGI IMG/M metagenome (GOLD analysis project Ga0306925, IMG submission 203755) | Lab enrichment of tropical soil microbial communities from Luquillo Experimental Forest, Puerto Rico - flux8day.12C.oxic.44.000.176 (v2)... | ecosystem: Environmental > Terrestrial >... | reverse complement strand
TGAATGGCTTGGTCCAAGAGCGATAAAGCGTCCTCGTTTTTTCCATTCATCAGTTCGGCATAAGCTAGTCCCCACAGCATCGTCCCCATTTCAGGATCAAGGGGACTGAGGCGAATGGCTCGACGAAGAAAATCGATCGCCGGCTCCGGCTCGCAGCGGTGCAAACTGCCCCAGCCGGCGCTATTTAACACCTGCGCCGAATTGGGATTTAACCGGACCGCTCGATCTAGGGCGACCTTCCCGCGCTCCCACTCACGAAAATGGGAAAGAGCGTGGCCCGCAAGCCGGAGCGCGTCTGGGTCATCCCGGGCTGTCACAATCGCGTCCTCCGCGAGCGCCACCGCTTCTTCCCGTTCCCCAGGTTCGGCGAACCGGAGCGCGCTGCGATACACAAACACAAAGGATAGATAGGATTTGGCGAGCGCATAGTTCGGATCGGTTGCAATCGCCCGTCGCAGGAAGTTTACGGCTTGCGTGGTGCCTTCGCGGCTGGCGCCCACGGTCCTATCAACGGCCCTCAAATACAGATCGTAGGCATCGAGGTTTGCAGTCGGCTTTACATGGGCTCTTGCAATTTCGGCGCGCTGAACGCTCGGCAGGATCGCGCCGACAACGCTCTCGGTAATCCGGTCCTGCAGGTCGAAAATATCCTCAAGCGCACCCTCGAAACGGTCCACCCAAATATGTCGGCCGGTCTCAGCCTCGATAAGCTGGCCGGTGATCCGCACCCGATTTGCCGCCTTGCGAATGCTGCCTTCTAGCACGTAGCGCACGCCCAGCTCGCGGCCGACCTGTTTGATGTCGACCGCCTTGCCCTTGTAGGTGAAGGACGAGTTGCGGGCGATCACGAAGAACCAGCCGACCCTCGACAGAGCGGTGATGATGTCCTCGACGACGCCATCGGCGAAATATTCCTGCTCGGGGTCGCCCGACATGTTTTGGAACGGGAGAACCGCTAGCGAGGGCTTGTCGTCGGGGAGAGCCAAAGCCGATGCGACAGATAGGAGCGCGCCTGCCGGCTCTGTTTTGACCCGGTAGACCCGTATGGGTCGCGCGATGTTCTTTAGGATCTGCTCACCAGTATCCTCAAATTCGACCTCGAGGCGCCCCCAAACTTGGTCGTGAACTACACCCGAGACCGATATGCCCCCCGGCTCAGCGAGGGCTTCTAACCTGGCCGCGATGTTGACCCCGTCACCGTAAATGTCGTCGCCCTCGACGATCACATCGCCGAGATTTATTCCGACCCGAAAGACGATCCGCTGACCCTCGGGGGTCGCGGCATTGTGCTCAATCATTTCTTGCTGGACGGCGACCGCGCATGCCACAGCCTCCACTACGCTCGGAAATTCGATGAGGATGCCGTCGCCGGTGGTCTTGACGATGCGTCCCTTGTGATTGGTGATCTTGGGGTCAACGAGGTCACGAAGCACCGACCTGAGACGAGCCAACGTGCCAGCTTCGTCCATACCCATCAGGCGGCTATAGCCAACGACATCAGCAGCCAGAATGGCCGCCAAACGTCGCTCGACTCGCCCTTCGTTCATCAGTGCGCCGACCCTGAACGTCCGTCTCAATTGAGAGTAGGGCCAAACCGGAAATCACGCGAGTGGTGTCGATACGGCCAAGGTCCGCCTTGGGGCATCAGGACGCGTTCCTGCGGCCGAGGCTGAGTGTCGGCTGAGGGTTTAGAAAGGAGACCATCGCCGGAACGCGCGGCAACGACAGGGTTGCGCCGATTCTCCCCGGAACCGGGAGGTTCGGTGGCGATCGTCAGGGGATCGATCGCCAGCACCCGGCCGAGTTCGGCGCGTGCCTCGTCGAGCCGGCCGAGATGAGCATTGGCGGCGATTTTGACCCGCATCGCTGACGGACCGGCTCAGCGCGGAACTCATCGGGCGCCATCCCAAGCTCGAGTTAACCAAGGTGGTGGTTCCAGAGGCTGGCGCCTCGGTCTACTCCGCTTCTGCTTTTGCCTCGCAGGAGTTGCCGGGACTAGACGTGTCCTTGCGCGGGGCGGTCTCGATCGCGCGGCGGCTTCAAGACCCGCTCGCCGAGCTGGTCAAGATTGATCCCCAATCGATCGGCGTGGGCCAATATGCAGACCAAGTTCGTTGAGGCTAACGGGTTGCGTTTCGAGGTGCTGGAGGAGGGCACCGGAGACAGGTTGGCGCTCTGCCTGCACGGCTTTCCGGAGCACGCCATCTCCTGGCGGCACCAGATACCGGTGCTGGCAGGAATGCGCTATCGCGTCTGGGCGGTCAATCGGGGGCCAGACCGGATCATGCGCGAGGTGTGTCGGTTGTCGGCGGCAAGCGATGAGCCAATGGCGGCGGCACTGCCCGCCCAGCCGCCATTGCCGCATCTGGTCATGCCGGCGCATCACGCGGGCCAGTGATGTCAATGTCGGGCGGCTGAACGCGACCTTGGTCGCGGCGGCGGATGCCGCCCCGGAAAATTTTTCCGAACTGACCCCGGGTGTTGGCGCACGGACGGTGCGGTCGCTAGCGATGGTCGCCGAAATCGTCCATCGCGCGCCCTACCGGTTTGCCGACCCGGCGCGGTTTTCCATCGCGCACGACGGCAAAGACCGGCATCCCTTTCCGGTGCCGGTCATCGTTTACGACGAGACGATCCGGGTGCTGAAAACGGCGGTTGCGAAGGCCCGGCTCGGGCGTGAGGAACAGCTCGCCGCACTGAAGCGTCTCGACGACCAGGTGCGCCGGCTCGAAGGCCGCGTCACCGGCCCAACCTTTGCGCAGGTGCTCGATCATGAGCGGAAGGATTCGCGCGCTTATGGCGGCCGCAGCGTCTTCGGCTGGGAGCCTTGGCCCAGGCGCAGCGGCTCGGGTTAACTGCGATTGATCAGCTGTCGCCCGCGCTAAGGATCGCGTGCCAGACCCGCTCGGGGGTGGCCGGCATATCGATATGCGCGACGCCGAGCGGCGCCACCGCATCGAGGATTGCGTTGATGACGGTCTGCGGTGCCGCCATGCAGCCGGCTTGGCCGGCACCCTTGACACCGAGCTGGTTTACCGCGGTCGGCATTTCGGCCAGAGTGATGTCAAGCGACGGCAGGTCGTCGGCGCGCGGCAGGGCGTAATCTGTAAACGAGCCGCTTAGCAGCTGGCCCAATTGTCCCTCATAAACCGTGTGTTCGAGCAATGCCTGCCCGATGCCTTGGGCGAGACCGCCCTGAACCTGGCCCATCGTCAGCATCGGGTTGATCAGCCGCCCGTAATCATCGATCGCAAGATAGCGTTCGAGCGTCACGGCTCCGGTTTCCGGGTCGATCTCGACTTCGGCGGCGTGACAGCCATTCGGAAAGGTGAAGATGTCCGAATCGTTGTAGGCATCGGCATCGAGCCCGGCGGTCATTCCGTCGGGCAGATTAGCGGGATCGCGTGCCGCTTCCGCCAGCGCCTGCAGGTTGATGCCCCGCTCGCTGCCGCCAACCGTAAAGCGCCCGGCGCTGAAGCTCACTTCGCTCGCATCGGCCTGCAATAAGTGGGCGGCGACCGAACGGGCCTTGGACATCACCGTCTGCGCCGCCAGGTACAATGCGGTGCCGCCCATATGCATCGAGCGGGCGCCGCCATGCCCGTTGCCGCTCTTGACCACTCTTGTATCGGCCTGAACAAAACGGAATGCCGCAAGCGGCAGCCCCAAGAGATCGGCCGCGATCTGCGCGAAGCTGGTCTCGTGGCCCTGGCCGTTCGACTGGGTGCCGAGCACGAGTGCCACGCGGCCATCCGGCTCGAACCGGATCTCGGCGCGTTCCCCTGTCGTGCCACGGGACGTCTCGAGAAAGCAGCCGATGCCTAGTCCGCGCAACTTGCCGCGCTCCGCCGCTTCGTGCCGCCGAGCGGCAAAGCCGTCGGCCAGAAGCCGCTGCGCCATCTCGTCAAGATTGGCGGCGAAGCGGCCGCAATCGATAATGACCCCGAGACCGCTGCGATATGGGAAATGGCTGATCAGATTGCGCCGGCGCAACACGACCGGATCGAGCGCCAGCCGGCGCGCCGCGCGATCGATGAGCCGCTCGATCAGGTAATTGGCTTCGGGCTTGCCAGCGCCGCGATAGGCATCGATCGGCAGCGTATTGGTTAAGACACCACGCACCGCCATAAATACGGCCGGGATGTCGTAAACCCCGCCCATGGCGCTGGCCGGCGAATTGGTCGAGCTGCCCGGGCCGTTCGTCGATAGATAGGCGCCGAGATTGGCCACCGTATCGACATCGAGGGCGAGAAACCGGCCGTCGCGGTCGAGCGCCAAGCGCGCCCGCGTGTGATTGTCGCGGCCTTGCGCGCAGCTGATGAACTCCTCGCCGCGCTCGGCGACCCATTTGACGGGCCGGCCCAGCCGCCGCGCCGCCCACAGCACCAGCACCCATTCGGGATAAAGGAAATTCTTGACGCCGAATCCGCCTCCGACATCGGGGGCGCGCACGGTGATATGGTCGGGCGGCATATTGAACACCGCTTCAGCCAGCTGCCGGCGCCGGCTGTGCACGCCCTGGCCGGTCAGCAGCAGGTCAAAGGTGTCGGCGGCGGCATCGTAAGTGCCGATCGCGGCGCGCGGCTCGATCGGGGCGACGACCAGCCGGTTGTTGACCAGTTCGATCTCGACGATATGCGCGGCCGCAGCAACCGCCGCGTCGACCACCGGCTTGTCGCCGCGCTCGAACCGGTACGACAGATTGCCCGGCGCTCCCTCCCACAGCAGCGGCGCCTGGGCGGCGAGCGCCTTCGTCGCGTCGACCACCGCCGGCAACGGCCGGTAGGCGACGGCGACCTGCTCGGCGGCGTCCCGCGCCTGCTGCGCCGTGTCGGCAACGACAAACGCCACCGGATCGCCGACATGGCGAACCCGGTCGCGCGCCAGCGCCCGGCGCGGCGGCACGATCATCGGCGCGAGCGTCGCCACCCGGGCGATGCACGGCAATGTCCCGATGCCGTCGGCATCGAGATCGGCAGCGGTAAAAACGCCATGAACCCCGCGCATCGTCCGGGTGGCCGCGCCATCGATGCCTTCTATAACCGCATGCCCGTGGGGTGAGCGCAGCACGACGCCGTGCAGCTGGCCCGACACAGCGATGTCATCGACATAGCGCCCATGCCCGGTCAGAAACCTCGCGTCTTCGAGGCGGCGCAGCGACCGCCCGATATGATCTCCGGTCATGCCGATGCCGCCGGCTGCCGCGCCCTCACATATTCTCGCCGCCGCCCTCGGCGCGGCGGTGGGCGAAGTTCAAGGTCAGCAGGCGCTGGGTAAAGGCCCCGTAGGTCGTCGGCTCGTAATGCGGCGGGTTGTCGGGACCAACGCAAGTCGGGGCGCAGTCGACGACTGAATCGTGGTTCGGCGAGAAAGAACGGGATTGCGTAGCGCGAGGTGCGGTTGCGGTTGATGACGCGGTGGGGTGTCGCCCGGAAGCGGTCGTTCGAGTAGCGCGCCAGCATCACTCCGCTGTTGACAACAAAGGTGCCGAGCACCGCCGGTGGCCGGATCCATTCGCCCTCGGCAGTGCGCACCTCGAGACCCGGCAGCGCCGACTGCGCGAGAAAGGTCAGAAAATTGTTGTCGGTGTGCGGCGCGAAGCCGAACTCGTTCTCTTCCGGGTCCGGGTGCGGCGGGTAGTGGATCAGCCGGATCGTACAGTTCGGCTCGGCAAACGCTTTGGCGAAGTAGTGCGGAGGCAGGTCCAACGCCATCGCGACCACGGGTACCAGCCGGGTCGTCATCGCTTCCATCGCCGCGTAATACGCGGTCGTCGCGGCGCGTAATCGGCGAAGCTTGCCCGGCGAGGACTCGAAGCTGGACAACAGCTCCTCGCCGCGCAGCCAGCGAAACGACTGCCGCGGAACCGGCATCACCGTAGAAAACGCGGCCCCATGGGTCTTGCGGCAGGTCGAGCAATGGCAATGGACGATCGGTCCCGCCGAAGCATCGACCTCGTAAACGACCGAACCGCAGAGGCAGCTACCCGTCAGCATGACCAACTCTCCATACGCAAAAAACAGAGGTCAGGCCGCAGACGCTATGTTTGCGGCCGGTAGATAAGGTTCCACGGCTTCTAGGGCGCGTCCGATATATTCTGTCTGCTGCCCGACAGGAGTGACGCGCTGGAGCGCGGTCGCAACGTCCTCTCGCGATCCCAATCGTAAAATGACCCACGTCGCGAGATATACTGATGCGAGACAACCGCCGGCTGTTGCGATGTTGCCTTTGGCGTAGAAGGGCTGGTCAATCACCGAGACACCGGCTTCGCTCATCCATCTCTGCGTGTTCAAATCGGTGCAGATAGGCATGCCTTCGAGCAATCCGAGCTTGGCGAGCAGCAGCGCGCCGGAACATTGCGACGCTACAAGCTGACGTTTTGGATCGAGCCGGATTTGTGCCAGCAGCGCCGCGTCCTGAGCGATCTCACGGCTTTTCACACCGCTTCCGATGATCACCGCGTCGGCGCTTGCGGCAAAATCGAGCGACCGCTCGGCGTACACGACGACGCCGTTCATTGAGGTCACGACCTTGTCAGGCGAGGTGATGAAGGCCTTCCAACCTTTTGGTCGCAGTCGGTTCAAAATATGTGCGGCTACGAACGAATCGATCTCATTGAACCCGTCAAAAGTTATTACCGCGATTTGCATAACCGTTCTCCACTCGTGACGCGGATCCCGATGAAATCACGCGACCAGCAGCACCACCACACCGCCAACGATACCAGCGACGCCGGCGATTATCTGCGGACCCGCCTCTTCGTTCGCCAGGAAGGCGCGGCTGAGCAGCAGGGTCACCAAAGGGTAGGCGGCGATAAGCGGCGAGACAATCGTTACCGGACCGGATGCGAGGGCACCATACATCGCCAGGACCGCAAGGCCGTTGCACAGGCCGACCGCGGCAAACCAAAGCGCGCCGCGACAATCGATAGCGGGGACGGTTCCGCCGGCGCGAACGAGCGCCGCGACGATGAGCACGGCCGAGGACACCGTGTAGCTGGCCACGACGGCTGCGATCGGGTTCGGCCACCACGCGAAGCCTAATTTGGCGACCGGCTGGATCACCCCGCGAATGGCGGACGAGGTCATGGGAAGCGCCATCAGCCAAAGCGATCGGGCGGATAAGCTGACGTGCACGCGGTACATCAACCTGATGCCAATAACGAGCGAGGCCATGCCGAGCAGCTGGGGAACGCGAATGCGCTCGCCGAGCATGACGATCGCGAGGAAGACAGCGAAAACCGGCGTCAAGCTGCTGAGCGCGCCCGCGATGTTCGGGCCCATCAGGCGGTTGGATTCGAAATTGAGCAGTGCGGTGGCTCCGGGGAAGACCAATCCGACGCATGCAAACAAGGCAACCGCCTTCAAATCGCCGTCGCCGGGATGAACGAAAAACGGGGCGAGACACCAGAAGAGCAGCGTCGATGTTGGAATGCTGATCGCCACGCCCAGCCACGGCAGCATCCACCGCAACCCGAACTGGGTGAGGACGAAGCCGGCGCCGAACCCGAACATCGACGCAAGCGCGAGAAGTATTGCAGTGGTGATGGATGTCATTCCGGATGACTGTCTCGATTGACAATCGAGGATCGTCAGCCATGTGACCCCGGACAATGCGGAAGTCACAAAGTGTGACCTCGGTAAAACCTGAGACAGCAATGACGCCGCGCCCGGAAATACGATTGTGCCGAAATGGAAGCCCCAGCCGACTGTTTCGGCGGGACGAAATCATCTACAGCGATCCGAAACAAATCACGGAGTGAGAACCTAGGAGGGCGTTCACTTTCTGCGTCGGGCTGCTATTGGCATCCATCGGGGCCGTGACGGTAATGGACTATGGCGCATGAGCGGGTGCCGGCCGCAGGGTCAGAGCTGCGCCGCCCATTTGATGAAGCCGCGAACGTTCATGGAGAAAAAACCCAGATTGGCAATGATCATGGCATAGCTTTCTGCCCGTAAACCAATAAAGCACCAAAGAAGATTTCCGAGCATCATAACGACGAAACCTAGTCGACTTTTGTTTCCTAACAAATAGATCGCTGAAAACGTCAGGCACATTGCAATCCAATCGACACCATCATAATGCGACATATTTCCCCTCAATGCGCCACTCTAGCCGTTCTCACCTTGATTGCCGTGCGGCAAAGGCTGCGCATGCAACGCCCGACGGCTGCTCAGAGCGCTCCTGCCGAATGTGACCCGTGGCGCGGTGACACCTTGGTCCGCAAAAAGCTCGGGCGGGCGCTAACGCGCTCCCACCATTCCCGGAGACGGGTCTCGTGACCGAGCAAGCTGGCGCCTTCGGGAGCAAGCCGGAACACCGAGAAGATCGGCGCGGCATGGAGGTCGGCCCAGGTGATCTCGGCTCCGGCGAGCCAAGGGGCTTCCCCCATCAATTCCGCTAACGCGGATAGGCAGATCTCAGCCTTCGACAAGGCGCCGGCTATTTTCTGCTCGTCGGGCGCTGCGCCGCTCGCCGGTCGGGCGACGCGCTCGACATAAATGTCCCACACGAGCGTCCGATAGGCGTAGCTGTCGAGGACACTGATGATCTGGCTCATCCGGGCGCGACCGCGCGGGTCTTCCGGCTGCAGCCGGGGGCCGGGAAAGGCCTCGTCGACATAGCGCGTAATCGCTCCCGCCTCGTACAGGCGAAACCCGACGTGTTCAAAGGCGGGGATCTTGCCGAAGGGATGCCGCGCCCTGTGTTCAGGCGGCGGCCCTCCCGAGGCAAAGATATCGACCGGGACAAGCTCGTACCGGACGTTCTTTTCTTCGAGGGCGAGGCGAACGGCCCGCACATAGACACTGTAAGGCGCGCCAAAGACGATCGGATGACCGACGGCCTGCATCGTTCCTCTCTCTCCAGACGGGGGCGCACGCTCCACTGCGAACACGCTGGCGGACACTCTCATCAAGCGCGTCAAGTTGATGGCAGCAGATGTCGTACCTTATCGACGGTTGCGGCGCAGGCTGCCGCCGCCTCGGCGCCCTTTACGACGAAATGGTCGAGGAAGAACTTCCTGTGCTCGGCATGCTCATGGAAATTCTGCGGCGTCAGGACAGCCGAGATGACCGGCACCTTGGTGTCGAGCTGAACGCGCATCAGCCCTTGGATGACGGCGTCGGCGACGAACTCGTGCCGGTAGATGCCGCCATTGACGACAAACCCGGCGGCGACGATGGCGGCATAGCGTCCGCTCTCGGCGAGCAGCAGCGCGTGCAGCGGAATTTCGAGCGAGCCTGGGACCTCAAAGAAGTCGATGTCGCCTTCCCCATCCGTGCTTGGCGATTTCGGCAGTGAACGATACCCGGCATTGATCGACGATGTCCTTGTGCCAGCAGGCCTGCACGAAGGCGATGCGTTGGGCGTTGCGGTCGTCAACAGGGGCATAGTTCTGACGCTCGGTCATGGCTGTTCCTCCTCCAAAGTAACCCAAACGGGGGCGTACGGGTCTCGAAGGACGACACGCCATGCGCGCGCCAAATCTTCCCGTTCTCTTCCATCCGGACTGTGACCGTCGGCTTCGGAATCGCACCGAATCTGCTGACCCCGACGATTGTTCGGCGGTCGCTCGCGGGCTTTGGCGATCGCTCGCCATCACCGCCGGTGGGGAATTTCACCCCGCCCCGAGAACGCCGTCGGACCGCAATCCGACCGATGTGATCAGACATCGTCAAGTTTGAATACTCGAACGGCGTTATCGTGAAGGAATAGTCGTGCGGTCGCCTCGTCGAGTTCGAGGCTGTCGACGCCTTCGAGGCAATCTTTGGCCGGCCAAGACGGATAATTCGATCCGAAGAGCACCTTGCCGCGGCCGTGGTGGCGCAAATAGTCCACAAGTTCAGGCGGGTGCGATGTCGGCAAGCGTCAAGAGGAAGCCGCCATGCGCGGCGCCCCTTGCATTCCCATGCTTTTCGTCAACCTGGAGCCTGACGAAGCCGCTTTCGGGCGGCCGGTAGAAGAACGGGCCGAGCAGGTCGAGGAAGGGGCTCGTCCGAAAAAGCGGGGCAAATCCCTCCGGACCGCGACGTCGGCCGAAGCGGCCGTCATCGTGCGCCTACCGCGCCCGCGCGAAATTGGTTAGCCGCTTCCCGGGCAGCAATTCGTAAGGCTCCCGCCAGCCAGGGAGTGCTGCGACCCGCCGCAACCACGCGTTTATCGCGGGATGGCTCGCGGGGAAATCGTACCCGCTCTCGTCTTTTGGGTATTGGAGGTACGCGCTTGCCGAGAGGTCGACCACGGTCGGCCGTTCGCCGACCACAAAGGATTGGCGGGACAGGCGCCACTCAAGAATGTCGAGGAACTGATCCAGCCTGTCTTTCAGAAATTTGAGCGCATCCGGGTTGGGCGACGGCATAAAAGCGCGCTGAAAGCGGTAGGTCGCCATATAGCCCGTCAGCTTGTGGTTATCCCAGAAAAGCCAGCGCAGGATTTCAAACTGCTCGCGCTCGTCTTGACCGCCGAAACGTCCATAGCGCTCCGGAAGCCGGAGAAGGAGCGGCGCCGTCTGGCTGAAGCGCTCCCCATCCTCTTCGAGGACCGGAATCTCGCCCATTTCATTGACCGCCGACCGCCACTCCGGCGTCCGCGTCGCCGCGCCGCCGAAATCGGTCCAAATGAGCTCGAAGGTCTGACCGCAAAGAGCCAGCATCAGCGCGATTTTGAAACTGTTCCCCGACTCCGGGAAGTAGTGCAGGCGATAAGCGGGCAATTTCCTTCTCCTCCAGAAGGAGGATTGGTGGCCGTGCGATCCCGGACAATGCGGAAGTGACGAAGCCTGCCTACGTCACAACCGAAGACATCCGCTCAGACCGGCGTCGATGCCCGGAGATGCTCGACGAGCCGTTGCCCAGCGGGGGGCAAGGCGCCGAAGCTGCGGACGCAGATCGTCAGACGGCGCGGCGCCCAGGTATCGGTGAGCGGGATGATCCGAAACGCCCCGGACCGCCGGTAGCGGCGGGCCGCCGTTGCCGGAACCACAGCCACCCCGACGCCGCTTCCGACCACCTGGCAAACCGCATCGAAATCGGGCAGGCGGACGCGCAACTTCAAGCGGCGGCCTGCGCGGGCCGCGTGGTCTTCCATCTGATCCTGCAAGGCGTTGCCCGCAGGGAGGCCAACATGGTCATAGGCGAGGGAATCACGAAATAGGATCGACCGTCGACCGCTCACGGCATGATCGCGCGGCGCAATCAGCACGAGCCGGTCTTCGGCGAACGGAAAGGTTTGCAATTCTTTGGCGGGATTGACCTCGTCCCCGACAACGCCGATCTCGGCAAGGCTTCCGGCGACGGCGCGCACGATCTCGCGGCTGGAGTGTTCCTCCAACTCGATGTCGATCAGGGGATGTTGTGTCAGGAACGCGGCCAGGACCGCGGGAAGAAACTCGGCGGCCGCCGTGGTATTGGCGAGCAGGAGCACGCGCGCCCTAAAGCCGTCCGCGAACTCCGACAGCTCCCCCCGCATCCGCTCCAGCTGCTGCACGACAAGCTGCGCGTGATGGGCAAGAGCAGCGCCCGCGGCCGTGGCGCGGACGCCGCGGCGATGCCGTTCGAGGAGCGGAGCGCCGAGGCTCTCTTCCATCAGCCGCACTCGCTCGCTGGCAGAAGCGAGCGCCATGCCCGCCCGCGCGGCGCCATGCGTGATGCTTGACGCCTCGACCACGAAGAGGAACAGGCGCAGATCGACCAGATCGAAGCGCATGGACGTTTTCATGAGACGCCGCCCCTTCGGCAATGCCTGAGGCAGTGTAGCACCTCCGGCTGTGCGCAGGTAACAAGACCTCCGCTCCCACAACCCAGAGCCGGCCAGGCAAAGGGGCGCTCGGAAGCCGGCTATGCGGCCTCCGCCGTTGCCATTAGATTCTACCTCGAAGAATCGTGGACAAGAAGAGTCGAGGAATCCGGGAGGAGAGTCAGGCAGCGAGTAGGTCGACGACGTGCTGGATGGCTTTGTCGGCGCGGTGGTAAGCGGCTTCGAGTTTGCTGGCCGGCTGGTGAGCGGGGTCGGGCCGGTGGTGAAAGCGGCTGTTGGCGAGGGGTCCGCAGAGCCGTTTGTGAAAGAACAGCAAGAGCAGCGCGACTTGGACGCCTTTCGGGGTGAGCCGGTAGGCATAGCGCGAGCCGTCGCGCTGTAACAGGCCGTGGCCCTTGAGCTTACGGAGATCGTAGCGGAGCTGGTTGAGGCCGTAGGTACTCTCGGACAGGTGGAAGCTGGTGAGACGGCGCGGTGGATCTGCTTTGCCGTCCAGCCTCCGAGATGACTGCCGCTGTGCAGGAGGACTTCGAGCAGGCGGATGACGCGGGTGTCGTGGATCTTGACGCCGGGATAGCGAACCGAACCAACAGTGATCGGCAGGGCCAGGCGCTGGAGCAGCGGGAAGTCGACATGGACATTGAGCCACTGGGCCTGGAAGCCGGCGAAGCGGGCGGTGATGGTCTGGAAGCGCTCGCGCACGGCCTCGAGATGGTCCAACCCCTTCTTGAGGCGGAAATCGGCGAGATTGTTGGAGACCAGCTCGTTGCTTGTCACGGTATCGAGAACGTACCAACTGTGAGCTGCGGACTGCTTAGTGTCACGCTGCCGAGACAAGCGGACCGGCCAGCGACGCAATACGGAAGTTCGTTTGATTCACCGCTGGAGGGAGATGGATTCGAACCATCGGTCCCCGGTCACCTGTGAGCTCTGTTGGCGCGGCCTGCCGCTCCTGCCTGCGAGGGAGCGGGAGCGGTTCAGCGCGATTTCTTCTGCTCGGCGGCCCATTCCATCGAGCCGGGCTGCCATACGGTTTGGGCGGGTTGCGGTTTGCGGCGCTGCTCGGCCGCTTCTTCTTCCCGGCTGTACGGTTCATATATACCTTGGCCCTTTATCGGCTCGACCAACAATTCGCTGAACGCCCAGACCAAGGCGGGCGGCTTCTGCATTTCCGGGAGAGGTATGACATGCGCCGAATGCGTCCGGCAGCCTCGGCGGCGCGGTTCGGGGCAGCTTGGCGAACAGGGATGTAGAATCAACAGATTGAGCACGATCTCGCCATTTCATTGGGTGCAGTCAGGGCACCATGTTGTGACGAAAAAATTTAGATGAAGTCGTCGGCGACCCAACGTGACAAACCGCTGGCAAGCCTTGCCAGCTCTGGAAATATGAGAAGCGAAGCGTGTACCGTGTCTGGTGTGACCGGCTCGACACTCGTGGGGTGTCCAGCATCATTCCGCACGGCGCGAATTTGCTGGGCGAATGCCGCCCAGTACGCTTCGAAAGATTCGCGTAATTCACGAATCATTTGTGCCTTGTGCCCCTCAAAAAAAGTACGCAAGACATCCGAGACAGTCTTAATCTTCCAATCTTGCATATCTTTTGGTATCGACTGACCCAGAGATGTCAGCTTTTGGACGGTGAGATTACGAAGATCAAGAATAACGCTTTCAGCAGCTCCCCCTACCATTACGGCGGCAGATTTATATAGACCTCCAACATAGCATTCGAGCGCTTCCACCAAGTAGGACATCGCAACCTCATCGAGGGCTGCGATCGAAGCTAGGTGTCGCAGGTACCCGGCTGGATTCGAAGGATCTCGCGTCAGATTCGCCAACGCGACGCGCCCCCGTTCGGTCAAGTGAAAAAAAGGTGGATCAGGATTGGAAAGATTTAGGCCCCATGCAAGTAGCCCAGTGCGGAATAACTCTCCCCATTGCGTTAGAATGACTTGGTCATCATAACCGCCACCGAGCTTTCGTGCCGCAGCGCTTAGGACAGACCGTTGTGAAAGATGTCGGCGCAAGATAGAAATGGCACCGGGCGCGCAAAGTAGAAATGACACTCCGGGGCCGCGGAGCCGATCGCATCGGCATTGCCTCGATGTTGGTCCTGTCCAATGAGACCGCGGGCTGGTCTGCGCCGTTGCCGTGAGATCGAGCAGCGCATTTGATTGAGCGCCGGAACAAAGATGGGTTATTAGGATCGGCGACCGGTGAAGCGGAGAC
>Ga0306925_10003448_pt1 | contig 13993 bp, 14 predicted proteins | sample flu12Cox44000176_FD_203755 | JGI IMG/M metagenome (GOLD analysis project Ga0306925, IMG submission 203755) | Lab enrichment of tropical soil microbial communities from Luquillo Experimental Forest, Puerto Rico - flux8day.12C.oxic.44.000.176 (v2)... | ecosystem: Environmental > Terrestrial >... | reverse complement strand
TGGAATGTGGCGACACCGGTCTCGGTCGCGCCGTAATACTCATAGATGACCGGCCCCCACCATTCGATCATCGCGCGCTTGACATCTACTGGACAAGGTGCAGCACCGTGGATCACCCATTCGAGCGAGGAAAGGTCATACTTTTGCTTGACCTCCTCCGGCAGGCGCAGCAACCGGACAAACATGGTCGGCACCATGTGGAGATGCGTGATCCGGTATTGCTCGATCAGACGAAGAAGTTCCTCGGCGTCAAAGCGCGGCTGCAGCACTACGAGACCGCCCATGCCTACCGCATAGAGCCCGTAGGCGTTGGGCGCGCTGTGATAGAGCGGGCCGGTGATTACGGTACGAAAGACCCGCTCCGGCGCCATGCCGAAAGTGTCTCGCACGCCGGCAGCGAACAGCTGTGCGGTTTCGGGTCCCATATCGAGCCGCCGCACGCCCTTAGGGTTGCCGGTGGTGCCGGAGGTGTAGATCATGCTGGAGATTACGCCAGCGGCGGCTTCAGGCCGCGGCGGGAAACAGTCGGCGAGGTCGTCCCATTGCAGGGTGTTCGGGGGTGGCGTGCACAGCTGATCGGCGATCCGGTATGCAGCCGCGATTTCAGGCGGCGTCGGAAGGACAAAGAGCGGCACGTCCGGCGGCATCGCCGGCCCGACCTCGGGCAGCAGGTCGGCATGAGCGATCACGGCCTTCGCTCCACAGTCGTTCAGCACATAGGCGATCTCCTGGATCTTGCTGTGCCAGTTGATCGGAACGCTGTAGGCGCCCAGGCGCTGCGCGGCATAGCTCGCCTCGAAGAAGGCAAAGTCGTTGCGCAGCACCATCCCGACGGCGTCGCCCGCGCGGACGCCGAGTTCGGCGAGCCCTGTCGCTGCACACGACGCACGCTCCATCAGCATATCGCGCGATATTTCCCGAACGCCGCTGATCACGCGGCCGAGCGCAATCTCCGCCACTACTACGCTCCTAAGGTGCCAATTCCTGGGCGATTTCGAGGATCTCGCGCCCGCGCGTCACGCGGTCGCCCCAGACGCGATCGAAATCGGCGACCAGCGGCTTGATTTCGTCTGAATCAATCAGCGCTTGCGCGTGGCCGACATCGGCGAATTCGTAAAAGGCGTAATGAACCGCCGGGTCGCTCCGGCTCCAGCAGCGCGAGCCACGCTGTGCGCCGAAAACCTCGATTGCCCAGGGTAAGTGATCGATCGCATACCAGTGGTCGAACGGCGCCCGGTCCGCCTCCCGAGGTACTTCGGCGCGCACCATGAAATAACCCTTGGCCATCGCGACCTCCTTTCAATCCGCCCGATCGTGAGCGGCTAAACTTGCCACGTCACCGCAGGATACGGATTTCCGTGGGGGATAGTTAAGGAGAATTTGGCCGTTTCGATCGTCTAATACCAGCCGGCCGTCGTTTGTCGGCGGACGCGTCGGCTGTCGAGGCAAGCCCAACCAATGCCAATTTAATGCCCTCAACCTCCGATTCCGACTTCTCTTCCAGCCCCATCAGCGAGTTTCGCGCGGCCGTGTTCACCCGGATCAGCTCGTCCAGTTTCAGTTGCAGCGCCTGAGTGTCCCGGTTTTGCGTGTTCTGGATAACAAAGACCATCAGAAACGTCACGATCGTCGTACCCGTATTGATGACGAGCTGCCAGGTGTCCGACCAGCCAAAGAATGGGCCGGTGACGCCCCACAAGACGATGCTTAAGAACGCCAGTGCGAATGTGACGGAACGGCCGAGTTGATGCTCAGTCCAGCGCGCAAAACGGTCGAAGATCATGCGCCTTGGGTTCATTACTGTCATTCACTGGGGGTAGCGGGGGCGAGCAGTCGGGACGCAGCCGCGACTATATTCGCCCCATCAATAGGAGAATGACGACGATGACTAGCAGCAGGCCGAATCCGCCGCTCGGGTAATATCCCCAGCCGCCGCTGTATGGCCAAGTCGGCAGTGCGCCAATCAAGATCAGGATCAGAATGATGAGCAGAATCGTGCCAAGGATGACGACACCGGAGCATGGTTCTTGTTCATGCCTACCAACGTTTTGCGCAATAACGAGTTCCCAGTGAGATCCGACGGTAATTTGCGATGTTGCGTTTGGACGTGCATGGGACAATGTTCGAAATTGTCCTGAAAAGCATGCCGCCGGTCCAAACGAACCGGCAGCAGCAGCGCTTGCTTGTGGTTTTAATAGCGCGGTGGTGGCGGCGTGGTTGCGGCACCGGTAATCGCGCCGACCGCCCCGCCGGTCGCCGCGCCAATGGCAGCACCCGGACCGCCGCCGGCCGCAGCCCCAATCGCCGCCCCTGCTCCTGCACCGATCAGACCACCGCCAAGGGCGCGCTGGCTGGGATCGTAAGGGTTTGTGCACCCCGAGAGCCCGAATAATAATAAGCCGCAAACGCACCCGGCGCAATAAACCGTGGTGTCATTTTCCCGTCTCCATCAGCTGTCTGTACCTAGGAAACGGGCTTATGCAAAGAAACGCTCCATATTAATCCAGTACGCGCCTTGAGGCAGAGGCTGCTGCGCTCTCCGAGTCTCGCGCGGAACTTTAACCCATCATTGCGCTTTGAGGGCGATGGTATGGCGGCTACCCCGTCGCGCCGCGATGCCCAATATCCACCGCAGTTTTTCTGCCAATTGGGCCCGTCGGAATGGCTTTTTCAGTATACCGTCTTCGGGCCGTTGCCGCATTCGACCCGGCTCGGCATAACCGGTCACGAATAGTGTCGGCACGCCAGGGATAAGCTCTCGGGCCCTGGCTGCGAATTCGTCACCGAGCATGTTGGGCATCGCCAAATCTACGATCAGGATATCGAACTGTCGGTCGTGCTCCAGAAGATCGAGTGCATCCTCGCCGCCCGTCGATTCGACCGTGTCATGGCCGAGCGTTCTCAGCATGGTCGCGGTGATGGCGCGAACAGCGCTATTGTCGTCGACAACGAGAACGCGGGAGGGCGGTCCCGCGTCCCATCGGCTCCGCTCGCCCGCCTCTTCCGCGTCCGTTGTTCGACGCGGGGCGCGCGGAAGATAGATCGTAACCGTAGTTCCTCGGCCTATCTCGCTGTCGATCGTCACCGTTCCGCCAGATTGATGAGCGAAAGCATAGACCATGCTCAGGCCGAGGCCGGTGCCTTTGTAGACGTCCTTGGTCGTAAAGAAGGGTTCAAACGCGCGACGGCGGACCTCCTCGGTCATGCCGGCCCCAGTGTCGGCTAAAGAGATCATCACGTAGTCGCCGAGATCGAGCGGCGGAAAACCGCTGTCCTTTCCGCGGGAAATATTCTTGGTTGTAATCGCTAATTTGCCGCCCGCCAACATCGCGTCTCGGGCGTTGATCGCAAGATTAAGAATGGCGAGTTCCAGTTGGCCCGGTTCGGACAGCGCCAACCACGCATTTCCGGCAAGGGCCGTTTCGATTTCGATTGTTGGGCCGATCGTGCGGGGCAGCATCTCGCACGCTTCCGAAATGACTTGGTTGACATCGATCGGCTCAGTCACAATTTCGTGCCGGCGCGAGAAGGCGAGTAGCTGATTGGTCAGCTGCGCGCCGCGTTCGCCGGCGCGCATCGCATTTTCCAGATGCTTCAGAACGCACTCATCCTTGATATGGGACTGGGCCAATTCGAGGTTCGGGATGATTGTCGCGAGCAGATTGTTGAAGTCATGAGCGACACCGTTGGTGAGCTGACCGACCGCCTCCATCTTCTGCGATTGGCGCAGCTGCTCGTCGACCGCGCGGCGCTCAGTCATGTCGCGGGTGATCTTGGCAAACCCGATCAAGTCGCCGGCGTCATCGTGGACGGCGTCGATGACAACGTTGGCCCAGAACCGAGAACCATCTTTGCGGATGCGCCAACCCTCGGCCTCGACCCTTCCATCCCGAGCCGCGGTCATCAACACGCGCTGCGGCAACCCGTCTTCGCGATCCTTGCCACTGTAAAAAACGGAAAAATGCTGACCGATAATCTCGTCTGCCCGATAGCCTTTAATACGCTCGGCGCCGTTGTTCCAGTTGGTGATGACGCCTTCTGTATCCAGCATAAAAATGGCGTAATCCGTCACTCCCCCGACAAAAAGCCGAAAGCGGCGTTCGCTCTCACGCAACCGCGTCAGGGTTTCCGTCAGCTGCTGGGTTCGTTGTTCGACTCGCTGCTCGAGTATCTCATTGAGCCGATCACGCGCCTCGTCGACCTCTTTGGCTGCCGCAATATCAACCAACATGTTCACCGCGCCCACGATATGGCCCGAAGTATCGTGAAGCGGTGTCGGATAGGCCCTAAAAGGGACCCGTGTACCATCGGGCCGCTCGGCGATCGCCTCCCCACCCTTGATCGGTCGGCCTTCCATTAATGCCCTGGCCATCGGGCATTCGTCATGCGCCATCGGCCGACCATCCGGCCAGTATAGGCGCCAGGTCACGCACCATTGGTCGCTGCCGATTTCGGGCGTACGACCCGAAAATTCTACCGCGGCCTGATTGAAAAAGGTAATTCGACCCGCGGCGTCGGTCGTGTAAATCGCCGCCGGCAAAGCGTCTAGCAGGTCGCGAAAGTTCCAGCGCCTGTTACATAACTCGGTCTCCCGCTTAGCCCGCTGCTTCATATTCCGTTCCGATTTGCTGCTGAGCGACGCCGCCTCATAGTCCGGCCGATTGTTCAGTTGGCCTGAGGCCCGCCGCCACGCTCGGATGTCGGTGAATCATTCCGGTCATCTCCGTACCGACTTCTCGATCAGCTCGCGGTCTCATTTAGCCGTCCCGCTCCGATCTCGCACCAGACCTCAAACTCCTCAACGGCTCCCGGCGGCCTTGGTTCCACCTAACTAGGCCCGCCGCAACGTAGGGGGGCAAAGGAAAAGAATTTTATCATGATGAGTTTCCCAAAGAAATTCAGAATGAACCGTAGTTATGATTCTATTTTTCCCACCAGATAATAACATAAGTTTGTTACACACTTTCCATTTCCCATACAGAGATGATACAAAACTTCGGAAACTTTCACCGATTTTACATTTTATTACACTTCTTTACCAGAATAAGTGGAATCCCGCATCGTCGGATTACGTTAGATGCATAAGTTCTAGTCGTCCACAACGATCACCACGACGGAAGCATCGTGATGTACGAATTTCACCGCCTCGTCGAGCATGAGATCCCTCGGCTGCGCCGCTTTGCGCGGGCACTCACGCGGGACAGCAGTCGGGCAGACGATCTCGTGCAGGATACGCTCGTGCGCGGGCTCGCCAAGGCCCATCTCTGGCAACCGGGTACAGACATGCGCGCGTGGCTGTTCACGATAATGCATAACCAATATGTCAACGACGTGCGGCGGGCGCAGCGCGAAGGAGCGACCGTCGACGTCGATCAGGTGGCTTCTACGCTCGTGGCCACGGCCGATCCCACGGCTTCGCGACAGCTGAGCGAACTCGATCACGCCCTCGGCCATCTCGCCAACGGCCAGCGCGAAGTGGTGCTCCTCGTCGGTCTCGAAGGGATGAGCTACAACGAGGCGGCCAAAATCCTCCGCGTTCCGATCGGAACGATACGCTCGCGGCTGGGGCGGGCGCGCGAGGCTTTGCGCTTGCTGATGGGCATCGACGAAGGGACCAAACGCGTCGAGCGAGTAGAGCGACAACGTCCGGCTCGCGATAGCCGCATTGCCGCCTGACGGACCTCATCGCTGGGGTCAGGCCGCCGGCAGACCTAATTCGACGCTCATGACGCCATCGCGAGGGCGATATCACAGCGTTAATATTCGGCCGATAATACGGCATTAACCAAATGGTACCAAGCAAGCGCGCCCAAAGATAAAGCCCCCGCGTGCGCGGGGAGCTTTATCTTTCTCAGGTATACTTTACCCGTTACGGGTACGACGCGTTTGCATCGCGTGCTGCGCTTGCTTCTCGAATTTCGTGCGAAAAACCTGGTCCGCGAGTTGTTTCTGTTGATCAGGCATCGCATTGTACAGATCTTGAAAGGCCGAAACCAGCTTTTGCAGATGCTGCGCATGCTGCTCGGCGATCTGCTCGTAGGATTGCATGTTTTGCACAGCATTCATCGATTGGAAATGGTCGGCACGCGCAATCCAAGCCCGGTCAATCTCGCGGGCATTCTCACGCATCATTTGCGCGAATTGATCCCACTGCTGACGCTCTGCTGGAGTGATACGGAGCTGAGCGTGGAGCTCTTTGATCCGTTGCTCGACCCGTTCCGCCGCGTTTCTGCGGGCTACGGGATGATCGGCTAACGGCGACTGCGCGGCAGCCGGCCGCGCCCCCTCGGGCGCAGCAGACGCTGGACCTGGCGAGGATTGAGCCAAGGCTCCCGCGGGGAGGGAAAGGAGTGCGGCCACGGCCACGGAAGCAAGGCGGTTTGACATAATAGGTGTCGTTGAGGCATCCCTAGGTAGGTGTTTGAAGGCACTACCGGTTGAGGCTGGGAGGCAACCCTCCCGGCCGCTGGCGCGGCGGGCCTTCTCAGTAGCCGTAATAGCCGTAATAGACGGCCGGTGGCGGCGGTGCGTAGTAGTAGCCGGACGGCGCTCCGTAATACACCGGCGGCGGCGCATAATAACCGCCACCCGATGCAATTGCAGCGCCTACGTCGAGGCCGACGAGACCTCCGATGATCGCCGCACCCGCCGCATTACCACCACCATGGTGATCGTGATGCCAGTTACCGTCATGCCAGCGTTCAGCATGCGCGGCGGGGGCCAACGTCAAGCTCACAGCTAGGGCCAGCGCAGTCCGAGAGCGTATACTTAGAGCCATGATCAGCTCCCTCGAAGTTTCTTGTAAAACACCAACGCACACGAAGCCGTTCCCAAAAGTTCTGAGTTCGCTCTGGAACGAGGGCTAGCAGGCGCTCGCGAGCAACCGCCCCATTGTCGGATTGGATTCGAGCTTTGTGACGGCGTCGCGAAGGGAGATTGCGACCGCGGTGCTTGGCCGAGCGATTGTCGCGGCCGCAGCTGCGAGCTCGTCTGGGTCCAATCTCCAGAAACCGACCAATACCTTGGCGTGCGGTGCACGCCGACGAAGCCGCCGGACGAGATAACGGGCGCGAACCGGCGACTGGGTGCTAATCAGCGACAGGCATATTACGGCTGCATCCGCCAGCGAGGAGTGATAACGATCCGATGTCACTGCCTCCGCAGGAAGGGCTTCGGAGATTGCAACAGCGTATTCCGACCGCAGAAGATATATCAGCAACGATGCGGCAGCCTCGTCGAGCTCATTGCGGCCGGCTACGCAAACAATCGGCGGTTTGCCTTCGATTCCCGGCCGCGTTGAGTGATCCGAGGGTGGCAGCTCAGCCATATCGTCGGAAAGGTCCTCAAGCATCGCTTGGATGCCATCCTTGATGAGCAGACGCCGTTCCGGAGACAATGCGGCATCGTCACTGTCAATCTGTGCCCTTATTAGAGCCGGGATCGTAACTTCATCGAAAAATTCGCCGAGAGATCGCTCCTTTAAGAAGTCTTCGGCTTGCTCGGTCGCCTCTTCCGGGTCATTCGCCAACAAGCGTTGATACAAGGTTTCATCGGGCGAGAGCACAGGCTCGTTGCTGAGCATTACATCGAGAAACTCGAGCTGCGGCACATGACGGCCAAGAACGACGAGGCAGACTGTCAACGGTGTCGACAGCAGCAGCCCTACAGGCCCCCACAGCCAGGTCCAGAAGATCGCCGCGGCAATCAGCGCGACCGAGGACAAGCCGGTGCTGGCGGAGTAGACCCAGGGTTCCAGGAGGTTGGCGACGACGAGCTCGATCGTGACAAATAGCGGGATGCCCCAAACCAGCAGCATCCAGCCCGGATCCACTGCCAAAGCGAGCGCTATGGGAAAGGACGCGGCAATGACGATCCCAAGATACGGAAGGAATCACAGCAGGGCGGCAAAAATTCCCCATAACGCGGCATTCGGAATGCCGATGATTGCGAGCCCGAGGCCGATCGGGAGACCACAGCAACAGTTGACGACGAGCTGACGCGACAAATACCTGCTGACGCGCCGCGCCGCGTCGTCCATCGCCACGGTCGTCCGATGCAGGTCGCCCCGGCCGGCAAGCCGGAGCAGGCGGTCGCGCAGATCCTCCCGCTCGAGCAGAATCATCACGACAAACACGATAACGAGACCCGCCATCGCCAGCGGCTGCAGCAATGGTCCGACGATGCTTTGGGCGATTTGCAAGGGCTCGAATTCAGGTCGTTGGATTTCCACCGGCAGAGGCTTCGCCGGCTCGACCGGGGAAGTGCCGGTGGCAGAGCGGTCGTTTGCCGCTATGGAGATCTCTGCTTCAGTTTGCTTCAGTTCCCTCCCGAGGTCCCGGACCATTGACGTTACACGATGCACTACCCCGCCGCCCGGCACGACCTCCGGAAGCGAGCGAATTTTGGCCCCGAGGTTGGAACGGTACTCTGGCAGCTGCTGTGCCAGCGAAGTTACTTCCTGCACCACGATTGCTGCGAACCCGAGCAAGGCGAGAAATGCGATTAGCACCGTCAGGGTGACCGCGGTAACTCTGCCGACATGCCAACGGCGTAGCCAGCGGACGGCGGGCGCCAACAGAAAGCTCAACAGGATAGCAAGCGTAATCGGCACAATGACGTCGCGAGCAAAATACAAGAACGCGACAACCAGTCCGGTAGTTAGAAATGCCAGTACGCCGAAAAGGCCAGAGGGAATTTGGGTAACGCCCCGACGGTAGGCGCGTGAAGACTGGTCGGCCACGGTGGTCGCTCCCTCCCGGCTATGCGCCGGGTGCTTAATTTTTAATCTGGCATCGGCCCTCCCGAAAGTTAGAACCGCGCCGGGACGCTGGGGGTTAGCCCGCCGCGGCCGTGAGGACCGCGAGCGGGCAGCGCGAAATTTTTAGAGGCGATGGATTAGGCGGGCACGCCCGTACCCGATCGCGCCCGCGATGACCAGAGCCGTCAATGGCTGTTCTGAAGTGTATCGGCTAACAGATCCGCTCGCCCGCGCGCCCTGCTGATAAATCGTGCTGGCCGCCTGGCCAACATCTTATGCGATCCCGTGGATCGCATCTGCGGCCTGATTAATTGGGGCCGATGCTTTGCGAGCCAGGTCGGTCGCTTTATCAATGGCCGCCCCGGCAGTCTCTTGCAGATTTTGAAGCATGGGCGGCTTGCTCTGATCGATCTTGTCTTGAAGCGTTTTTTCCGCGTTAACACAGAGATCACTGGCCTTTACCGTCGCATCGCTAACGACATCACTGCTTCGCTGCTGATCCATCGACTTCTCCTCATGCAGGCGGCATGGCCGCCGATATCAGTTTCTAAACAAATCGGCGAGCCCAACATTCCATTTCAGATCGTCCGATCACGGAAAAATTTCACGGTGGTCGGCCCAGCGGCACGAATCGGTGACTAAAGCGCGTTCGAGTTGTCTCTTGCTCATCTTCCAACGTCCTCGGATGTTTCGCCGCCGCGCCTCCGCATCGAGCTCTGCGCGGGTCATGTGCTCGTGATCTTGTCGCTCCCTTCGGACCTTCGCGGCTGTGCCGTGTCGTTCTCGCAGCTCGGTCCGCTTCAGATTTTCCCGATTTTTTCCCTTGCTTTCGTATTTTGAAGCGCCGGCTTCGCGCAGCCCGATCGCTATAGCGTGCTTGGGGTTTCTCACTGTTTGTCCGCTGCTGCTTTTCGAGCTCCCCATGCTTGAATTCGTGCATAACGCGGCTGATCGTTTCCTTTTGCGCTTTAGACTGATGACTCGCCATTGGTGACCTCGCGATATCGACTACTGCAAATATCGTTTGCCGGCCGCCATGGGTTCCCGATTCAATGCGCCGGTGCCTTCTGACCTCTCTTTGCCCACTGGAATCAATGGTGCGCCCATCTCGTTGGCGACAGCAAGGTGCAGTGAGACGATGGTTCCAGCAGCGGAGTGAGAAATTCCGTTCTTGTCGTCGTTGTGTTGGTGCATCTTCTTTGGAAACAGTGTGGGAAGCGAAATATGGGTAGGGGCCTATTGCTGTGGCTGTTGGGAATTCCCATTCCGGTGATCATTCTGCTCTACGTGTTCCACGTCATCTGACTTTATGAGAGAGTCGAACCGGATCACAGACCTCGGATGAAATCATCAGTGGAACTGCCATCGCACTTCCATTGTTGGCGGCATGTCTCAACTCTAATCAGGAGGAAAATGTGTCAAAAGCAACTCTGACCGCGGTGTTCACCGCTATTGTCTCGGCAGCAGCGCCCGCCGCCTATGCTCAGACGAGCACATTACCGGCGACGCAAGCCGCAGTGACGAGCCATATTATTCAGTCGGATGAAGTCCGTGCCAGCAAGATCATTGGCAGTACCGTATACGACCGGGAAAATCGCAACATCGGCAAGGTCACTGATCTCGTCCTCAACAAGAATGGTACCGTCGATGTCGTGGTCCTCGATGTTGGCTCTTTCCTCGGCATGGGCGGCAAATACGTCGCGGTACAGATCAGCGACGTCAAGACCGACAATAATCGTCTGACGCTCGACCGCACCAAGGAACAACTGCAGCAGATGGCGGCGTACCAGCTCGAGAACCCAGATACCGGGGCGGGTAGCTCAACGTCACCCGCTACTGGTGGACGCCTCGGTCGATAAACGAGAAGAACTCGCAACCGCGAGCCGGGCCGATGTCCCACAGCCCGGCTCGTCTTGCTTCGGGACGATCAGGGGCCCGCCTCAGGTTGCCATCCACCCGCCGTCGACGTTGTAGGCGGCACCGGTGACGTAGCTCGCCCGCTCCGAGCACAACCAGAGGACCATCTCGGCGATCTCTTCGGGATTGCCCATACGCTTTAACGGGGTTTGGGCAAGGATCGCTTCACCGCGCAACTGCATCGAGGGCTCGGTCATACGCGTCCGGATATAGCCCGGGCAAACCGCGTTTACCCGGATGTTGGCCTCGGCATATTCCAGGGCGGCGGTCTTGGTCAGCCCGATTACCCCGTGCTTGGCCGCGACATAGGCTGAAGAGGTCGGCAAGCCGACGAGGCCGGCGATCGAGCCGGTATTGACGATGGCACCGCCACCCTGCGCCTGCATTTGCGGCAGCTCATGCCGCAGGCACAGCCACACACCCTTGAGGTTGACTGCAATCATTCGGTCGAACGCCTCCTCCGACCATTCCGCTGTCTTCTTGCCCGCGGCATCGACTTGCCAGCCGGCAATCCCGGCGTTGTTGAAGGCGCAATCGAGGCGGCCGTAGGTGGCGACCGCAGCTTCGATCATCGTGCGGACGTCGCCGTCTTTGGACATGTCGCCCGACAGCGATATCGCCTGTCCGCCCGCGCCATTGACCAGTGCCACGGTTTCACGGGCGGCCTCCGCGATCAGATCGGCGACAGCAACGCGGGCGCCCTCGCGCGCAAAAGCGAGGGCGGTCGCGCGACCGATGCCACCACCCCCGCCGGTAACCAGGGCCGATTTCCCATCGAGCATCCCGACCATCGCGCTCTCCCCCTCGAACTGTCCCAATCGCGATCATGGCACAGCCGTGGCCTCCGCGGGTACCCCAAAGCGCTAATGGGACGGGCCCGACGACGGTCATGGTATTACCATGATTGTTCGGCTACGGTCGAAGTTGGCCGAGATGGGCGTCGTTATGGAGGATGTTGCGGGTGCGTAAATTGGCGATCGCGATCCTGATGAGCATGCCGCTCGTTGCAGGCGGCGTCTTTGCCCAGCAAAAGACGGCCAAGGACAATGTCTACGAGGAACTCAATCTGTTCGACCAAGCCTTTGAGCGGATTCGTCAGGATGCGGTCGACCCCGTAACTGATGCGAAGTTGATCGGAGCGGCGATCGCCGGCATGCTGTCCGGTCTCGATCCGCATTCCTCCTTTATCGACGAAGCGGCGTTTCGCGCCTCACAAACGCCCGCGAACGACGATGCCGCGACCCTCGGACTCGCGGTGACGATCGACAGCGGTCAGTTGAAGGTGATCTCGCCGCAAGACGGTTCGCCGGCGGCGCAGGCCGGGATTAGGCCGGGCGACGTCATCTTCACGATCGACAAGGAGCCGGTTTACGATCTGACCTTGGGAGAGGCCGAGCAGAAGCTGCGCGGCCCGGCGGGCAGCGAAGTCCAACTGACCCTGCGGCGCGGCGCCGAGAAGCCGATCGATCTGACACTCAAGCGCGAAGCGTACAGGCTCCAGACTGTGGTCGGGCGCGTCGAAGCGGGGAACATCGGCTATCTCCGCATTGCCGGGTTCGACGGCGGAACGCAGGCCGCACTTGCCGCCGCGGTTCAGGACCTCCGGCAAAAGACCGGAAGCAAGCTGATCGGCTTCATCCTCGATCTGCGGAACAACCCGGGCGGCGGCTTCGACGCCGCGGTCGCCGTAGCCGACGCCTTCATCGACAAGGGCGACGTCGTCGTCGTCAAGGGGCGCAAACCCGCGAGCGTCAAACGGGTCAGCGCCACTCCGGGCGATCTCGCCAAGGGCCTGCCGCTCGTGGCACTGGTGAACGGCGGCACGGCGCGAGAGGCCGAGCTCGTCGCCGCTGCGCTGCAGGACAACCACCGGGCGGTGCTGCTTGGCAGCAAGACTCTTGGCGAGAGCTCGATCACAAGTGTAATCCCGTTGGCCGATGGCGGCGCGATCCGTCTGACCACTGCGCGGTTCACGACACCCTCAGGGCGGGAAATTCAGGGTAAAGGTCTGGACCCCGATCTTGCCGTTACGTCCCTTAAGCTCGCAAGACTGGCGCAGGGCCAAGTCCGACGCGAGGCCGATCTTCCGGGCGCGCTGAAGAACCCCGATCAGGCCGTCGGCAAGCTGCCGGCCGATGCGCCGCCCGGTGCGACCCCGACTCCCGCCCCGGACGAGACCCCCGCCGTCGCAACGGAGGACATCGGCTCGGCGAGTGACGAGCAATTGATCCAAGCGAAGGATGTCCTCCGCGGGCTATCGGTGTTCAGCCGTCGCGCTGCAGGCTGAACTCACCCCGCGAGCGAATCTCAGCTGCGCCCGAGGTCAAACATCTGTTCTTTCGCTAGACGAGCGCGGCGACCCGTTGTGGCGTCAGCGGCAGCGCCCCAACGGCGACACCGAGCGCATCGGCAACGGGGTTCGCGATGCACCCGGTTTGCTCGCAGGCGGTTGGCACTGGATAATCGGCAAAGGTCCCCGACAAGAACCTGCCGTCGTCACTGTAAGCGAGCACCTCGTAGAGCGCAGCACCTCGGCCGTGCGCGAATCCGCTGAGCACTTGGCCGTCGAAGAGCACAGGGTTCAGGATCCGCCAGGATTGTGCATCGCCACGTGTTTGTCGGTGTGAATCTGTCCGGTGTCGCGGTCCATCTCGATACCGCAGAAATTGAAAACGAAACCGCAGGTGGCCGCAGCTTTGATTTGATCGGCTTCGTTCAGCACGCTGAGCCCCGGCAGCGGCCCGGAACACGGTCTCGCGCAGTGCCGTGGCATCGGCATCTGAACCGATCCTGCGTACTAATGGCTCGTCCTGGCGAGCGGGCTGGAGGCGACCGAGTTATCCGGATTGGCCGCGCAAAGATCCTCCCACTCGCGAACCGCGCCTCGTCGGAGCCGAGGTTGAGATGGGAAGCGGCAACGCAGGTGAGGTTGTCGCGCATCCGCAGCGCGGCGAAATGCGCAGCCCCGCCGACTGCGCCGATCATGTCGCAACGGAAGCCATCGAGAAAGACGATACCCGAACCGCGGGTGGCGAGCCGATGGTAGGCGATTGTTGCTCCATCACGGCGTGGTAATATGCCGGAGCTACTCATCGGAGGGCGTGCGGCGCAGGGAATGGGCTTCGACGATCGCAGCGGGCCCGTTCCGCCAAACGGCCGCCCTCCGGCGGTATTGCAGATTGTCCCGCGCCTCGTCTCGGGCGGAGCCGAACGCGGCACCGTAGAACTTGCGGGCGCGCTGGTTGCTGCAGGATGGACATCTTTCGTCGCTTCCGGTGGTGGCCCGTTGGAGCGCGACATCGTCCGGTCGGGCACCAC
>Ga0306925_10003447_pt1 | contig 13994 bp, 10 predicted proteins | sample flu12Cox44000176_FD_203755 | JGI IMG/M metagenome (GOLD analysis project Ga0306925, IMG submission 203755) | Lab enrichment of tropical soil microbial communities from Luquillo Experimental Forest, Puerto Rico - flux8day.12C.oxic.44.000.176 (v2)... | ecosystem: Environmental > Terrestrial >... | reverse complement strand
GTAGCTCGTGTTGCCGATGGCGTGCCGATAGACCATATCCAACCCACCTGGAATTCCTGCAACCGACGGCTGAAGAACAGCCAGAGTCGCAAAGAGGAATTATAGCAGGAGCCAGTGTGGCGTGAAGTTGCCCCGGTTCGGCGACCAGAGGCCTGAGGTACAGGCACGCGCCGTCGCCAGATGCTGCCGGTTCTTCACCTTTAACTAAGACCTGCCCGCCCGATAAGTCCCAAGACACCAGGCTCTCAACGCCGAAACCTGCATGCGAGATGCTTCCGCAAGAACGGTCGTTAAAGTTTTGCGTTTGTTTGAACGAACTTTCGTAGGAATCACTCGCGCAAATCAATGCGTCATTGGTGCGATTCCGTAGATAACTTGTAAACGTTCGGACGAATTTGTCGCCGCGCTACCCACCAATAGGGTGGACGGTCAATGGCTGCCAGATATGCTTGGCCAGTGGATCTTGGCCAGTGGATTCCGCACACTTTCATCCCAAAGACCGATGGCGTGCGGAGCCCAAGACAAAGGCCTTCGAAATTGCTGAATTAGTTCCTTCACGGGGGATTGTGATGATGAGACGAGCAATCCCAGCCTTTGCGGCTTTGATTGCGCTCAGCCAAACGGCCACAGCGGGCGTGCCGTTGTTTGGCCAGGTCTCTTGCGCCGTTGTTCGTTTCTATGTCGCCAAATACTCGGAAGCGGCCGCTGAGAAGTGGGCACGAGGTCGCGGCGCAAGCGATGCCGAAATCGAAACGGCGCGTCGTTGTCTGCATGGCGCCAATGTACAGACTGCAGCTCGACGTCCGGACGATCGGGCCTCACAGGTGGTCGCCTCTGTAACCGAGCAGCAGCGCCCCCAGCACGAACCAGCCCAGCGCGATCCAGATCAGGACGCGGGTTTGCACGTCGTATCTGTGCAGGGTCAGCGCGCCGACCCCGAGCAAAATAGCCATGACGACGAACCAGGCGTTAATGGCTTCATCGGCCCGAAAGATATCGGGGATCGTTCCGCCGAGCATGTGAGCTACGAAACCAAAGATGATCTCGTTGCCTCCGGCGGAAAGACTACCACATCGCGCTTACGCAGCACGAGCGCCATGCATCGCGCCTACAAAATGGGAGTGACGGCATGGCTCAAACGACAGTGGAATTACCTGGTCGGCCGGCGCCGGTCCAGCATCGCGCTTTTTGTATTTCCTCGATCGAGATCGTACAAACGGCCCCTCTGGCATCACCTCAGCGGGACTGCGCCGGGCCATTGGACGGGGTGATTAGGGACGCGGGTGGCCGACCACGAAAATCGTAGCGCAGGTGGAAGGTTCCTGACCCCGGTTGGTCTCCAACAACGCCAGAAGCGAATCCGATCGCTCATCGGTCTCGGCGAAGCTTCGGCGGACCTCGCCAGCGATGTCGACAGCCGCGTCCCACGACCAGCCTTCCGTCCTCAAGGCGATCATTGTCGCAGACGACGATGGACAAGCAGATTGCCAATGGCCTCTGCCCGTAACTCGCATATGCTCATCTATCTGATTTTGTTAATGAAATCGTCATGACGACGCGTCGTTTGCGCGCGATCGCAACCTGTCGAAGCAACGAGCGAAGGTTAACAATTTTTACAGGAAAATTTTACATAGTTTTTTATGACCGCCGTCACACCCCACACTGACCGGCCTCCTGAGAGAGGCCAAGGATGCCACCGGTAATGAAATCTGCCGCACGCTCCGGCTCAGCGATCGGCTCGCGCCTTTCGCTCGCGACCAAGCTGTATTCGATCTTCTCGCTGTTTGCGCTTCTGACCGCGGCAATCACGGTGCTGTCCGATTACAACACCCGCTCCAGCACAGAGCTCACCGATGCCATACAGACCGCGAGCCAGGCCGCGCTGAACGTGGAGCGTGTCAATTCGCTGGTCTATGCCGTGGTGATGGAATCGCGCGGCATCTACATGTCGACCGACCCGACGCTCATAAAAAAGTATGGCGATGGCATCCACAAATTCAGCGGCGAGCTCATGGGCGTCGTCAGGAACTGGGAAGCCATTGTCAGGGCAGACGACGCCCAGCAATTTTCAGCCTTCAGGAAACGGATCGAACAATTCGTCGACTTCCGCAAGGAGCTGGTTCGCCGCGCCGTCGAGATTGGGCACGACGCGGGCCGCGAGTGGGGCGACAACGACGCCAACCGCAGCGTGCGGACCGCTCTCAACCACGATCTCGAGATGCTCTCGAAGGTCTATGCCGAGCGATCGAGGCGGATCGCCCAGCAAACGGAACTCAATCATCAATTGGCTTTTCTTCTGACCTGCCTCGGCGGCCTGGCGCTGATTCTGGTCGGCGTTGGAGTCTTCATCATCTCCCGTTCGATAGCGCGGCCGCTTTCGGCGATTACAACGACAATCAAAAAGGTCGCAGAAGGCGCGGAAGGAATAGAGGTCCCGCATACCGACCGCGAAGACGAAATCGGCGCACTCGCCCGCGCCATCCGGATCTTCCAGGAGGCGATGGACCGCAACCGCAACCTCAATTCGCAGGTGCTGCGGGAGTCCAGGGCGCGCGAAGAGCGGACCCGGCAAATAGAAAGTTCGGTGGAAGCGTTTCGAACGGCAATCGGAAGCGTACTGGGCGCGGTGAACGACAACGCCTCCGCGATGCGCGACACCGCGCAATCCATTTCCAAGGTGGCCTCGAACGCGAGCGGCCGCGCGACCGCCGCCGCAGCCGCTACCGAGCAAGCCTCGAGCAACGTTTTCGCGGTCGCGAGCGCTGCCGAAGAACTTTCCGCCTCGATCGAGGAAATCGGACGGCAGGTGCGCCAATCCGCGGGCGTCGTCGAACAGGCCGGTCAGCGGACCGAGAAGTCGGTAGCAGAAATCGAAAGTCTCGCTGCCGCGACCCAGCGTATCGACGGGGTCCTCAACCTGATCCAGGCCATCGCCGAGCAAACCAACCTTCTCGCGCTCAATGCCACGATCGAAGCCGCTCGCGCCGGCGAGGCCGGCCGCGGCTTTGCGGTGGTGGCACACGAGGTCAAGTCCCTGGCCGGACAGACCGCAAAGGCGACCTCCGAAATCGGTCAAAACGTCAACATGATCCAGGCGTCGACCCGCAACGCGGTGGAAGCGGTGCGCGAAATCGGCTCCGCGGTGCGCGAGATCAACGAGGTCACCGCAAACATTGCCGGTGCAGTCGGGCAGCAGGACGCCGCAACCCGCGAGATTTCAGCAAACGCGCAATTGGCCGCCGACGGCAACTCTACGCTTGTCACCAATATCGGCTCGCTCAACGACGCCATCGGCGACACCAACAAGGCCGCCTCCTCGGTCCTGTTGGCCTCCAGCGACCTGACATCCATGGCGGAGCTTCTGTCACGCGAGGTCGAGAAATTTTTCCGCAATCTGCGCGCCAACAGCGATGGCAATCAGCTGATGCGGACCGGGACAGCCAACTAGGGCAACCCGTTCGCCCGGCTGTTCTTTGCCTTGAGGCGCGGCGCAATCCCGCGAAACGACAAAAAAGCGGACCCGGATTGCCGCCGGGATCCGCGTTCAATCATCTGCCGCTGGACGATTTTAGAACCAGGGATAGGTAGCCGGCTCGAAGCCGCCCAGGAGTGCCATCACCATGGACGCCGAGAAGCCGGTGAGGCTGAACATCGCAATTTGACCGAACATGTTCGAATAGAATTTCCGGCTCGCACTGGTCATCGTCTTCAACTCTTCCCCCTCTGATTGCCAGAATTTCCCCTGGTCTCAGGTGCTAAACCTACGGTAGCTGCCTTAAGAAGGGACTTACGCCCTGCCTCGCGCGTGCGCGGTCCGCAGCGATTGCAAAGCCATGGTTAAGATTCAGAATAGCGGGCAAGAAGATCGGAGGGCGAAAACGAGCGACCCTCGCGCGTCCTGCACTCAATGCAGGAGCGGTGTCCTCAAGTCGAGGGTCAAGGGGAATTCACTTGTGCGCTCCTCCCGCGGCGGTTCGATCTTGCCGGGGGTATGGCCATGATCCTGAAATCGGGCGAGCCTCCGCGCCTCCGCCTCATAGGAGTTGACCGGCCTGGTGTCGTAGTTGCGCCCGCCCGGGTGCGCGACGTGGTAGACGCAGCCACCCAGCGAGCGGCCGTTCCAGGCGTCGATCAGATCAAATGTCAGCGGCGCATGGACGGGGATGGTCGGATGCAGTCCCGACGCCGATTGCCAGGCCTTGAAGCGGACCGCGGCGACCGCTTCGCCCGAGAGGCCGGTTTGGGTCATCGGCATTCGCCTGCCGTTGCAGGTGATGACATGACGGCCCTCGACAAAGTCGGACGCCTTGACCTGCAACCGCTCGACGGATGAATCCACATGGCGCACCGTGCCGCCGGCTGAGCCCTCTTCTTCGCCGAGAACGTGCCACGGCTCGAGCGCCTGGCGGATTTCGAGCGAGACGCCGCCATGATGCACCCGGCCGAACACCGGGAAGCGGAACTCGAGCTGCGCGGCGTACCAGTCCGGCGAAAATCCGTAGCCGAACTGTTTCAGCTCGGCGAGCACATCCAGAAAATCCTGCATCAGAAAATGCGGCAGCATGAAGCGATCGTGAAGCGTCGTGCCCCAGCGCACGAATTTTCCGTCCAGCGGCTCGCGCCAGAATTTCGCGATCAAGGCGCGGATCAAAAGCTGCTGCGCCAGCGACATACGCGGATCCGGCGGCATCTCGAGCGCGCGAAACTCGACCAGACCTAAGCGGCCCATGGCGCCATCGGGCGAATAGAGCTTGTCGATGCAAATCTCGGCACGATGGGTGTTGCCGGTGATGTCGACCAGGACATGCCGGAACAGGCGGTCCACCAGCCATAACGGCGCCTTGATCGTGGGCGGTGGCACGTGAGCGAGCGCGATCTCTAGCTCATAAAGACTGTCATGCCGGGCTTCATCGATCCGCGGCGCCTGGCTGGTCGGACCAACGAACATGCCCGAGAACAGATATGACAGCGAAGGATGCCGCTGCCAGTACAACACCAGGCTTTTGAGCAGATCCGGGCGGCGCAGGAACGGCGAATCCGCAGGGCTCGAGCCGCCGACCACGACGTGGTTGCCGCCGCCGGTACCGGTGTGGCGGCCGTCGACCAGGAAACGGTTGGCGCCAAGGCGCACCTTTGCGGCATCTTCGTAAACACCAAATGTGATATCGACCGCCTCGCGCCAGCTTGTGGAAGGCTGGACGTTGACCTCGATGACGCCGGGATCAGGCGTCACCTTGATGACCTCGAGGCGAGGATCGAAGGGCGGCGGGTAACCCTCGACATGCACCTTGATCCGCATGTCCTCGGCGGTCGCTTCCACCGCCGCGACCAACTCCAGATAATCTTCCAGTCTCTCCACCGGCGGCATGAAGGCGCACAGCACGCCGTCGCGGATTTCGATCGAGATCGCGGTGCGAACGTTGCCATGCTCGAGTTTCTGCTCGTGCACCCGCTGATGCGGCGCGCCTTCCGCAAGCGGTGTCTCGAAGACCGACAGCCGTTCGCGAGGCTCCAACGGATCCCGCTCGACGATGTAGGGATATTGGTCGGATGGGATATGAAGCAGGGAAGCGAGCGGCAAGCGATAGCCCAGCGCGGAATCGCCGGGGGCGAGGATCACCTTGCCGCGGCGCAGCTGCCAGCGTTCGCTTTTCCAACGTCTCGCGTCTGCATTCCAGCGCTGGATCGGCAAAACATAGCCCTTAGGCGTGTTCAACCCCTGATCGAACACGCGCGCCATCCGCGCGCGCTCTTCGGGATCAGTCAGTCTGGAATCGCCCGCGTCGACATTCGGCGGCAGGCTCGCTTCCTTTTTGAGCCAGTAGCTCGGGTCCTCGAATGCCGGGATGACGAAACCGGAATCAATCCCAAGCCGTTTCGCGGTGCCTTCCGCGAAGCGCTTGGCTTCTTCGATCCGCGCTTTGTGCGGCCCTTCGATATCGGCAATCAGGTTGGAATTTTTCCAGATCGGCACGCCATCCTTGCGCCAATAGAGGCCGAATGCCCAGCGCGGCAGGCTTTCGCCCGGATACCATTTCCCTTGCCCGTAATGCAGCAGCCCACCGGGGGAAAAGCGCGTCCTGAGTTTTCTGATCAGTTGATCGGCGAACCCGCGCTTGCTCGGACCGATGGCTGCGATATTCCACTCCGCAGATTCCATGTCGTCGATGGAAACGAAGGTAGGCTCGCCGCCCATCGTCAATCGCACGTCGCCAGCCTTCAGATCGGCATCGACTCGTTCGCCGAGCGTGTCGAGAAGCTCCCAGGATTCATCCGAGAATGGGCGCGTGATCCGCGGCGCTTCTCGAATTCGCTTGACGCTCATCTCGAAGCTGAATTCGACTTGGGCGGCGCCGACCGCGCCGCTGATCGGTGCAGCGGTCCGGTAATGCGGCGTGGCGGCGACAGGGATGTGCCCCTCGCCCGTCAGCATGCCGGAGGTGACGTCGAATCCAATCCAGCCGGCGCCCGGCAGATAAACCTCGGCCCAGGCATGCAGATCGGTAAAATCGTTCTCGACCTCAAGCGAGCCCTCGACCGGAGCGGTGTCCGGGCGCAGCTGGACGAGGTAGCCGGAGACGAAACGCGCCGCGAGTCCAAGGTGGCGCAAGGTCTGGATCAACAGCCACGCCGAGTCGCGGCAGGAGCCGGCGCCAGCGGCGAGCGTTTGTTCGGGCGTCTGAACTCCCGGCTCCATCCTGATGACGTAGCGAATCCTTTTCTGCAGCTCGGCGTTGAGATCGACCAGAAAACTGACGGTATTGCTCGCTTCCCGCTTCACCCCCGCCAGATAAGCAGCAAACAGCGGCCCTGGCTCGATGGCTGCGAGGTAAGACGCCAGTTGGGTCTTGAGATCGGCGTTATATTGGAATGGAAAACTGTCGGCGTAAGGTTCGACGAAGAAATCGAACGGGTTGATCACAGTCAGTTGCGCCGTGAAGTCGACCGCAATCTTCAGTTCGTTGGTCTTCTCGGGAAACACGAAGCGGGCGAGCCAATTGCCCTGCGGGTCCTGCTGCCAGTTCACAAAATGATTGGAGGGCATCACCTTGAGCGAGTAGCTCAGGATCGGCGTCCGCGTGTGGGGTGCCGGACGCAACCGGATGGTTTGTGGACCGAGGTCTATGGTGCGGTCGTATCTGTAGTGCGTGACGTGGTGCAGTGCGATGAAGATCGACACAGACGGCGTCCTCCAGCGGCTTTTTCAAGCAGAACACTGGTTCCAACCGCGATCAAGCACGAACAACCGGCAACGATTGCCTGCGAAGGTAGCGCAATCCGGATAACGACGAGACCGCCGCCGACCATGTCGAGCTTTTAGTCACGCAGTCCGATCTCGACCGTGCCTCCCTTGCGGAGAGCCGACCGGACCTCCGTACGGCGATGCCCGTCAATTTATCTTGGTGCAAACCCCAGCCGTTATCGCCGGCGTATCGTCGATGTTGTCTTGGCCTTGGACATATCCGTACAAAGAGGCTGACAAAAAGCGGTTGTTCTTAAGGTTGAACTGAAAATGAGTCTTTCCACCTATCGTGACACACTGAAGCAAATCGTCCCGCGCGTCGATTTCCCAGGCAATTTCCGTTGAGTGGTCGATGCATATGGTTGGCTCGTTCTCTCCTTGTTTTGCGAGGGATACATTGTATGTCTCTACGCTCCATTTAATTCCGGGCAGCTTTCGGATTTTTCTACCGAGATAGTTGATTTTCAGAACGAACCCTTCGTCCTTCGTAACGTTCGTGGTGACCCACCGTTTGTCCTGATCGTTGAAGCTAATCCCAGCGGTAACTTGAGACGTACAAACGTATGAGGCGTGAGCCTTCGGCTCGCATCGAGCTTGTGAGGTAATGAAGGCAGCAATCGCCGTCGCCAATCCGATTTTGGATTTGATCAGTCGCACGGCAGGCCCCCCGGTCACGCCATCTCGCAGTTGCTGACCTTACAGCGCGATTAGACCCCGTCAATCTGTGGCAGTTCGCAAGTGGGTTCTCCGGCGCTCGAACTGCGCTGCGCCGCGATAGCGCACGGTTCCCAATAGCAAGGTAATTTAATTTTGTTTTTGGTCGAACGACGCAAGGTCTCAGTTGATTGAATGGCACGGAGACGGAAATGCCGATCAATCAATTGATCAAAGATGGCAAGGTCGATGCGGAAACTGGCGCGGTTCTTAATCGTGCCTTCGAGCGCGCTCTTCGGGAACTTGGATTGTTAAATCAGAAGGACGCTGTAACCGAAATTGTTGCAGAAAAGATTGTCGAGGTTGGTGCGACCAGCACAAGCGACCCGGACGAAATAGCCAAGGCCGTGATCAAAAGACTTAACCTACCTGACGCCCGCTGAACGAACCATCTGCTCGGTCGTCCTGTCGGCGATCTCCGCCTCGATCATCGCGGGCCCCGTATCCCGAACCCGAGCTGGCGGCACGTCAGGCCTTACATCGTCGCGCCGAGCACCCAGGGTGCGAATTCGGCGCCACCGAAATCAAAACTCTCGCTCTTGGTCGGCTGGCCCGAGGCGGTCTTGAGCATCAGATCGAAAATGCGCTGGCCGCATTGCTGCACGGTCTCCTCGCCGTCGAGGATGGTGCCGCAATTGACGTCCATGTCGTCTTCCATGCGCCTGTACATCGGCGTGTTGGTCGCAAGCTTGATCGAAGGCGCTGGCTTGCAGCCGAACACGCTGCCGCGCCCGGTGGTAAAACAGACGAGGTTGGCGCCGCCGGCCACTTGCCCCGTCGCCGCCACAGGGTCGTAACCAGGCGTGTCCATGAAGACGAACCCCTTCTTGGTGACGGGCTCGGCATAGTTGAGGACATCCACCAGATTGGTGCTGCCGGCCTTCGCCATCGCGCCGAGCGATTTTTCCAGAATCGTGGTGAGGCCGCCCGCCTTGTTGCCGGGGCTCGGGTTGGCGTTCATCTCGGCGCCTTCGCGTGAGGTATATTCTTCCCACCAGCGCATCAGCGCCACGAGCTTTTCGCCGACCTCGCGGCTGACCGCACGGCGGGTCAAGAGGTGTTCGGCGCCGTAGGTCTCCGGCGTTTCGGACAAGATCACGGTGCCGCCGTGACGCACCAAAAGATCGCTCGCGGCCCCCAACGCCGGATTGGCGGACACGCCGGAATAACCATCGGAGCCGCCGCATTGCAGCGCGACCGTCAACTCGCTTGCCGCGACCGGCTCGCGCCTGATCTTGTTGGCATCAGTGAGTGCTTCGCGCACAAAGGCAACACCTGCTTCGACGGTCTTTCGGGTGCCGCCGATTTGCTGAATTTCTAACTCGCGCAGACGCCCGGCGAGCTTCTGTTCCTGCATCAACCCGCCAATCTGGTTGACCTCACAGCCGAGGCCCAGAACCACGACGGCGGCAAAATTGGCGTGCCGCGCATATCCGCCGAGCGTGCGGCGCAAAAGCGCCAGCGGCTCGTCCTGAGTCATGCCGCAGCCGGTCTTGTGCGTGAGCGCCACCACACCATCGACATTGGGAAAATCGGCCATCGGATTTTCCCCCGTGAAGGGATTCTTCCTGAAGACGTCAGCGACGAGGCCAGCGACATGCGCGCTGCAATTCACCGAGGTGAGGATGCCGATATAGTTGCGGGTTGCGACCCTTCCGTCCGGGCGGCGGATGCCATCGAAGGTCGCGGGCAGATCGAAATTCGGCACCGGCGTCACGTCGACCCCGAACGCGTAATCCTTGGCGAAATCGCCCATGCCGCAGTTTTGCGTATGAACGTGCTGGCCCGGCACGATCGGCGCAGTCGCAAAGCCGATGATCTGGCCGTAACGGCGGATCGGTTCGCCGACCGCAATGGCGCGGATCGCAACCTTGTGGCCGGCAGGAATCCGTTCCGCCGTGGTGACCCCCTCAGCCACTGCCATGCCCGGCGGAAGGCTCGAGCGCGCAATCAGCACGCCATCATTTTCGTGCAGGCGAATGACGGGCGGCGGGGTCATGGGATATCTCCTTGGATTCTACTCTCACCTCTCCCCGCAAGAGCGGGGCAAAAGGAGAATCAAGCTACGCCTTGCCGTTCGACTCGCTGCGGGTCTTGCCGACCTGCATCCGGGCATAGGTCGCCATCAGCCCACTGTCGTTGAACAACGTCACGAGCCTAAAGCCCATGTTGATCGCGCGCAGCGCGCCATCGGCGCCGCTGCAGTGGATGCCGGGGTGAAGGCCACGCTTGCCGCACTCCTTCACGATTTTCTCATAAATCTTCAAAATCTCCGGCTCTTCGCGGTCGAGCTTGGGCACCAGCCCGTAGGAGAAGCCGAGGTCGGAAGGCCCGATATAGACGCCGTTAATGCCCTCGACATCGAGGATCGATTCCATGTTCTCGATCGCGGTCCTGGTCTCCATCATCGGGAGCAGCACGATCTCATCGTTGGCGGTCTTCTGATAAGTGCCGACCGTGCCGTACAATCCGGCACGGATCGGGCCATTCGAGCGTGTACCGCGTGGCGGGTATTTGCAGTAGGAGACGAGGTTCTCGGCTTCCTGTTTGGTGTTGACCATCGGGCAGATCACGCCATAGGCGCCGCCATCCAGCACCTTGCCGATCATGCCGGGCTCGTTCCACGGCACCCGCACCATCGGCGTGACGGGATGGCCGTGCATCGCCTGAAAGCATTGCACCATGGACAGGTAATCCTGCACGCCGTGCTGCATGTCGACGGTAACGCTGTCGAAGCCGCATTGCGCAATGACCTCGGCCGAAAATCCCGAGGGAATCGCAAGCCAGGCATTCACCACGACCTTTCCCGACGCCCATATCTCCTTGACCTTGTTTGCCATTGTCCTGCTTCCCTTTCCCCGATTTCACCGTCGTTGCGAGGATCGTCAGATCCGAAGCAATCCAGAATCTTTTCCGAGGCAAATTCTGGATTGCTTCGCTTCGCTCGCAATGACACCTTCTTTACGCCGTTGCCCTCTGGATGCTGGCCTCGCTCACGCCGACCTCGCGCGCGGTACTGACGATTGCGGCCCAGGTGTCGTCGGGCAAGGGCACGCCGTTTTTGCTGCGCTCGGAGCGCATCTTCGCCTCCGGCTCGCCCGGGATCAACACTGCATCCGCGCCTGCTGCCGGCTTGGTGTCCTTGAAATAATTGATGTAGCGCGACATCTCGCCGTCGAAAATATTCGAAGGCTCGACGACTTTTGGATCGACATAGACGGCGAACATGCCATTGGCGAAACGCCGGTTCGGTCCGGTCGCGCCGGTCCCGGTCAGCGCGCCACCGAGCAATTCGCAGATCAGCGCAAGGCCCGAACCCTTGTGTTCGCCAAAGGCGCGGATCGCGCCCTTGCCCTTGCTGTGGTCGCGTGGTCCTTCCGCTTCGTGCGGTCCGTACAATACGGTCGGGTCCTCGCTGAAATTGCCATCGAGATCGATCAGCGCGCCCTTCGGCAGTTTCTTGCCGCCACGGCTTGCCACCAGCACCTTGCCTTCGGCCACGATCGAGGTCGCAAAATCCAGCACGACCGGTCCATGCCCGTGGCGAGGGATACCGACGCAAAAAGGCGCGGTGGAAAGCCGCCGCTCGACACCGCCGAACGGCGCGACCAGTACCGAGCCCGCCGCATTGACGAAATGGATCGACACCAGGCCTTCGGCCGCGGCCATTTCCGCCCAGTCGCCGACCCGGCCGATATGGCCGGCGTTGCGCAGCGCGACCGCGGCCAGGCCCGACGCCCTGCATTTTTCGATCCCGATTCTGACCGCCTGTGGCGCAACCGTCTGCCCGTAACCGAACTTGCCGTCGACCACCGCAAGCGAAGGCGTATCGACGATGACCTCCGCGGTCTGGTTCGGAATGACGGAGCCCATGTTCTTCCAGCGGATGTAGACGGGAACGCGGATCACGCCATGGCTGTCGTGTCCGGTGAGATTAGCCGTGGCCAGATAGGTCGCGATGCGTCTCGCTTCCTCCGGTGAGGAATCGGCATGGCTGAAAACGTCGGCGACGAAATCGATCAGGTTGGAAAGCTGAATAGTGACCATGGGATTTCGGACTACGCGCTGCAAGCGCGAGCCCGCGCGCCGATCACGAACGGTTCAATAATACCGGCGACCAGCCCGGTCGTAAAGTCGCGTCGCATGAGATGCATCCATTCCTCCCGGCGAGGCCGATTTGGCGTCGGCCTTCTTGTGTTCTCCAAGCTTTGAGCGAAAAACCGCCATCGTGTCTACGGCGTGTCGCGCAAGAGTCGATTGCGATAGCGCATTGCTTACGCATCCTGCCGGCGACTTGCAGAGGTGCCCAAACAGGATGCATAGGCTAAGCTTCTTGGGCGCGTTAAGGCTTTCCGCCCAGAATCCACCTCGCCAGCAAGATGATCCCCGCATGCCGCATTTCACGATTCAGTACTCCGCCAATCTCGATTCCCATCTTGATATGGCAGAGGTCGTCGAGGTGATCCGCAAAGCGGCGGTCGAAACCGGCATTTTCCCACTCGGCGGCATCCGCGTTCGCGCTATCCGCTGCGAGCATTATGCCATCGCCGACGGCGATCCGAACCACGGCTTTCTGGACATGGTGCTGCGGCTTGGGGAGGGTCGCGATCTCGCGACGCGGCAAAAGGCCGGCGAACATATTTTCCGCGTCCTGTGCGATCACCTCGATCCGGTTTTTGCCTCTAGCTCGTTTGCGCTGTCGTTCGACATGCAGATCAACGACAAGCAAACAAGCTGGAAACGCAACAACATCCATGGCGCCTTGAAGGTGAAGGCCGAACATGGGTAAGAACGACGTTCTCCTCGCCCCGCCCACAAAGATCTGAGGATCGGAAAAATCTCGCATGCCCGTGCCGACGCACATCTTCGATCCGCCATTCAACATCGTCAGGTGCAGCCACGCCGTGCTCGACGTGGTGGACCTGAACGCCAGCGGCGAGTTCTACGAGAAGGCCATCGGCCTTCATGTCGAGGATCGCAACGATCAGGCGATCTATTTGCGCGGAGCCGAGGAGCAGCAGCATCACTCGCTGGTGCTGCGTAAGGCGACCGCGCCGGCCTGCAACCGTCTGGGCTTCAAGGTCGGCAACGAAGCAGACCTCGACAAGGCGGCGTCATTCTTTTCGGAAAACGGCATCGTCCATGCTTTCGCAGAGCAGCCGTTTCAGGGCCGCACGCTGCAATTTTCCGATCCCTTCGGCTTCAGGGTCGAGCTTTATGCATCGATGGAGAAGCGACCCAATCTGTTGCGCCGCTACGACCTATACCGGGGTTGCCACCCGCAACGACTCGATCACTTAAACGTCTTTGCCGCCGAGGTGCAGAAAACTCTCGACTTCTATGCGCGGCTCGGCTTTCGCCTGACCGAATATGCCGAGGAAGACGGACCGCAGGGTCGCATCGCCGCCGCATGGCTGCATCGCAAGGGCAACGTGCATGATTTCGCCCTCACCAATGGCAAGGGCCCTCGCCTGCACCACTTCGCCTATTGGGTGCCGGGTGCGATGAATATCCTGCATCTGTGCGACGTGATGGCCTCGAGCGGCTATCTCAAGAACATCGAGCGCGGCCCCGGCCGGCACGGCATCTCGAATGCGTTTTTTCTCTATGCCAGGGACCCCGACGGGCATCGCCTGGAGCTCTACACCAGCGATTACTTCACCGGCGATCACGACCATGCGCCGATGCGCTGGTCGCTGAAGGATCCGCGCCGGCAAACGCTGTGGGGCGCGCCCGCCCCGCGTTCCTGGTTCGAGCAGGGATCGCCATTTTTCGGACAGGCTGTGCGCGAGCCGCAGTTTGTCGCCGATGTCACAGTTACGGATTGAAATACGGGGACCTCATGAAAATGTCTTTGCTTGTCGCGGCGGCCTCGATGCTGGGTCTGGTGCCGGTTTTGTCACCGACGGGTGGCCTTCACGCCGCCGAATTGAAGGTGCTTGCGGGCGGTTCGCTGAGGAGCGTGCTGACAGAACTTGGTCCTCAATTCGAGCGCGCCTCCGGCCACAAGCTCGATATTCACTTCGATACGACGCCC
>Ga0306925_10003445_pt1 | contig 13996 bp, 9 predicted proteins | sample flu12Cox44000176_FD_203755 | JGI IMG/M metagenome (GOLD analysis project Ga0306925, IMG submission 203755) | Lab enrichment of tropical soil microbial communities from Luquillo Experimental Forest, Puerto Rico - flux8day.12C.oxic.44.000.176 (v2)... | ecosystem: Environmental > Terrestrial > Soil... | reverse complement strand
TTCACCGCCAGCTATTCGGTGACTTATCTTCTCGTCGGCGCGCTCGGCGTGCTCACCTTGCTTGTGGTGTTGCTGCTACCCGAAGCCGATCGGCCTGCGAGCGAGACTAAGACTCTCAGCGCGCGAATGACGGAATTCCGGCAGGGTCTCGCCGAGGTGTTGAGGACGCCGCCCATCTTCGTCGCGGCCGGCATCGAGGCCGTCATGTACCTCGGCTATGGGGCGTTTCTCGGATTCTTGCCGATCTACGCCAAAAATGTAGGGCTCAACGATGCCGAGATCGCGATCGTCCTCGGCGCTCAGTTGGTCCTCGCCATGGTGGCGAAGCCGATAACCGGACGCGTCTCTGACCGCGTCGGGCGAATACCCGTCATCATCGTTGGTCTCCTGCTTTGCGCTGCGGCGCTGCCGTTGATTTTCCGCAGCGAGAGTCTGACCGTGTTCCTTCTCGCGGCGCCGCTGCTCGGTGTCGGCGTCGGCGCGGTTACGCCGGTGACCAATGCGCTCATCGCAGATCTTGCCTCGGCGCGGCGCCTCGGCGCCGCCATGGGGGTGTTCGGAACCATCTGGGACATCGGCGAGGCAGCGGGCCCGATGATCGCGGGATTCCTGATCGGCGGATTGGGATATGCGGCGACCTTCGACGTGCTCGCCGCCGTGATTGCAGTGGTCACGGTCGGATTGATGGCGCTGGTGCGCGATCCAAAAGCAGCCGCGCGCGATCGCGAATCTGCGCGACCCGTGAAATGATCCGCATCCATCGTTAGAAGGGCTAGGCAGGCGCAAGCCACGCAGCCTGGACGAGATCATATCGATGAGATCGGCTTGGCTACGGAGGTCTGCAGCCGGCGGTGACGGGGAGGCGGAACAAACGACGCCCGTGGGAGTTGGCTGAGCGACCCGCAAGAGGTTCGCATGCGAAAGATTTTGGCATTGGCGGCAAGCCTGTGCTTTTTTGTGTCGGCAGCCGCGGCCCAAGCGCCATCGCAGTCCGCCGCCTCGAAGTCTGATCTTCTCTCGATGGATCAAAAGATAAAAATCGCGCAACTGATCACGAAGCAGACGGCACCACTCGCAAGCGGCAGTTTTTCAATTGCGGTTGATGGCGTTGTCCCCCCGGACATCGAAATTCATTCTCTGCCCGCCGAAGCGCAACGACTGGCACCGCAATTGCGTGGCTTCGGCTACATCGTCGTCGAGGAGCAAATCGCCCTGGTGGAACAGCGCACGCGCAAGGTCGAACTCGTATTTCCGCGCTGGGGCCAATAGCGCCAGCGCATACCCCATTTCCTCTAATCTGATTCTTCGGAGCAAGTGGCGGAAGGCGGATCGACTATACCCTGGATGCGCATCCATGACGGCAGTTAGAACCCAACGGCCTGCCCATCCGTCCGCCGTTCGGAGGCGCCCAGATAGCCGTCTTCCATGCGGTAGATCAGTTGCGCGCGTCCGAATTCGGTGGCGGTGCGATCGGCTATCCCGATCTGGTGTCCCCGCCCTTGCAGCTCTTCGACGACATCGGCAGGCACGCCTTCCTCCATTTTGACGGTGAGGCCCTCATCAACACGCCAGCGCGGCGCGTCGGAGGCGGCCTGCGGATTCTGATGATAGTCCACGAACCGGGTCATGATTTGCGTGTGCCCCTGGGCCTGCATGGAGCCGCCCATCACGCCAAAGCTCATCATCGGCTGCCCATTTTTTGTGATGAAGGCAGGAATGATCGTGTGAAATGGCCGCTTGCGCGGGGCGACAACGTTGGGGTGATCGGGACGCAGGACGAAGTTATTGCCGCGGTTCTGCAGGCTGATTCCGTCGACGACGACGCCCGAACCCAGTCCCTGGTAGTTGGACTGGATGTACGAAATCATCATGCCGGAGGCGTCCGCGGCCGTGAGGTAGACGGTGCCGCCGCGTCCGGGCACGCCGTGCTGCGGCGTCTTCGCCTTCTTCATGTCGATCAGGCGGCCGCGGCTGCGCAGGTATTCCTTGTCGAGGAGATCCGCGCTTCTGACCCGCATGGTGTCCGCGTCGGAAACGTGCTCGTAAACGTCGGCAAACGCGAGCTTCACCGCTTCGATCTGCAGATGCAGGCTGTCCGCGGAGTCGACCGGCAGCGCCGCGAGATCGAACCCCTCCAGGATGCCCAGCGCCATCTGCGCCGCGATGCCCTGCCCGTTGGGCGGAATCTCGTGCAACGTATAGCCGCGATAGTCCTGCGCGAGCGGTTCGACCCAATCGGCCTTGTGCTCCGCGAGATCGGCCATCGTCAGCGCGCCGCCATGCTTGCGGGCGTGGGCCGCCATGCTCTCCGCCAGGTCGCCGGTATAGAAAGCCTGCCCCTTCGTCTCCGCGATCCGCGTGAGCGCGCTCGCGTGCGCCGGCGCGGTAAATCGCTCTCCCGCCGCAGGCGCTCGGCCGCTTACCATCAGGTGCTCGGCAAAGCCGGGGACTTTCTCGAGAGAGGGTGCCTGTCTTGCCCATAACCGCGCGATGACGGGCGACACCATGAAGCCGTCGGACGCATAACGGATTGCCGGCTCGAAGAGATCAACGAACGGCAGCTTGCCGAAACGTTCCGAGAGTGCCACCCATGCGGATACGGCGCCTGGAACCGTCACGGAATCCCACCCCGTGGCAGGCATTGCGCTTCTGCCCTTGAATCGCTCGGCCGTCCAAGTGGCCGGAGAGCGGCCGGAAGCGTTCAGCCCGTGCAGCTTGCCGCCATCCCAGAGGATCGCGAACGCGTCACTGCCGATGCCGTTGCCGGTCGGCTCGACCACCGTCAGCGTGATCGCCGTCGCGAGTGCCGCGTCCACCGCGTTGCCGCCTTTCATCAGCATGGAAAGGCCGGCTTGCGCCGCGAGCGGCTGGGAGGTCGCCACGACGTTGCGCGCCAGCACCGGCATGCGCTGCGAGTGGTAGGGGAATTTCCAGTCGAATGGGGTCATCTCTCCTTAGTCCTCATGCGGCGGCTGCGAGTTCGGCGTAAACGAAGGCGTTGATGCTCGGCACAAGGCCCACCATGACGGGTTTTTGATTCACTCACCATGCATCTTTGACCAAGCTCTCACGTTAGGCTGCAGCGCATGCCGAGGCCGCGCTGGCGCGCGACCTCGTAGGCGACCGCCGCCGCGGCGGCGTCCTGGATGCCGGTGCCGCTGCTGTCGAACACGATGATCGCGTCGTCGTCCCGGCGGCCCGGACGCGTGCCGACGATCACCTGCCCAAGCTCGGCATGGACGTGCTCCGCGCGCATCGCGCCCGCCGCGACCGCGTGGTGCAGATCGCCCATGATGACCGCCTGATCGAGCACGTCGACGACCACAATTGCGCGTGCCATCAGCTCGGGCTTGATCTCGCTCTTTGTCGGATTGTCGGCGCCGACCGCCGCCACGAAGCCGCCGGCGGGAACGTCGTGGAGGCCGAGGAACGGCACGGCCGCGGGCGTGCAGGTCACGATGGCATCGCTGACGCGCGTCGCCTCGCGCAATCCCGCGACCGGCTCGACGACGAGGCCGGTCTCGGCGGCCATGCGCGCGGCGAAGGCGCGCGCGGCTGCCGGATCGATGTCCCAGGCGAAGACGCGACGGATATCGAGCGCGTGACGCAACGCGGTGAGCTGCAGCGGCGCCTGCGCGCCGCAGCCGCAGATCGTCGCGGTGCGTGCATCCGCTCGCGCCAGATGGCGCGCGGCGACCGCGGTCGCAGCGCCGGTGCGCTGCAGCGTGATCTCCGCCGAGTCGAGCAGCGCCAGCAGCCGGCCGTTGCTCGCGTCGGCGAGCAGCACGGCGCCCTGGATGGTCGGCAGGCCGTGGCGCGCGCGGTTGTCTGGGAAGTTGCCGTTGACCTTGACGGCGACGTAGCCCGGGCCGCGCGGCAGGCTCGCCGGCTTGAGGTGAAAGGCGCCGTGCGCGACGTCGATCTGCGTCGGCACCGGCGACGCGCACCGGCCTTCCGCGAGCAGCCGGAAGCCGTCGGCGACCGCATCGACGTAGTCGCCGAAGCGCATCGCCGCGCGCAGGTCTTGCTGCGACAGGATGATGAACTCGTCCATGGCTCTCCTTCAGCGGGGGTTGCGGGGCGCGCTCGCGTCGCGCCGCTTCCACAGCCCGGCGCGAAAGGCGATCACCAGAATAGCGCCGTAGGCGACTTGCCCGGCGGCCGCGGCGACGGCGAGCCCGACGAGGCCATCGCCCGTCCCGTAGACAACCAGCGCTCCACCGCCGACGACCACGACGGCGCGCGCGGCGGCGCCGAGCAGCGGCCACAGCGGTCGGGCGGCCGCCTGGAACGCCGTCCCCAGCACGAGGCCGATGCTCAAGCAGGGGAACGCCAGGCCGGCGATGGTCAGATACACAGCAGCGTCACGCTGGACCTCGGGCACCGCGCTGAACAGCGCCGCCCAGCCGGTCGGCCACACCAGCGCGAACAGCCCGATTGCGCCGATGATGCCGGCCACGAGCGCCGCTGCCGTCCACGCGCTGCGCTCGGCGCGCGCGAAGCGGCCGGCGCCGATGTTGGTGGCGACCATGGCGAGCATGCCGGCGCTGAAGCCGAAGCTCAGCGGGTAGATCACGTACTCGAGCCGGACGGCGACGCCGAAGCCGGCCAGCGCGCCAACGCCGAGCAACCCGACGAAGCCGGTGAGCACCGCCAGCGTCACATTGACGAGGATTGGCTGGAGCGACATCGGCAACCCGACGCGCAGGATGTCGTCGAACAACCGGCGCTCGAACCGAACGCCGCGGAACGCCAAGGTCACGGCGGTGCGGCCGGACGCCAGCCACCAGAAGAGCGCGCTGGCCGATGCGGTGAACGACGTCACCGTGGCGATGCCGGCGCCCGCCACACCGAGCGGCGGCACCGGGCCCCAGCCGAACACCAGGATCGGTACCAGCGCGATGTGCAGGAGCTCGGCGGCGATGTAGACGATCGCAAGCACCCCGGGCTGCCCCGTGCCGCGCACCACGCTGGTCAGCGTGCCGAGCACCCAATAGGCGAGCGCACCGGCGAAGATCGCATTTGAATAGGCGAGCGCAGCGGCCAAGATCTCACCGTCGCCGCCGAGCGCGCGGTAGAGCCACGGTCCGCCGATCAGCAGCGCGGCGCTGAACAGCGTCGCCATCGCGGCGGCGATCACGAGCCCATGGACGGCCAGCGCTGTGGCGTCGTCGCGGCGGCTCGCGCCGACGGCGCGCGCGACCGACGCCGCGATCGCGCTGCCCATGCTCGAGTTGGCGATCTGCTGCATCAACATCATGAGGGGAAACACCAGCGACACGCCGGCAAGCGCGGGCGCGCCCAGGCGGCCGACGAAATGCGCGTCGATGCTGGCGGTGACCGCGATCAGGATGACGTTGACGACCAGGTTGGGCGGCGCGAGCCGCAGCAGGGTCGCCGCGATCGGTCCCTCGAGCAGCAGCCGCGTGCGCGGGTTGATCGTCGTCGTGCCGCCCGCCGGAGGCACTGTCGTCGTGCCCTGCGGCAGGGCGAGTCTGGGTTGTGCGGTTTGCGAAATGGCGAATGCCATGGGCGTCTCCCATCTCGATCAAGACAGGACAACCTTGGTCTGACCGGGTGGTTGTCGGGAAACCCGGAGACGAAGTCGCGAACTCAGGTCCGCGAGAACAGCTCGATCTCGCGGCGCGCCTGTTCGCGGCTGATGCCGATGTCGCGCTCGCGAATCACGCCGATGTCGCGCAACAACCGATCGTCGAGCTCGGCCAGCGCGTGGCGCTGCCGGCTCCGCGCGACCCACCTGCGCAGCTGCCGCCACGCTTGCCCGAGTGTCGCACCGAGCGCGATGCCGAGCAGCGCGGGACGCGCCGATGTCGAACCGAACTTTGAGTGAATGCCGAACGCCAGGCGCGCTCGGGATCGTAGCCGCGCAAGCCAACGCCGCGCCGCCTTATCGTCAACCGCTCGATCGTTGGCTGAGCGGGAGAAACGGGACCCTTGGCCCGCCACTTCAATCGCAAAGTCGGACATGTTCGCCTCCAAAAACTCCCGACATCGGCTCGCCCAATAACCTTGCGGTGCGTGATGTTCTGCAATATATAGATGTATCATACTTGAAGTTCAAGATGAAATATATGTATCATATCATGAGAAATTCTATGGCAGGCGCGAGAAACTATGCTTTGCCCCCAGGGCGCGGAATGCCTTATTTGCACGGCTACAGGACGGGACATGGGTCCTGTCCCCATATCGGAGCATGAAAAATGTTACGGAGCTTTGACGATACATTCGGTTTCGAGGCGACCCATCGGCACCGGAATCCTACCGGTTGTTGCCCGCCACCGCCCGCCGTTTCCGCCTGGCCGGCCGTTGCCGCCGTGCGGAAGATGGGTGCGGCCTTTTGCGAAGGTCTCGCCGCGCATCGCGAGTACGAGGCGTTGAGGTCGCGGGGCATTGCGCACGAGGCGGCGCTGCGGGAAGTGCTCGGCCTCGGCTGCTCGCGGCTGCCGCGGGAAACGGTCACGCCATTGTATTTTGCCGGAAGGGCCTGACCGGCCGATCGAGGCCGCATTCAACTTCATTGGCCAAGCGCAAATCTCGGCACACGCCTTGACCGCATGCCGCCATCAAGGAGCCGGTGAGGCCACCAAAGAAATCAGCGCGAAGCTCGCGCAGGTTGCCTCGATTTCAGTCCCTCGAGTTGCCGGGCATCCGCGGCGGCTTCCGCCAGAAGCCAATCGCTGAACGCGCCGATTTTCGGCAGCTTGGCAACCGCCTTCGAGCAGACGATCCAATACGCGAAGGACACCGGCATCGCGATATCGAACGGCCGCACGAGGCGGCCGCCGATCAGATCCCAGGCCGCAAGCGCGGTACGAGCGAGCGCCACACCCTGGCCGTCGACCGCCGCATCGATCGCCATGCTGGCTTGACTGAGAATGGGGCCGCGCGCGGCGTCGACGTCGCCAACGTCGGCAAAGTCGAGCCATTGGCGCCACCCTTGGCGGTCGTCGACGTGCAAAAGCGCGAAGCGGTTGAGATCGGAGGGCGTGCGCAGCCGGTTGCGGCCGTTGAGAAGCTTGGGACTGCAGACCGGAAACATCTCCTCCGTGCAGAGCCGGGTCACGTGCAGGCCGGAGTCGGTTCCGTCGCCGTGGCGGATGGCTAGATCGATGTCCTCGCGCGCGAAGTCGACGTGATGCATCGACGCGCTGACCCGCAGATCAATCTCGGGATGGGTCTCGGCGAAGCGGCTGAGCCGGTGGACGAGCCACTTGGCCGCGAAATTCGGCGAGGTGCTCACGGTCAGCGCGCCGCCGCGTTGGCGTTGCAGCAATCGCTCGGTTCCGTCGCCGATGCGGTCGAAAGCATCGCGCACGACCACGAGATAAGCGCGGCCTGCCTCGGTGATTACCAGCCGTTGCCGTTCGCGATTGAACAGCTTCAACCCGAGCTCGGCCTCGAGTGCCTTCACCTGATGGCTGACCGCGCCTTGGGTGACGCAGAGTTCTTCGGCGGCGCGCGTGAAGCTCTCGTGGCGGGCCGCGGCTTCGAAAGCCTTGAGCGCGTTGAGCGGCGGCAAGCGGCGCGGCATGGGCGCACCAAATCATGAGAAAAACTGAGGCAGGCTAAAGAAAACACCCTTTGCCTGCAACGAAATTTGCCCCTGGGCGCGGCGGCCGATTCATCATCTATGGCTTCGGGCCGAGCCGGACGCAAGCGGCCTCGCATCGCCAGTGCCTTCGTTGGCCCGACTTTGAGCGCCCATTGCGTCGATCGCGCGCAGTCGCTACATCCCGCCATCGGAGCACGCCTCGCGGGTGACCTATGCGCGCGGAAGTTCAAAATATCGTCGACGAGATCAAGCAGTCGGTCGGACTGCTGAGGAGGCATCTTTGACTTCGACAAGGCGCGCGCGCGCCTGGCGGAGCTCAACAAGCAGGCCGAAGACCCCACGCTCTGGAACGACCAGCAGCGCGCACAACGCGTGATGCAGGAGCGCACCGCGCTCGAGGACCAGCTCACCGCCATCGGCCGCATCGAGCAGGAGCTCGACGACCAGATCACCATGGTCGAGCTCGGCGAGGCCGAGAAAGACCGCAAGGCCGTCGCCGACGCCGAAGCGGCGCTGCACAAGCTCAAGGCAGAGGTGGCGCGGCGCGAGTTGGAGGCGCTGCTGTCGGGCGAGGCCGACGCCAACGATTCCTATCTCGAGGTCCATGCCGGCGCGGGCGGCACCGAGAGCCAGGACTGGGCCAGCATGTTGCTTCGCATGTATACGCGCTGGGCCGAGCAGCACGGCTACAAGATCGAGTGGCTTGAAGAGACCGAAGGCGAGGCGGCCGGCGTCAAGTCGGCAACCGTCCAGATCAAGGGCCGCAACGCCTTCGGCTGGCTAAAGACCGAGAACGGCGTGCATCGGCTGGTGCGCATCTCGCCGTTCGATGCCAACGCGCGCCGGCACACCTCGTTCGCCAGCGTCAACATCTATCCGGTGGTGGACGACCGCATCAACGTCGATATCAAGGAAGCCGACGTCAGGGTCGACACCATGCGCGCCGGCGGCGCCGGCGGCCAGCACGTCAACAAGACGGAGTCGGCGGTGCGCCTCACCCACATCCCGACCAATATCGCGGTGGTGTGCCAGAACGACCGCTCGCAGCATCGCAACCGGGCGCAGGCCTGGCAGATGCTGCGCGCGCGGCTCTACGAGCGCGAATTGAAACTGCGCGAGGAGAAGGCCGCCGCCGAGCAGGCCGCCAAGACCGACATCGGCTGGGGCCACCAGATCCGCTCCTACGTGCTGCAGCCCTATCAGATGGTCAAGGACTTGCGTACGGGCGTGCAGACCTCGAACACGGCCGCGGTGCTCGACGGCGACCTCGACCAGTTCATGGAGGCCGCGCTCGCGCAGAAAGCCTTCGGCACCGCGCCGAAGGACGTGGAGGACGTCGACTAAACCGCCTCACAGGCTGCCGTCGGCGAGCCTGTGCCCCGCGCGCAAGAATTTCTGCGGGTCGATCGCCTCGCCGCGCAGCCGCGTTTCGTAGTGCAGGTGCGGTCCGGTCGAGCGTCCGGTCGAACCGACCTTGCCGATGATCTGCCCGGTCCTGATGGACTGGCCGACGCGAACGTCGATCGACGACAGGTGACCGTAGCGGGTCGACAGTCCGTTGCCGTGGTCGATGTCGACCATCCGGCCGTAGCCGCCGCTCCAGCCCGCGGCGGTCACCGTGCCGTCGGCGGTGGCGTGCACCACATCGCCGGTCTCGCCGTGCAGATCGAGCCCAGTGTGCATGGCCGGCCTGCCCAGGAACGGGTCGATGCGGACGCCGAAGCCCGATTGCAGATCGAGCTCGCCGTCGATCGGCTTGCGCACGGGAACGGCGCCCAGCGTGCGCGTGAGCCGACTGATTTGCGCGCGCGTGACCTGGATGCGGTGAAGCTGGCGCTCGAAGCTCATCGCACCTTTGGGCAGTTGCGCCGGGATGAATGGACCGCCGAGCGCGCCGGCACCGTCGCGCGTTGCCGGCTTGTTGATGTCGAGGCCGAGTTCGATCAGCACGCCGCGCATGCGCCGCGCCTTCGAATCGTAATTGTCAGCGATCGAGTCGACCATCGCTGCCTGCCGCTGCTCGAGGCGATCGAGCGAGGCCTGCAGGCGGGCAATGACGCCGCCGATGCCGTCCGCGCCTTTGGCGAGAATGCCGGTGCGAGGATCAATCGTGGTGCGATCGAACGGGAGGACGAAGGCTCCCTTGTCGCGGGGTGTTTTCGCCGGCGTTGCCCGCGGCTCGCCCGCCCAGCTCCCGCGCGCCGGCGGCCTGAGCGCGCCGGTCATGTCGCCGAGGCCGTTGAGCGCGCTGGCACGCGACTCCAACGCCGTTTGCCGCCGCAGAATCTGATCGAGCTTTTGCTCGTACTGCTCCTGGTCGAGCAACTGGCGGCTCGAAAAGCGGTCGACCCGGGCGCGCAGCTCGGCGATGCGATCCTCGTAGGCGAATCGAATCTCCGCCTGGCGTGCGACCAGCCGGGTGAGTACGTCTTCGCGGAAGGCGAAATAGGTGGCGGTGCTGACGGTCCACACCGCCATGATCACCAGCGTGCCGACCACGACCCAGAAGGCGATCGGCCCGATGCGCACCTGGCGGCCGGCATGAACGAGGCTCAAGCCCGCCTCCGGCGCATCACGCGGCCGGCAGGAATCATCGCGATGGTGGTACTGTGACGACGACCGTCGAGGCATTCACGCTTCCCCGCCGGTTCCCTACGTCGGCCGATGTTACCTCCGCGCTAACTCGCGCCGATTCGAGCCAACACGGTTAATTTTCTGGCAATGATGGGCCGCAGCGATCGGCGTCGGCTGCGCGCCGCAGCGCGCCCGCGAGCGGCTTTTGCAGCCGCAAGCACCTGCGCGGCGGCGCTCGCGCGAGCGCAATGCCCGAGACCGTACGTTTCTCGAGCTTATGCCGCGCGCAACCGAATCGGCCCAGAGCCCGGAGTGTCCGTCCTGGCTTTTGGGGATTCGGGGCTCGAAGCCCCGAAATATCAATGGCTTGCCGGATGCAGTCGGGGTGTCGGCTTTGGGGCGGAAAATGACGTTTGCGCGCCTTGAAAACGGCGAGGGACATGAAACCGCCGCCATCACGCCGCCCCTTAAACGCGGCGGATTTCGCCCGTGCGCACAGCCCCTTGTGCCTTCCTTTCGTCCCTTTTGCGGGGTCTCAATGCGGGGTTGAACACGCGCGGGAAAGTGCCGCCGGGTCGATCATAAGTACCGGGGACTTGTCGACCGCGGCAAGGGGGCCGGTTCGCCGCAGACGTCGGTCGTGACGCGGGCGGAATCGGTGGTCGAGGGGACGCCACGTCGGGGCATGGCGGCTGGACAATCCTATCCTAGTCTCGAGGCTCTCCTGAAGCTGGAGGCAAGCCTCAAGCAGCATTTGTGCGGGCAGCAGACATCGCCGCAGGCCGGCGATGAGGTTCGCCGCGTCGGCGGGTGCTCGCCGCTCTTCTCGACATCGCGCCTGATGCGACTGCGCAAATTCGCCCGCCCGTGGTATCCGCGGCTGCGCAAATTCGCCGTTGTCGGCGGCACGCTCGGCGGCCTCGTCTTCCTCGCGCTGTTCGCGCTTTGGTGGCGCCTGTCCAGCGGTCCGATCGAGCTCGATATCGCCACGCCATGGCTGACCGCGGCGATCAAGGAAAACTTCGGGCCCGGCCACGAGGTTGAGATCGGCGGCACCCAGATCGAGCGCGACGCCAACAAGCGACGCACGTCGCTGCGCATTCGCGACATCGTGGTGCGCGACGCGGACGGCACCGTCGTCGCGAGCGCGCCCAAGGCGGAAGTCGGTATTTCCGGTGCGAGCCTGCTCGCCGGTCGCATCCGCGCCGAGCGGCTGAGCTTGGTCGGCGCCGAGATGGCGGTGCGCATCGAGTCGGACAGCAAGGTCACGGTCTTTGCGGGCAGCAACAAGCGCCCGTTCGTCACCGCTTCGGCCATGGTGATGCCGGCCGTCCCTGCGCAGGCGTCACCGGCGGCAAAGAACGAACGCGCCGCCGCCACGGCTGCGCCGGTCGCCCCAGCCGCTGCGGCCGCGAGCGAGGGCTCGACCGCGCGCAATGGCGTTCCCGACCTCGCCGGGCTGCTTGCTTGGATCGAGAGTCTCGATGCCAGCGGCTTGGATGGGCGCGACCTCACCGAGATCGGCTTGCAGGATGGCAACCTCACGGTCGACGACCAACGCAATGGCAAGAAGTGGACGTTCACCGATATCGATCTCAGCGTGACCCGTCCCAAGGGCGGCGGCATCGCGGTTGCGCTCGGCTCGCAAGCGGTCGAACGACCGTGGCGCATGCGCGCGGCGATGACGCCGGGCCAACACGGCCACCGCATCATCGACATCGAGATGCAAAAAGTCTCGACCAAGGACGCGATGCTCGCCATGCGGTGGGGCGATGATCAATACGAGATCGATCTGCCGCTGACCGGGCGCATCCGCGCCGATATCGGCCCCGATGGCATTCCGTACATGCTCGACGGCCGGATGGTCGTGGAGAAGGGCGTCGTGGTCGATCTCGACGACCCGCTCGTGCGCGTTCCGATCGACCGCGCCGAGATCAGTCTCGATTGGGATAAGACTCGTCAGGCGCTGATGATGCCTTTCCAGGTGCTGTCCGGCGGCAGCCGCATCACCTTGATCGCGCAATTCAACGCGCCGCGCGACGGCACCGGCATTTGGGGGGTGGAAGTTTCCGGCGGCAGCCTGATGCTGGCTTCTGCGCCGGCCGATCCCAACGCGCTGGTGCTCAACCGCGTGCTGCTGAAGCTGCGCATCGATCCCAACAAGCAGCGCGTCGATCTCGAGCCGAGCGAGTTGGGCAACACCGATCTCGGCGTCGCGCTCAACGGCAGCCTGGATTTTTCGAGCGAAGATCCGCGCCTGACGGCTGGAATCGCGACGACGCGCATGTCGGTGGCGGCCATGAAGCGGATTTGGCCGGTCACCGTGGCGTCGAAGGTGCGCGCCTGGGTGCTCGATCACGTTCAGGCCGGCACGGTCGAGCGGTTGGACGTTTCGACCAACGCGCCGTGGTCCACGCTCAAATCGAGCGGCCCGCCGATTCCCGATGACGGCTTGTTGATCCAGATCAGCGGCCACGGCGCCGAGATCCGGCCGATCGAAGGCTTGCCGGCCATCCGCGACGCCGACGTCAGCGTGCAGATTTCCGGCCGCACGGCGACCATCAATGTCGGCCGCGGCAACGTGGAGATATCGCCCGGTCGCAAGCTCTCGATCACCAGCGGCGTGTTCGAGGTGCCCGATCATTTCCCCAAGGCGCCGCCGGCGAAGGTCCGCTTCCGCCTCGACGGATCGGTGCCGGCCGCGGCCGAGCTCTTGGGGATGCCACGGCTGCGCGAGTATTCGGGCGCGCCGGTCGAGCCGGCGACCAGCCGGGGGACGCTCACCGCGCAGGTCACGCTCGCGCTGCCGCTCAAGGAGGATCTGGCGCCCGGGTCTTCGCTCTACACCATCAACATGGATGTCGCCAATTTCGCCGCCGAACGCATGGTCATGGGCCAGAAGGTCGAGGCCGCGCTGCTCAAGGTGAGCGCCAACAACCTGGGTCACTGGATCCGGGGTGACGTCAAGATCAACGGCGTTGCTTCCGTGCTCGACTATCGCAAGCCGCGCGACGGCGACGCCGACATTCGCGTCCAGGCCACGCTCGACGAGAATGCGCGCAGCAAATTCGGTTTTGATCTCGGCGGCGCTCTCACCGGGCCGGTGCCGATCAAGCTCAGCGGACGCGTGCCGGACGAGGGCGAGAGTCGCTTTGCCGTCGAGGCAGACCTCACTCAGGCCAAGGTCGACAATCTACTGCCCGGATGGCTGAAGCCTCCAGGTCGCGCCGGTCGCGCGACCTTTACCCTCATCAACAAGCCGACAGGGACGCGGTTCGAAGATTTGGTGATCGAAGCCTCCGGCGCTGCGGTCAAAGGCACGGTCGAGGTCGGTTCCTCCGGTGACGTCGTCTCGGCAAATTTCCCCATCTTCGCCCTTTCGGACGGGGACAAGGCTACCCTCAAAGCGGAACGGGGCGCCGACGGCGCGCTGCGCATGATCGTGCGCGGCGATGTTTATGACGGACGCGGCTTCGTCAAATCGACGCTGACCGGCACGAGCAGCAATAGGCAAAAACAAGACAAGGATATCGATGTCGACGTCAAGCTCGGCACGGTCTTGGGCTTTAATGGCGAGACGCTGCGCGGCCTCGATCTGCGCGTTTCACGTCGGAGCGGGGTCATCACCAGCCTCGCGTTGAATGCCAAGCTGGGACGCGATGCGCCGCTCACCGGGGAGGTGCGCGCGCGCGGGAACAACGGGCGCCCATTTGTCGTCGTCGAGACCAACGACGCCGGCGCCTTCTTCCGCTTCAACGACATCTACGCCAAGGTCGTCGGCGGCGAAATGTGGCTCGCGCTCGATCCGCAGAGCGCCGACCTTGCGCCGCAGGAAGGCATTCTCGACGT
>Ga0306925_10003441_pt1 | contig 13999 bp, 16 predicted proteins | sample flu12Cox44000176_FD_203755 | JGI IMG/M metagenome (GOLD analysis project Ga0306925, IMG submission 203755) | Lab enrichment of tropical soil microbial communities from Luquillo Experimental Forest, Puerto Rico - flux8day.12C.oxic.44.000.176 (v2)... | ecosystem: Environmental > Terrestrial >... | reverse complement strand
GCAGTGGTATTGGGAGGAGTTCAAGCAGGCGGTGATGCCGGTGGCGGTGCTCGCGCTGTTGCAGGCGGCGTCCTGGACCCGTTATGTGCGTTCCTCGGTGCTCGAAGTCATTCGGCTCGACTATGTCACCACCGCCCGCGCAAAGGGCCTCCCCGAGCGCACGGTTGTGGTCAAACACATCGTGCGCAATGCGCTGATCCCGGTCGTGACTCTGGTTGCATTGCAAATGCCGGCGCTGTTCGGGGGCGCCATCGTCACCGAGCAGATCTTTCGCATCCCCGGCATCGGCTCCTTGCTGATCAGTTCCATCCTCGCCAACGACACGCCGGTGATTATGGCGGTGACGTTTGTATTCGCCTGCCTGGTGATCCTATTCAACCTAACCGCCGACATTCTCTATGGCTGGCTCGACCCTCGCATCGCCTACCGCTAGCACCGGGCAGCTGCACGGCGGCGCCGCGGAGGGCGCCTCGCCAGGCATCGAGACTTTGCGACGCTTTTGCCGGCACCGGCTGGCGGTCGCGAGCACGGCCATTTTGGCGGCGATGTTGCTCGCTGTCGCATTCGGGCCGCTATTGTGGCAGGTGCCGATCAACGACATCGATTTCGGCGCACATCTCGAGGGCCCGTCGTGGGCTCATCCTCTTGGCACAGACGATCTCGGCCAGGATCTGCTCGCCCGCATGCTCTATGGCGGGCGCATTTCGCTCGCGGTCGGACTGGCGGCGGCGCTAGTGGCGATCATTGTCGGCACGGCCATTGGGGCGATCGCCGGTATGGCTCGCGGCAGTATCGATGCGGCGCTGATGTGGCTCACCGACTTGTTCCTGTCTCTGCCGCCATTGCCGCTGCTGTTGCTGGTGATTTACCTGTTTCGCGAATCCCTGAAGCAGCTGGTCGGACCCGAGCTCGGCACCTTCATTCTGATCGTCGCGGTGATCGGCGGCTTCCGGTGGATGCAGGTGGCGCGGCTCGTGCGCGCACAGTTTCTCTCGTTGCGCGAAAAGGAGTTCGTCGAGGCGGCGCGTGCTCTGGGTATGTCGAGCTCACGCTTGGTGGTGCGGCACATTCTACCGAACTCGCTGGGACCCATCATTGTCGCCGGCACGATCGACGTCGCTGCCGCCATCATTGCCGAATCGACCCTGTCTTTTCTCGGTCTCGGCTTTCCGCCCGACATTCCGACTTGGGGCCGCATCCTGTTCGATGCCAAGGACTATCTCGACATCGCACCGCATTGGGCGCTCTTTGCGGGCGGGGCGATTTTTCTCGCGGTGCTCTCGATCAATTTTATCGGCGACGGATTGCGCGACGCGCTCGACCCCCGCACCTCGGCGTAACGGCGGTCTAAAGACCATGGGAGGCGAGAAATCCGCGCCAGCCGGGAAACTCATCTTCGTTGATTTTCTCGCCGTCGCGCAGCCGGCGCATCAGACCAGGATCGACGTCGAGGGCGGTACCGCAGGGCAGGGTGAGCCAGTGGATCTCCTCGGGTCCGTCGAGCCGGCGAAAAATGGCCCGATTGAGGGTTTCGACGGGAGCGCGTCCGGGCTCGACCGGCATGACGTCCCCGACCGCGCACAGCAGGAGGAGGTTGGTTGCCAGATGGTGCGGAGGTGCCAGGACCGGAGCGGCCCCCACGAGCGACCGAGGGCCGTCGGCAAGCGCGCCGACGATCGCCCGAGCCGTTGGGTTGTTGTAGGGGTGGCAGCCCGCCGGGGTGGCGGCCGAATAGCGTATCGCCGCGGCGGGACGGGCGAGCGCAAAGGTGCTCGCCAAGAGCGCGTCGCAGCGCTGCTCGCCGTCCAATCGCCGGCTGCCGCGGGCGAATACGTCGCAGCGGAAGCGCTGATCCAGGTAAAAGTCACGGACCAGCTCGCGCAGGTCGGCGTCGGGGATGGCACCCAGGATCTCGCGGGCGCTCTCGCCGAGCACCAGAGGATCGAGATTTTCGATCAGCGTCGCCGAGCCGACCGGCGCCAGCCCGATCGTCCGCATCGCCGCCCGTACCTCGGTCACGTAGAGCGGCTGCCATGCGCCTGGCAGGAACTCGTGGACGAGATAGGCCGGGGTGTAGTTTTCCGGCCGTTGCTCGAGTTCGCCGACAATAAAGCTCGACGTCAGCGCCGGCGCCTCAGCGGCGGCTAGAGCGCGGATGATTTCGAGGGCGGCGTCAACTCGTGCGGCGCTGTCGCCGGAAGAGCCGCGGGCCAGCTCGCGCACGAGATGCTGAAAGGGCAGGTCGCGCGCCCAACCCGGCATCGCGTTGTAGCTGACATAGACGAGCCCGCCGGGTTTGAGCCGTCGATCGAAGAACCGGCGCAGCGCGCGCTGGTTGGCGGCGTCCACCCAGCTATAGACGCCATGTGCGACGATGTAATCGAAGAGCGGCAGATCGAGATCGACCCCAGCCGCAAAATCGACACAGTGAAAACCGACATTCCTGACCCCCGCCTCGGCAGCAAGGCGCCGCGCATGGTCGATATGCGCAGGCATCGCGTCGATGGCGTGGAAGGTGCCGCGCGGATGGGTTGCCGCGAGAATGTTGGCGGTGACCCCTTGGCCGCAGCCTAGGTCGCACCAGGCAAATCCGGCCTCTCGCGCCGGCGGCTTGATCGCACCCGCCAGGGCCACATGATCGAGCCAGGCCGGAGCCAGCGGTGGTTTGAAGTCGCGCAGATACGGGATGTCGGTCATATAACCGTGTAGATCGCGGGTCATCGGCCCGGAAATAAATGCTATATCTAGGTTGTCAAATGTCTTGGCTTCGGTATGAGCCCCCTTGAGGAGGGCCCTGTGGCGGACGACCAGGTCGTCGAACGAAAGCTCGCGGTAATCTTTGCGGCCGATGTTGCCGAGTACAGCCGCCTGATGGGGCTGGACGAAGTCGGCACCTTGCGCAGGCTGCAAGCCTACCGAGCGATCCTCGACCGACTGATCGCCGATCATCACGGTCGAATCTTCAATACCGCCGGCGACAGCGTGATGGCGGACTTCGCCAGCCCGGTGGATGCGGTCGAGTGTGCCGTCGCGGTCCAGGAGGCGATCGCCAAGGAGAACTCCAACCGAGCCGAGGGCGAGCAGATGCGCTTCCGCATCGGCGTCCATCTCGGGGACGTCATCGTCGAAGGGGCGAATCTCTTTGGCGACGGGGTCAACATCGCCGCCCGGCTGCAGACGCTGGCCGAGCCCGGCGGGATTTGCCTCTCCGGTGCGGTGCGCGACCAGATCGGAACGAGGTTGCCGGTGGCGTTCGTCCCGCTCGGCGAGCAACGGGTGAAGAACATCGCCATGCCGGTGCGGGCTTTTATGGTCGGGGGAACTACCGGCGGTCGTCTGGCCGTGGCAGCCTCGCGCCCTGGAGGGGTCTCGGTCCGTACTCGCCTCATTGCCGCCGTGGCGGCGATCCTGATTGCTGCGGCAGGCGGTGGGTGGTTGCTGTGGTCCGGCCGGCATGTCGGACCAGAGCCATCGGCGGTTCACTTCCCGACACAACCTTTCTCGGCACCCCGTCTGTCGATGGTTGTGCTGCCGTTCGCCAATCTCAGCAACGACCCCGAGCAGGAATATTTCGTCGACGGCATCACCGAAGATTTGACGACCGATCTCGCCCACATCCAGGGAAGCGTGGTGATCGCGCGCAACACCGCCTTCACCTACAAGGGAAAGCCGGTCGACGCCAAGCAGATTGGCCGCGAGCTGGGCGTGCGCTATGTCCTCGAAGGCAGCGTGCAGCGGATTGGCAATCAGGTCCGAATCAACACCCAGCTGGTCGATGCCGAAACCGGTGCACAACTTTGGGCCGAGCGCTTCGACCGCAACGCCGGCGATCTGTTTGCGCTGCAAAATGAGATCACCGCGCGGATTGCCCGCGCGTTGCAGGCGCAGCTCGCCATTGCCGAAGCTCGCCGCCCGACCAACAACCCCGATGCGCTGGATTACATATTGCGCGGCCGCGCCGTATTGACGAGGCCAATCTCGAAGGGAAACAGCAACGAGGCGGCGGCCTTGTTCGAGAAGGCGTTGGCCCTCGACCCGCAATCGGCGGATGCGGCAACCTGGTTGGCGGCTACTCTCGCTTTCCGCGTAACCGACGATTTCAGCGATGACCCGGACAAGGACCTGCACCGCGCTGAAGGGCTGGTGGCGCAGGCCCTGGCGGCATCGCCGGACAGCGCGCTCGCGCATTACGTAAAGGGGCAGGTTCTGTTCGCGCAGTCGCGCTGCGGTGACGCCATTCCCGAATACGAGAGAGCGATCTCGCTTGATCACAGCCGCGCTCCGGCTTATGCCCGCCTCGGCTGGTGCAAGTTCCTGACCGGTTCGGCCGACGAGGCGATCCCGTATTTCGAGCAAGCTATGCATCTCAGCCCGCACGAGCCGACCATTGCTCCATGGTACGGACGAATGGGGGTCATTTACCTGCTGCAGTCGCACATCGACGAGGCGATCGCCTCATTGGAAAAGGCGAGCAGCGAGAATGAGCGGTTGGCCTTTGTTCACGCCTATCTCGCGGCCGGTTACGCTCTGAAGGACGAGACCGACCGTGCTCGAGCGGAGCTCGCAGAAGCCCAGGGATTGAGCAAAATGTATTCGAGCCTCGCGACCGTCAAGAAATCGAACTGGTTCGACAATCCCAAAATCCGCGCGCTAGCCGAAGCGACCTATTTCCTCGGATTACGCAAGGCCGGGCTGCCCGAGGTATGAGGCTGGATCATAGCCACCGCATTTTTCCCCTCGCCTCGTCTGCGGGGAGAGGGTCGAGGTGAGGGGTCTCTACACGGGACTGGCGCTTTCATTCCTTCTGCTGGTGCCTGCCCCGGCGATGGCTCAGCCGGGTGCGGCCCGGCAGGCCTGCGCAGCGGACATCAAGCAGCTGTGCGCCGAAGTTAAGCCGGGCGAGAACCGGCTCAAGACCTGCATCAAGGAACATTTCGGCCAGCTCTCCGCATCTTGCCAGACCGCACTGTTAAGTAACGTGACGATAACCAAGTCCTGCAAGGCCGACGCCGACCGAAGATGTCCCGGCATTCAACCCGGCGGCGGGCGCATCCAGACCTGTATGAAGGACCACTTCACAGAATTGACCGAGCCCTGCAAGGAAGCGCTATTGCTCGCCAAGCTCCAGAAGGAATAGCCTCACTCGGCACGAATGATCGCGATACCGTCCTCGTGTTCGGATTTGGTGTCGAACGGGCCGGACAGCTCTGCAAGAGGATCGAGGATCGCATTTACCGTGTCGCCGCGCGTGATCGTGGGGCCGGCGCGGCGACTTGATGTCCGACATCGGCATCGCGAAAATCTTCATGCACGGCCGCAGCCAAGCCGTGCTATCCCCGAATACGAAAGGGCGCTTGCGTTCAATCGCAACTGGGTGGAAGTACTAGGCAGTCTCGCCATTTGCAAGAGCTACGCCGGGTATTTGCAAGAGCTACGCCAGGTATTTGAATGATGGGATCGCGCTTTTCGAGCAAGCATCGCCCCGGCCCCGGCGATCCGCTGATTGGCGTTTCGTATTTCTACATCGGGCGGTGGCGCTTGCTGCAGTCGCGCACCGACGAGGCGATGCTCTGGCTTGAGAAGGCGCGCGCAGCGCCATGCCAGAACATGTGTTTCAGCACGCCTACCATGCGTCTGTCTGTGGCCTCATAGGCGACACCGAACGCGCCGCCGCCGAGCTCACCGAAGTCCACAGGCTGAGAGTCGACGATCCCCTGCTCAAGCCTCGCCCGATTGGGGCCGTCCTCGGATGGGCGGTGATCGTTTCGCAGCCCGAGCGGCGCAGGATGATATAGGATGGGAAATATCGGAACGATGAGACAAATTTACGACGTCTGCGTGTTTGGTGGTGGACCCGCCGGGACCGCCCTCGCCGCGAGGCTTGCCGATTTGGGCATCGCCTCTATCGTGCTGGACCGCCCGCCTGGGAGAAAGGCGTGGCGGGGGGAATCTCTCACCGGGGTTATTCGGCAGCCGCTCAGCGCCCTCGGGCTGTGGGAAGAGTTCCGCGGTGCCGGACATGTTGCTGGCTACGCGCAGCGAAGCGCCTGGGGCGGCGAGCCGTGGATACAGGACAGCATTTATCACGTCCACGGCAACCGGTGGCACGTGGACCGCGCCCGCTTCGATGCCGACTTGCGGGAGGCCGTCCGAAGGCGCGGGATCGTTATCCGCGACTATCGAAACCTCGAAGAACTCCAGCGGGAGGGCAGGGAGTGGCGCATAGGGCTCGACAAAGGCATCGAAATCTCTTCGAGATTTCTTGTCGACGCGACAGGCCGGGCTCGCGCGATTGCCCGAAGACTAGGTCTGAGGCCGCGCATTTACGACCGCTTGATCGCTCTTACCGCGCTCATTCCGCGCAACCGAAATCCCGAGTTCGACCACACGATGGTGGTAGAATCCACTGCGCACGGCTGGTGGTACGCCGCGCCCGTGCCGCAGGGTCACGTTCTGGCCTTCTTTACCGACGCTGATCTCGCGCCGAGGGATCTGGCGCGGTCCATGACGACAGTCCCGGCAAACAGCACCTTCACCCAAGCGCAGAGCGGCCGAGCCTGGCTGCCGGTTGGCGATGCTTGCGCTGCGCATGATCCGCTTTGCGGGTGGGGCGTTCACAGGGCCATGACCAACGGCATTCTGGCTGCTGATGCGATCAGCCGGCACCTAACGATGGAAGACACCTTGCTCCTCGAAGAGTATCGGCGTCACTGCCAGGACCAGTTCGAGCGCTATCTCACCGGACTTGGCCGGCACTACTCGTATGAGCGGCGCTGGGCTTCAGCCCCTTTTTGGAAACGTCGATCCAATGCAAACACGTAGGGGACACCATGCCGAACCTGACCCAAGTTAAAATCTTTCCCCCCATCGGGATCGCACGCATCGGCAACAGCCCGGAATGGTATTTGGGACCGGAACTGCCTTTTCCTGCGCCCCCTCCGGTGCCCAGTGACGGCAACTATAAAGACGATCAGTGCCGCATCCGGCGGCAAGCGCAACGCTTTCGTCTGTGGGGTTACTTCGACGATGGCTCCAATCGCGAGCTCACCGCGACGGATGGAACCATCCAATGGACAGTTCACCTGGCCAATGCCAAGGCCGTTTTTCAAGGGGAGGCCGGCGGCCTGATCGATCCCGGGCTCCGCACCCTCAATGGCCCCAATGATACCGCGACCTTTGCCAACGGCACGTACACCTTCTCCGGCCAAACCGTCGAAGTCCCCTTGGGCGATGCGAACACCGATGGGGACGGGCGCTTGATCGTGCTGGGCGGCTTCGGAGCCAGTGGTTCTCCCACGGGCAATGGCATCTCCCAATTCTGGCAGAACTCGGGGTGGTACGACGACATCTCCGACGGCCCCGTCAATGCCACCATTACGGTTGGCGGTCAGATGTTCACAGCCGTCGGCGCTTGGGTCATTTGCCCGCCTCCGCGCTTCGCTCCCAGCACGTACTCGCCGATCACCTTGTATGATTCCATGCGCCAGGTGGCGATTACTCAAAATCTGCCGGGGACACCTCAGCCCGCAGCGACGCCGTCATTCGTCGGCGATATCTGGCCCATTCTCACTCGCGGAATCGGCATGCTGCGTGTGGAAGCCGATACATTCGGCCCGGGCGATCACGGCTCGCTGGCGACTGTCATTCCACCGGGCCCGGGTCAGGATGCGGCGCGCGCGGCTATCCTGAGTAATTTGGCGAATCCCGGCGGTACGGACAACGTGGGTCAGCCTAACGTGCTCTTCAACATGCCCCTTCTGAATTCAGGCGGCCCACTCGGGAGTGACCCGGCGGACATCCCGCCTACGTTGAGGCCCTTCCAGTATGCGCAAATGGAGGCATGGAGCGCGGGCAGCTTCGTCAACGATTGGCCGCCCGTCGCCCCCGCGACGGTCACACCGGATGGCCTGACTCGGGCGGTCTTGGAAAACTGCGTTGGTGCGCCGCTCTATCCGGGCATCGAAGCCACCGTGACTGTCAACGACGGCTCCCTCACATACACCGAAGCTTTCCGCCTGGACCAGATCGGCCTCAATCCGGGTGACGTGACCAAGGGCATGGCCCGCCCGTGGCAGGCTGACTTCAACGCCTGCTCGAGTGGGGGCTCCGATGAAGCGCGCGACCGGATTCCATCTATCCGCAAGGATCTACAACTCCCGCGCCTTGGACGCGCGGTATCGTCTCCTCGCCACAGGACATGGTGGATAACTGGTTTCGGCTCGGCTTCATCGTGGACCCGGGGGACGGCCTGGCGGTTGAGACAGAGCGGACGGTCGTGTGCAAGGACTGTTTCATCATCACCGAGCGCGATGAAATTGGCAAAGAGGAAGCGCAGGCGCTCATTGAGGCCAACCAGGCTATCATCGACGCCTTCTATGTTGTGGTCGAGGGCTTCTCTCCATCGGATCTCGGCATCACCACGGCCAACCCAAGCCCAATGCAACTTCAGGCATGGGCGCCGCAAATCACCTTCAACCCGGTGCCCGGCCAGATGAGCCAGCAGGTGAACGACATGCTCTTGGAGGACAACAGCGCCCTCAACCAAGTTCAGCGTATCACCTTTGGCTACAACATCTCCTTTACCGGCACGAACGACTTCACTTCGGATGTGGTCCCGATTCAGGTCACTGCCAGCACCCAGGGGCTCTCTTCCATCGCGACGATTGACCTGACGCAGGTGGATGCCCCCTACATGGATCACGGCCCGATTTCCTATTTGAGTAGTGATACCCGCGTCTTCAAACTGCAGCCGGGAGGGACGGTCGTTGGCGCGCCAGCGTTGGGAACCGACCCGCTCGGCTTCATCCAGGGCGTGCTGAAGCAACTGCGCAGTGTGTTGACCCCTGCCCAGGCTTATCAAGCGTTTGAGAACCTCCCGGCGGGAGAGGATGCCGTCGATCAACTGGAATGGCTTCCTGAACTAAATAATCAGCCGGTCTTCAACTTTGCCCTTTGCCGCGTTCGCTATCGTGCCACGGTGACGACGGCAATGAATGTGCGGGTCTTTTTCCGTTTGTTCCAACTGCTGCCACTGGGACGGAGTATAACTCTGGAACTACCTACCGCGTGGGGGGACAGCCAGGAGTAAAAATCCCGGTGCTCGGTATTCAGGGTGGAGAGCTGGTCACGATTCCATTCTTCGCGGAAGCTCGCGAAGCGGCAAACGTAGATCTCAACCAGCAGACCGATGTTAACAACATCCAGAACATCGATCCGGCATCAGCGGCAGAGAAGCATACATGTACTACGGGTGCTGGCTGGATATCAATCAGCCGAACGACCTGCGTTTTCCCATTCAGCCGTCGCCGCCGAACGGGGGACCGTTCACCGGAACCTTGCTGTCGATTGCAGATCTGATTCGCGGAACGCATCAGTGCATGGTCGCCGAGATCAACTTCGACCTCGAGGCGATCACACCGCAAGGGATATCGACTGCTTCCTCCGACAAACTCTCCCAGCGTAACCTGGCCATCGACAACTCGGAAAATCCAGGGAGCCCGGAGACTCACCGCGTCCAGCATACTTTTGCTATCCATCCAACCACCTCAACTCCTTTGCCAAAGCAGGGTCCCGACGAACTGATGATCGCTTGGGGCAATACACCCGTGGGATCTCTGGCTACGGTGTACCTGCCCGGTGTTCGTGCGTCCGAGGTGCTCGATTTGGCGGCGCGCAACTTCAACCTGCAGACCCTGGAACGAGTGGACGACCACACGCTTAGTTGCAAGACGGGCGGGGTGACCTACGTGCCGATCCCGGCAGGTGGTGTGCTCGATTTGGCCGGTCTGATCACGCTCGATTTGTCCGCCAGCGTCCGCAGGGGGCAAACCTTCCAGATTGTGCTCAGGCAAGTCATGGATACGCCGGCCCCGCAATCGACGACACAGCAGCCCGGCGTGACTGAGACAACCGCGAGAAGCAATCGCCTCGCTGAGGCGGTAGTGGAGCGCAGACCCACACCTTCGCGTCATATCCTTGGAGCATTCGAGTTTGCAGTCCAAGTGAAGACGGCCAGTGAGATATTGCCGGGAGATCAGCGCAACCTCACCGCGCTCGAGCGCGTAGCCGCTAAGATTCCGCTCGAAAACCGGTGGTATCCGGTTTTCGAGCGCTATATATCGCAGCTCGGCGGCCGCATAAAAGCTTTGGGCGGAAAACCACCAGGTCCGACCCCTGGCCCAGAACGGATCTGCTACGAAGGCAAAGTGTCCGGTCTGCTTTTTGACCGCTTCGGTGATTTTGAGGGCTTCTGCCTCGACACCGAAGATGGCGAACGCAAGTTTTTCAGCCGCGAGAAAGAGATCGAGGAATTGGCCGAACGTGCGTGGCGCGAGCGATTGCGCATTGAGGTGTGGGTTGAGCGTGATGCATTGCACAGGCCGCTGTCGATCATCGTGCGCCAAACCCCTGCGCCCTTCCACGATTGAGACGAGGTAGACACCAGCCGAGTAGAAAGGGGCAGGTCGCCTGAAAGCTGTGCGAGCGGTCGGGGGAGCCGATAATGCGTAAGTTACTATCTCTACTCAGTCTCGTGGCGATTATATCTTATTTCGATATAGAGTCTTCCAGTATTGCAGACGAGATCAGCGATATGAACTCTTATCTAGTCCAGGCAACATGCTCGGGTGGGCTGACTCCGAACAATTGCGCATATGCTAACCAGGCTAAAGACCTGATCACTACTCCCTTGACTTTTCGTCGGCTTGATTGGCCTGGGGCGTATAGTGGTGTTGTCAGCGATAATGTCCTAGACCTCAGTACCGGGGCGGTGATATCGACTTTCAAAACGGCTCCGTTTGATGGCCATTTCAATCCACCCAATGATGGCGGTGATGTTTATTTGAATGTAACAAATGTCCACAGCATAGGCGATGCGGCCATTGCAGTTAAGACTCAGACCGGTAGTTTAACGCCGATTTATTTCGTCGGATATACATGCGGTTATACTAGCTGGGTGCTCTTTCCACAGAACCTCCCTATGTATGGTCAGGGATGGGGTTCGTCCGTAGCGGAAATAGGCCAGTCGAATGCGCCGGGTACCAATTGTGACGCCAAGAATATGAGCCCCGCATTTACAAGATATCGGCTCGAAAATGTAAGTATGCCATTTTTGGCGCATAATGTTCAGACTAGTATAGTCATTCCTACGGTAATTTCTGATCACTATAACGGTTCTGCTATTGCCGAATCCACTCAATTGGAGCGCTTTTATTTTGCTCAAGGATGGGGCAAGTTACGGTGGGAATATTGGTCAACCTCTCCCCCGTCGCGTGATCTCACTGGCGAATGTCCCACTGTTCCGACATGGGAGGTAGCACCGTCTTTTCCGGGTGCCCAGCTTACGGATTGTCGTACCTGGACGAACATCATCCCCGATGCCAGTGGATGGTCCGTTGCCGATTATGGATGGGGATGGCCCTGATATTTTGGCTCTTGAGTTCAGTGCATCGGTGTCCCGAAGACGCTAAGCAAGGCACAGCTCACCAGCGAGATCGCGACACATCACCTGCGGAGGTTGGGGTCCAGGAGCAACCGCTGCGACATTGCCCGCTTGGATTTCCGCGTTCACGGAATGACGAATAACCTCGATTTAATCACGAGATTAATCGCGAATCAGCCTCTCGCAGGACGCAGTGACGCAAGTTTCAGACCCATGTCAAGGGGGTATGAGGCGACCTCTGATCCGACACTGGTATCGCAAAGATCTTCATGCACGGCCGCAGCCAGCCCGTGCGCTTGCCATTGGCGTTCCGTCTGCCTGGGGATAGGGTACGCGTGCGCCGCGTCGAAAGCGGCATCCTGCTCGAGCCGATGGTTACCGATATAGATGCGTGGTTCGCTGAGCTCGACCGCTTTGCCGACGTGCCGTTCATGGAAGGGGGACGCCAGCAGCCACCGATGCCTGCGGCCGAGAGCCCGTTCGGATGAACTAACTTCTCGATACCAATGCGGTAATCGCGCTGCTCAAGAACCAGCCGCGCGGTGTGCGGAGCCGTTTGCGGCGTATCGCGTCACGCGGCGTTTCGATTGTCGTCTCTACGGTCGTGCTGTACGAGCTCTCGTACTGTGTGGCGCGTAGCCAACGCCGTCGTGAGAACGCCGAGCGATTGCGTGTGTTCCTGTCGGGCAACATCGATGTTGCCCATTCGACGAAGAAGATGCCGTGGCTGCCGGCGATCGGCGCGCTGCGCTGGAAACGGCAGGAACGCCGATTGGCCCCTATGACCTCCTGATCGCCGCGCAGGCTCTGCGAAGCGGAGCGACGCTGATCACCGCCAACGTGTCGGAATTCGCCCGTGTGCGCGGTCTTTGACTGGCAAGACTGGATCATCGAGGCGCGGACGAGTCGAGCATTAATTTAGTAGCTTTCTCTTTGCGCGATGGGCGATTCAGCACGTCCGCGGAAATTCAGAGCCGGTCTCGCAGGCGCCGGGTCATGCCGATCGAAAGGCTGCGCTTGCGGTTCAACACCTCGGCAACTCGCGTCCGCGAGCGAATCAAGGATTCGAGGTCCTTTCGCGAGAGCCCCTGCTGCTCCATGCGGAACTTGATTGCCTCGACGGGATCGGGCGGATCCATCGGATAGTGCTCGGTCTCGTAGGGGTCGATCAGTGTCGCCAGCACGTCGAGGTGGTCGTCCTCCCGAGTACCGCTTTTGGCGTCCCAAAGGCGCTCGACCTCGGCGAGGGCCGGCTCAAGGCGTGTATTAAGGAACATTTTGGCCAGCTCTCGGCACCCTGCCAGACCGCGCTGTTAAGCAACGTCAAGATAACCAAATCCTGCAAGAGCGACGCTCAGGAAAAATGCCCGGATATTCAACCCGGCGCCGGTCGTATTCAGGCCTGCATAAAGGACCATTTCACGGAATTGACCGAGCATTGCAAAGAATCACTGCTGCTCGCCAAACTCCCAGCAGCAATAACGCCACGTGGAGCTAATGGCGCCGCTCGGCGTCGCTACCTTCGCGCCATACCATGAGCGGTGCGCTGGCAAGCTGCCGCTGCCGCCGTCCGCAAAATGGACTGGCGCTACGCGTCCGCTGAAACTCTATTGCGTGAAATATAGGCACTCGCCGAACCCCCCATCCTGCCATACTGAAAAAGGGTTTATGACCGGTGGAAAAACGCACGCCGTCCCGCCGAAGATATCGGCAAAGCCAGAATCGGGTGCGACAGGTCCGGTGATCGCCCATACTCCTCCATTTAGGATACAGTTGCTGCATTGCGTCTGCTCCTCAGCTACTATCAGCGAGGAGCTGTAGCCAACACCCGCCAAGCCCGGGAGAGAATTTATCAACAAAATCTGGGGGACAATCCCCTGAACGGTCCATGCCGGCGGCCCGGAACGGCTCTCGCCTTGACTGAGGTACGCATTACCAGCGTCCAAGTTATTGATGAAGTAGACTATCTCCCGTGCCAAGGCTTGAGGCCTTTCGGCGTGAAAGCTATGACCTGTGTTCTGCCAGAACTCGACCTTTCCATATGCTTGCTGGCTTGCACTGCTTCCCGGAAGCACAAGCCCTAGGCTTCCCGTGAGCGCGGCACCGATCACTTGCGTGCTGTAATAAATGTTGGCGGGAACGTAGTTGTCCTTATCTCCAGCCAAGAGAAGCAGCCTGGAGGAGGGCAAAGGGGACGGAAAAGTAAAATTGAGATCGCCACCGTATGGGGAAATCGCTCCTTGACCGAATGTATCGGAAAAGCTTAAATACACCAACTCCAAATCAAGCGCTGACGCCCACCGTCTCATGGATTCGGAATAAATCTCGTACCTATCGAATCTCGACTGGGCTATACTCGACGTCTTGCACGGCTGCCAATCGGAATTTCTATACCACATGACCGGCTGCGGGGGGACATACTCAGGAGCAAAGGAAATGCCGATGAGCTTTCCGAAGTCAGCTATATCCTCAAAATATAAATTGTGAAAATAATCGTGGCGGGTTGAAAGTGTCCCTGCGGCTGTGAGGCGAGTCTGATACCCCCCGGTACCCCATGCT
>Ga0306925_10003440_pt1 | contig 14000 bp, 15 predicted proteins | sample flu12Cox44000176_FD_203755 | JGI IMG/M metagenome (GOLD analysis project Ga0306925, IMG submission 203755) | Lab enrichment of tropical soil microbial communities from Luquillo Experimental Forest, Puerto Rico - flux8day.12C.oxic.44.000.176 (v2)... | ecosystem: Environmental > Terrestrial >... | reverse complement strand
GGCGGAGGCGGCGGCCCCGCGCAGGCGGCCATCGTCAGCAATAAGCAAAGCACGAGCAGGGCGTTTCATCCGTTCCTCCAGCGGTCGAGCGGCACAGCGTAAGAATAGCGGACGGGCACGGCGGCTTTAGCCGCCAGCTACACCTTGGGTATTCACGTAAACAGAGTAGATCGACCGACTGGCGGCCATCATCAGCCGGTTTCGCTTACGGCCACCAAAACACAGATTGGCACAGCGCTCGGGGAGCGCAATCCGGCCGATCATCGTCGCGTCGGGAGCGAAGACGACGACGCCGTTGAGCGCCTCGCTCCCACCCCAGCCACACCACAGATTGCCCTCTATATCGCAGCGAAAGCCGTCCGGGCTTCCGTCCCCGGCATCGACGAAGACGCGGCCATGAGCGAGCTGGGCGCCGTCCTCGACCACGTCGTAGACGTGGATCAGACGCGTCGGCCGGGCTCGCGATTCGACTATGTAAAGCTTGGATTCATCCGGGGAGAAGCACAGCCCGTTCGGGAAATCGAGATCCCCCGCTACTACGGTCGCTCGGCCTGTCCTCCCGTCGACCCGATAGACGTTCGTCGGCAATTCGGGCGGGGCTTTTTCACCCTCGTAGTTGCCGAGAATCCCAAAGGCCGGATCGCTGAACCAGATCGAACCGTCGGATTTGACGACGACATCGTTGGGCGAATTGAGCCGCTTGCCGTCAAACCGATCGAGAATGACGGTGATCGACCCGTCATATTCGGTGCGGGTAACCCGCCGCCCCTCGTGCTCGCAAGTGACGAGCCGCCCCTGGCGATCGCGGGTATTGCCGTTGGCATGATCTGAGGGTTTGCGAAACACACAGGCCCGGCCGGTTTCTTCTTCCCACTTCATGATCCGGTTATTGGGGATGTCGCTCCATAAGAGGTAGCGGCCGTCACCAAACCACACCGGGCCTTCTGCCCAACGAAACCCGGTCGCGAGACGCTCGAGGCCCGCATTCATCGGCGGCTTTATCACGTCAAAGCGCGGGTCGAGCGTCTGGAACGCCGGATCCGGGTAGCTACGGGCGAGTTCCCAACGATCATGTGCGGGAGCAAATTCTATCCGTCCCCCGCCAGGTCTGTTCATCTGTCCGCTCCCCCGGAGCCCCTGTCTCTCTCCTCCGAGAGCGAAGGAGAGAGACTGAAGGGGCGTTGGCTCAGATCGCCTTTTCTTCGCGCAAGGCGGTGATTTCATCCCTGCTCAGCCCCAGCAGGCTGCCGAAGACGGCCTCGGTATCCGCCCCGAGCAGAGGTGCGGCGGTGACCGGCACTTTCGAGGCGCTCATCTTGACCGGCCAGCCCGGCATCTTGAAGTCGCCGCGCACCGGATGCTTCACCGTGACAAAGATTTCGCGCCGATTGAGGTCCGGATCGTTCGACAATTCCATCGTATCCATCACCGCGCCGGCGGGAATGCCCTGCTCGCCGAGCCGCCGCATGACCTCGAGCTTGTCGTACTGAATGGTCCACGCAGAAAGCATTTCGTCGACCACCCGGCGGTTCTTGAAGCGCTCCTCCGGGCTGTCGAAACGCGGATCGCCGATCAGATCCTCGCGCCCAATCATCTTCAAGATGCGTTCCCAATGCGCTTGGTTGGCGCGCGACGTATAGATATAGCAATAGTCGTTGGGCCCACCGCCCTTACATGGATAGGTCTCGCTCGGCGAATTGGTGCCCATGATGCTCTGATTGCCCATCCGCGGAGCAGCATGGCCCCACAGATACTGGGCAGCATACGAAATGCGGCCGTAATTGATCACGCAGTCCTGCATCGCGCATTGGATCCGCTGGCCCTCGCCAGTGAACTGGCGCTGATAGAGTGCGGCAAGGACGCCGATCGCAGCGTGGAGGCCGGTTCCGGTGTCGCCGATCGTCGGACCCGGCTTGATCGGGCGGCCGTCGGGCTCGCCGGTGATCGACATAGCACCCCCGGTCGCTTGCGCGATCATGTCAAAGGCGAGGTAATTCTTGTAGGGACTGTCGTCGCCAAAGCCCTTGACCGAGACATAGATGATGCGCGGGTTGATTTCGCGGACGACGTCGTAGCCAAAGCCGAGCCTTTCGATGACACCCGGGGCGAAATTCTCGGCAAAGACATCGGCCTTTTCGATCAGCCCGCGCAGAATGGCGCGCCCCTTGTCGGTCTTCAGATTGGCGGTGACGCTCTTCTTGTTGGCGTTGAGCAACATGAAGTATTGGGAATCGACGCCCTTTTTGTCGGTCGATGCGCCGCGGCCCTGCTCGCCCCTGGTCGGCTCCTCGACCTTGATCACCTCGGCGCCGAGCCATCCCAAGGTCAGGGTGCAGGACGTCCCGGCCTCGAACTGGGTGAGATCCACCACTCGCACGCCGTGCAGGGCACCGCGTTGCACCGCCGTGGTCTGGCCGATGGCACCCGGCGTCAGGTCGTCTGGCATAAGCTTCCTCCTGGTCGTGATGGATTGCCGCCACAGGCGGCATCGGTCCGTGCGCCAACTCTCAGCCTTCTTCAGGGCGTCGTCAACGCTTTCACGCTATTGATCTTCGATTGCGCGCAACGACGAAGAACTGCGCCCGAGCCTGCGGTCGATCCAGAAGACGATCAACGTCACATAGAGCGGCAGCATGAAGGCGAGAAACGCGATCGAGTAAAGGAGGGTCTGATTGCGCAGGGCGATCACCGGCTCTGCGATCTCGTTGATCGGCACGGCAATCCCGAGCAGCTGGTCATGACCATAGCGGGCGGAAACCTCGACAACCCGACCGATGTAGCTGCGGCCGGCGACATCGTAGAAAAAGTTTCCCGGGGCGCCGCTCTGCCGATATGCCGCGAACAAGCCGGTCGCAGCCGGATCTTGTAGCTCGGACAATTGCGGCACCGCCGGCACCGCCTCACCGCTGTGCTGCAGAAGCCCCGCGACGCGGGCTTGGTCCGGATATGCCACGATCCCGCCCGAACGGGTGAAGATAAGCCTGAGGCTCCCGGGGTGATACGCTGCTTACCCACGAAATCCGACAAATCCGTTTCGGTCATGTCGGCTGCGAAAACGCCGGGTGTCGCGGCGCGGAAGCTGCGGCTCAGCGTAAAGCCGGGCTCATGGTTCAAGACGAAAATGTAAAGATCGCTCGCCTCGACATGGTCACTGTGCAGCGCCGGCCCATACCAAGGCCGCTGCCGCGGGTCGAACTCCGGCGGCACATCGTCGTTGCGCCCGACCTCGACGCCGTCATCATCGAGAAATACCCAGCTTTCCACCCGCGCCCCGTCTTTCGCGGAGGTGATGATCTTGGTCGCAAAGGCGGCATTCTCGGGAGCCTTGAAAGCGTCGCGAAACCGCGCCCGGGATTCCCCGCGATGTGCGTCACCCCGAAATAATCGCCGTTCTCGAGGCCGACATACAACGACAGGATCTGAGGGTAGAAGCGCAGCACCCTCAGCAGCATCGCCATGGGAGGGTGGCCATTGTTGCTGAGCGGTGTCTTGATCTCGGGCACCTGAGAGGCGATGCCGACGATCGCGTATAGCGGATCGTAGAGCAACTTTATCCGATCGGAGATTTTCTCTCCGGTCTCGACCATCTGACGCTCGGCCGCCGCGAGCATCAGTTCGGTCGATTTCCGCATATTGTACCATATGATGCCGCCGGCGAGCGCGACGACGATCAGGACCAACAGCGCAGTGACACCCAAATACAGCGGCCAGGCTGTTTTGGCGGAACCGCTGCGGCCTGCCACTGCCCGGTCCGGGGGCGCGGGGACGCTTGCCCAGTCACCATGGTTCATTCCCCCTGCGCGTTGGCAACGCGACTGCGGGACCGGGCGAATTCCGCCCAAACAGCCCCGCGGCCGGCGGGCTAGAACCATCGGGCTCGGCCGCTCAACCGACGGCCCGCGCCCGGTGGCGCATTTGCCCCGGCTAGTTTGGTGTCCAGGTCAGCGCCCGCGTCTCGGCGAACTCCCGGTGCAGCTTGACCCAGGAATCGCCGGCATCGTGGCTGGCGAACAATTCGCCGTAGTGGCTGCAGGCGAGGATGCGGTCGGGTTGCGCCGAATGAGCGGCGAAGGCCCAGATCGGCGAATTGGGCTCGACCGGCAACGGCAATGCCTGCCAGCTCCGCCCGCCGTCTTTGGAGCGCTGGATCGCTCCAGTGCTGCCGATCGCCCCGTCTCCGGTAGCGACGAACAGGACCTTGGGATCGTCGGCCTTCAGAGCCAGGCTGCGGCAATAGGGCAGGCGAAAGTGCTTACCGACCCCCAGACCGTGCCAGCTCTCGCCGCCGTCGGTGCTCGCAAAGATCTCCCGCGGGGTGCTGGTCAGCACGGTTTTGGTACCATCGTTGCTGACCGCCGTGTCATGAATGTCGGGATCGTCGAGTCCGCCTGCGATCCGCGTCCAGGTCTCGCCACCGTCGCGGCTGCGCCGCACGCCGTCGACCTCGACCCCGGCCCACACGATGCGGTGGTCGGACGGGTCGATGCTCAGCGCCGTCACCCGCGGAACGCGGACGTTGGGACACTCTTCGGCCATGTCGGCGCGCAGCTTCTCCCAGTGCTTCCCGCCGTCGGCCGACCGGTACAGAGCCGCCGGCCGGGTGCCGGCGAAGATGATGTTGGGGTCGGTCGGGTCGTAGGCGACCTTCCAGACATGCAGCGCGTTCATCGGCGAGTCGAGCCGCTCGAAGTGCTCGCCACCGTCCTCGCTCTGGTAGACGCCGTCATCGGCCCCGGCCAGCACGGTGCGCGGCCGCTTCGGATGAACCGCAAAGCCGAAGACGCGGCTTTCCGCCCACAAACCCGACCGCACCTGCCGCCAGCTCTCGCCGCCGTCCGGGCTGACCCAGGCGCCGGTCCCGACGGTGCCGACGCAGATCGTGAAATTGCCCGCCATGTGTTTCCTCCCCGGCCTCGTTATCTCGCCTTGGTTTCCCATCCGGTATGGGAGATGTCGATCACCACCCCGTCGGGGCCTGCCCATTTCATCTCGAAATTGCGATGGCCGCCGGCCGCCATTTCCTGATCGAGACCCGGTTTCTCCTCCAGCCGCTCGCCGCGCGCACGCTCCAGCCGGGTCGCCGCGCCGTCGAGATCCTCGACCTCGAAGCCGAAGTGATGGATGCCGCTGAAGTTGGCGCCGTGCGCACCGACGTCGGCGGATTTCGCGGTCTTCCAATTCAACACCGCGAGATTGATGTATCCGTCGGTCAGAAATACCGCACCGTTCGGCGCACGCCGGATCTCCTGCATACCGAAGGCCTCCTTGTAGAAGGCGGCGGTCTTTCCTGGATCTTTTGTCGTGAGCGCGATGTGCTTGATCCTGGGCATGGGTTTCTCCCTCTGCATTAGCTGAGCCTGCGGGTCAGAATGCGCCCGTTTGGTTATTCGGGCAAGGCCGCCCCGCGACCAGGCGCCCGGCGGGCCTTCGCCTTCCGGTCGCTTCGTATGGTTAACCCTCTTTTCCGCCATCGATGAGCCGCGTAATCTCGTTCGTACCGTCGAGTCGGAGGCAAAGCGCCGGCAGGGAGGGGTCGTTGCCGATGGCAATCCGCGGTAGGGACAGGGTCTCGCGACATCGCAAGAGGGCTCGCAAAAGAATCCTCGCAGCGGTGTTTGTGCTGTTTGGCCTCCTGCTCTGGGGCGTCGCCGGGATCGCGCAGCTCAAGGACGAGTCGCTGAGTTACTCCGGGATCACGCTCGGCGGGGCGGCGGTCGTCGCCGGCATCGTCCTGTTCGCCACCACGCTGTGAGGCCGGCCTCCGGGCCGCGATGCCGGGGCGCCCGCGCGAAAGGAGTTAGTCCGGCTCGCGAGACCGGCGTCAGCCAAAGCGGTTGGAGCGCGGAAAGCCGGTCGGTACGACGCGGCCCGCTGCACCGCGCGCGCCTAGCCATGGGGCGAGATCGATCTCGGTGCGGGTCCTGCTTTCGCCTTGACGCCACGAGAGGCCGTCGGCGAGCCGGAACACCTTGCAATCGGCGAGCCCGCCCGATTTGTAGCGCTGCAGGATGACGCCGCGACCGCGCGTCATCAGCGGGATGTCGTCGAGCTTGACGATCAGCATTCTGCGATTGTCGCCGACCAGGGCAACCGCATCGCCGCCCTCGGCTCGCACGCAGATGCGAGCGACGGCACCTTCCCCCGGGGTCAGCACCTGCTTGCCGGCGCGGGTCTGCGCCACTCCTTCCTCGCCGTCGACGACAAAGCCACGCCCGTCGCTCGCCGCCACCAAGAGCTCCATACCGGGCCGGTAAGGAAACATCGCGACGACGTCGTGATCGTTCGGCAGATCGATAATCAGCCGCAGCGGTTCGCCGTTGCCGCGTCCCCCGGGCACCCGGTCGACACCGATCGTATAAAATCGGCCATTGCTGCCAAAGACGATCAGACGGTCGGTGGTCTCGGTGGCGACCGCAAAGCGCGGTCCGTCGCCCTCCTTGTATTTCTGCTCCGCGGCCGAGACGTTGTGCCCCTTGACGGCGCGGATCCAACCCTTGTCCGAGCACAGCACGGTCACCGCCTCGCGTTCGACAAATGCTTCGGCCGGTATCTCGACCGGCTCCGGAGCGGCGGCGAGCTCGGTGCGCCGCCGGCCGAGCGGCGTGTCGTTCCCGAACTCGGCCGCAGTCGCTGCGACCTCCTTGGCCACCGCGCGCCATTGCCTCCGCTCGCTCGCCAATAGCTTGGTGAGCTGTGCCTCCTCCGCCGCGAGAGTATCTAGTTCCCTCCGGATCGCGATCTCCTCGAGGCGGCGCAGGGCGCGCAGCCGCATGTTGAGGATCGCCTCCACCTGGACCTCGCCGAGGTCCCAGCGGGCGATCATCTCGGCCTTCGGGTCGTCGCCCTCGCGGATGATGCGGATCACCTCGTCGAGATTGACATAGACGATGATCTGTCCGCGCAAGATCTCGATGCGGCGGCCGACTGCAGCCAGCCGGTGGCGGCTCTGGCGCTGCAGCACGATGCGGCGATGGTCGAGAAAGGCCCGCAGGACCTCTTTCAAGTTCATCACCCGCGGCACCCCGAGCGGATCGAGCACATTGAGGTTGAGCGGCACGCGCACCTCGAGCTCGGTCAGGCGAAAGAGCTGCTCCATCAGCAGCTCGGCATCGACATTGCGCGTCTTCGGCTCGAGCACGAGGCGGACGTCCTCGGCCGATTCGTCGCGGACATCGGCGAGCAGCGGGAGTTTCTTCTCCTCGAGCAAGGCAGCGATCTTCTCGACCAGCCGCCCCTTTTGGACCTGAAACGGCACCTCGGTGACGACGATCTGATAGAGCCCGTGGCCGAGCGGCTCGCTCGCCCAGCGGGCCCGCAGCCGAAAGCTGCCGCGGCCTGTCGCGTAGGCTTGGCAAATGCTCTCCGGCGGCTCTACAAGCAGCCCGCCGGTCGGGAAGTCGGGTCCCGGCACGAGGTCGCTGAGCTCATCCGGCGCACAGGCCGGGTTCTCGACCAAGTGCAACAATGCCGCGCACAGCTCGCCGACATTGTGCGGCGGAACGCTGGTCGCCATGCCGACCGCAATGCCGGCCGCGCCATTGGCGAGCAGGTTAGGGAAGCGGGCCGGCAGGACGACCGGCTCCTGGTCCTCGCCGTCATAGGTCGGTCGGAAATCGACCGCATCCTCGTCGATCCCGTCAAGCATGGCCTGCGCCACCGCCGACAGCCGGCTTTCGGTGTAGCGCATGGCCGCGGCGTTGTCGCCGTCGACATTGCCGAAATTTCCCTGGCCATCGACCAATGGGTAGCGCTGCGAGAAATCCTGCGCCAGTCGCACGAGCGCCTCATAAACCGCGAACTCGCCGTGCGGGTGGAACTTGCCGATCACATCGCCGACCACGCGGGCGCTTTTCTTGTATCCCGAGGCCGGGTCGAGGCGGAGCTGCTGCATCGCATGCAGGATCCGGCGGTGCACCGGCTTGAGCCCGTCGCGTACATCGGGCAGCGAGCGGGACATGATCGTCGACAGCGCATAGGAGAGGTAGCGCTCGCCGAGCGCGTCGGCGAAGTCGACATTGCGGATCTCGCCGGAGAGGGCCGTCACGGGCATGCGTCGATAATCCTCGATGCGAAAATCGGATGGACGCCGGTGTTTCTACCGTCGAACGCTGGCGTCCTCTGTGGCTCGACCCAAGTGGTCCGCCAGCCGCACCCGCGCTGCGGGGAGGGTACGGCCTTGCGGCGCGAACACGTGATGCGCCAGAAAGTGCCCGGTCAGGGTCATCCCCAGGGCGAGCTGAGCCTCGTCGGCCGGTGTGTCGCACCAGAGAAACTCGGGCAAACGCAACAACTTGTCGTGATAGGGTAAACCTACTGCACGCGACACCGCCCGCCCGGTGCGAGGCGACACATAAGCGAGGTCGGCCGTCCTCCCCGACACCGCGCAGCGGCCGAGGTCGAGGCCGAACCCCAATGCGCCGAGCAAGTCCTGTTCCCACTTCACATATTGCGCCGGCCAGTCGGCCGCCGAATCGAGGGCTTCGATCAGCCGCGCAAACGAGAAGAAAACATCGGCGTGCGGTTCGCGCTCCGGCAACGCTGTTCCCACCAGGGCCGTCGCCGAGGCGAGACCGGCGAGCCGGCCGGGATCGTCGAGAAACCGCCCGGCATGAGCCCGCACCAGCTCGCACGCGATGGTGCCGAGATGCTCGTCGAGGCGGCCGCGCCACACCGCGGCGACCTTGTTGCCCGGCTGTAGGATCGCCCGCGCCCTTGGTGACTGCCCGCCACGAACCAATCCGGCGTGCCGCCCATGCTCATGCGTCAGCAGATCGACGATCAGCGCGCTCTCGCCGTGACGGCGTGCCGACAGGACGAACCCGGTGTCCCGCCACAACATCAGACGTCGTATTCGAGGCCGAGCGCCGCATAACGCTCGCGGTCGTCGACCCAGTTCTCGCGCACCTTCACGAACAGGAACAAATGGATGCGTCGACCCAACATCCGTTCCAGCTCGGCGCGGGCGCGGGCGCCGATCGCCTTGATCCGCTGCCCGCCTTCGCCGAGCACGATGGCGCGCTGGCTCGGCCGCTGGACAAAGATCACCTGCTCGATCCGCGTGCTGCCGTCGCTTCTATCGTCCCAGCGCTCGGTCTCGACGGTCGAGCCATAAGGCAGCTCGTCGCGCAGCTGCAGAAAGAGCTGCTCGCGCGTGACCTCGGCCGCGATCATGCGCTCGGGCATGTCGGACAGCTGATCCTCGGGGAACAGCCAGGGACCAAGCGGCAACGCCGAGGCGAGGTGCCGCTGCAGATCGCCGACTCCGTCGCCGGTGCTGCCCGAGATCATAAAGACTGGGCCGAACCGGCCTTCTCTCGACAGCGCGTCGGAGAGTGCCAGCAGGGTGTCCCGCCGGACGAGATCGATCTTGTTCAAAGCCAGGATCGATTGCCGGCGTCGCTCGGCGAGACGGTCGAGGATGAGGCGGGTATCGCGGTCGACGCCACGGGCGGCATCGACCAGGAGCACCGTCTCGTCGGCATCCTGAGCTCCCGACCAGGCCGCCGCCACCATCGCGCGGTCGAGGCGACGCCGTGGCGCAAAGATGCCGGGCGTATCGACATAGATGACTTGCGCCTCACCCTCGGTCGCGACACCGAGCACTCGAGTTCGCGTCGTCTGCGGCTTGGGGGTGACGATCGCCAGCTTGTGGCCGACGAGCCGGTTGAGCAGTGTCGACTTGCCGGCGTTCGGCGCGCCGATCAGCGCGACATGGCCGCACCGCGTGGGCGTGGCCCGCTCCTCGGCCAACGCTTCAGACTGCGTGCCGTTTCGCCCAGTCGACGACCTGCGCGTGGGTGGCAAACCACACTCCGTTGCGCGCTTTCGCGTGGCGGATGATCTCCTCCAGGATCCAGATCCGCGATCGGTAACCGATGACATGAGGATGCATCGTCAGCTGGAAAATGCCGCCATCGTCATACGCGGCATCAAATTCGCGTTGGAAAATATCGAGCACGTCGGTCGGCGGGGTATAGGGCCGCAGCGCCGAAAACCGATTCATCATGAAATAGACCGCATCGTCGCGCACCCATTCGACCGGTAGCTCGACGACCCCGGCCGGCTCGCCGTCGAGCAGCAGCTCGTAACAATCCTCGTCGCTCATCAAAGAAGAATCATAGAGCAGCCCCATCTCCTTCTCGATTTGCAGTGTATGCTGGCTGAAGTCCCAGGAGGGAGTGCGCAAGCCGACCGGCCGAACACCGGCGATGCGCTCGAGGGTATCGGCCGAACGCCTCATAAGGTCGCGCTCGGCCTCGTGCGGTAGGCTCGAATTCAGCTCGTGGATCCAGCCATGAATCCCGATTTCATGGCCTTCGGCCACCACCCGGCGCTGCTCCTCGGGGTGGAGCAATGCCGTCACCGCCGGCACATAGAACGAGCCCTTGACAACGTATTTGTCGAGCAGGTCGAGAATCCGCGGCACACCCACCCGGTTGCCGAACTGGCCCCAAGCCAGGCGCCCGATCGACTTGCCGCCATCCCGCAAGTCGCTGGTCTCGTGGTCGCTGTCGAACGACAGCGCGACAGCGCATCGCGAGCCATCTGGCCATTCGGGCGGCTTCAGCCGCCGCCCGGCACGAACGCGGTTGACGAGTTTGCGCCACTGTTCCTCGGGCCACTGCCAGGGTTCGAGATCGGGCTGGGGAACTGGCATGCCTCTTTCTCCTCGTCCACGCTTCGATCGGCGTCGAGCCGGCGGGAAAAGAGAAGAGGAATGGTCGGAGCGGTGAGATTCGAACTCACGACCCTCAGCACCCCATGCTGATGCGCTACCAGGCTGCGCTACGCTCCGACCGGGGCGGCTCTCCCGACGCGATCGATCATAATAATCCGCTGCGGGCAGTGCAACTTGCCACAGGCGAAAAGATTTTTGTCCGGCTGCTCAGGACGCAAGGAGTTTGGCGAGCAACGCCTGGATTTCCAGAAGCTCGCGCCGCACCTCCTCCAAAGCCGTTCGCAGAGCCAGCCAAGAGGGGACGGAAGCCGGCGCGGCGCTCGACGGATCGGCTACCGGATCGAGCGGAAACAAGGTCGCCGCCGGTTCCTTGTCGACCGGCCTCGGCGCAGGCTCCTTGCCTCGTGGCCCGCTTTGGCGAAGCAGCTTCTGGACCCCGCGGATCGTATATCCTTCCTGATACAGGAAATAGCGGATCTGCCGGAGCAGATCGACGTCCTCCGGCCGATAGTATCGGCGACCACCGCCACGCTTGAGCGGCTTGACCTCCGGAAATTTGGACTCCCAGAAGCGGAGCACGTGCGCCGGAAGGTCGAGCTCTTCGGAAACTTCTCCGGTGGTGCGGTAGGCAGCTTCCGATTTGCCGGTTCGCCGAGCGACTGCCGCCGCGTTCGCCTGGGTCACCTCACGCCATAGGTGCCTTGGCCGCAGACGCAGTGGGCGTCTCCCCGCCACCCGCATCGGTCAAACCCTGATTGATCTGATCCTTGAGGGCGTGCGAGGCACGGAAGACAAGAACGCGTCTGGGGCTGATCGGCACTTCCTGCCCAGTCTTGGGGTTACGGCCGATGCGTTGGCCCTTGTGCCGAATGGCAAAGCTACCGAATGATGAAATCTTGACGATCTCTCCACGTTCGAGCGCGCCGGAGATTTCGGCGATCACAGCTTCAACGAGCTCGGCCGACTCGTTCCGCGACAACCCCACCTCTTGATAAACCGCCTCGCTGAGCCGCGCGCGAGTCACCGTCTCTCCAGCCATCAGGCCCTCCCTTTCTTTGGCTGAACCGTAACCCGAAGGAAAAATCTCGTCAAATTCCAAAGCGTTGTCGCGTTCTGTCCAACAGCGGCGAAGTGGCTCCGACTACCAGCGCACCAAGCTCGCCCCCCAGCTCAACCCGCCTCCCAAAGCCTCCATCAAGACGAGGTGCCCTCGCTGTATCCGCCCATCCTCGACGGCCGACTGGATCGCGAGCGGGATCGAAGCGGCGGAGGTATTGGCATGACGTTCGATCGTGACCACCACCTTGTTCTTTGGCAGGCCGAGTCTTCTCCCCATACCGTCGATGATGCGGCTGTTGGCCTGATGTGGGACGAGCCAGTCGATATCAGCCGCGGTGAGCCCGTTCGCGGTGAGGGCTTCATCTACCACCGAGCTCAAATGCTGGATTGCCAGCCGGAAGACCTCGCGTCCCTCCATCCGCAGAAAGCCCGTACAACGGGTCGAGGATGGGCCGCCGTCGACATAGAGGATGCCGTATTGGCGTCCGTCCGAGTGCAGATGATTGGAAAGGATAAAGCGGCCGCCGGGCACCCCGGCCGGAACTGCCGTCAAGACTAGGGCCCCGGCTCCGTCGCCGAAAAGCACACAGGTGCCGCGATCGTCCCAGTCGAGAATGCGGGAGAATGTCTCCGCCCCGATCACGATGGCGGTGCGCGCTTGACCCAAGCGCAGCGCGTTGTCGGCAACCGACAGCGCAAAGATGAACCCGGCACACACCGCCTGAACGTCAAAGGCCGCTCCACGCCTCATCCCGAGCCGCGCCTGCACCTTCGTTGCGGTGGCCGGAAAGGTGTTGTCGGGAGTTGTTGTCGCAAGAACGAGCAAATCGAGGTCGTCGCCGCTCATCCCGGCACTGCTGAGCGCGCGTTCGGCAGCGCGGACTGCGAGATCCGACGTCAACTCTCCCGGCGCGGCAACCCGACGCTCGCCGATCCCGGTGCGCTCCCGGATCCATTCATCCGAGGTGTCGAGGCGGCTGGCGAGCTCATGATTGGTAATGATCCGCTCGGGTAGGTAGGCGCCGCACCCGGCAACCTGGGACCGCGAGCTCATCGTCTGGGCGATCAGAGCGCCGCGGGCTGCGGTACGGACCGCGGATCGTTGAGGCGCTCCAGCTCGACCCGGATCTTGTCGAGGAAGCCGTTTAACTTCATATCGATGGCAACGCCGATGGCGTTGGCGAAGCCGAAGGCGTCGGTCGAGCCATGGCTCTTGACCGCGATGCCGCCCAAGCCCAAAAACATTGCGCCGTTGTAGCGGCGCGGATCGCAACGCATCCGAAGCTTTTTGAGCGCGCCGCGCGCAAAGAGGTAGCCGATCCGTGCCGACAGCGAGTGGCGAAAAGCCGCCTCGAGGAACTCGGTGAAAAGCTTGGCCGTACCCTCGGCTGTCTTGACGGCGACATTGCCCGTGAAGCCGTCGGTGACGACGACATCGACGGTCCCCGCAGCAATATCATCGCCCTCGACGAAGCCATAAAACTGGATCGGGGTCTTCGCCAGACGCAACCGTGCGCTAGCGGCGCGAACGGCGTTATTCCCCTTCAAGTCCTCAGCGCCGACATTGAGGAGCCCGACCGTAGGCTCGAGCAGACCGAGGACGGTCCGCGCGAATACGTCGCCCATCAGCGCAAATTGCACGAGATTCTCGGCGTCGCACTCGATATTGGCCCCGAGATCTAGCATCACGCTCTCGCCGCGCTGTGTGGGAAAGAACGACGCGATTGCCGGTCGGTCGATACCCGGCAACATCTTGAGCCCAAATTTGGCCATCGCCATCAGCGCGCCTGTGTTGCCGGCAGAAACGACGCCATCGGCCCGTCCGTCGGCGACCGCGTCGATCGCGAGCCGCATGCTCGATTGCCGTCCCGTGCGAAGCGCCAGCGACGGCTTCGCGTCGTCTGCCACGACCTCGGAAGTGTGGCACAGCGTCACCATCCCACCGAGGCTCGGCAGCTTCGCGATAAGCGGACGGATCTGGCCTTCGGCGCCGAACAGCAAATAGCGAACACCGGGGTATCGTTGCAGCGCGATCTCGGCCCCCTTCAGCACAATGCCCGGAGCGCGGTCGCCGCCCATCGCATCGAGCGCAATCGTGATCGTGTCGCTCACCGTACGCGACCTCTAAGCCGAGCGTGTTGGTCAGGCCGTCTCCGTCGGCACCGCGATCACCTCGCGCCCGTCGTAATATCCGCAGGCTTTGCAAAGATGGTGCGGGCGCTTCAACTCGCCGCAATTGGGACATTCTGCATAGGCGGCGGGT